>WNGR01009902.1_pt1 | contig 10656 bp, 9 predicted proteins | sample 5407581 | NCBI WGS metagenome assembly WNGR01 (sample SAMN13153383, study PRJNA577476) | soil metagenome | isolation source: 80 cm soil or saprolite under Garry oak tree replicate 2 | place: USA:California | collected 2016-06-15 | reverse complement strand
GATTAAAGGAAGTGAGGTATGAGCGCGGAAGCTAGGCGGTTCGGGACAGTTCGGCGATAGCACGGAACGTAGACGGGATCGGCGCGGGTGCGATGTACGAGTCAGTCGTTCGGGCAAGGCAGTCAGACGAATGGAGTTCGAGAACAGCACGGAGAGGGATGGATTTATGATCATGAGACACGAGATCCGTGGGGTTATATACAGGGGAGGCGAGCCACAGGACACAGAGAGACAATACAAGTAAACTACAATGCGGACACAGAGACAAAGGCGAGACAATGCGAACAGGTACAATAACGCGTGCAGACACAAACATGGAGGCGGGTATCGAGGCCGGGGTGGCCGAGTCGTAGCGATCGTGCGAAGTGTGGCGGTTTGGCGTTGTTGCACGCGCAACGTATGTGTCGGCCTTACAATGGTTCGGGATAGGATTTGTAGATATAGGTTGAGCCTTCAAATTGTGGGAGGATGTCTGTATTGCTGTACTCAACGGTAGGGGCGTGTTGGGCAGGATAACGAGAGCAGGTCATATGCCCCGGGCCGACTGCCGAGTTTGTCAAATTCTCAAAATTTCGATCCAAAATTGTGGCCGAACGGACGCTTGGCCATTCTCAGCCAGAGTGAGGAAGGAGCGGCGGCAAAGAATGTAGTCTTCGAGTGAACGGATGACGGATGAGGCGGCACGTGCTCGTTCCTCTTTTTCGTGCCGCCATCCGTCCACCCAAACTCTCGACTGGTTCAAGGAACCAGAACACTTTTATTTCGAGAAATAGTAGTCAATTATCCACCTTACTACAATCTTCATCCCTATCAAACATCACCGCTAGAAACTGTCCATGTTGGAACGTGATAAGTACGTAAGAGCCTTATCTATAGCAGTTACGACATTACAGCATAAGTTACGATAGTATACTTACTATATACGGTAGTTACAATGCGCACAGTAGTGGGCGTATCTCGTACCATGACCCTGAAGGCTTTACGCCGTCCGTAAATGGTGTCCCATATCAGGCATGTGTGAAACCGCAATATTGTGGACACCTTTACTCATCACTTTTGTGTAAATGGACATGGGTGGGTCATAGAGTATATAAATCCCCCTATGGGGAGAGTGGTAATAGACATCCCCTTCGCTCATCCTCACTTGTGCACACACACATAAACCTCTACTCCCAAAGTCTTCTCCTTACTACAAAGGTGAGACACATCTCCTGTATGCTGCGCTTTATGCTGCGCAACAGGTTATGGGCCCTGCTACAGGGTTTTGTCATTGTATCCTTTGAAAGGATACACTCTATGACTACACCGTTACTATGATCACTTTGAAAAGAGTATCATAGTAAAGGCACCATGTCGCAGAGAGGCACCCTGGTTCATAGCAACCCAGTATTGTACTCTAGAGGAGTACACAGACTTGGCTCACTAACACCAAAATTTTGGTGTTATAGTCGGAGCAGATCCTTTCTTTATAGAGAAGGTCTAATACTGGTCTTATAACTCATTCAGTATTGAATATATGTTAGCTACATCAATACTGACGTCTTATAAGCTTTACAGTTATTATGTCCTCTCAACTCACTTCCCTTGTACCCGTCTTTGACGGCTCCAACTGGAGCACTTGGTCTAAGGCGATGACCACCTTCTTCATGTCGCAAGGACTATGGGGTTATGTGGCAGGTACTATCCCAGCACCTGTCATTGGTGCTGGAACACCTCCAGTAACCACCGCCGACGTTGCCTTGTGGAACAAGAATGATGAGATGGCTAGGGGTAATCTTACCCTCCGCCTCTCTCCTGCTGTTCAACAAGCCATCACCGGCAATACCTCCCAGATTCTCTGGGATGCTATCAAGGATTGGTATGGTGCAGTCTCTATGCCCCGCATCTACAAGGATTTCAAAGAGGCGATCTCCATTCGCTTCAATCCTAACCAGCATCCCACGCCCCAATTCGAGAAAATGGCTGCCGCCTTTGCTCGTCTTGGTGCAGTCACAGTTGGTACTGGTGCAAACCAGACCACCCTTGCCATTACACTGCAGTTGCAGGCACTTATTGCCTTGTCCGCTCTCCCCGCTAAATGGGAGAATCTTATCCCTATCATCTGTGCTGGAGTCGCTATTGCCGACTTAAAGCTAGATGATGTCGCTAGTCAAGTCATAGGTCAATTTGAGACTGAGACTAACCGCGGACAGCATAAGGCTGTGCAATCTGCGCAGAAGATTTCCACTGTAAAGCGCAAGCGTGGTGACCCTCGCTTTACCAAGCAGGGTAACCAGCAGCAGCGCCAGCAGCCATCCTCTACCCCTGGTCCCTCCAACCAGCAGCAGCCTAACAGGCAGCATGGTGGACGTGGATCTGGGAAGGGCAAAGGCAAAGGCAAGCAATGTGATGGTGCTCCTCAGCACTCTCACATTGCCTCTGTCGCTGCACTCGCTCCCCCGACCACCCATAAAGTCTTGCACATTGGGTCATCGGGCTCTTCAGTCCGAACGGAGTTAGAGGCTTCTCCTAAAGAGAAGTCCTCTAGTTTCTACCCCTCTGTCAAGAAAGCTCACACACTCGCTGAACGGATGGATGTACCTGCTACAATCCAAACTGTAAAGACGCTTGAGGAGCGCTTTGCTGACATCGACGCTCAAATGTGTCCACGCATAAACGCTTTCATGGATGAGGAGTATGACTCCGATTTTGATGTGGACATGTCACAGCCTCCAAAAGGTGCACTGCCCATCATTGATTTCAAAGCACTGAATAGTGAGTCCATTAATGCCCTTGGCTTACAATTTGGAGAGCTGACTACGGATGGGGGCTCTGATAAAGAGAATCGCGCCCCTACACCTCCCTATGTCGCACCCGAAGATATCCCAGAGGCTATGGAAATCATGGCAATGTGGGAGAACCCCCCTTACTCCAAGTGACTCGAACGCAAGACCTCTAATGAGGTAATTGATGACATCTATAATAGTCATCAAGAATATTTGGCAGATAAAGAGTTCGGCACTCTTATCTCGCCCAAAGGATCTCGCGCCACAACTCCAGAAGTGGAGTATCTCTCTGGCCTGCCAGATGATGATGAGCCCCCCTATGACGTCCTTGACTAGGGCTCAGACGATGAAGAGTACGTTTCTTCATTATCTATTGCGCCTTACACTAAAAATCATACAGTATCGCTCCCCTTCCTAAAAGGGTTAAAGGATGGAGCTTATAAAACTGTAGTACAACCTAGTGTAAAATATAAGGCTGATTTGTACTATGTTAACACGATTTCTTTTGATCTCTTAAAGTGTGAACATAATAAGTACCTCAGTCAATGCGCAAAGTGTAAAGAGTGTACAGATAATATGTGGCTCCTTGATTCAGGAGCATCAGCACATTTCACTAATAATATTAGTGACTTCATCGATTACACACCAATTGCTAAGTCTGACAGATTGCCTGTTAAGATTGTGGCTCATACAATATATGTAGAAGGAACTGGTAGTGTTTTGCTAAGGCATTACATAGCTAACAAACTCGTTACTACATGAGTTAATCCAGTATTCTACATACCATCCATGAGTACACGTCTACTCTCAATGGGAGTATTTCTTCAGCAAGGTTTGCATGTTTTGGGGAATTCGCAGCATATAAACTTGCTTGATAACAAAAATACCATTGTCCAATGTAAACCCCTTCTACCTGGACAATCGTTGTATTGGCTAGATGCCTCTACAGTTGATCTACTTGAGTATAATGATGCTAACACATCTTTAATCTACAATGTAGATTATGATCTTATGCATTGCCGCCTCGGTCACCCATCTAAAGAGGTATTAAGGTGTGCTAAAGATCACACCAAAGGTTTCCCTAAGGGAATAAATATTCCTACAACCACAGGATTATGTCCTGGTTGTGCGCAAGGCAAAATGCCTGCTGCATCTCACCCTCCATCTAATGTTACATATCGACGCAAAGACACTTACTCATAGGTTGTGGCTACATGGGTAAGCGGTAATTAGTCACGGACTTACACATCAGTCAGCCAGAGTATCACATGTACGATAGTATGACTCGATCCTAGGATAGCGGTATCTGGTTTCAGGTTCAAGAGGTGCTTTAAAGCCCTCTCAGTGTAGTACTTAAGATGTAGTTGTTGAAGACCAAGACTCCAGCTTGGTCTTCTTGAATCGCCACTCATCTTCCATCTCTTGCGAGACATAAGGGCTCTATTCCCCTTTCTCTACTTGTGACATCTTGACGGTCGAAGCATCTTACGTCCAAGTGTCTTTGGGCCTTGTGACCAATCATAGCACATGATCAACGGGGATCCATGTCTATCATTGCTAAGTTGCATTGCGTCCCACGTACCGAGCCTAAGTCAAGGCTAACGTTCAGTGGCAACGTAACATTAAGACCAAGCTCTATTCATCGTGGCGCGCATCACTACCAGAGAGCGTTGGGTCTTTGCACCCTATTCAATCCAGGAAAGAGGAGAACGAGACGTACCTCTTATATATCTCAAAACAGCACGGTGGAGAACTGTTCGAGGAAGTACTGGATACTTTGTTAACATCCCCACAAGACCTGCGCAGTACTACCCAGTTGAGTTTAACCACAACTTTGTGTGTTGGACAGAGATTACTTGGAACGCACCTCAAAACAGGTGGGATATCAAAAGACCAACAGGACCAGACTATCGGTGCGACATCTTTGAAGACGAAGTGCGGACAGCAGGACAAGTAGGGTTAATTGACGGACAAAACGCCCTGACTCCTCGAACCCCAGCACCATCTACTGAAGACGAAGAAGAAGAGAGAGAAAGCAAAGGTTCCAAAAACACGGCCAAAACAGGAATACCAGGAAATACGACCGAAGAAGAGGGACTAGCTGACTTAGCTGAGTCAATTCATATCAACCCACCAGAAATGACCACTATGATGGAACCAGTAGAAATAACAACAGAAGGAGCCACTTACCTCAGAAGAGAAGTGGTAGGAGAAATTCATCCACAAACCGGACACAGAATACGAACAGCCGAGGACGAAGCAGCTCTACAACGAGCACAAGAGCCAGACAGGCCTGATCCACCAAGTGGAGGACCAGAACGGCTACCAGAATTGCCACCCATTCGACTCCCACAAGATGATCAACCTAGAAGAAGATTCCCCGGAGGAGGAGGATTCCCCAGAGGAGGGGGATACCCGGGAGGAGGAGGAGTACCACCGGGAGGACCACCAGGAGGCGGTTGGGGACCACCACCATTACCCATACCGCAAGCCCATCAAGGGAAATTAGTGGGAGAACCCCCTACAATCTACGACGGTGACAGGAAGAAGACGACCCTGTTCATTAATGAATGGGAACTATACTGGGCAGTCAACAATGACAACGCCCTCATGATCAACCCATACCGACGAGCTATGTTCTTCCTCACTTATATCAAGGGAACTCGAGTTAACGAATGGGTGATGGCGGTCAATCGATGGCTGGCTCGACAGATACAAGGGGGGATCAATACTGCGGATGAACGACTCTGGAATGAAGTAGCCACCTCTTTTGCACAACGTTTCGCGGACAGCCTAGCCAAGGAAAATGCGCAGTCGATACTCCAAGCGGGAGTTAAGATGAAAGGAGAAGATATCGATGCCTACATCGTCGAAATCGAGGAACTTATTCGACTAGCTGAGTACTGATTTGACGTACCACAAACTATCGAAGCATTCACTGACGGGTTGCCCATGGGGTTATACCAAAAAATTCTAGAGCTTGATAGGCCAGCCACCTATGAACAATGGAAGCAAGCAGCTATCAACCATCAACAGGACTACATTCATATGAAGGCACGACTAAAGGCACACCGCAGCAGCATGACCACTTCCCGTCCAAGAGGGTGGATACCTCGGCAGATGTTGACTGACCCAAACGCAATGGATACATCAGCAGGACGAACAAGAGGACGCGTCGCCGGAAGTGAAGAAATGAACCCTGCAACCATGCCCCAAGGAGGGTATACCCCACGAGGAGGATACATGCAAAGGGGACGAGGAGGAGGGAGAATGAGAGATCTCTGCGAAGTTGAGTGCTACACATGCCACAAAAAGGGACATTTGAGTTGCAATTGTCCTCAGCATACGTGGAACAAATCTAACGAATTGCGCAATTGGATTCCACACCCTAGTCAAGGACGCGAAGCGATAGTAGATGACAGGAGCGTATGCGACAAAGAACAACCCTCGATCGCGCGATCAAGTACTCAAACCCCACAACAACAAGCCAATTCATGGCTCCGAGGGGTAGCAACGGCAGGAGAAGACGTACAAGAACTAGTAATGAGAGACCTTGTAGGGAGAGAGGGTTTTCAACACGCCTGAACCCATCGGCCTGGGTGAGGGCAGTTCATAAGTTCAATTCTGTAATAGTGACTACGAGATTTCGATCCATGCATATCCCCATCTCTATCAGAACCAGCAATGCAATGGCCGACATCAAAGCGCTTGTAGACTCTGGAGCAACCGACTGCTTCATGAGCGAAAACTTCATATGACATATGAAGTTAGGGAAGCAACCCTTACAAAGACTGCGAAAAATATGGAACATCGATAATACAGCAAATCAAGCCGGAGAAATCATGCACTACATCACCCTTGACATACAAACTGGGGGAACTCGGAAGACAATACAATTCCTTGTCACAAATATTGGAAACGAGGATATTATACTAGGGTATCCATGGATGGCCACCTTCGAACCTCAGTTTACATGGAAAAATGGAGTCATCAACAAAAAGGAGTTGCCCATTATCCTCCAGTCTGTAAACCCCTTTATTCCCGGAAAAGACCCGATAATCATGCGAGGAATGGAAGACGATAGTTGACTGGCAGCCACAACCTCCACCGAACTCACAATCAAAGCGCAACAATACACAAAGAAGGTGGAAGTCCCAACAGAATACCAACAATTCGCCAAGGTATTCAGCAAACAAGAATCAAAGCGGTTCCTGCCAAAACGAGCCTGGGATCACGCAATCGAGTTCAAAAAGGATGCACCTGAAGCAGTAGACTGCAAGGTCTACCCGATGAATCGGATAGAAGACGAAGCAGTACAAAAGTTCCTCCACGACGAACTGGAGAAAGGCTACATCCGTGAGTCGAAATCTCCATACGCATCATCATTCTTCTTTGTCTGCAAAAAGGACGGTAAATTGCGACCAGTCCAAGATTATCGCAAAATCAACGCCCTTACCATTCGAAATCAATATCCTCTTCCCTTGATTGTGGATCTCATCCGCGATCTCAGTAACGCACACATCTACACAAAGCTTGACGTCCGATGGGGGTACAACAATGTACGTATCCGCGAAGGGGATGAAAAGAAAGCAGCATTTAAAACCAGATATGGACTTTTCGAACCTACGGTTATGTATTTTGGACTCACCAATTCGCCAGCGACCTTCCAAACCATGATGAACTACATCTATCGCGACGTCATTCTCAAGCATGAACCCCTCGGCACGACTATCCGAATCTACATGGACGACATTGGGATCGCCACCCGCACGACCATGGACGATCATCGACACGCCGTCCACGACGTCCTCAAAGTCGCCCAACTTCATGACCTCTACTTCAAACCAGAAAAATGCCTTTTCCATTCGTCCTCCATGGATTACCTGGGGGTAATCCTTGAAAAGGGGGTGACACGTATGGACCCCGCAAAAATCGCGGGCATTGACACATGGCCGATACCCAAAAACGCCACGGAAGTACGAAAAGTTCTTGGATTTTTCAACTTCTATCGCCCCTTTATCCAAGATTTTGCATTTATCACACGACCACTGCACAGGCTCACACGAAAGGACCAAGAATGGCAGTGGGGAACGGAAGAACAAGAAGCTTTCGATGTGTTAAAGAAACGCGTCACTACCGAACCCATATTGGCACACACCAAATTAGACGATCAGTTCGAACTAGAAGTAGACGCCTCAGGATACGCGGTAGGAGCGGTACTTTTACAGCGAAAAGAGGACGGTAAAAAGCACCCCATAGGTTACTACTTGGCAACACTCAACGAAGCACAATGAAACTACGATATCTATGACCTCGAACTCCTGGCCATCGTAATGGCACTCAAGAACTGGAGACCACTACTGGCAGGATCACCTCATAAAATCATCATCTATTCTGACCACCTCAACCTACAATATTGGCGACTACCACAAAGGATATTGAGGAGAGTGGCGCGAGAAGTATTGGAGTTATCGGAATACGACTTCGAGATACATCACCTCCCTGGTAGATTGAACGGAAGAGCTGATGCACTGTCAAGATGACCAGGATACAACCAAGGTGAAGACGACAATAAAGACGTGGTCGTACTACCAGATTGCGTCTTCGTAAGGGCAGGAGCGACGCAACATGCTCCTCCTATGCGAAGAATCGTAACTCAGGAAGAGATGGAAGTAACAGACCCGATATACGCCCAGGACGAGGAGTTACTCAAGCCGTGGATCAATGCTCATCGTCTAAAGAAGGTCGAAGGGGTATGGTATAAGGAAGGACGCTGCGTAGTAATGGGAAGGACGGAGCATAAACGGACCTTCATACAAGCCCACCACGATGCGCCAATATATGGACACCCGGGGATTAACAAAACACACCAACTGGTGAGCCGCAGGTACTGGTGGCCGACCACGCAACAAGATGTGAAGGAGTACGTACGAGGGTGAACAGACTGCCAGAGGAACAAAATCAACACGCGACCCACCAAGGCCCCACTATCGCCCATATTCCCTACACATGAAGCTATGCCGTTCGAAACTGTGGCCCTAGACTTCATCACTAAATTGCCGGTTTCACAGGGGTACAACTCGATACTCACCGTAACCGACCATGACTGTACCAAAGCGGCGGTGTTCATCCCCTGCAAAGAGAGTATAACCGCTGAAGAAACCGCAGGATTGATAATCCAACACATATTCCCACGGTTTGGACTCCCACTAAAGTTCATCAGCGACAGAGGCCCAAGGTTTGCCTCAAGATTCATGAGGGGAATATGCAAAGGAACAGGGACGACACAAAACATTTCAACAGCATACCATCCCCGAACGGACGGACAATCAGAACGCACAAATCAATGGCTGGAACAATATCTATGATTTTGGGTTAATGAGTGTCAAGATAACTGGCACGCTTATCTGCCACTAGCAGAATTCACGCATAACAATTGGCCAAATGAGACCACCGGAGAGTCCCCTTTCTTTGTATTATACGGGTTTAATCCACAAGCTGATTGGACGGATAAACCATCACCGATACCACAGGTGGCGCTAAGACTAGATCAGTTCAAAGAAGCCAGACGACACGCCCAGGAACTGATGATCAAGGCACAAAAGTCATGGGTCAAACACAAAGATATGCCCAAGTATCAAGAAGGGGACCTCGTGTGGCTGGAAGGACGCCACCTACGTACCAATCAACCAACCGCCAAACTTGTGCCCAAGAGACATGGCCCCTTTCAAATTGTCCAGGTGATGTCCCCCGTCAACTACCGATTAAAACTTCCCACGCAGTGGAGCATTCATGACGTGTTTCACATCGATCTTCTCACACCCTACCGAGAGACCGATATCCACGGATCAAACTATTCGAGACCAGCTCCAGACCTCATCAATAATGAGGAAGAATACAAGGTCGAGAAGATTCTAGACACTCAGCAATTCGGCAGAGGATGTAAAAGGCAGTATCTTATCAAATGGAAGGGCTATCCAGACTCGGACAACGAATGGGTCGATCACAAGGACATACACGCCCCTGAGGCAATAAGGGAGTTCAAAAATTCAAAGACCGCTCCGAACGAATACATAAGGAGAGGAACAATGGGCAAGTATCCCGTCATCCCTCTCCCAACTCCAACTCCTTATTCATCTCCCATGTCCGATGCTACCAACAACTACTACCTCGGATCGCCAGAGTGGATCTTCGGGGCCGAGCTTGACGAACAACTCATCACCCGCATCGAGGCACGAGAACTCTGTGCCAAGAAATACATACGACCCCACATCACCGACGAGAACGAACTCACCACTCCCCTCACGGAGGAAGAGCTGGCTCGAGTACAAGAGGTCTTCCCAGACCTCCAGACGACAGCGGTGTGCCTGCGTTCACTATCACCCGTACTGCGAGAGATGTCAGACCCTGGTGGGATGGGAGCCACACCAACTCACCAAGCCAACACCCAAACGCTTGATAATGAGCTTTGGGAAGCTGAAGGAGTACTGCGAATCCCTCCCTGCGTGGAAGGAATTGCAGCCGCAAACGCCGAAGAAGATCAGTATACAATGGAGGGAGGAGCAGTTTGCACAGGCTGTATACAAGAGAAACACTGTGAAAGTAGCCTGGGAAGCACTGCGCCGCCAAGCACGCTGGCGACGAGAGGACCGTGGAGCCGCACCACCAGCGTCAGGGACTGGTACCCAGATGAGCACCCCTTTATAAAGAATACCCACGACTCTGACAATCCAGCCGAGACCCCATACGCCCTTTGTAACGCCACGGCTGGCGTTATCGTGCGACGTGCGTTCGAGTCTGAGTTCTTCGTAGAGTGAAGTCGGATCAGGACTTCAGTTCGGTGATGCACAAGTACCAAGTCGAGCCGCGCTCAAGACTGGCGTGAGAGGAA
>WNGR01008758.1_pt1 | contig 10660 bp, 10 predicted proteins | sample 5407581 | NCBI WGS metagenome assembly WNGR01 (sample SAMN13153383, study PRJNA577476) | soil metagenome | isolation source: 80 cm soil or saprolite under Garry oak tree replicate 2 | place: USA:California | collected 2016-06-15 | reverse complement strand
AAACCTCGGCCGTGGTGGCGGCGCTGGCTGCGGTGCCGGCACCGGCGACGACCCGAGCCGCCAATTCGCTGATCAAATGGGGCGGGCAAAAGCGCTGATCGGCTAGTCTAGTTCGGCAGGCCCAGCCGGCCGATGCCCGGCAGTTTGAGTGCGGGATGGGCGAGGTCGAGACCGAGCACAAGGCCGAGCAGATTGAGCTCCACGCCCTCGCGCATCCCGAGCGAAAGCCCGAGCAGCCCGATAACCGATACCTGCACCCCGCTGCCGCCAGTCGTCAGTGCCGCGAAATCGCCGGGCGGCAGGTAATCCTTGCCGATTGCGGTCGGCGGCAGAATGACGTGTAGCTCGGGCAGCGCACGGGCAAGATAGGCGGTAAAGGTATTGCTGTTCGGTCCCGGCCATAGCGTATAGGCGTCGGCGAAGGGATAATCGCGCACCGCCTCTTCGAGGCGGGCGATCATCGCCTCGACGCCCTCGCCGCGCCGGTCGGCAAGCAGTTCCGGGCGGTTTCCGGCCCAATAACCATCGGGCGGACGCTGGCTGCGGCGGACGGCAGGTACGCCGGGTCCGACACCCCAGCCGACAACCTCGTAGCGCGTGTAGGCGCTGGCGCCGCGCGGCTTGAACGCCACCCAGCTATGGACGCCGAGGATACCGCGCCAGCCCCAGGTTCGCGCGGCATAGAACTGGATGATCGGCTCCGGATGCTGCGCCGGATCGGGCGCGAGACCGGCGCTGTCCCAGCGTGCCGCGCTCCAATGCGGCTGATCGCTGGCCCACACGGCGGCCACTTGCCACGCCATCGGCAGCAGAACGAGACCGACGACAGCGACGATGGTCCAGCTCGTCCACCCCATGCGATGCCGGAAGACCGGCGCCCCTCGCTCGAACCCCATGGCGAAAGTCTAGCCTGCGCCCCGGCGCCGAGGCGAGCAATTTACTCCAGGGCACTGTGACGGACGGCCGCGAGATTTCCGCCGCTTTGTCACAATCCTGCCAAGGAGATCGGCGATTGTGTGGAACGGTCGCGTGGACCGCGAGGAACCGATCGGATGATTTGGGCCTTGGTGATCGTTGCCGTGTTGATTGCAGCGGAATTCGCGCGGGCGGAGTTGCGCGAATGGTGCGCCCGACGCCGTGCCATCAAGCGAGGACGGACGCTGACCGCAAAATATGGCATCCCGTGGCGTTGACGGACGCACGCCTCGAAGAGCCCGCCCTAAGGAAATCTTAACCCGTTGCCGCCAAACTCGCGGCTGGGTGTTTTTTGTTGGCCAGACCGGTCGCTTGGCGGCACGCGCAGCGGAGTGACGTATGTCACAGCCAAACGCCAGGTTCCGATCTACAGCGAACAACCGCCAGTCCGTTGGAACCGGGACATCGTGGGATAAGACATGCGGCAAAATACGGCGCTCATGGCTGGACGCCCCCGGCGATCGGTGACGCTCGGCCGGCTTGCTGCGTGGTTCGGCTTCGCCGGCGCGGTGTCCGGTCAGGCAGCCCTCCTTGCCGCGGCCTATGTTCTCGCGGACAGAAGCTCGGAGAATGCGACGCTCTATACGTGTGTTGCCGCTGGCCTGGCGTTCTCCGGCCTGGTCTTGACCATGATCGCGTGGCGGTTCAGCGCGTGTGCGCAGTCGAGCGCCGTCGATCTCGGCCACATGCCCCATTTCGGCTGATTCCCAGAATCGCCGTTCCCCACTCTCAATAGCCGAGCCGCGTATCGACGACGTTCGTCAGCGTGCGGCCGGCGACATAGCGCTTCAGATTGCCGAGAAAGAGAGCCAGCGCGCGCTCCGCGTAGGAGGTCGCGTCGTCGACGGCGCAATGCGGACTCATGATGAGATTGGGGGTCGCCCAGAGCGGCGAGGATGACGGCAACGGCTCTTCGGGATAGACGTCGAGCACAGCGCCGGACAATTCGCCCTTGCGCAGCTTGTCGGCCAGCGCATCGTTATCGATCACCGGGCCGCGTCCAAGATTGATCAGACCGGCGTGCGGCGGCAGCAGATCGAGCTCGGCGCGCCCGAGCAGGCCGCGCGTCTCGCTGGTGAGCGGCAGGATGGCGAGAACGAAATCCGCTTGCGGCAGCGCCTTCTTCAGATCCTGGGGGCGGTACATCCGGTCGACCAGCGGATTGCGTTTCGCCGAGCGGCTGATACCGAGGACGCGCATGCCGAAGCGGCGAGCGAGCCGCGCCGCCGCCGAGCCGATCGCACCGACGCCGAGAATCAACACCGTCTTGCCGGCAATCGGCGTTGCGAATGCCTGATCCCAGCGGGCGTCGCGCTGCGCCGTCACGAAATGCGGGACCCGATGATTGAGCATGAGCAGCGCCGTCATCGCGTACTCGCCGCCTTTCGGAATGTGCACGCCACTGGCATTGGTGAGAACGATGCCGGACGGAATATAGGGCGCCAGCTTCTCCACCCCGGCGCTCGTCGACTGGACCCATTTGAGGCGCGGCGCCCGGGCCGCAAGGTCACTCGCGTCAAAACCGCCGGTGAGAAGAATCTCGGCATCGTTCAGCGCCGTGTCGAGCTTCGCCGGGTCGTTGCCGAAGCTGACGGCGATCTTCGTCGCCAAGCCGGGAAATTTGCGGACCATCCTGCGGAATAGCGTCGGCGTCACGTGGTAGACCTCCGCCGTCGTCGGATTGTTTTCGACGTGGATGCGGAGGGGCGCAGTTTTTGCCTTTTTTCTTTCAGCCATGATCCGATTTTCTCTCTCTGATGCCGGTCAGCACTTCTGACATTCCGCCATCGTCATGTAAAGCCGCGGCCATCCGCGTTGACGCGCATCGCCTTCCCGCCCCAAGCTGTCGTAGACTGGCCTGGAGGGGGCAATGAAACAATCGATCGAAACCATCCGCGCCAAGCTCTTTACCGCCGTACTCTCCGATACGCTCGACAGCTTGGGCTACCGCCATCAAGCGATGCGCCCGTCCATCCGGCCGCTCGATGAGGCGCTGGTGCTTGTCGGCCGCGCCCGCACCGGCTTCTACATGGAGGTCTTTCACGTCGCGCCGGACGAGAATCCCTACGAGCTCGAGATTCGCCTGATCGACGATCTGCGTCCGGGCGAGGTGGCGGTGCTTGGTTGCGGCGCGGCGCAGACAATCGCACCGTGGGGCGAGCTGCTGTCGACCGCGTCGATCGCGCGCGGCGCCGCAGGTTGCATTACCGACGGGCTGGTGCGCGACGTCCGCGCCATCCGGAAGCTCGGCTTCCCGGTCTTTCATGGCGGCATTGGCCCGCTCGATTCCAAAGGGCGCGGCAAAGTGATGGCGATCGACGTGCCGATCGCCTGCGGCGGCGTCCAAATCGCGCCCGGAGATTTGCTCTTCGGCGATGCCGATGGCGTCATCTGCGTGCCGCAAGCGATCGAAAGCAAGGTCATCGCCGCCGCGCTGCAGAAGGTCGAAGGCGAGGACCGGACGCGCGAGGCATTGGCACGCGGCGAGAAGCTGGCTACGGTGTTTGCACGCCACGGGATTCTCTGAGAACGTTGGGCTGAGCGAGCCGCCGGCATATTTCGTGCATGAACAATGATGAATAACAATAACTTCTGATGCGGGAGTTGACTGTCGTGACAACGACGCTGTGGTCGAGCGGGGCTGCCTATATCGACGGCCGCTATATGCCTATCGAAGAGGCGGCAATTCCGATAACTGATTGGGGTTATCGTCGGTCGGACGTGACCTACGACGTCGTCGGCGTGTGGAGCGGCGCCTTTTTCCGGCTCGACGATCATCTTCGACGCTTTCGCGCTTCGATGCGGGGGCTGCGTCTCGAGCCGCCGGAATCCGACGAGGCGATCAGGCTGATTCTCAGCGAGTGCGTCCGCCGGTCGGGCTTGCGCGAAGCCTATGTCGCGATGGACTGCCTGCGCGGCGGACCGAAGCCGGGGATGCCCCGACACCCGATCAACTGCCGCAACTATCTCGCGGCTTTCGCGATTCCGTGGGTCTGGGTGATGTCGCCCGAGATGCAGGAGCGCGGGGCCCATCTGATCGTCGCCAAGACGCCGCGCATCGCTGACGATTCGGTGGATCCCAGGGTCAAGAACTTTCACTGGGGCGATCTGACGCGCGGTCTCTTCGAGGCGTACGACCAAGGCGCCGACAATTGCGTGCTGCTCGACCGTGAAGGCCTGGTAACCGAAGGACCGGGCTTCAACGTCTTCGCGGTGACCGATGGCGCCGTCGCGACGCCCGATCGCGGTGCGCTTGAAGGCATCACTCGCCTATCCGTCATCGAACTGTGCAATGAGCTCGGCATCCCCTGCGCAGTCAGGCAATTGCCGGCGGCAGAACTGCGCGAGGCGGACGAGATTTTCCTGGCGACGACGGCCGGCGGGATCATGCCGGCCTCGCGGATCGACGGACGCATCCTCGGCAACGATCGGCCCGGCCCGATTGCGTCGCGCCTGCGCGAGCGCTTCTGGGCAAAGCGGGCCGAGGGCTGGCACGCGACCCCGATCGAGTATGGCTCGATCGACGTTTGACGTGACGTGAGTTCGCTAACGCATTCAACCAAGGGAGGGGCATGATGTTACGACAGATTGGCAGGTTCGCTACATGTTGCGCCATGGTGGCCGGCATGGTTGGTCTCGCCGGCGCGAGCCGGGCGCAGGAGGTCAAGAGCGCGACCCTCGATGCGGTGAAGAAGCGGGGTCAGCTCGTCTGCGGCGTCGATACCGGCATTCCCGGCTTCGCGTTCCAGGACGCATCCGGCAAGTGGCAGGGGCTCGACATCGCGTATTGCCGTGCCATCGCCACCGCGGTGCTCGGCGATGCCGAGAAGGTCAAATACGTCGGCACCACCTCGAAGGTCCGCTTCTCGGTGCTGCAATCGGGCGAGATCGATGTGCTGATCCGCGATTCGACCCATACGCTGACGCGCAACACCGAGCTTGGCCTCGCCCATGGCGCGATCAACTTCTTCACCGGCGAAGCCTTCATGGTGAAGAAGTCGCTCGGCGTCGCGCACGCGAAGGAGCTCAACGGAGCGACGATCTGCGTCCTCACCGGCACGACGCTCGAGCTCAACATCGCGGATTTCGGGCGTGCCAACAACATCAAGATCAACACTTTGCTGTTCGAGAAGCCCGAAGAGGCTTTCGCCGCCGCCGAGGCCGGACGGTGCGACGGCTATACCGATGACGGCGGCAGCGTCGCGGCGGCCCGCTCGACGATGAAAAACCCGAAGGACTGGATCATCCTGCCCGAGGCGATCTCGCGCGAGTTCCTCGGCTCCTATACCCGCCAGGGCGATGAGCGCTGGAACATCCTGGTGCGCTGGGTCCACTACGCCATGCTGGAGGGCGAGGTCCTCGGCATCAACAAGGCTAATGTCGACAAGATCAAGGCCGAAACCAAGGATCCCGAGACCCGCGGCTTCCTAGGGCTCGAGAGTAATTTCGGCAAGTTCCTCGGCGTCGACAACGATTGGGCCTACCGCATCATCAAGCAGGTCGGTAATTACGGCGAGAATTACGACACTTATTTCGGTCCGCTCGAGCTGCCGCGCGGCTGGAACAACCTCTACAACAACGGCGGTTTGCAATATCCGCTGCCGTGGCGTTGAGCTGAAGCGCGAGGGGATGTCGTAATGGTCAGGCGTCCGTCGCGCCGCGCTTATGTCGGCCAGTGGATCTTCCTGCTGGTCGTCATCGCGGTCGGCGGGCTGATGGTCTCCGAGCTCGGTGCCAATCTCGCACGCCGAAATCTGCATTTCGGCTTCGGGTTTCTCGCCAATCAAGCTGGGTTCGACATCCCCTTCCGTCTCATCACCTGGTCGATCTTCGACAGCTATGGCCGGGTGCTGCTCGTCAGCTTCCTCAACACGTTGCTGGTCTCGGCGATGGGGGTGGTGGCCGCGTCGCTGCTCGGGCTTCTCGTCGGTATCATGCGGTTGTCGGTCAATTGGCTGGTCCGCAACATCGCCCTCGCCTTCATAGAATTCGTGCGCAATACGCCGCAGCTGGTGCAGATCATCTTCTGGTACCTCGCCGTCCTCCAGACATTGCCGTCGCCGCGCCAGAGCATCGTCATCCCCGGCGGGTTGCTGCTCAACATCCGTGGTCTCTACGTGCCGGATGCGATCATGCGCGAGGACGGCTCGTTGCTGACGTGGCTGGCCTGCTTCATCCTGGCGGCAACGCCGTTCGTCTGGCATATGAAGCTGAGCGGGAAGCGCCTCGGCGTGAAGGCGCTCGCGCTGCCCGTGATCGCGGCGGCAATGCTGGCCGAGGGTATCGAGCGCATCGAGTTTCCGTCGCTCACCGGATTCAACATCACTGGCGGGACCCAGGTGCCGCCGGAGCTCGTCGCGCTGTGGGCCGGGCTTTCCATCTATGCCACGGCTTTCATTGCCGAGATCGTCCGCAGCGCGATCGAGGCGGTGCCGAAAGGCCAGCACGAGGCGGCACGCTCCCTCGGCCTCCACCGCGCACAGGTGCTCTTCCTCATCGTCCTGCCGCAGGCCTTGCGCATGATGGTGCCGCAGCTGACCAGCCAGTACCTCAATTTGATCAAGAGCAGCACGCTTGGCGCCGCCGTCGCCTATCCGGAAATCTTCCAGCTCTTCGCCGGTACGGTGATGAACCAGGCGAACAAGGAGGTCGAGACGATCGTCATCGTGATGGCGGTCTTCCTCACCATCAACCTGCTCTTCTCGGCCTTCATGAATTGGTACAACCGGCGCGTCGCCCTGGTGGAGCGATGAGCACGCAATACCAGCCGCCTGGCCCCGCGAGACGACCATGACGGCCGAAGTCCCGTCGCAAGCAGCGACATCGCCGAGCGGCGATTTCGACGGCCTGATCGGCCGCAGTCCGGGAACCCCTGGACGCGTATTGGACTGGCTCCGGCGCAACCTCTTCAGCTCACTCTCCAACACGCTGCTCACCCTGTTGGTGCTGGTGCTCCTCGGTATCGTCCTTCCGCCGTTCTTCGACTGGATGGTCGCCAGCGCTACGATTGCCGGCAGCAGCAAGGCAGCCTGCACCGGGACCGGCGCCTGCTGGACCTTCATCAAGTTGCGGCTGCACACGTTCTTTTGGGGGCATTACCCGTCCGAGGAGCTCTGGCGGGTGGCCGCTGCCGGTGTGCTGCTGGTCGCCTTCGGCATCCCAGTGATGCGCGAGACCGTCAGGCATCGTGGGCTCTTCGTTGTTCTGCTGCTGACCGCCTTCCCAGTGCTGGCAGGCATGCTCCTCGTCGGTGACGTAGCGGGACTGCCCTATGTCGACACCGCTCAATGGGGCGGGCTGATGCTCGACGTCATCATCTCCTTCGTGACGGTGGCGGGGGCGTTGCCCCTCGGCATCCTGTTGGCGCTCGGGCGACGCTCGGAGTTGCCGGTGATCCGGTCGCTGTCGATCGGCTTCATCGAGCTGTGGCGCGGCGTTCCCCTCCTCACCGTGCTCTTCATGTCGGCCGTCATGGTGCCGTTGTTCCTGCCGAGCGGCGTCAGCGTCGATCGCCTGATCCGCGCCATGGTGGCGTTCACCTTGTTCAATGCCGCCTACATGGCCGAGACGGTGCGCGGCGGCCTGCAGGGCGTGCCGGTCGAGCAGGAGGAAGCTGCCTATTCCGTCGGCTTGCACTGGTGGCAGGTGCAGCTTTTCGTCGTGCTGCCCCAAGCACTGCGTATCGTCGTGCCGGGGATCGTCAACAATGTCGTCGATCTCTTCAAAGACACCTCCCTCGTCGCCATCATCGGCCTCGTCGAGCTGCTCGGAGCGGTCAATCAGTCGCTGAAGGATCCCGCGTGGCTTGGTTTTGCCAAGGAGGGCTACGTCTTCACCTCGGTTGTATTCTTCGTCTGCTGTTTCGCGATGTCGAGCTATGGACGACGTTTCGAGCGTCGTCTGAACCGGCACCGCGAGGGCTCGGCCGAGCGCCGGGCATAGCCCGCGATAGCGCCATAGGCTCGGCAATGGATGCGGAAGCTGCCTCAACCGGAAGTAGCGAATCTAAACACTTTATTAATTTTTAAGTCGCCATTATTCCGCTAATACGCTAGAAAATTGGGCTGATGATTCTGCGCATATTGGTCAGGATCGAGGCGGCGACGGTCGGCGCGTTGCAAGACGCGGCCGGTTCGATCGCAATCGGGGAGTGAGCGGTCGGTCGATGTCTCTGTTGCGCCACCGCATCGGTCCGAAGGAGGCGCTGACCGCGTTCTCCGTTGCGCTGATCCTCGCATTCGGCGCCATACTGGTCCGCTCCTCCTATAGCGCGCATCATCAGACCGTCAGCGATGCGACGCGCACTGCCGAAAGCATAGCGCGCGCGGCGGAGACCAGTACGGGGCGGATGATCGCTTCAGTCGACGCGATGCTGGTCGGTATCGAGCAGGCACTCGACTCGACCTACCAAAACACCGCGATCGACGATCAGACCATCCGGTCGATGCTGCACCGGATGAACGGGCAGACGCCGTCAATACGCGACATCCTGATCGTCGCCGCGAACGGCCGGCAGGTGAACGGTGCCAACGCCGAGCCCGGCGACGCCACCAGCTACCATGACCGCAGCTTTTTCACGACACATCGCAATCACGACCCCAGCAAGCTTTTCATCGGCCATCCGGAGCGCAGCAAGCTGACCGGGAGCTGGTCGATCTACATGAGTCGTCCGCTGAGCCTCGCCGGCGGATTTCGCGGCGTCATCGCCGCCGAGGTGCCGATTGAAACGTTTGGTGAGTATTTGGCTTCCGTCGTCGTCACCGGTGGCTTGCGCGTCAGGCTGATATTCGAGGACGGCACGCTGCTCGTCAGCGCGCCCCGTGACGACGCGATTGTCGGGGCACGCGATCGCCTCGCCGAACTCGTGCTCGAGCGGTTTCGCTCGCAAGCCGGCGCGACATTCGAGACGACGGCGGACCCCGCCAGTAGTAGCGACATCGTCAGCTATCGTCCGATCACGGCGCGGACGCTAATCGTCGCCGCCGTAATCGACAAGGAAGCGCTGCTGCAGGCCTGGCGCGTCGAGTGCCGGGCCTATGTCGTCGTCTTCGCGATCATCGCGCTGACCATCGGCGTGCTGACCTGGGCGCTGGTCGGTCTACTCAATCGACATCAGGAGCACATCCACGAACTGCGCCGGAACGAAGCAAAGCTCGAGCAGCAATCTGCCCTGCTGCAAAGCACCCTCGATCATATGGGCGAAGGGCTGAGCGTATTCGACCGCGACAACCGGTTGCTCGCGTGGAACGATCGCTTCGTTACGCTGCTCGGCCTGCCGCCGGGAGTTGATTACGGCACGCGTATGGAGGACATCATGCGCTTGCAGGCGCGCCGCGGCGATTTCGGCGCCGTCGACATCGAGTTGGAGATTCGCACGCGCCTCGATCGCTTGCGGCGCGAGGACACCTTGACCCTGGAGCGCACCACCTTGAGCGGCCGCGTTCTCGAGATCCGCCGACGCCGCATGCCGTATGGCGGCTTCGTCACGCTTTACTCAGACATCACGGAGCGCAAGCGCGTCGAGCAGGAGATGAGCGACGCGCGCAACCAGGCCGAAGTCGCGAACCGCAGCAAGAGCGAATTCCTCGCCAATATGAGTCACGAGCTGCGCACGCCGCTCAATGCCATCATCGGCTTCTCCGACATCCTGCGGAGCGAGAAATTCGGCAGCATCGGCAACGCCAAATATCTCGAATACGTGCGCGACATTCACACATCGGGAGTGCATCTCCTCGATCTCATCAATGACGTGCTCGACATGTCGAAGATCGAAGCGGGCAAGCTCGAGCTTTACGAAGAGGAGGTTGCCGTTCCCGATCTAGTTTCGGCGTGCTTTGCCATGGTCAGCGAGCGGGCGCGCGAGCGCCGCATCCGCATCGCCGCCGATCTCGGTGCGCAATCGGCGCAAATTTGGGCAGATCAGCGCGCCGTCAAGCAGATCGTCCTCAACCTCCTGTCGAACGCCGTCAAGTTTTCCCATGACGGCGGAACAGTGACGATCGCCTCGGGGCTTGACGCCGGAGGCGGCCTTTTCATCTCGGTTTCCGATCACGGCATCGGCATGACGCCGGACCAGATCGAGCGTGCGCGTCAGCCGTTCGGCCAGGCCCATGCGGCGACGACCCGCACCTATGGCGGAACCGGCCTCGGATTGCCGATAACACAGCGCTTGATCGAGCTGCACGACGGCGAATTGCGCATCGACAGCGTTCCCGGCGAGGGCACGCGAGTTTCCGTTATCTTCCCTGCCCTGCGCACGCTGAACTCGCTAAAGCGCGCCTGACCGTCCCCCTTCGAGCATTCACTTCACGGCGAGAAAGAAATCGGATCCGGCCATGCGGCGGAGCTCGGCGCCGGCGTCGCTGCCGAGGATCACCGCGTCGCTTGTCGAGCCCTGGCGGGCGACGCGATGGCACTGGACGCCGTCCGGGCTGATCACCAGGCCGCGCAGCGACAGCCTATCGTCGTGGAGCTCGGCGAGCGCGGCGATCGGCGTCCGACACGAACCGCCGAGCGCAGCCAACAGCGCGCGCTCGGCAGCAATGCAATACCCGGCCTCTCGGTCATGGAGACGCGCCAGGCGACGAATTGTCGCCGTATCTTCGCTGCGACACTCGATGCCGATCGCCCCCTGCGCCACCGCCGGCAGCATCTCGTCGGTCGACAGGATCGAGGTGATGGCGGC
>WNGR01008756.1_pt1 | contig 10662 bp, 10 predicted proteins | sample 5407581 | NCBI WGS metagenome assembly WNGR01 (sample SAMN13153383, study PRJNA577476) | soil metagenome | isolation source: 80 cm soil or saprolite under Garry oak tree replicate 2 | place: USA:California | collected 2016-06-15 | reverse complement strand
GAGAGATAATAGGCCAAGAGCTGCATAGGTACGACGTAGACCAGCGGGGTCACTAATGACGGCAGGGATTCTCCGATTTCCACGACCCGATCCGATAGGTTACGAATCTCCTCGTCTCCCTCCTCGATAATCGATATGATCCGAGCACCCCGTGCTTTCATCTCCATAATGTTGCCAATAATGCGTTTGTGCGTCTCGTCGTTCGGTGCCACGAAGATGACGGGGAATCCTTCCTCGATGAGGGCAATGAAGCCGTGTTTGCTCTCCCCCGCAGGATAAGCGATGGCTGGAACATAGCTCAGCTCGAGGAGTTTGAGGCGTCCTTCAAGGGCTGTGGGTACGTTGACCCCGCGACCCAGGAAACAGATGCTTGAGGCAGCATCGCACTCCTCCGCAATTCTCCGAATCTCGTCGATTTTCGTGTTGAGGACGCTCTGGATGAGCGCTGGGACCCGGTGCAACTCCGCCTCTAGCTCTGTAATTTCCTTGGCTGATACCTCTCCCTTCCTTCGGCCCACGGTTGAGGCGAGCCTGAGCAAGACTGCGATCTGGCTGGTGAAAGCCTTGGTTGAGGCGACTCCGATCTCTGGGCCCGCGTTCTGGTCAATATAGACGGTCGACAGACGCATCAGGGTCGAGCCTAGAACGTTGAGGACGCTCAGAATCGTCGCGCCTTTGGCTCTGGCGTCGCGCACTGCGTTTAGCGTGTCCATAGTCTCTCCAGACTGACTTATCGCGAGTATCACGCTTTTGGAGCCAACTAGGTCGAGAGCCTCCTCAGAGAATTCGCTCGCTACGACAACCCTTGCGTTTATTCCGGCCAGTTTAGCGAGGGCGAGGCTGCCTACGAGTCCGGCGTGATATGAGGTTCCGCAGGCAACGATGAACACCTTATCCGCGTCAATAATTTTCTTGGCGAACTGGTCATAGTAGAGCTGCTCGGTTCTCAGAGCGTCCCGCAGTGACTGGGCTTGCTCATGAATCTCTTTGAGCATGAAGTGTCTGAAGCCCTGCTTCTTTGCGGATTCCGGGTCCCACGTGATCGTTATCGGGTCTCGTTTGACCGGAGCGGCGTTCTTCAGCTTCAGAATCCTGGCTCCATTCGAGTTGAGAACGGCCATTTCTCCCTCATCAAGAAGAACGGCCTTCCTTGTGAGTGGAAGGAAAGCTGCAAAGTCTGATCCGCAATAGTATTCACCCTCTCCGATACCCAGCACTAGAGGGCTCTCTTGCCGGGCACAGATTATCGTTTTCGGCTGTTCGGTGCTCGTGAGGACTATCGCATAGGCTCCCTCAAGCCGGTTGACTGTCTTCCTGAAGGCCTCCTCCAGTGACATTCCCTGGGTGAGATAGTCTTCGACGAGATGAGGGACAACCTCGGTATCAGTTCTTGACTGGAAGTGATGCCCTTTAGCTTCCAGCTCTCGTTTTATCTCTAGATAATTCTGGATGATGCCGTTGTGGACGACCGCTATGCGGGACTTGCAATCAACGAGGGGATGAGAGTTCTCATGCACTGGTCTTCCATGAGTCGCCCATCGAGTATGCCCAACCCCGATGGCTCCGGGAAGATCGTCGAGGTCATACTTTGCATGGACCTCTTCCAGTCGACCGCTGTCCTTCTTGATCGTGAGTTTGTCTCCGTCGACGGTTACTTCTCCTACAGAGTCGTAGCCCCTATACTCTAGCCGCTTGAGTGCAGCATGTATGAGCGGTGCGGCTTTTGAACCGTCGTGGAGAACGCAACCGAAGATACCGCACATCTACGATAGCCCTTCTTGTGTAAGGTAATTGAAAGCTGGGTGAGCATTAAGAGTTCTGCCGCCACATTGCTTTGTCTATGGTAATTAGAGATGACTGATGGGTATTGAGAGAGATTGTTTCGGGACCTTCATACTGTTTTGGATCTTGATTCGGGCTTGAATCAGCTATTCAGTAGTGGGATGTTGCTCTGCACCGAGACTCCGAGCGTGTCAAGCGAAACGCCGATAGGCCTATTCTGGACTCGTAACAGGAAGCCTTTCTCCCCCTCGGTTTCTTGAAATCCGCCCTCTCTTCTTCGTCTTCCGAACCACAAAGCTCGAGTCTCGAGAAGGTCTAGGAGTCAGCATTAGCGCGTGAACTCTTACCCTTCTGTTATCCATCGAGGGACCTAGAGTAGTCGTAGGAACTCCTCGCCTCCGACTTCGTATGCGCAAGAGAGGAATCGAAATCAGACTTCCACCGAAACAGGCGAGCAGGGTAACTCGTAGCATAGAGACGTTGGTGTGGAGCAAGTTGATCACGATGTTCTGGAAGGATTGGCTCACACGATACTCTACTGCAATCACAGCTGCTAGAATCAGGATAACCGTTCCGAAAAGCAACAGCGACTTGTGTCCCGAGCCTACAGAAACGGAATCCTTCACGTTCTCCATTGCCGACATGTCACGATCAGTCTTGACGAGACAAATTATGGTACTCTCTTCATTTGGGCGAAGTGTAACTCCGGCGTATAGCTATCTGGTCTCTCGTATCACAAGAAGGAGCCGGGACAGCTTTCGGTTAAGCTCTAACCTTCATAGACGCTGTAGCTTCGAGAACCCTCCTCGTTTGCAGACCCTTCACTCTTTCAACTACGATCGCTCCAAAGAAACCTCCACCAGCTCCGACCAATGTATCCCCGATCAGAGCGAGAGCCCACAGGTAAGCAGGTTGCGCCGGGCTGAAAATCTGGAATACGAGTAGCCCAGCAACGGCCATAGCGAGATTGCCCAGCGCCCCCGCCATGACCAGTTGCCTTCTCGATAGGTCATACAGACTGGTCTTGGATTCTCTAAGATACATGTCGAAGACAAGCCCATTCACGATCAGTGAGACCGTGATGTGTGGAGAGAGGGGGACCCCTGCTGTTGGATAGAGAAAGAGGAGCCCGACTATTGTTCCGAGAAGAGTTGAACTCCACTTCTTCCCTGTGAGGGAGACAAGTATTGCGAAGAAGACCGGGAGCAAGAAGAAAAGGTCGAGAGACCTAGTTAGAGGCCGCAGTGCTATACCAGAGGCGTATCCATATGCGGCGTAGATGGCTGTGAGGACAGCTACTACTGCTACGTACCGCGATGTTGCCGAAGTGTGCTTGTATTGCGACTCCCATCACTCCAGTCGAGAGCCACACCAACCAACATGGCTCTATCGAATACAAAAACATTCTAGCGAAGGGCTCAATGAAAAGCAGGGGAAGACTGGCTTAGGCTTAGGTATTGGTCGCAACGCTTCCTATCGTGGGACCGTCAAGGAGATTATTTCTTCCTGGGAGCCACGGCTTCGACTTTGCCGTGAACTCTCAAGGTGCCCACACGTAGCGAGGGGGTCGTGAGTTCCAGGCTGATGTCGAAGTTGAAGGCGCGATTCTTCTCGGAAATCTTCTCCAATACTTCGGCCAGAGATGCCGGCGACGTTTCTATCCTTTCAGGCATAGCAATCAGCTTCTACTTGTGCGTTCCCGGCCTATAAAGCAGTAAGCAGGTGGCGAGGGAAAACGATACTAACATATTCAGGTGTTCTCGATACATCATTCGCATCAGCAAGAGCGGAATGAGTCGCACATGGTGAAGAAGAAGGCGGCAGTCCTTGGAGCAACTGGGATGATGGGCCAGAAGTTCGTGCAGCTCTTGACAACGCATCCATGGTTCGAAGTGGCCGCGGTCGCAGCGAGCGACCGGAATGTCGGAAAATCATACGACGAAGCAACAAGTGCGGGTAGCGGGAAGAGGTTTCATGAGGAGCATCGTCTTGAAGTTGTGGAGGCAAGACCGCAGGCGGTCGGTGACCCCGACATTGTCTTCTCTGCCCTTCCAGCCGAAGTCGCTTCCCCTATCGAAGAAGAATTCGCCAACGCAGGATTTCCCGTCTTCTCCAACGCATCATCGCATAGGATGGACGAGTATGTGCCGCTGCTCAATCCGGAAGTCAACTCTGAACACGCTGCTCTCGTAGACCAGCAGAAGCGGCGCATGAAACGGGACGGTTTCATTGTCGCAAATCCCAATTGTACGACAGCGATTCTCACGCTGTCCTTGAAGCCCCTTGATCAGGCTTTTGGCCTCGAAAAAGTGATTGTTTCATCCATGCAGTCTATCTCCGGCGCTGGGTATCCGGGAGTCGCCTCGATCGATATCCTAGAAAATGTGATCCCATTCATAAGGAGCGAAGAGGAGAAAGTGGAGAGAGAAACCAACAAAATTCTCGGGACCGCCACTAGCCCTGCCACAATCACGGTCTCAGCGAGCTGTCACCGCGTTCCCACCATCCATGGCCATATAGAAGCCGTTTTCGCGAAGACACTATCATCAACCAGTCCCGAGGAGGCTGCAGAGAGAATGGCACGGTTCCAATCGGTGCCACAGCAGTTGAAGCTTCCGAGCGCCCCTGTGTACCCTCTAGTCGTTCGGAGGGAGGAGGATCGGCCGCAGACCAGGCTAGACGTTGATGAGGGAGGAGGAATGACGGTCAGCGTGGGACGAATCAGGAAGGACCCTGCCATGAAAGGCGTCAAATACATCGCCCTCGGACACAACCTCGTCAGAGGCGGGGCAGGCTGCTCAATACTCAACGCGGAACTCCTCCTGGCCCAAAAATACATTCAGTGATGGGCTAACGGAAACAGGAAAGACCCGGCGGCTGAGGCGGATCTTCCGCGATGACCATAAGACAGTCATCATACCAATGGACCACAGCATTTCAGCCGGACCCACACATGGACTAGAAGACATGGCGAGGATAGTGGGCGACGTTTCGCAAGGCGCGGCTGACGCTGTCCTCGTTTACGCGGGAATCGCTAAGACTGTAGATACGAATCGACTCGGGCTCATTCTTCATCTTTCAGGAGCAACGCGACTCTCCGCTGATCCTCACTGGAAGACCCAGGTCTCCACGGTCAAGGAAGCGCTTCGCTTGGGGGCAGACGCCGTCTCCGTGCACATCAACGTAGGTTCTCAGCGCGAGCAGGACATGCTCGACAGGTTTTCCCGAATCATTGAGGAATGCGACGACTTCGGCTTGCCAACCTTGGCGATGATGTATCCTCGGGGCCCTGGAATCCAGAACGAAGGCGATTATGAGGTGGTGAGTCATGCGGCAAGGCTTGGCTTTGAGCTTGGCGCGGACATTGTACAAACCAATTACACGGGCGATATCGAGAGCTTTCGTAATGTCGTTGGGACCGTGAAGGTTCCGGTAGTGATTGCAGGCGGGCCAAAGGCTTCCAGCGACAATAACGCGCTGAAGATGGTTTCTGACTCTATCAAGGCTGGTGCCGCAGGGGTCTCAATCGGCCGAAACGTCTTCCAGCACCGTGACCCGACTCGGATGACAATGGCCCTCGTCGACATTGTCCACAACGGCGCGAATGCATCTCAAGCTCTGACCATTCTGACTGAAGGTACTGTGCCTTCAGTGCCAGCAACATAGTCGAGATGGTTAACGAGAACCAGAGGAACAGAGCAGCAAGAATGTTTTCGGATGAATCCTGAGCGGAAGTACCTTTTGGAAATCGGTTCGAAATCCGGCTTTCAGATGTACAGAAGTGTTCACGCAAGCGATAAATAGCGCGCGTATGAACAACTCTTAGGCGGCGCCCATGGGGTATAGACTTTGGACAACTACTCCACGAAATAAAAAGGCTGGACCGCACCCATAGACAAGTCTCCCTCTGCGTCTTCCAACAGACTGAAATCACACATCATCGATCCAGCCACAATCTTACTCACTCATCTGCGGAACTACGCCACCTCGCCGAACGCTGCTATTCCCCGTGGGGAGTTCTGCAATGATTAGGGAGTGTATCTCCATCCTCCTAGAGAACAAGAATCTGACAAAAGAACAGGCAAAGCAGTGCATGACAGAAATCATGACCGGGGAGGCAAGTCCCGCTCAGATCGGATCGTTCCTCGTGCTCCTAGCGAGGAAGGGAGAAACCGTGGAAGAAGTGACAGCCTTAGCACGCGTCATGAGAGAGTTCAGCAGTAGAATTCACCCGAGTGTAGGCGGCCTTTTAGTGGACACGTGCGGGACTGGAGGTGGCAAGATAAAGACGTTCAATGTGAGCACCACGAGCGCGTTTGTTGTCGCCGCCGCCGGGATACCCGTGGCCAAACACGGCAATCGCTCCTTCACAAGCAAGTGTGGAAGCGCAGACGTGCTCGAACAATTGGGCCTTAACCTCGACATGGACCCGGAGAATGTGGAACGGTCTATCGATGAAGTGGGAATCGGGTTCCTGTATGCCCCAAATTTTCATCCGGCGATGAAGAACGTAGCCCCAGTGAGGAGGGAGATCGGGGTACGAACGGTCTTCAACATCCTCGGCCCTCTGACCAACCCCGCGGGCGCGAACGCCCAGCTAATTGGTGTTTGCGACCTAGCTCTACTCGAACCCATGGCGAGAGCCGCTCTCAATCTTGGATCCAGATCTGTAATGACAGTCCACGGCCTAGATGGCATTGACGAAATATCTCTAACAGGCAAAACCGAGATTCTCCACGCGACCAACGGTAGTTTTGTTCTAGATGAGATTGAACCCGAAGACCTAGGTTTCAAGAGAACGCAGCCTCGGGAGCTGGGCGGTTCTTGCCCAGAAGAGAACGCACGCCTCACTAGCCGTATTCTGTCCGGAAAGATGAGTAAGGACGACCCTCGCGTCCAGACGGTGATCGCAAACGCCGCTGCCGCACTTATCCTATCCGAGAAAGCCCATGACTTTTCTGATGGAATAGAGATCGCAAGCAACATCATCAGCGATGGCGCGGCATTAGGGACACTACACGAAATGGTTGAATTCTCGGGCGGAAGTACTCAGCGCATCGATAGTCTGGCATAATGATTGTCAGACCACTTAGCCGAGCTGTCAGAACTTGCCCGAGAAAGGGTGAGCGCCGGATACTATGACGCAGCCACTGCGACACGGCGAAGACGCAAGAGCCTGATCCAAGCTGTAAGAGCAAGCGGGAAGACCCCCATTATCGCCGAGATAAAATATGCCTCTCCCTCAGTGGGAAAAATTCGCGACTATGACCCGGCGGCAAGAATCGCGAAAGAAATGCTAGCAGGAGGGGCCTGCGCACTATCCATAATCACGGACCCTGTAAGTTTCCAAGGCGGCCTTAACATTCTGTCGGAAGTGGCGCAGAGCGTGATTGCGCCTTTGATAATGAAGGACATAATCGTGTCCCCACGACAGTTAAGAGCAGCCGCAAGATTTGGAGCAGATACGGTCGTCCTGATCTCGGAGCTTTTCAGCGCAGACCTGACCGATGTTAATATTATCACTATGATGCAGGAAGCCCGAGGTTTAGGCCTCGAGGTCATAGTCGAAGCCAATAGCCTCTCTGAATTCGAAAAGATGCGAGCATTTCAGCCAGACCTCTACGGAATAAACAATCGCAACCTCTCCAGCTTCCAAGTCGACCTTGATACCACAGCAAGAATTCTTGCAGACGCCAAACCCGTTAGCGCTCCCGTAGTATCCGAGAGTGGAATAGAAACCGTCGCCGACATCAAACGGCTCAAAACAGCAGGAGCCCAAGCCTTTCTCATCGGAACATGCATAATGAAGTCCTCGAACGTCGAGCAGAAAGTCAGGGAACTCGCAAACTCATGAAGATCAAGAAAGCAGCGACAAACCCTCGCGGCAGGTTCGGCAAGTACGGCGGACAATACGTGCCAGAGACCCTAGTGAAGCCCTTGGAGGATCTGGAAGAAGCGTATGACGAATACTCACGAGATCCATCCTTCAAAGAAGAACTCAGAAATCTGCTGGAATCCTATGCAGGACGTCCCACACCACTCTATCTCGCTCGGAACCTCACAGAGAGTATTGGCGGTGCACGGATCTACCTGAAGAGAGAAGACCTCCTCCACGGCGGAGCACACAAGATCAACAACACACTCGGACAAGCTCTCCTCGCCAGACGAATGGGAAAGAAAAGAGTCATCGCTGAAACAGGGGCTGGGCAGCACGGAGTTGCAACGGCAATGGCCTGCGCCGTGCTCGGTCTACAATCCGAGATATACATGGGGCGCGAAGATATGGAAAGGCAGAAGCTCAACGTTTACCGGATGAAAATGCTGGGCGCCCAAGTCCACCCGGTAGACTCGGGATCAAGAACTCTCAAAGACGCAATCAACGAATCCTTCAGGGACTGGGTGACGAACATAGAGACCACTTACTACCTGCTGGGCTCCGCTGTGGGACCACATCCATACCCGACCATAGTTCGCGACTTCCAGAGCATCATCGGAAAGGAAGCCCGACAGCAGATCCTCGCACGAGAGGGCAAACTACCTAGCGCTGTAGTCGCCTGCGTCGGGGGCGGAAGCAACTCCATCGGAATCTTCCACCACTTCCTCCATGATCTCGAAGTGGAACTGCACGGAGTCGAAGCCGGAGGGCAAGACCTCCGACCGGGCCAGCATGCGGCAGCACTCGTGGCGGGCAGCGAGGGCGTCCTCCATGGCATGCTAACTTATCTCCTACAAGATGCCGATGGCCAGGTCCAAAACACCGAGAGCATTTCAGCCGGCCTAGACTATCCTGCCGTTGGACCAGAGCACGCCTATTTCAAGAGCACTGGGAGAGTAAAGTACGCTGCAGTATCGGACAATGATGCGCTGGACGCTTTCAAGGGACTATCGAATCAAGAGGGGATAATGCCTGCTCTGGAGCCTGCTCACGCGCTTAGCTTTGCGTTCAGACTGGCGAAGAAGTATCCAACTAGCGATTCTATCATCGTGAACCTCTCAGGACGAGGCGACAAAGATGTCGAGATCGTTGCAAGACACCTCCCACAATGAGCATTCTATAGCCTCCAAGTTCGAGGAACTCCGATCCCGAAGAGAGGGCGCTCTGATCGCATACTTGACCGGAGGAGACCCAACACCCGAAGAATTCACCGCCAACGCCTCAGCACTAGTCGAGGGCGGGGCAGATATCGTCGAGATTGGCATCCCATTCTCAGACCCCATTGCCGATGGACCGGTAATCCAAGCCTCAAGCCAGAGAGCCTTGGGAGCAGGCATCACTCCCAAGAAAGTTCTATCGCTAGCAGGCGAATTATCTGCCCAGCACGACCTACCCCTCGTCCTTCTCACGTATTACAATCCGATTCTGGCTATGGGAGTCGAACGCTTTTTCCAAATCGCTCAAAGATCCGGGGTGAGTGGAGTCGTGGTTCCAGACCTCCGGGCCAACGCTGATCCCCAATTCCACAGGATAGGCTCGAAGCATGGTATCGACAGCATTCTTCTTGCAGCACCAAACACTCCAGAGACCCGTTTGAGACAGATCCTCGCGGAGACGACCGGATTTCTCTATCTAGTATCCCTCTACGGTGTGACGGGTCCACGAAAGACACTGGGACCACAGGCATTGGAATCCCTCAAACGAGTAATATCAATCAACAAGAATAGAACCCCAGTCTCAGCAGGGTTCGGCGTCTCCACCCCAGACCAGGTTGGGACACTGATGAAGGCCGGTGCAGACGGAGCCATAGTTGGAAGCGTTCTGGTGCAGATCATACAGAACCACTTGAACGATCCCGGCGAAGCGGAAGAACTGTTGAAGAAGCATGTCGCCGAGCTGAAACAATCAACCCGGAAAAACTAGCTTACAGTAACCTGAAGTCTTCTTTGACCGTCGTTAGAACCATGTGCGTATTCGTCCGTTCGACGAAAGGCATCGCCAATAGAGCCTTTGTGAACCTGCTCAGATCCTCACGACTCTTGAACTTGGCAATCACAATAGCATCGGTGAGACCCGTGACATCGTAGACAGCCAAGACATGAGGCATCTTAGCCACTTCCCGTTCTAGCTCTAGCAGTTTTCCCTTGGCGACCGATACCTCTGTTATGGCGGTCAGCTGGAATCCTATCTTTTCATGGTCGTAGATTGCCGAGTATCCTCGTATGATTTCGGCCTTTTCCAGTTTGTTGGTTCTTGATTGGATCGTGGTCGTTGAGACTCCGAGCTTGTGGCCCAGCTCCCTACAGGATAGTCTAGCGTCCATGAGGTACGCTTGGAGGATTCGTCGGTCGAGATCATCCATCTCAAGGGCCATGGTCTTGTCTGGACTGTCGCGAGGCGAACCCGTCACCCTCTAGCCTGTTCAAGTTCCGCCCGTAGTAGCTCGGTTACGAGTTTTGGGTCGGCTCTGCCCCTGACTTCGGCCATGACCAAGTTCATCATCTTCCCGAGCGCTTTTGCTCCATTTTCCTGAACGAACGAGCGATGTGACTCTAAGACCTTCGATATTACCCCTTTCAGCTCCGCCTTACCAATCATCCCGAGGTTCAACTGGTCAATGGCGGACGCCGCGTTTGCCGTGGGATGCACGGCCAACCATTTGAGGATCTCTAAGACGGATTCTTTGGCAGTCTTGCCCTCAGCCACTAGCCGGAAAACTTCCTTGAGATGGGTATCCTCAAGATTTTCGATAGGGACCTGATCTCTAGCCAGGCTTCTCATCGATTCCGTGAGTATGGTCGCGACGAAGCTCGGCGCAATGTCCTTCCCGATGGCGGTTATTTCTCCGAAGGTGTCTAGGTAGTCGGAGTTGACGAGTTGAGTTGCTAGCTTTGAACTGATCTCGTATTTCGACCCTATCTCTCTGGCGATGTCCTCGGGCATTG
>WNGR01008755.1_pt1 | contig 10663 bp, 13 predicted proteins | sample 5407581 | NCBI WGS metagenome assembly WNGR01 (sample SAMN13153383, study PRJNA577476) | soil metagenome | isolation source: 80 cm soil or saprolite under Garry oak tree replicate 2 | place: USA:California | collected 2016-06-15 | reverse complement strand
GTTTGAAACTGCTCTCTGTGCTCATAGTACCTCCTTTTCAATCTCGGCTAAATGGCCTGTGGAGCCCGTTCGGGTTTGAAACTTGTTTGCATAAGAATGAGTATGAATAACCAAAGAAGGCTAAATGGCCTGTGGAGCCCGTTCGGGTTTGAAACATCGTGATCAGCGACGGACCAGACCAGACGGATACGGCTAAATGGCCTGTGGAGCCCGTTCGGGTTTGAAACAACCCATATTGTGCAAGAGAGTATGCTGACAAGAGCGGGCTAAATGGCCTGTGGAGCCCGTTCGGGTTTGAAACCTTGCTTCTGCGATTTCTCTAGCCTTCGAATTTTCGAGGCTAAATGGCCTGTGGAGCCCGTTCGGGTTTGAAACATACCTGTGCTATACACAAGTTTTATGAGAATTGCCGGCTAAATGGCCTGTGGAGCCCGTTCGGGTTTGAAACCTTCATTCCGCAAAGCCTCCACTTTGCTTGGCTTTCGGCTAAATGGCCTGTGGAGCCCGTTCGGGTTTGAAACTTGTCTTATGCCTACAAAACACGGTTACGGGTAAAGGCTAAATGGCCTGTGGAGCCCGTTCGGGTTTGAAACAGCAAGAGATAATTTCAATGTATCTGAACACCATTTGGCTAAATGGCCTGTGGAGCCCGTTCGGGTTTGAAACGGTTCTTATCACTACAGTGGCACTTGTTTCAAACGAGGAGGAGCCAGGCCCACCCGGAACCCTCAAAACGACCGCAGGTGCTACAGGTGAGCGTGCAGTACGGCGGCCGCCTGCTCGAGTGCCGCGATGGTCAGCTCTTCGGTGACCCCCAGATGGACATTGTAGGTGTGATTGCGGATGTTGCGATGCGCGCGCCAGGTTGCCTTGCGGACACGCTCGACCTCCCGATGCGCGGTCAAGCGTCCCAATGTGCCCACAAAGCGAAACGACGAGCAGGTCGAGAGCCAGGCAAACCAGGCTGGACTCCCCGGCTCAAAGGGCAACAGGCCGCTTTTTGGCTGATCACCACATAGTGTCCCTCTCCCGCATACTCCACCAACGCTACCACCTGCGCCTTCGACGGTCGCTGCGGCTGGCGGCTTTTGGTTCGACCCCGACTACTCCGACGGCTGTTGGTCGCCTTCGAGGTCACTCCCGCCCGGCTGCGAGTCGTGGAAGCAGGTTCAGCGAGGTGGGAGAACTGGTGGGTGAGATCGGCCAGTTGTTCTTGCAGCGCAGCCAGTTGGGCCGGGAGCGCGCGCAGGGCCACGAATACCTCGAGGAGGTCATCGGGTAGAGCGAGCGGCTCTGCCGAGGGAGCAGGCTGGGGCGGCTCCTGAGGCAGGACGGGCAGGCTACGATGATGCGCGGCGGCCAGCCAGCGCAGCTGTTCCTCCGTCAGCCCGTGCCGCCGCGCATCGTGCGGATGCGGCTGCCCGGTGAACGGCGCGCAGACCAGCCAGCGACGCAACGTTTTGGGATCGATGCCCAAGTGCCGACAACAGTCGGCCAATGACACACAAGTCATGATGCAACTCCTTTCATCGTGTTGCTCAGACGGACGACATCCGACCCAGGACTTCTCCCGCGACGATTCCCGGGAGAAGTCCTGGGATTCTTCCTGGGACAAGTCCAGGGAACACTCCCAGCCTGTTCCCAAGAGGAGTGGTGGCAGCTGGCTAGACACCAGACACCTACATGGATAGGCCACCCTGCGTTCAGGGGGAAGCGGCTTTGGTGCGACGACGACGATGATACTAGCCCGCCCAATACTGGTGGCTGCGCCGAAAGCGCGACCAGCCGCACACCAGCGGGACCGAGGCGGGCAGAGGCCAGATCAGGCGGGCCAGCAGGTGCTGCGCTTCCGAGGGGGTGAGCGCACACAGCGGCGATGAGGGAATGGACTCCTCTGGTGGACCGTGCTGCGAGCGGTCCTGCACGCAGATGTGATGAAAGTCAATTAAACAGTACTATCGCATTGCCTCACAGAAGAATCTTACCTTGGAAGAAGAGGATGCCTCATGGGAAATCTTACTTTCCAGGAGATTTCGGACCCGTTGACTCAGAGAAGAAGAGTCATTCTCTTTGGGGATATCATACACTCCAAAGCCTTTCTCTGCAAACCAGATCCCCAGAAATACCAGGGAGTCTGAGGGGCCATGCTCCGAAGCCTGGTCCAGGGGCTGGCCCCTGGCCTCAGCGGAGCGCGCCGCCAGCCCTAGCGCGGAGGGGTGGAGAGAGTTTCAGAGAGAGGAGGGGAACGCATCGCAATGCATGGTTCCCCTCCTCTCTCTGAGCGTCAGAAGACTCCTCCCACCACCTCGGCGCGCAACTCTGGAGCGGGCGTGTGCCCATTGACGACTTCCTCTCCCCATTGATCCTCAAAAGTCACGAGAAGACGTGCTCGTATCTTCTGAATGCCCCGCTGTAAGGTTCGGACCTGGGTCGGTCGATAGCGTCCTGGATACAGGCGTTGCAATTCATGGAAGATGTCTATGCCTGTGCGATCCGGATGGGCCACCAGCCAGGAGGTGATCTGCTCCCACAAGCCCTCATACGGATCTTCGCGCGTTCGCCAATCATGAGGCCGCCCGCTTTTTTGATACTTTCTTCTCCGCTCCTTTTTCAGCAGCGACGGGGCAGAGGCGGTAATGCCTTCAGCGGGAACCTTCTCCTCGCTACAGAGCTGGACAGAAAACGGGAGCATGGAAGCAGGTGGTGTCCTTTCAGGCGAGGGAGAGGGAGTGATGGCGTGCTGCCAGAGGGCCTTCTGCAAGTGTTCCAGTTGGTCCAACAAGCGAAGGGGATCAAGGGCGTGTGTCACCCGCACCAGTTCTTGGTGTTTGTCTGCCGCCAGTTCACCTGATGCGAGCAGACGCTGGAGTGGCGTTTGCGCTTGATCATAGGTGCGGCGCACCTTGCTGCCTTCTCGCTGCTTCGTCTGCAGTTTCATCGAGGGTTGAAAGCAGTTGACATACAGGCGCAGTGCTCGGTACAGTTCGGTCAGTTGCCGATAGGCGAGTTCCCCGACGAAGCGGTCATAGCCGACCACCTGACGCACGATCTGTCCATTTTTCTGCTCGACGTAACATTGATCATTACTGTGTTGGGGACGACCCCGCGTGAAGGTGATGTGTTCTTGTTCACAGTAGGCCGCCAGTTCAATATTGATGAACTCTCCTCCATTGTCGGTGTCAATGCCCAAGATGGGAAACGGGAGCAGTTGCCGTGCTCGTTTCAGGGCAACAATGACGGCATCCTGACCCCGATTGAGCAGGGGAAGGCATTCGGTCCAACCGGTGGCAACATCGGTGAGCGTGAGCGTGTACAAGTAGGCTCCCTCAGCCTGTGTGCCACAATGGGCGACTAAGTCTGCTTCCAGGAAGCCTGGTTTGGCTTCATTCCAATCCTGGAAGGTACGGATCGGGATCTGTTTTTTGAGCAGCGTTCCCGACCTGGTGGTCGAGATCCCGCGCGGACCTTGTTTTCGGTAGGAACGCAACATCCGATCAGCGGTCGCTGGACTCATGCAGAGGAGCTGGTCGCGACACTCCTCACTCAGCTGAAGATGTCCGTGCCGCTCCAGCGACTCAACGAGGGTTGGTAGAAAGGGTATCAGTCGCTTGGCGCAAATGTGATTGGCGGCCGTCCATGTCAGATGTAACGCCTGTTGGACTTCTGCTCCGTAGTGGGGCGGACGCGGACGCTCGATAGTGAACTTGACGTCGACAGGATGGTTCAGCAGCCGGATGGCGTATTTGCGAGCATAGCCTGTTGCGGCGACAAACTCATCAAGGATGACCTCCTTGAGTGCTGATGATGCCTCCCGATATCGCGGGGCAATCTGGAATAACAATTCTCGTTTGGCTCGATAGCTCAAGTATGACCTCACTTCTTGACCCTCCGCTGGATGAACAAACAGACGTAGGGTTACATTATCCATGAGGCAACTACCTTGTCAAAAGTAAGATCTTTGGTGATGCAATTCGCCGGCTATTTATATTATCGTTCATCAAGGGGGAGCAAATTCCTCCTCCGGGACGCCTGAGAGGTACAGGTCGAGCCAGACAAGCGCATGAAAGGTGACATACCAGAACTCCGCGAACTGCGGCGGGAACTCCGGTGGCGGGGGGACGCTCCAAAGGCGCTGGTTCCACAGCGAGGCTGGACAGGCCACTAGGGCGTTTTCAAGCATATCAATGGCCGCGCCGAACTGTCGCCACAGAGCGGTGCGAAACGTCGTCTCCATCGGTTGTTCAGTCATAACCCTCTCCTCCTTCTTTCTTCTTTTCTCACAGACTACCACAAAAGCGGTGAGAAGCTGTCCACATATCGAACGAAGAGCGAGAAATGCTCAGGCAGTGAGGATCAATTGGGGCCGTTCTTCTGGGGAGAAGCGCAACGAGCAACGAGTTCCAAGGCATAACGGGAGACGCGTCTGATCCACCACCGCTTCTTCGCGTGGGGTTCTGAGCTGTGGTTTGGGAGCTGATGCACGCCAAAAGCGACTTCGTTACCCAACCCGCGGGATGACCCGCGCGATGCGCAACGAGATGGTGCGCCGCTTCAGCGGCAGAAAAGGAGTGTATCGAACGATATCAGGGTTGTTGGAAGACCCTGTGCACACCCGACTGATCCCTGCCAGTTGGCTTGAATTCCGAAAGGAAGGGGGGAGTGTAGCATGTCGGGGCCAAAGGCTACGTAAGAGAAAGTCATCAATTCTCCGGGTGGCCAGTGCAAGGCGTGTATGGTCAAGCCTGGATTGGCTGAATTCTAGTCCCTCTGGCTTACTTGCGGACGCCAGCGAAAGATGACTGAAACGCTGGACCAGAAGATAGGGCGGTATAGCATCTCTATCGCTCTATCCAACTCTTCTGGCAGACCTTTACTACGAAGGAATAGGGACGAACGGAAGACCTGGAGCACGCTGCATCTCGTTTCTGCTGAAAATGCGGGATCACCTAAACAGGGAACCCATCCCTGCATGGTGACGGACCTTCCATATTACTCAAGGTGAGCCTGTAATGGGTTTCGCAGATCACCAGACGAAGCAGTCGCGGTGATACCGGCATGAGGATAAGTGGAGGGAAACGTCCACGAAACCTCCTCTGTCTGGGAGGAAGGGAAGGAGCTGATTTGAGCTGATAATCATCCAAAAGCGAGGTAGTGCTGATGCTTACCGCAACAGTGATGAGGAGATTAGAAGCACTGAGCGAGATCTCTCAACAAGGCAAACGAATTAACGGTTTGTTTCGGCTTCTAGAAAACCCGATTCTGTGGTATGAAGCCTATGCGAATATTTACGCCAATAAAGGGGCCATCACCCCAGGCGTAGATAAACAGACCCTCGACGGCTTTTCAGAAGAACGCGTCACTTCAATCATGACGCCTCAAAAACGAAACCTACCGATTTCGACCGGTGCGCCGAACCTACGTACCGAAGAAAAACGGCAAAAAGCGCCCACTCGGTATCTCCTCTGGGGATGACAAATTGGTTCAGGAAGTCGCGAGAATCATTTTGGAGCGCATCTATGAACCTGTGCTTGAGAACATTTCCCACGGGTTTCGACCTGGACGTTCCCCTCACACTGCCCTGGAGCAAATTGGACACGAATGGACGGCAGTCAAATGGTTGATAGACATGGACCTACGCGATTACTTCACGACGATCCCACACGACTTGCTGATGGAGATGCTTCGGAAGAAAATCGCTGATGAACGCTTTTTGCGACTCATCCAGGCTATGCTCGATACGGGCTACTTGGAGAACTGGACCTTCCACAGAACCTACAGTGGAGTTCCCCAGGGGTCCATTGTCACGCCCCCTACAATGTTGCAAACTTTGGGCGTCTTTTTCTGAGGGGAGCTGTGATGCTTGAGGAGGAGGGGTGATCCGGAACACCACACGGACCTGCTCCTGGTCAATCTCAACACGCTTGACGAGTGCCCGGATGATCTCTCGGCGCGTGGGCCAGTCGGCTTCGTGCAGTCCTGTCTTGATCCGTGCGGCAAACTCATCAAGGCGACCCAGGATGAGCGTCAGTTCACGCTCCAGGCTTGCTTCATCTTTGACTTGTTGGGCTTGTTCTTCGATCTGCTTCAAACGTTCTCGCATCCGTGCTATCCTGGGTTCAAACTCCCCTTTGTCGATCAATCCCTCGGCATAGCTATCAATCAGCCTGGCAATTCCCTGTCGCAACCGCCCCATTCGCACTTCGAGGCCGGAAAGCTCATCTGGCGTCTTTTCTTCGCGCACCAGGCGTCGTCGATATTCCTGCTCCAGCCGCTCTGGATGTTCGAGGAGCCGACAGACTTCCTCCCAGACGGCCTCATCAGCCAGATCAGTACGAAGCTGCTTGTTCCAGCAAAGTCTCACTCCACCGAAGCGATAGGCATCAGCGCCAATGCAGCGATAGTAGGCGTAGGAGCGCTCATGATACTTGCGTCCACTCGGACTAATGGCCTTTCCATAGTAAGCATACCCGCAACAGGCGCAGACAATCAAGCCCTGCAGCAAATACTTGGCTCCCCGTTGTGGCACACGCGCTCGCTCGCGGTTTTCCTGTAACTGCTCCTGGACTGCGTCAAAGAGCACTGCATCGACCAGAGCAGGCACTGGAATGCTCATCCATTGCTCAGAAGGCACATCACGATGGGAGTAAGCGTGTTTGGGTTGCAAGGGCCGCCCCCGTTGCGCTCTCAGGCGAGGATGCAGCGGCTCAATGATCGTTTTGCCAAAGGCTGCCTCCCCTTTGTAGGCCGGATTATGGAGCATGCCGCCAATGGTAGCGCGGTCCCAGACGATTTTGCCGGTCCGGGTTTGTTCCTTAGCCGCTTCCAGACGACGACGAACCTCTCCAATGGAGCAGCGATCTCGCCCCACCCATTCAAAGACCTGGCGAACGACTCGGGCCTCTTCCTACACCACCTCAAAGTGGGCCTCTCCTGCCCCCTCTTGTTTGGTCACATAGCGATAGCCGTAAGGAGCCCCACCGAGCACACTGACCTTCCCGACTTGGGCTCCATGCCGCTTGCCGCGCCGACTCCGCTCTAAAATTTTCGCTCGCTCATACTCGGCAATCATGCCCTGGACTTGGAGCAGAAGCTGATCTTCGGGCGTCTGCCCAACTTCGCGGTTGAGAAAAACCACCTCGACACCTGCACGCAGAAACTCTTCGAGTAAGAGCACCTGGTGGGCGTAGTTACGAGCCAACCGATCCGGGCAATGCACATAGAGCTGATCAATGCCCCCTGCGGCCGCAACGTCGCGCAGGCGTTCGAGAGCAGGACGGATGAGCGTGGCTCCACTGTAGCCATTGTCCACAAATTCCAGTTCGGCTGGTAGGTCCGCTCCTGTGGCTGCGATACGAGCTCGCAGATCAGCCATCTGACTTTCAATAGTGCGAGCTTCGTTCTGTTGCTCTGAGGAGACACGGGCGTACAGGGCCACTTGAGTCGTCTTCATTGGGCGTTCCTTTCTGGAGCAGGCCGTTCTGGTTTGACAGTGAGAGGTGTCGCATTCAGGCGTCGGCGCACCGTCGGGATGAGGCGCGCGTAGGCCTCCTCAAGACATTGCTGAGCTAGGCGACTGGGTTCAAACATGGTGTGAACCTCCACTACAGGGGACTTCTTGCGGCGGGCTTGCGAGGGCCTGGGTGGCTTGTCCATCACACGTTGCAGCATCCGGCGGGAATGTGCCTTCGCCAGACACCTGACACCATAACGGTGCGCCCTTAAAGCCATCTCCATAGGCAGCGCGAAGGCGGTAACGCGGGATTTCCTCCTGGTACTCAAACTCTAGCACTTTTTTTGCAACATTGTAGGAGGCGTGCTTTCGCCCATCCTCGCCAACGTTTACCTGCACGAATTTGACCAGTTCATGTGCCACATGAAAGAACAATTCGATCAGGGGAAAAGGCGCAGGGGAAACAAAGTCTATCAACGGTACACAGAAGCCATTCGACGCCTCAGAAAACAAGCAGAAATCCTGAAGGGAAAGGAGGCAGGAAAAGGTAAACTTCAGGACATTCAGCGAGCGATCAAAACCCTCCAAGCCCAGCGGAGACGCCTCCCAAGCGGAGACCCCTTTGACGAAACCTACAAGCGACTCTTCTATTGTCGCTACGCCGACGACTATCTGATCGGGATCATTGGCTCCTATGCGGATGCCGAACGGGTGAGCCAGCAGGTCAAGCAATATATGGAAGAGACGCTTCACTTGACGATAGCGGAAGAGAAATGCCACATTCGCCCGAGTCGCGAAGGGGCCATCTTCCTGGGATACGAGGTCAAAACCTACACGGGGAACCGTGTGGTGAAAGTCAAACAGGGGAAGTATCACACGACCAGCAAATCGGTGTCGGAGCGGATACAACTCGGTCTTCCTAAGGACAGGCTCCCGAAGTTCTGCGAAATCAGACGCTACGGGAACTACAACAAAATGGAGGCGCGACCCAAAGCTGAACTGCTCGAACTGAGCGATGCCGAAATTATTCTGACCTACAACAGTGAGCTCAGAGGATTCGCTAACTATTACGCCCTTGCGCTGAACGCCAGGCGAGAAATGAGTAAACTCGAACGTCTCTGGCGAGTGAGTTTGTTCAAAACCCTGGCAGCCAAGCACAAGACCAGCGTCACCAAGATAGCAAAGGGGCTGAAAACCAACGACGGATACGCACTCACTGTGCACATCAAGGGCACCGACCGCCACATCAACGTTTTCCGTCTCAAAGACCTTAAACCTTGCTTACCGGACAATCCACAGGTGGACCTGTCCCCCAATACCTACATCTGGACGCTCAGTCGCACAGAGCTTATCAAAAGGCTGAACAGCCATCAATGTGAATATTGCGGCATAACGCAGGGAACATTTGAGGTGCATCACATTCGGAAGTTAAAAGACGTGACAGAGGGAAAGATCCTGTGGCAGCGTATGATGGCAGCCCGACGGCGGAAAACGCTTATCCTCTGTACGCAATGCCACCACCTGCTTCACAAGGGAGAACTCCCGGAAAGAGAATATCGCCAGCATCAAGTCAGGGGAGAGCCGTGTGCGATGACAAGTCGCACGCACGGTTCGGAGAGGGGGGTACGGGCGACCCGCTAATGGGCGTCCGGCCCCTACTCTACGTCTCGATCCGCGCAGAGAAGTGGCAAAGTTGGCGAGGTCCTACCTGGATCTCCTTCGGCTTTGGGATGCTTTCGCTTATTTCTCCTTCTGGTTTTTAGCACGTCTGCCAGCCTCGAAGAAACCTGGATCGGATGGGAGAATTCGTTCGCCGCGCATGAACCCGATCAGGAAGGAGGGGGTAGGATGATGTGACTGCTCGATGGCTTTGATAACTGCCTCTCGGTCGTAATCCACGCGCCGCAACTGTATGTTGTAGCCATGCTCGTCGGCATCAAGAAGAACATAGGTAGCCTGAAGGCCCGACGTGACTGGATTGCTGATGCTGCCCAGATTGATAGCACGTATCCTCCCAATCTGTCGATCGAGCGGAACATGTGTATGCCCTACGATGACCAGATCTGCCTCGCAGCCAGCCAACCGTTTCTCCAGTTTGCCATCGCTATGCTTGTACTGGATACCAGGTCCGTCGTCTTTACCTGGAGAAGCATGGACGCCGAGCAAGCGTGTGCCATCAGGTAAGGTTAACCGAACTTCGAGAGGCAAGTTCGTGAGCCAGTCCAGCCAGCCCGCAGCGCTGAGGTAGCCCTTGGTCCAGGAGAAGCTTCTTGCCGCCTCGATGACCTGCGGTAGCAGAGCGGGATCTTCTCGTGCTTTCTCTGGTTGCACAGGGAGATCCCCCGTCACCACATAGCGATCAGTATTGCCACGGGTGAAACGGGCATGAGAGAGGGCTGTCACTTTCTCAAGCGGGGTAACCGGATCATAGCCAAGAGCGGCAAAATCACCTAGCACCCAGTACGCATCCACCGCGCCCTGGCTCTGGATATCAGCCAGCACAGCATCGAGGGCGATTGGATTCCCGTGAATATCTGAGAGGATGGCCAGACGCATACACAACTCCTTTGTTCTCTTCCGGGATGATAGTGGCTGATCATGCATTGTATCACGGCAGAAAATTGCCTACAATCTCAACCTTCTTGCGTATCGCGTGGGATGACGCTGATGACTGTGATTACGGTGATGTTGGTAATGCTAAACTGGAGAGTAGCACAATCTCTGTATCAAAACCATCTGCTTTCTCCTGCACCTTGCACTTTCTCCACGAATTTTTCAAGATTTTCTCTCATGTGTTCGAGATATCCTCTCATCCCTCTTCTACCGCTAAAATAAACTTGACCGCCTACCTGCTTATCGGGTATACTCCTCAACAGGAAATATAGAACATAAGTTCTATAGTATTTTGGGACATGCTGTGAACCGAATGTGTCATCGGTCTATTTTTGTGTGAGTTGAGAAATGCGTAAGGACTCTCTACTACTTGTTGCCTGGCATATTTCCTGTGGCTTTTCCTCCTCTGCTGGTGATTACCGCGAATCCGAATTGGATATTCATGAACTGGTGATTGCCTGTCCTGAAGTAGCATTGTACATCAGGATATCTGGCGACTCGATGGAAGGAGCAGTAATCTTCGGTAGGGTGACGTATTAGTGGTAGATCGCGCCCTGAATCAACGGAAGAATGCTATCATTGTTGCTCTGGTGAACGGCG
>WNGR01008754.1_pt1 | contig 10663 bp, 12 predicted proteins | sample 5407581 | NCBI WGS metagenome assembly WNGR01 (sample SAMN13153383, study PRJNA577476) | soil metagenome | isolation source: 80 cm soil or saprolite under Garry oak tree replicate 2 | place: USA:California | collected 2016-06-15 | reverse complement strand
TGCGCGGGTTTCTGGACCACATCGAGAAGACCTATGGAAAAGCAAAACGCATGTGGGTGATGGACAGAGGCATTCCGACCGAAGAGATTTTGCAGGAGATGCGGGATCCGGCACGCGAGATTTTCTATCTGGTGGGAACACCCAAAGGCAAAATCCAACAGTATGAAAAGAAGTGGCTGGATCTGCCTTGGCAGAAGGTCCGCGAGTCGGTGGACGTGAAACTGTTTGAGCAGGACGGCGAACTCTATGTGCTAGCCAAGAGCCAGGGAAGACAAGCCAAAGAGACCGCCATGCGCCGCAAACGTTTGGCCCGCTTACTCAGAAAGCTCCGTGCCATGCGGCGCAACCTGCCCTCTGGTCCAGCTGTTGATGCGCTTGGGTGCCGCGAAAGCAGCAGCGGGCCGCGCGTTTCAGTTCGTGCAGATGCAAGTACCCAGGGAAGGCCAGCAGGTCACGCGGGAGACGTTCCAGTTTCGTGTGGATAAGAAAAAACTCCAAGAGGCGGAATGGCGCGACGGACATTACTTGCTGCGCTCCAACCTTACCGCAGGAGATCCTAGCGTGCTGTGGACGCGTTACGTGCAGCTGACACAGATCGAATCGGTATTTCGCTCTCTCAAGAGTGAACTTGGCATCCGTCCCATTCATCATCAACTGGAGCATCGCGTCGACGCGCACATTCTGATCGCCTTTCTCGCTTACTGTTTGCAAGTGACGCTGAAGCATCGCCTGTTGCTGCACGCCCCAGGGTTGACGCCTACAGCAGTGCTGGAGAAGTTGGCCGAAATCAAAATGATCGATGTGTGGATTCCTACGGTCGACCAACGGTGGTTGATTCTGCCCCGCTATACACAACCTTCTCCAGACACCAAGCTACTCATCGAGAAGCTAAAATTGCATTTGCCCAGCCAACCGCCACCGCGCCTTGTTGCGCGAAAAGAGAGCTCCGAAATCGAAGTACAGACCGTCCGGTAGGAGGGCCGTTTGTGGTGAAGACCTTTCACTGACCTCGCCTGATTCCAAAGCACTTAACCGGCTCAGAGGTGCCCAACTGCGAAAGTTCGGCTATTCCTGCGGACTGGCTGATTCCGATGCCGGCGAGCTTGCCCCCTGAGAAAGCCAGTCAGTTCCAGAACGCCATCACGGCCTGGGATCTCCTTCGCGATTCCGGAGTGCAGCCGGGACAATGGCTTGCGGTCACAGCGGGCAACTCCAGCGTCGCTACGAAGATCTTGCAATTCGCGAATCTAGAAAAGGTAAATGTCCTTCCAATCGTCAGGCGGGCCGAGAAGGGCCTGGACCTGAAGGCTTGGGGCGCGCGCGAAGTCCTTGACCTCTCGACTGCCAGCGGGAATCTGAGTGAACGGATCAAGGAAATCACAAACAACAAAGGCCTCGATGCCGTCATTGATTGCGTGGGTGGCCCACTCTTGGCGGATCTCGTTCGCTCTCTGGTTTCCTGGGACGGCAAAGTTGTTATTTATGGAGGATATAGTCCTGCGAAGTTCGAGCTTCACAATTTCGACATACTGATGAAAGGCGTTACCATCAAATCGTACGCCTATCGCTACTTCTTCACGCCTCCCAAGAAAGAAGACCGAAAAACGCTTCGAGAAATCGGGGAAGTCTTCGCACAGCCAGAATTCAAAGTTCGTGTCGGCGGGGTGCATCGGCTCGAGGACTATAAAGCGGCCATCGAAGCAGCACTTAACTTGCCTGAGCGCGGGAAACGGTTCTTTTCGATGTCGAATGGGGACGCGTGAGCAAATGAAAGCCTTGTTAGTCTCCCGAACGCTAAACACTCAATGTTTCAAGCGGTTTCCTGGTTTCGGGAACGTCGGAAATGGGCAGCTTTAGGCGCACTTGTTACCACAGTTGTCACCTCCTGGCGTCGAAAAATTCCGTTCAACATTCCTCCCTGACTTTTATCGAGGCGAGTAAACGCGCAAGATGTTAGTTCTCGCGAGATGAGAAAGCCAGTCAATCCGGTTAGCACCGCCTGCGGGAATACTCTGCCCGATTCGTGCGACTGGCCGGAAGCAAGGACAATCGGTGCATCGCACGAATTCATTTTGCAGTTGGGAAGCAGCGCAAGGAGAATGGACGTCGAGAGTTGGACGAAGCCGAACATGGCACAATCGGTCGAAAACTTTCTTGTCAGTGTCTGGCGCCAAACTCTGGTCGAACCGTGGAGATCGGTGGCGACACCTATGCCCTAAAGGGCGCAAAGCACCGAGGTCTGATGCAAGTTGATTTTAGTCTTGGGGCCTCAAAACAGACGTCGTGACCTAGCAGTTCTCTCCGTATCCCAAAGGCTATCACCTGCGTAGAACATAGATATGGATCATCCACGCAACATGGAAGCCCCTGGTCCTTTTGAGGTCCGCTATCTGGCGTTCCTTGAAACAATCTCTCAACTCCGGCCCCGCCTGCACCGATATTGTTCGCGTATGACAGGATCGGTGATGGACGGCGAGGATGTAGTTCAAGACGCGCTATTTGAGGCTTATCGAAAGCTGGACCAGTACGACGACAGCCGTCCTCTTGCCCCATGGCTGTTCCGGATTGCGCACAATCGATGCATCGATTTCCTGCGGAGGCGTGGTGTCCGGGTTGAGGCCGAAACTACTGCGATGAGTCCGGATTCCGTAATGCCTGCCAATCCGCCTGTCCTTGGTGTTGGTCGAGCGGTTGAACAACTCGTGATGAATCTGCCTCCCAAGGAACGTGCATGCGTGCTGCTCAAGGATGTTTTTGATTACACGCTCGAAGAAATCGCGGAACTCGTGAGCTCGACGGTGGGCGGCGTCAAGGCCGCGCTCAACCGGGGCCGATCGAAATTGGCGGCCCTGCCTGAGCCCGTAATATCACGCCACGAAGTGAGCCCAGAGTTGTCTCGGCTTTTGCATCTCTACGTCGAACGGTTCAATAAGCGTGATTGGGAGGGACTCCGCAAACTCATTAGCGCGGATGCTCGACTCAGCGTGGCAGATCGTTTTGCCGGTCCCGTCGATGAATCGCCATACTTCGGGAACTATGAGCGGCAGAGAGTGCCATGGCGACTGGCAGTGGCAGAAGTGGACGGCGAGTTGGCAGTCATAGTGTTGCGCCAAGACAGGGATGAGTGGAGGCCTGATTCTGTTGCCCGACTCGAAGTGATCGATCAGCACATCGTGCGCATCATGGATTACGCGCATTGTCCGTGGGTTCTAACGGCGGCGACCTCTGTCATCGTGACCGACGGCTCCTAAGGAATACCGCAGAGGTGCGTATCCTGGATCGTCCTGGAGCCGTAATACAGAGTGGAAGGCAATTCCAGGAGGAAAGAAAATGCAGACGAAAGACGCCATTAAATTCGCGCTGACCGTTTCGAATGGAGCTGTGCTAGGTGTAATCGACGAGATGAGCGGCGCGGCAACAACGTTTCCGACGCCGAAAGGCGGGTGCCACCCGCTCTGGGTCCTAGGTCATCTCACGCTGGTTGAAGGCACGATCCCGGCAATACTTTTCGGAGACAAGAACCCTGCGGCAGAATGGCAAAAGTACTTTGGTGAGAGTTCGGAACCCGTCGCCGATGCCGGCGCGTATCCACCCTTCGCTGAGGTTCGAGAGAAGTATCTTCAATTGCGCGAGCAGAACCTGAAGCTTCTTGAGTCGCTGAGCGAGGCAGATCTCGACAAGACGACGAAAGCGCCACCCAAGGGGCTGGAGCGGGAGTTCGCCACTTACGGACAAAGCTTCCTTACGCTGGCGCTGCACCAGACGATGCATCGCGGCAACGTGACCGACGCGCGACGTGCGGCCGGGCGTGCAGCGCTGGCGACACGGGCCGCCAACTGAAGCTCTGCTAATCCGGAGCCGCTGACGAGCTTAGGCGGCGACTTAAGTTCGTCCACTCCGAATCCTCCCGCGTCACGACCTGGGTGCGTATCTTCGTGTCGTTGAGAACCGTAATACAGGCTAGGAAAGCATTTGAACTAAGGAGACGAATTCAAAATGAGAAGAATTACGGCAGGGCTGGTATTCCTTGTTATGAGTATGCAAGCTGCCTCGGTGCGCGCGCAGAGCCCCAAGTACTCTCCGCTCAGTGAGTACATGATGACACCCGAGGCCGAGATCGCAATGGCGAGAAGCGCAGCGCCCGAAAATGTTTCGGCGCATGCCACGGTTAAGGTACTTACAGCCGCTGGATACAAGGTCGCTGCCCAGGGTGATAACGGCTTCGTGTGCATCGTCATGCGCGGCTGGGCCGCTCCGACGTTTACGCCTGCACCGTTCCGAGACCTCGTGTACTACGCAAAGCTCCGTGCGCCAATCTGCTTCAATCCCGTCGCGAGCCGGACGGTTTTGCTGCTGCAGGAGCTGCGCACCAAGCTCGGAATGGAAGGCAAGACACCGGACCAAATTGCCGAAGGAGTTCAGGCGGCGTACGCCAAAGGCGAGCTGCCTAAAATGGAAATGGTGGCATTCGCGTACATGTTCTCTGCGGACCAGGACCTGGGGCCTGGAGTTGGCCCGTGGCATCCTCACATGATGTTGTACACCCCGTATTACGAGAACTCGATGCTGGGCGGTAGCCAGGTAGGTGGCGCGCTGCCCTTCGTTGGAGACGATGCTGGAACCCCGTTCGCCGTGACCGTGATCCCGGTCGCGCATGATTTGGCTGTCAAAACCCGGGTGAAATAGGACGTGCGATTGTGCCCGGCTCACGGGTGACTCGCCATAATCCGACGAAGAAATTTCCATAAACGTAAAAAGATCGCAAGACGCCGCTCTGATCACCGTAACGCTTATAGCGCCGCCTAACGGTCGCGCTCATCGGAACGGCTCTTTGTACTTACACACCAGCGACGATCACTTCGATAATCCGGCCCGTGAATATCTCCGTCACGAACAAGCGCCCGGTTTTCGGATCAAGTGCCATGCTGGTCGGCGTGATCAGGCAATTAGCGATTACCGCAGGAGGCCCACCAGGTGAAGTAAATCTTTGCAATCTTCCGGGGGCTTGCGCCAATTGATTGGTGCTGAACTCAAGCGTCAAGAACTCATCCCCGCCTTCAAGGGTTTTCACCGGTAGCACATCAATGGCTGATGTCAAGCCGCTAATGAACGGCTGATTATCACCGGTACGTGGATCAACTATGCGCACCTGTGCCTCGTCAGGCGGGAACGGAAAGCCGGTCAACAGCGTCACCAGAAACTGGCCGCCGAATAGATGGATGCTGTCCGGCACCGCGTCAATAGCAGGTGGCCCCAACGGGAACGGGTTTGTTAGGGGTGCGAACGTCGTCAGGATCGCAGTGGCCCCGGTACTGAGCTCTACGGTCCAGATACGATTAAGGCTCGCGTCCACCACATAGAGCAGATTATTATTCACCGCTACCCCAAACGGGTTTGAACTCACTGTGTTGTCGGGCAGATCAGGCCTCGGCGCAGGCACCACATTAGGAAAGTCAGCCAACAATTTGATCGTTAACTTGTCACCCTTCCCGTTGTCCAACACTAGCTCGGCCCCGCTCTGCAACGCGATCTGATCGGCCTCAGTGAGTGTGAAGCCGCTGGCCGTCTTCTCCGCGTTCGCGCTGAAGTGCACCTCCAAGACTGAGCTAAGGATCGGCGACGACGGGTTGGGGTTTGGCACTTCAGTGCCGGGGAGGGGGCCGAGCAGCGCCGCATCTCCGACGCCGATGGCGATGAAAAGCGTGCGCCCGCGCATCGCCAAGCCTGAGGGTCCGGAAGGCGCGGGGAAGCCGCCGAGGTTGTTGATGGCGGATGGGAGGCCATCGAGCAGCGTGCGCCGCTCTCGGCTATTTGGGTCGAGAATGGAAATTCGTCCTGTATTGGGGCCGTTTCCTTGCTCAGCGACCAGCAGACTACCATTGGGTCCGGCGGCATCTGCACGAATTCACTCGTCTCGGCCGTCTCGTTCGAATCGACTCTTCCTTGCTTCTCCGTCGCTTTCGGGGTAAACAATCCATGGGAAACCGCTTGAAACCCGAAAGGATGGTCCCTGTGGGCTTCAAGCGTTATCAGCGTGGTTCGGTATCAAAGCGAGGCAGTAAGGGCAGTCAGATGTGGTACGGGGTATGTCGTCCCGGCGTGTCCTACCTTACCTCAAGAACGGTTACCTATCACGGCAACGAGACGCCCGGTTACTCTGCGGCAACACCGATGCGGCGTTGCAAGAATTAAAAAATGGGATCGCTTACCTTCGTTATTTCCGAAAAATCACCGGCGTCCCCTTCGCGACCAGCCCCGCCAATTTCAGCGCATCCCAGTTCGTCATCCTCACACACCCATGCGACTCCACTTGCCCGATCCGCCCAGGCTCTGGCGTCCCATGTATTCCGTAATGCGGCTTATTGATGTCGATCCACACATCGCCCACCGGATTATTCGGGCCCGCCGCAATCTTCACTTTCGCCTTTTCCGGATCGACATTCCAAAAAAGCTCCGGATCATAATGAAACGTCGGATTGCGCGTTACCGAAGTTACCCGCCATGTTCCCAGCGGCAGGAAATCGTGTGTGCTGCCGGTTGTCACCGGCGCCCAAAAAATAATTCGTCCTCGCGCGCCATATACCGTCAAACTCGCCGTCCTCTTCGATACCACCACTCTCAGCCCAGCATGCAATGATTCTCTCTGGCCTCTCGCGCCGGTCGTCGGCACTCGTTTTCCTGCCACACCCGCCGACGGCTCATCGCCCCCAGCCTCATGCTCCGCGTTCAACACGTTCGGCACTTTAACTTCTTCTCCCGCCGCAAAATGCGCGTCGGGATTCAAACGCTTAAGCAGCTCCGGCGCACAGTGAAATTTCTCGCCCAACTCTTCCACCACCGACGTGTAGTAAAGCCCCGCCAGCTTCGCCTTCTCGTCCATGTCTTCCGGAATCGTCGCCGCGAATGGCCCACTCGCATCTTCCGCCGTAATCTTATAGGACACGATCGCCTCAACACTCCCTGCATGCAACGCCTTTAGTAGCAGCTTGCGTCCTCGCGGCCCCGCAGCAATCCGATGCGCTGCCTCAAATGCCGCCAAAGCCCTCCGGCTATTCGCTCCTCCGCCCTCATCAATCTCCCCGGGCGAAAATCCCGCCCGATCAAGCAACACCTGAATTTCCAACTCCGAAACTTTAGCCGCCACGCTCGGTCTTGTTGCAGGCGCCCGCTGCGCCACGATGCCTCCGGGAACGCACAGCCCAATCACTGCACCCAAGCCCAAACTCCGCAACATTTTCATTGTCAATCTCACGATCCCTTTCAGAGCGCCGCCACAAGCATAGAAACCGGTCGAATAATCCTACTCAAGCACCTTAGCCGTTTCATCTTCTCAATCTCACGCACTGGAGTCGGCGTAATTTGCGCTTAGGCGAACCGAAGAGCGACCGCGAGCACGAGGAGAGTAACCGCCACGACCACCACAAAAATCTTCGGTGACCAAGGATAAGGAGTATTGACGGTCGCGGTGGATTTGGTTTAGCTGAACGCGTGCGCGCTCGACTGACATTGGGCATTGCTCTCGTCTCTATCGTGGCTTTGCTGGGGTGGTGGCTGTGGCGCACCACGCGCGCTACGGCACCATCAGCCTCCACCCATGCTAAGCTCGACGTGATTGATGCCGGCGGCCCGCCTATCTCCGGCACTTCATCCGCGTTGGCGCCCACAAACATCTACGCGCACAACTTGATGCTACGCAAGGGGCCGACCGGATTCCGCGTGTACGTACGCTGGCTGCGCGGGCAGATGGCGCGCACCTCGCGTAATACTAATCCCTCCTTAGATGATCCGGAATCGTTTTACATAGACGTGAAAAACGGGGTGATTCACACCAACGTCGGAGATCTGGCGAACTTTCTTAACGAAGGCATCAGCAATTCGCCGCTGAAGAATATCAAGCTTTCTGGCGACGGCGATCAGCTTAAATTGAAGGGGACACTTCACAAAGTGGTACCTCTGCCCATCGAAGTAATTTCCACCATCGGAGTCGCGCCTGACAATCGCATTCAGATTCAGGTGACAAAAATAAATCTGCTAAAAATTCCCTTCAAGAAATTGTTGGCCGGGTTCAATGTGACGGCTGCCAGCCTCTTTCCCTCAACCGGTATTCCTGGCGTGGAGGTCAAGGATAATGACATTTACCTGGATACGGGGAGCGCCGCTCCACCACCGCATATCCGCGGACGGCTTACCAGCGTGCGCATCATCAATCCGGACTTCCAGCAGATCTACGGCGACGCTCAGGAAGATGTAGCGCGCGTCGAGCAATGGCGAAATTTTATGCAACTGCAAGGTGGCACCATCGATTTCGGGAAACTCACCATGCGGCACGTCGATTTGATGATGGTGGATTTGTCGAAGAACGCTTGGTTCGATTTGGATCTGACGAACTATCAGGATCAACTGGTGAACGGATACACGAGAATGACTCCTGAAGCGGGTCTCCAAATTTTTATGCCGAGCCTGGAGGAGATTCCAGCGGACAAGAAGAACCACAAGATCAGCTTGGAGTGGATGAAGCACCGCAACATGCCGCCGCCTCCTGACGTTACATCGCGCTGATACTTACGTTATGATCACGCAGCAGTATTGCCACTCGCAAGAAGCGGTCATTGAGAAAGCATTTGCGAAACTAGGGCCGGGCTTGGTGGTAGCGGGTTGCTACAAAACTCGCTACATCCCGAAACACGATTCTTGCCACAAGGCCAATGAATCGCAGGCAAGTTATTTTGCCGAAAAGATTTAAGTGGTGAACCGGGGAGGACTCGAACCTCCAACCCGTTGATCTCGCCCGATACTACAGCGTGTTGATTCGTAAGCCTCTTAGCTGCGTCATGAGTCACGATATTGCACGGTATTCGGGGGGTTCTGTTCTCAATTTGTTCTCGACTTTTGAGGTGACCGTGACGCTCGCGCCGATCGCGCGTGATGGATCGTGCACACTGAAAAGGGGCTCGATGCGTACGGAGCCAGTGAAGTATTCTGCTGGTCCCTTGCTGGACTGTTGCGAACCGCTTCGCGTGATCTTGATCGTTTGCGAATCCTGGAGTGACGAAGTCGGCGCAGCGCCAGATCCTGCCGCGGCTCGTACCTGAGCATGTGCGGTACCTGACGGTTTAATATCTTAGTCGGGAATCTTGAAGAAACGCATGTGTGACGGACACTGTCGAGACTAAGCGGACCGCGATTCCTTCCATCGCAACGGCGGCAGTTCCAAATTCCCCACACGTTTGAGGTACTGCTGGGCATGAGATGCGGCTCGCTCCTTCCCATGCTCAAGATCATCCACGGACTCGGAAGGCGCAATCCAATTTTTCGCAATGACGTTGTAGACAGAAGCCTGCACTCCGAGCGCGTTGTGCTCCGCAAACAGGCGCAAATGTTCGTTCCCCACTTTGACTTCCGCCCACACGCCTTGATCCAACATTAGAACAATCAGTATAGGGAAGAACGGACAGGGCAAGCGGGAGGAAAAATCCCCTCGTTTTTGTGCAGCCAACATGGCGCGCAATCCGTATTCTTTAGCCGACACGGAGCGCGGATTTACACACGAGTGTCTCAATGCCTTCTATACAATGTGACTGCGTGGGAGGCAGGCGCGCTCTCCATGGTTTGTCTTCCCTGGAGGAGGTAATAGTAAAAATTGTTATCATAGGATTTAGCTCAAAGCACAGTAAGCAGACAGTTTATTAATTAAATCTGCAAAGCAACGAGAATAGCGGCGGAAGGGGAAAGAGCGACGTGTCATTACGCCGTTCCTTCCCCAGCCGAGGCTCCCCTAGTCGAACTGAAGAGTGATCGCGAGCACGGAAGAAGCGCAACCCGCGGCGACCACTACGAAGAGCGTCTATAACCAATTAGCGTTTTCGTCGCGCTCTCAGTCATGCTTCTCGCTCTGTTCACTACATTCGGACAAGTTCCACTCGACGATTCTTGCCCTGACCTTCGTCCGTTGAATTGTCCGACACCGGATGTGCTGCCCCATAGCCTTTTGCTGTCAGCCGGCTCCGGTCAACGCCGTGTTCCGCCAGCCAATTTGTCACAGACTCAGCACGTCGTCTGGAAAGTGCCTCATTGGCTGGTTTGCTGCCTACACTGTCGGTGTACCCTTCCACCTGGATTTTCCAATCTGGGTTGTCCTGAAGGGTTTTTGCGGCGGTCGCAAGCGAACTCTCCAACTCTGGAGTAATCTCTGACTGGCCGGTCGCAAAATGCAGCTCGGCCATCATTACTCGGTCGCTGCCTCGCGTTGGTCCAGAATCCGCTTTATTGCTCGCAAGGGAAGTCCCGGAGTATCCATTAAGGGCAGAAACTAGAGGCCAACCCGCTCTGGGACTAGCCACCTCTCCTTGAAGGATTTGTTTGTTTGTTACGTCCTTGCCGTAGAGCTTTTCGTTCTCTTCCGTGTCCGGACGCAACGTAGCGCCCTCTAGCGAAAGACCAGCGAACAGCCCTCGGGAACGGGACCACGATAGGATCTCGGCATGCAGCTGGATGTCCGTGTTCGCGCTTGTTTCGCGACCCACGGGCCCCGCCGCTGCCGCGGCTTCTCCGCCAATGGTAAATTTATCCGAAAGGAGCCGGTTCATACCGGATTGGTTCATGACCAGCATTAAGATATCCGTCGATGAGCCGCCGATCTGCAGGCCGAAGCTTCCTCCCTCGA
>WNGR01030226.1_pt1 | contig 10665 bp, 12 predicted proteins | sample 5407581 | NCBI WGS metagenome assembly WNGR01 (sample SAMN13153383, study PRJNA577476) | soil metagenome | isolation source: 80 cm soil or saprolite under Garry oak tree replicate 2 | place: USA:California | collected 2016-06-15 | reverse complement strand
GACATCGGGATTGGCGGACAGCACGTCCTTCGCGAACCGGAAGAACGACGACAGGAACGTCGCGCCAACGAACCACAGCCAGGAAATGCCAAGCAGGCTCAGAAACACCGTCCGGTTCTGACGCGCCAGTTTCAGATTGCGCCAGGTTTCGCTGATCGGATTCCAGTTGATGCGCAAGTCCGGTTGAGAAGGCATCGACGGCGGCACGAAGCCCGACGCGACGCGTCCGATCAGCGCAATCGCCACACAGCCGAACGCGAGGATCGCCGCGCCGTGCACGTCCGAGCCCGCCGCCGCGCCGCCCATGATCGTGCCGAACAGAATCGCGACGAAAGTGCCCATCTCGACCATGCCGTTGCCGCCGACCAGCTCTGACTTGTCCAGATGCTGCGGCAGATACGCGTACTTGACCGGGCCGAACACCGTCGAATGGACGCCCATCAGGAACGTGCACAGATACAGCAGCACGGCGTTGTGCAGCCAGAAGCCCGCGCCGCCCACCAGCATCACGCCGATCTCGAAAGTCTTTACGAAGCGCGTAAGCATCGCCTTGTCGTACTTGTCGGCAATCTGACCGGAGGTCGCCGAGAATAGGACGAACGGCAGAATGAAGATCGCGGAAATCAGAAAGGCCGCGGTATCCGCATTGACGCCTGAGAAACGCGCGGCCTGATACGTGACGAGCGACGTGAAGCCGATCTTGAACACGTTGTCGTTCATCGCGCCCAGGAACTGCGTCCAGAAGAACGGCGCGAAACGGCGCTCGCGCAACAGCCGGAACTGCGAACCGTGTTCACGTTCATTGGGTGATGGATGTTGGGCAGTTTCTGCCCGGATTCACAACCGCTTTGCGGAACTGGCGGACACAAAAAAAGCGCACGCTGATCGCGCGAGCTTCGAGGATAGTTCAGTCATGCGACAGCGGCATGCCGGCAGGCCTCATCTGCAAACTGAGCCGACACCGAGCCTCGCTCAGCGCGACGGCTGCTCCTGCTGCGGCTCGTCTTCCGCGGGCCAGTCGCGGATATAGGCCTTGAGCATCCGGTTCTCGAAGCCCTGCTCTTCGACGACCGCCTTCGCCACGTCGTAGAACGAAATCACGCCCATCAGCTTACGGCTTTCCATGACGGGCAGATAACGCACGTGATGTTCGAGCATCATGCGGCGAACTTCGTTGACATCCGTTTCGGGCGTGCAGGTGAGCGGGTGATCGTCCATGACCTTGCGGATCGTGCTGCCGCCGACGCTGCCGCCATTGCGGCTCAGCACGAGAATGATCTCGCGGAACGTCAGCATGCCGACCAGATCGCCGTATTCCATCACGACAAGCGAGCCGATGTCGTGCTCGGCCATCGTGTTGACGGCCTCATTGAGCGGGCTATCGGGCGTGACGGTAAAAAGGGTGTTGCCCTTGAGCTTGAGAATGTCGCTGACGCGCATGATTTGTCTCCTGATGAAGCCTTCTGAAGCAAAAAAAGGCCTGACTGTCTTTCGATCGTAGCGGAAAGGCCCACAAAAAGAAAGCGCACAACCACCGCCGGGAGCGCGCCAGCGAACGCTCGTCAGGCGGCGCTCGCGGGCCTGCCGGCGGCTGCGGCGGGCGCGCCGGGCGGCCCGCTCTCGCCTGTCCGGCCCGCATTTCCAAACAGGCGTAATACGGGCGTTAACCGAGTGGTTCGGGCGCGGCACGATGATACGATGGCCCCCACTCTCACCTTCGCCGGGCTGTCGAGGTCCGGCCGTCCACGATGTCCGCCAACCGTTTCGACACGCTTGCGCTGCATGCGGGCGCCGCCCCCGACCCCGCGACGGGCGCGCGCGCGACGCCCATCTACCAGACCACCTCGTTCACGTTCCGCGACTCCGATCACGCCGCCGCGCTCTTCAACATGGAGCGCGCGGGCCATGTCTACTCGCGCATCTCGAACCCGACGGTCGCCGTGTTCGAAGAGCGCGTGGCCGCGCTCGAAAACGGCGCGGGCGCGATCGGCACGGCGAGCGGCCAGGCCGCGCTGCATCTCGCGATCGCAACGCTGATGGGCGCGGGCTCGCACATCGTCGCGTCGAGTGCGCTCTATGGCGGCTCGCATAACCTGCTCAACTACACGCTGCGCCGCTTCGGCATCGAAACGACGTTCGTGAAGCCGGGCGACATCGACGCGTGGCGCGCCGCGCTGCGCCCGAACACCAAACTGCTGTTCGGCGAGACGCTCGGCAACCCGGGCCTCGACGTGCTCGACATCGCGACGGTCGCGCACATCGCGCACGAGCATCGCGTGCCTTTGCTGGTCGATTCGACCTTTACGACGCCGTATCTGCTCAAGCCGTTCGACCACGGCGCGGATTTCGTCTACCACTCGGCGACCAAGTTCCTCGGCGGCCACGGCACGACGATCGGCGGCGTGCTCGTCGACGGCGGCACGTTCGACTTCGACGCGTCCGGACGCTTCTCGGAATTCACCGAGCCGTACGAAGGCTTTCACGGCATGGTGTTCGCCGAGGAAAGCACCGTCGCGCCGTTCCTGCTGCGCGCCCGCCGCGAAGGCTTGCGCGACTTCGGCGCGTGTCTGCATCCGCAAGCCGCGTGGCAACTGCTGCAGGGCATCGAAACGCTGCCGCTGCGCATGGAACGCCACGTCGCGAACACACGCAAAGTGGTCGAATTCCTCGCCGCCCATGCCGCCGTCGAATCAGTCGCCTATCCCGAACTGCCGACCCACCCGGATCACGCGCTCGCGCAGCGCCTGCTGCCGCGCGGCGCGGGCGCCGTGTTCAGCTTCAATCTGCGCGGCGACCGCGCCGCCGGCCGCGCGTTCATCGAAGCGCTGTCGCTGTTCTCGCATCTGGCGAATGTCGGCGACGCCCGCTCGCTCGTCATTCACCCTGCATCGACGACGCACTTCCGCATGGACGCCGCCGCGCTAGCCGCCGCAGGCATAGCGGAAGGCACGATACGTCTTTCGATCGGCCTCGAAGACCCCGACGACCTGATCGACGATCTCAAGCGCGCGCTAAAAGCCGCGCAGAAATCCGCGGGCGGCGCTGCGCAACAAACCGCCTCGAAGCCCGCCGGTCCGGCGCGCAAGGAGTCCGCATGAACGTCGACGTCAACGGCAAACCGGCCTACGCGTACACGGGCGGCAAGGCATTCGACGCCACTCTGCCCACCGCCGTCTTCATTCATGGTGCCGAGCACGATCACAGCGTCTGGGCGCTGCAAACGCGCTATTTCGCGCATCACGGCTTCGGCGTGCTGGCCGTCGACCTGCCCGGCCACCACCGCAGCGCCGGCCCGGCGCTGACCAGCATCGGCGCGATGGCCGACTGGCTCGCCGCGTTGCTCGACGCAGTGGGCGTGGCGCGTGCGTTCGTCGCCGGGCACAGCATGGGCTCGCTGATCGCGCTCGACTTCGCGGCCCGCTACCCGTCACGCTCGACGCATCTGGCGCTCGTCGCGACGGCCGTGCCGATGGCCGTCTCCGACGCGCTGCTCGATGCCGCGCGCGAGCGCGAACCGGAAGCCATCGACATGGTCAACCAGTGGTCGCATTCGACGCTCGCCGCGAAACCGTCCTGCCCCGCGCCCGGCTTCTGGCTGCACGGCATGAACCAGCGGCTGATGGAGCGCGTCTCGGGGACGGGCGAGCCACGGCTCTTTCACACCGACTTCAGCGCCTGCAACGCGTACACGGACGGCCTCGCGCGCGCCGCGCAGGTGAGCTGCCCCACGCGCCTGATCGTCGGCAGGCGCGACGTGATGACGCCGCCGCGCGCCGCCAAAGCCCTCGCCGACGCACTGCGCAACGCAAGCGTGCCCGTCGACACGATCACGCTCGACGCCGGCCACGCGCTGATGTCCGAGCAGCCCGACGCGACGCTCGACGCGCTTTACGCGTTTGCGACGGCCCGCGCTCCGAACCGTTCACAGGCCTCACATTAACCGCCCCGAAGCGCGCGCACCATATGCCGAATGGCCAGGTTGCGCGCGTCTGACGATAGCAGCACAATGAATCCATGCTTGGCCGAATGTGCAGCGCGACGGCGCTCACGCAGGCAGGCAACGGAGGCGATCATGAGCCATCAGACAACGCACGACGAGCACTTCGCCAGTTTCGCGGAGTTCTATCCGTACTATCTGACCGAGCATCGCAACACGGTGTCGCGGCGGCTGCATTTCGTCGGATCGCTGGGCGTGATTGGCTTCGTCGCGATGGCGCTCGCGACGGGCGACTGGCTGTGGCTGCCGGCAGCCGTGATATGCGGGTATGGATTTGCGTGGGTCGGCCATTTCTTCTTCGAGGAGAACCGGCCGGCGACCTTCCGGCATCCCATTTACAGCCTGATGGGCGACTGGGTGATGTTCAAGGACATTTGCACGGGGCGCATTTCGCTATAGCGGCGAGCGGCGCAACGCGGTTCAGGCACAACGACCCGCGAGCGCCCCAAAGCCCCCCGAGAGCGTTCACGCCGTCTGCTGGGGCAACGCAGCCGCATCGCCCACTCCCGCGTGATCCTGTTGCGCAGCGCCACGCGAAGCGGCGCGCGCCGCCAGCAAGGTCGAGAGGTTCACCTTGAGCGCGTCGTTATCGAGCGCGGCAAGCAGCATGGCGCTATCCACATGCGTCTAATCGAGATTCAGCTGATACGCGAGTTCCGCGCGGTCGATCACGAACAGGTCGAAAAGCCGCTCCACTGTGATCTGGGTCGGGTTCGCGATCAGCAGAAAGCGCGGGCGCTGGCCGTTTTCATCGAGTTGCACGATCCAGTCGATCGCTTCGAGCCGCTGCAACAGGCGCACCGTCGTTTCCATATCCCGGCGTAATGCGCGCGCGAGTTCCGGCACCGTGTAACCGTGTGTGCTCGCATCGCGCGCTTCGACGAGCCGCGCGAGCAATTCGAGCGAGTCGAGCAGATCGCTGCCCGGAAAGTCGGGACGATGGAATTGCCCCGTGCGGATCGCCGGCAGCGCCGACGCGATCATCGCGCCCGCGAGCGTGATGAACCAGCTGAGGTACATCCAGAGAAGAAAGAGCGGCACGACGGCGAACGCGCCGTACACAGCCGTATAGGTCGGAATACGCCGGATGTAGAAACCGAAGCCGCGTTTCGCCAGTTCGAACGCGATCGCGGCCGTCACGCCGCCTACGATGGCATCGCGCCACTCCACACGGCAGTTCGGCACGAACACATACATCAGCGTGAACGCGAGCACCGTCAGCGGCAACGCAGCGCCCGCCAGCGCCCATTCGATCAGCGGCGTGATGCGCTGCGCGGCGGTGTACGTCATGGACTGCGTGAACAGATACGAGGAGATCGACAGGCTTACGCCGATCAGAATCGGCCCGAGCGTCAGGATCGACCAGTAGACCAGCACGCGCTGCGCGAATGGGCGCGCCTTGCGCACGCGCCAGATCACGTTGAATGCGGATTCGATCGTCATCATCGTCATCACGGACGTGACGAACAGGATGATCATGCCGACCGTGGTCAGCCCCTTCGCCTTCGATGCGAACTGGTTCAGGTATTTGAAGATCTGGCTGCTGACCTGGTCAGGCATCAGATGGTCGGCGAGAAACGTCTGCAGCGACATCTGGAACTGCGCGAAGATCGGAAATGCGGTAAACAGCGCGAACGCGACCGTCGCGAGCGGCACCAGCGAGAGCATCGTCGTAAACGTGAGACTGCCCGCCACCTGCGGAACGCGATCCTCGCCGCTGCGCTTCGCGGCAAACTCCGCGAGACGCTTGAGCGCGTCGAGATCGAGACGCAACCTGGACAACAAACCGACCTCCTCCACTTCAGTGCACGCGCCGGCATCGAGCGCGTCGCCAATCTCGCGGCACCGCCAGCGAACCCACCCCTATAATACCCGTTCACTGCCAATGCCTATGAAAGACATCCTCGTGCTTTACTACAGCCGGCACGGCGCCACGCGCGAACTCGCGCTGGCCATCGCGCACGGCGTCGACAGCGTTTCCGGCATGCAGGCGCGCGTGCGCACGGTGCCACCCGTCTCGACGGTCTGCGAAGCCACGCAGCCCGACACCCGCTTCGGCAACATGGCCGCGCCGCTCAAATACTTCCTCGACGGCACCACGCCGCAGTGGCTCTCGGGCGCGCTCGCCGGCAAGCCTGCGTGCGTGTTCACGTCGACGGGCAGCCTGCACGGCGGCCAGGAAACGACGCTGCTGTCGATGATGCTGCCGCTTCTGCATCACGGCATGCTGATCCTCGGCATTCCGTACACCGAAAGCACGCTCACGACGACGCAAACGGGCGGCACGCCCTACGGCGCATCGCACTTCGCGCGTGCGGACTCGGCCGGCCACGGCATTTCCGCCGACGAAAAAACACTCGCCGTTGCGCTTGGCTCGCGGATCGCGCGCACTGCCGCCTCGATGAGCGAGCGGCCATGAACACGGCGCGCGACGCAGCTTCCCGTAACAGCGCGCAAGGCAACCGCGCCGCCGCAACGGGCGCGCTGGTTGCGCTCATTGCACTGATTGCGCTGTGCGTCGCGTGGGAATGGTGGCTCGCGCCGTTGCGCGCGGGCGGCTCGCTGTTCGTGCTCAAGGCCGTGCCGCTGCTGCTCGCGCTGCCCGGCGTGTGGCGCAACCGGCTTTACACGTTGCAGTGGGCATCGATGCTGAGCCTGCTGTATCTGATGGAAGGCATTGTGCGCGGCATGTCGGATCGTGGCCTGAGCGCCCGGCTCGGCTGGTGCGAGGTGATCCTCGCCGTCGCGTTCTTCGTCTGCGCGCTCGTTTATGTCGCGCCGTTCAAGCGCGCAGCGAAGCGTCACGCACGCAGTGAAAACGGCGCGGCCAGCGGGCCCGTCTGATTAACGGGCGCAGCGCGGCCACAGCCCTGGCCGCGCCGCGCATCCAATGCATCAACCTGCATCAACCTGCATCAACCGTCAGCGTCGAATCACGCACAAGCCACGCACTAGCCGATCACGCCCTACACGCTCTGACCGACCATTCATGAACTCCGCAGCTTCATCGAACTTCATCGCCGCGTGCGTCGACGCGATCGGCGCCGCGCACGTCCTTACCGATCCGCACGACACCGCCCCCTATCTGACCGACTGGCGCCGCCGCTACACGGGCAGCGCGTGCGCGGTGCTGTGCCCGTCGACGGCTGAAGAAGTCGCCGCGATCGTGCGGCTCGCGAACGAACATCGTGTCGCGATCGTGCCGCAAGGCGGCAACACGGGCCTCGTGGGCGGCGCCGCGCCCGACACCAGCGGCGCGCAAGCGGTGCTGAGTCTCAGGCGGCTCAATCGCGTGCGCGACGTCGATCCGCACAACAACACGATCACCGTCGAAGCAGGCGTCGTACTCGCCGACGTGCAGGCGCGCGCCGAAGCGGCGGCACGTCTGTTCCCGCTGAGCCTCGCGGCGCAAGGCAGTTGCACGATCGGCGGCAATCTGTCGACGAACGCGGGCGGCACGGGCGTATTGCGCTACGGCAACACGCGCGAGCTGTGTCGCGGACTGGAAGTGGTGACGCCGCAAGGCGAGCTGTGGGATGGACTGCGCGGACTGCGCAAGGACAACACCGGCTACGATCTGCGCGACCTCTTCATCGGCGCGGAAGGCACGCTCGGCATCATCACGGCTGCCGTGATGAAACTGCATCCGCAGCCGGCCGCGCGCGTGACCGCGCTCGCCGCGCTGCCCTCGGCGCATGCCGCGCTGGATTTTCTGTCGCTCGCGCAACGTCACGCCGGGCCGCTTCTGACCGGCTTCGAGCTGATGTCGGATTTCTGCCTGCGCCTCGTGAACCGGCATTTTCCGCAGATGCGTTATCCGTTCGCGGAGCCGCACGCGCAGATCGTGCTGCTCGAACTGTCGGATAGCGAAAGCGAAGAGCACGCCCGCGCGCTCTTCGAGCGAATGATGGAAACGGCGCTCAAAAGCGGTCTCGTCGAAGATGCCGTGGTCGCGGAAAATCTCGCGCAGACGCAAGCATTCTGGAATCTGCGCGAGCACATTCCGCTGGCGCAGGCCGAGGAAGGACTGAACATCAAGCACGATATCGCGGTGCCGAGGGATGCGAAGCAGTTTCTCGACCAGTATCAGAGCACGATGAATCAGATCGTCTATGACAGCACGCATCGGCATCGCGGCAGCATCAGCGCGGAGCACGGAATCGGTCAGTTGAAGATCGACGAATCGGCGCACTACAAATCGGATATCGAAGTGCGTCTGATGAAAACTTTGAAAGCCGCGTTCGATCCGCTGAACCTGATGAATCCCGGCAAGGTGCTACGCTAACAGCATGAGCATCGACGAGAGGCATCCATGAAAATTCGCGTGCTGTCCGATCTGCATCTCGAATCCGACCAGCCGGAAATCATTCCGCATGCGGATGCCGATCTGGTCCTGCTGGCAGGCGACATCCACAATCACGCCGAAGGCCTGCGCTGGGCCGCCGAAACATTCGACGGCGCGGTGCCCGTCGTCTACGTGCCGGGCAATCACGAGTATTACGACGGCGAGTTCGGCGCGCTCGAAGCAGCGATGCACGACGCCGCCGCGAGCGTCGACAACGTGTATTTTCTCAACAACGCGACGCTCGTCGATCCGCTCGGACAGTGGCGCGTGCTGGGCACGACGCTGTGGACCGACTTCGATCTTTACGGAAACGATGAAGAATCACGCGCCGCGTCGATCGCGGCGGCCGAGCGGGTGATGCTCGACTATCGCGGGCTGATTCAGGTGACGTGGACAGCGGGAAACGACTCGAGTGGCCAAGGCGCGCTGCAGGACAACACGCCACGCAACCTGACGCCCGCCGATACCATCGCGCTTCACCGTCACGCGCGCGCGTGGCTGGAAGCGGAACTGGCTAAACCCTTCGCGGGCAAGACGATCGTCGTCACGCATCACGCGCCGCACCGGCGCAGTCTCGCCGAGCGTTATGCGGACGACGTCGTGTCAGCGGGCTTCGTCAATGATCTGCCGTCGCTGGTGCGCGCGCCCGTGACGCTGTGGGTGCACGGCCATACGCATACGGCATTCGATTATGTGGAAAACGGCGCGCGCGTCGTGTGCAACCCGCGCGGCTATCTCGACCGGCGCACGCGCGCGCTCGAAAACGCGGCGTTCGCGTGGAACAAGGTGGTCGAAATTTAGAGGTGGTCGAAATCCAGGCTCGTCGAAAGCCGGAAATCACATGCCGCTAGTATCGCGCGGGCGCCGCGCTGGCCGCTCGACGCGAATCGGCACGAGACGCGGCTGCGGCCGCAGGCGTCGCAGCAAATCGCGCGACGCTGCAACGCCAATCAGTCCGAGCATGACGGCGACGCCGATCATCAGCAGATTCGTATCCATGTTGTCCTCTTCGATTCCAGATCACCCATATCGCGCCATGCACGCGCTATTTCAAGTGCGCGCGAACTTGCGCAGCTCGGCCTGATCCGCGGCGAGCGTCGGCGGCAGTTCGTCGCGCAGAAATTCGACCCACGTGCGGATCTTCGCGTCCAGATACTGCCGCGACGGGTACAACGCGTACACGTTCATTTCCTGCGAGATATATTCCGGAAGAATCCACACGAGTTCGCCGCTGCGCAGGCCGGCAATGGCCGAATAGATAGGCAGCACGGCGACGCCCATGCCTTCGCGCACCGCCACAGCCATCGCTTCCGCAACGTTGATCTGGAAGGTGGATGCGCCCAGATGCAGCGTCTCCTGCCCGTTCGGGCCATCGAAGGTCCATTCGTCGGCGGGCATCACGTGCGTGATCATCTGCAGGCAGGTGTGGCCTCGCAAATCGGACAGCGTCTGCGGCACGCCGCTGCGCTCCAGATAATCCGGCGACGCGACAACCACACTGAACGCGCTGCCAAGGCGCTGCGAGACGAGCCCCGAATCAGGCAAGCTCTGCGCGAGCACGACCGCGACGTCGTAGCCTTCGTCGAGCAGATCGGGCATGCGCTGCGCGAGCGTCAGTTCCAGATGCACGTCGGGATAACGCTGCTGATAGCGGCTCACGGCGGGCACCACGTAGTGCTGGCCGAAGCTCGTCATGGCGTGGACCTTCAGCTTGCCCGACGGACGCGCGTGCGCGTCGCTGGCCTCGGCTTCAGCCTGATCGACGTACGCGAGAATCTGCTCGCAGCGCTGCAGATAGCGCTCGCCCGCCTCCGTGAGCGCGATACGGCGCGTCGTGCGGTTCAACAGACGCGTGCGCAGATGCGCCTCCAGATCGGACACGGCGCGCGACGCATAAGCCGTCGTCGTGTTCAGATGCTGGGCCGCGCCCGTGAAGCTGCCTGCTTCGACGACGCGGACAAATACGCGCATGTTCTGAAGCGTATCCATGATTTACACCCAAATCTTTCAGTACGGGAAGGATTGTTGCACGATTTGGAAAGGCGATTATCTCATTCTCCGTAAGTATGCGTTACACCCTTGCGGGTTATTCGCTAATTGATCAAAAAATATAATCCCCTACAAGGTTCTATAGTCATTTGGGGAGCAAATCGTGCAGTTTCCGGTAACAAAAGGGATCGCCGCGCTGTCGGTTCTTACGATCTCGTTGATAATCGCCGGCTGCGCGAGCACGGGACACATCGCGCCCCAATCGACCAGCACCGAGCCCGCCTCGCTCGACGTCGGCGCCGCGATCCGCGCGGCCAATACCGATGCGCAATGG
>WNGR01014587.1_pt1 | contig 10666 bp, 8 predicted proteins | sample 5407581 | NCBI WGS metagenome assembly WNGR01 (sample SAMN13153383, study PRJNA577476) | soil metagenome | isolation source: 80 cm soil or saprolite under Garry oak tree replicate 2 | place: USA:California | collected 2016-06-15 | reverse complement strand
GGACTTCCTACGAAGCGTGATTCTGCCGTGAATCCCCTGATCTCCTTTCGTGCCGGAGAGGACTGGTCCTTGACAGATATGTAGAGTTTGTATCGTACCATACATCGTTACTTCGGGCATACGTTACTGAGTATTTCGGCTTTATAGCATAACTTTCCGTGCTTACTTCGTCTGCAAGGAGGGATGCCCACCGATCGCACTCGGTACCATGCATATATCAATGCATTCATTCATGCCATTGGATCTCCCCCTATCCGGACCGACTGATTGAGGCGGAGAGTCATATAGTTAATTATGACGAAGCAGGTAGTATGGTGCGCACACATTCAAAAGGCGTTGGAGCTCGTACAGCGGCCGCTGTAAGTACAGTAGTAAATTCAAGAGCCCTGTACTAGCTCTGTGACTGTGATGTGACGTATTACGTCACCTGACTTTGCGTCACTGTCGTTCTTGTGTCGACGCCTCCAGACGCACTCGCACTCGCGCTCCTTGTCTTTGCTTTGGGAGTTGTACATTCTCAAGGTCTCCCCGATGTATCACCTTCCTCGCTAAGCCCCTATGCCATTGCCCTTGTTTCTAAGGCTCTCAGTTATCTTGACAACACGTACTTGACGCTGCTATTTGCAACATCACTTCCAAGCCACGAACTCCGTTATCCTCGTCCCGTGCCCTTTCTCATTGACATTTTGCTTCACCATACGGACTGCCCTTACCCTTGTGTGGTGTCGAGTTCTGTATCCGTAGGTGAACTCTCCGGAGGACCACTGAAACACCCATTTTTCCCCCTTCGTCTTATGTTTTTGGTTGCACACACACGGGACCGGCTCGCCCCATTAACAAAGGGGTTCGTCAGTGGCCCCATAACTCGCAAGGACAACGCCTCGCATTTCCCCCGCACGTACATAGCATTCTGTTCGCACACAGGCACCTCGCCAATTTCTTGTGCCAGAGCATGGTACCACAACGCTTGTGATGGTCTTATGGCTACCGTGAAGCTAAGTCCTTTTTTTGGGTTATTTCTGGTGGTGCATGGAGTCCCCTATATGCTTTCTCGTCTTCGACCTACCAACCTGTACCGCCTTCCCCCATCGCTTCTCAGACGTTGGTCTGTCTTTTCGCGCTCATAGCCCTCTCCTAAGAGGCTTCGGATTTGCATATCCTTGACCTGGACTACCATCATAAATTCGCTGAATTATGTTTTTCTTAGCCGCTTCTGCACACATGTATCGTTTCAAACCAGACGCCTCCCCTACGAGGCGTTCCACACATGCATCTTCCGCAACTTCCGAGCATTCACAATTTTATTTGTCAAACCCCAACAGACTCGTTTTGGTGTGATCCACAGTGAAAAAATGGGGTTTTCCTTGGTTGTCGGTGATGTGTTGATCTTGATCCTAAACAATAGCAATTGAGGTAAGAGTTTCGGTTCTGGAGCTAGCGAGTGAATTAATGAGGGGTTTAGCAAGTGTGAAGAGGTGTGGACGAAACGTCGTCAGTCGATAAGGTACCATTGAGGTACCGTGCTAACTTATACAGGCATGAGTACAATACTGTACCGTATACTGTGCTAGACCCCTCATTCGGATAGGACCCCTCAGTCGGACACTTTAAATTTCTTACTCACTTCTGGCTCAATTACTACCAAATTAAATATATGATGTCTACTCTAGTATTACTCCTTAACATGCTCCAACTTTTTTTTTGTTAAAATCTTGTTGTGTTGCAAAGTTGGAAAAATGGCCGTCTGTCACGCTTGCCGACCCATACCGTGTCGGGGTTTGATTTAGTGGCTGACTGCAAACGGAACGAAAAACGGGCGGTGGCTTGACAGTTCCAAAACGGGACTGTGATAGCGTGTGACTGTCCGACTGAGGGGTCTAGCACAGTATAAAAGCTGTATGTGTGGGAAACCTTGGGAAACCTTGGTTACACGAACGGAGTTTGAAAGTACACCTCCAAAGTTGGTTGTCGTCCTCCTCTGCCTGTCTACAGTATCTGTGTGCGTTCAGTTGATTTACAGTACAGTAACAAGTCTCCCTCTGCTTCTGTCTCTTCACGGTCGTTGTATTATCCAGTATGCTCTGTCTCACGGTCATTGTATTCTGCGTTGAGAATGTCGACTTTCCTCGGGCCATACGGTTCCCTCTGCTTGGTCACAAGTACAACTTTTTATCCTCTCAATCTTGATGTTGTCCTTTGGCTCAGGAAACCCATCCGGCCATGTGTGTTCAATTCATTCGACAACTTATCTACCTCAGCTTCTGTCTCCATATGGTCATTTTATGCTAATATACCGTGTTTCCCCATCATCAAACGATTAAAGGCGAAAAGGCAGACAATGAAAACGAAAACGCAAGTGACAATGAAACCAGTTGAACAGTAAATACTACTCGAATGTAACTTACCGTCCTCGCTAACAACATCGACTAAAATATATGCTGTTCCGCACACTCAGATACGGCAACATAGCACTGTTGTTACCGCATACCACACCTGTATCCAGAGAATGTGCGTGATGGCCCTTCGTCATTGATTCCGTTCTAGGTACCCCAATCTAAATCCTACAACAGCAATCTTTTCATACATTTGCTCGTAGCACCCCTTTCCTCAGTTCCTTGTCGATCGAACTGAGGAGAGGTAAGCCCCGTACGATTACTTTACCTTACAGATTCTGATGATTGCTCTGTAGATCGTTCACGCTTTAGGTTTGTTCAATCTAAGTTCCTTGTCGATCGAACTGAGGAGAGATCGTTCACGCTTTAGACACTTAAAGTATGCTACACTGTTACAGGGAAATACTTGTGTAATTGACGACGTGCGCTTTGATAATCAACAGGAAAGTTCAAGACGAAGCGCGGTGGTGGCAGATCCTTCAGGTCCGTCGCAGCTTGCCTTTGTCTTTTCTGCCAGACGTGAACTCGATCGTTATCGTCTACTTATAGTCGAAATCTAAGCTCGACGAGAACGGGATGGCCATGAGCGTGGAAAGACGGTACGTGTGTCACAGCCGCCTGCCCCCCACAAGTATCTTATCTCTTCCAGTCCGCGTCGGATAGCGTCGGGTGAAGACGACGACAAAGAGGAAGAAGACTGCGAAGAGGAGGACGAGGACGAGGATGCGTCTTCTGTCCCAGACGAGCCCGAGCTCAAAAAGCAGGCGGAGCGGGTTGCCAAGATGGCGGCGGACGCGGAAGAGGACGGTGAGGACAAGCTGATCGCGAACCCTAACCACTTCACGAAGAAGCTGAACATCGACCTGAGCACACCACGCGAGCTATCGCGCCGAGAGCAGTGTATAATGGACGAGGCGAAACATCGGTGTTTAGCGAATTCCGTTATGGAGTCACCTGCACAAAATTCTTGAATGAAGTGCAGGGGGTGTGCGAGCTTGTTGTGTGACGCCGGGTACACACTGGGTTGGGAGAGTCCTTCAAGTTGTAATCGCCGCCACCATGATGCCGTACACCTCGCAATTGTACGTAGCCGTCATCGGTCGCGCTGAAAGTGCTCTTGGTTCTCTGGGATACCCCTGACGAGGTTATTACGAGTTACTATCACTTAATGAACATTCACTCTAAGGAATCGCTCTCTAAGAACTGGCAATCCATACGGCACTCCGGTTTGCGACCCGTACTTCGACTTCAGCACATGCTTGGTGTAATGTTTCCTGTAACGGCCACAACTAGGGGTCAGTAACGCACAGCAAATAAGCCAGATAATGATAATGTTCACCTTTACACAAATCATTAAGTAAACCCGTAGATACCACGCCCTGTCCCACTTTCAGTCCGCAACCGGCTTGGACAACAATTCTCGAATCTTCTGCCGTCGCCCGAACCACGCTACATCCCATGCAGTCTTTCCGCTCCGATCGCACACACCCGCATCCGCACCCTGCTCCAGCAACAACTGCAAAACGTGAAGGCGCCCCTTCGCCGATGCCTCATGTAACGGCGTGATTCCCTCATCATTCTGGGCATTGACCTCCACCTTGCGCCCGAGTAGCATCCGAATAATTTCAAGGCTTCCGTTGACCGCTGCGAAATGCAGTAGAGTATTTCCAGTGTTGTCGCGCGCATGCGCATCCGCGTCGTGACCCAGCAGTAACTGCGCAACGTCTGGGGTCCCATCTCTCGACGCGTAGTGTAGTGGGGTCCGTCCCTCGCTATCCCGGGCATTGATCTCCGTTTTGAGCTCAAGTAGTATCTGAGAAACCTTGAGGTGTCCGCTGGCAGCTGCCAAATGCAGTGGAGTCTTTCCGGTGTTGTCACGCACATGCGCGTCCGCGGCATGGTCCAGCAATAACCGCACAACTTTGAGTTGTCCTCCATTCGATGCTGTGTGAAATGGGGTAGATCCCTCGTCATTCCTAGCGTTGACCTCCGCGTGCTGCTTGAGTAGCATCTGAATAAGATCAAGGCTCCCATTGGCCGCTGCCCAGTACAGAAGACTGTTTCCGCTGTCATCGCGTGCGTCCGCATTTGCACCGTGGTCCAGCAATAACCGTGCAACTTCAAGGTGTCCGTTCATCAACGCATGGTGTAATGGGGTACGTCCCCTATGACTCCGGGCATTGGCCTGTGCATTGTGCTCGAGTAGTATCCGGGCAACCTCGGGTTGTCCGGAGAACGCCGCGAGATGCAGTGGAGTCGCGCCAAACAAAGTCTGTGCGGTCACATCCGCACCGTGGTCGAGCAGCCACTTCGTGGTGTCCAGGTGTCCATTTGTCAACGCGACGTGCAGCGCAGTCATCTCGTATCCACCACGGGAATTTATGTCAGCACCATGTGCAACCAGGATCTGGACAACCTCGGTGCGTCCCTGCAATACCGAGGAATGCAACGGAGTACCGAAGCGCCCACACCGGGCGCGGACGTGCTGTGGATATTTGGCTATGTGGCGTTCTACTAGACCATGGAATCCACATAGTGCAGCGAAGTATAAGGGAGCGGCCGAAGCTTTATCCCGTTCTAATCCCCGATAGTGTCGCAAGGACTCATCTATGTCATATATTTGGACCCACGCTGAAAAATGCGGTTTGTCCATATCAAAGAACTGATCCACTGCGTCCTTGATGCGAAATTCCACCTTCTCGAACTGGGCATGCTTGACCCAGTAATGGGCGGCGTATTCAAGAAGACGGACCTTCATACTGTCTCCGCTGGTGTGGCCATCCAGGAAAAATAAGACGGCAAGACAAGCGTGGGCAAGAATCGTGTGGGCAGGCTCGAGGTTAATATGAAACCGGGAGATATCTTCGATGGAATTTGCGAGGCGTTCCGATGTAAGAAATTCTTTCACGGAGAAATGAGAGAATTGAACAACCCGGGAACCACCGTTGCTGATTACCGCCACCAAACTGGAACACGCTGACAGCACGGCTTCTTCTTGATTTTCCCAGCACCAAGCCACGTTAAAATTAGGGATCCGTCCCGCATTCGCGCTGAAATCAACTGCAAGGATATCTGCGAGTTCCTCGACCCGAAGAGGCCGAGAAGCTACTGCAAGACAGTGCAACAGTCGGTAGGCGTACTGTCGGTTCGCCTTGTTGATCCCTTTCAGTATCCGTTCGTACGTCTCGTCCAATGATTCAGGCAGTTCCTCCAGGATCTGACGCACACTTGGTGGGAAGCAGTGTCGCAGAACCTCCAATTGGCAGAAAACCCATCGAAACCTGTGCGAGAGCATGAGAGAGTGACACGATCATAAGTACCCGAAGGCGCCCTTACATTCCATCTACTTTCTCTGTGAGTTTCTCGATGATCATATCCTTTTCCTCATCTCGCCATCCCTTCATCCGCTTGTCCGAGCGAACGACAAAAGTAACGTAATCAATGATATCCTGCTTTTGTCCGCTTTCATCATGGAGGGATACTTGTTGAGTGGCCAAAGGCCGAAGCGCGATACGGATGTCGAACTCCAGACGACTCGTGATGCATAGACGCAGATTCGGATGGCGAAAGTCGACAAGTTCTCCAACAAGCCCCAACACCTTTTCACGCGGCGATGGTATGCCAGGATAATCAGGACATTCATCGAGAGCATCCACGACGAGGTAGATAGGCAGTGACCCTATTGCTGTGAGCATATTCTCCAGGCATAGCATAAGTGAGTCGATTGTCGGTTGTTCCGATCCGCGTTTGTGTCTCGAGTACAATGAGAAAAGGGCATCACAGCATGGATCGGACTGATCAGAGAGCTGGATAATAAGGGATGATAACAATGCACGGGCGTCCTGTTTTCCTGTGTCCTTGAAGTCAAAGTAAAAATAGGCCATGAGAGCCAACCCGATGTTGGACAATTCTTTCATATCCTGAATAATCGCGGAGCTTGCCGACGATATACGGTTAATAGGGATGCAACTCGCTGGCAAGTAACATACCTAAGAATAGTTTTCCCAGAGCCAGCTAGGAAACCAGAAAGTGGTTAACACAAATTAAGATCAGACTGTAAACGTGATAGGATACTTGCGTTTTCCATAAATCCACAGCAGACCACCAGATGATTGCCAATCGGCGAAGGTATTGCTTTGGGTGCACCATGCCGAAGTACCCTTGTAGTGAGCGTCACACGCGGTGTTGTAATTGACGGATGGATCGGGTGGAGAGAGCCATCTTCGCAGGTAGAACCGTAATCCATTCCCTGTTACAGTGCTTATGCTCCCACGGTAGGCGGCAGTGAAGTTAGGATATCACGAACGGTTTATATCGTTGACTCGATTTTCCACCTGTTGAATCGCTACTCTGGTCTCTTTGTTGAACGAGAAAAGGGTCAGTCGGGATCGGGGGCTGGCTAAGCCATAACTCACCTTCGACGACTATATCGACTTTGTCACAAACGACCTTCACTCTATCATCAACTCCTTTCACCCTGTCGTCGACGCCCTGTACTTTGTTGTCGACGCCCTGTATCGTCCCGTCAACACCTTGCACCTTGTCGGCCACGTTCTTCACATTGTCCTCAAGGCTACGAGTGATCTTCAGGACTTCTGCCGCCGCCATACGGGCCTCCTCTTGCGTCAATTTATCTAGCCTTCGCAGCGCGTCCTCGACATCCTTCCTTCCTATCAGAACCTTGAGATACTTCTCTAAATCAAGGTCAATTTTGCGAGATATATCAACCGAGAAAGACATACTTATTCGTCCCTGCTTGATCTCCTTCGTCACAGTCCCGAGGATCAAGAGAACCTCAACCATTATCTTCACGATGATATCTGTCATGGCAGCGGTCGGTCGGACCTCTATATATGTCTCAAGCCGCCTGAAGAAGTATTCGATGCGGCCAAAGGTGTCGGCGAGAGCGTCTTGGCCATCCCTAACGTCCTTGACGACCTAGGGGATAGATTCGTCAGAACGATATACATATCGGGGTCGAGGACGGTGCTCACTTGGAGGAGGACCCCGATTCCCGCAAATATAACTCTTGCTGGGGAGAAGACCTGTAGGCACACACGTCAGAGCGGAGGTCATGAGCAAATTAAATTCTCGCAACTCACCAGCCCAACACCCTGGCCAAGGGTCGCAGAAAACGCATACAAAACATGGACCGTCGGATTGAGCCACTTTGTCAATCTTTCATCTGCGCTCCGGGATTGGTCGAACACCTGGACTTGAGCTTGAAGCACAGAGAGAATGGCATCGGGAGAGTCGCAGGTTTGCAACTGGGCGGCTAAGGGATGGGAAGCAATGTCTTTCTTTGTCTGCTTTTTGTACGCCTGCAAAGCAGTTGTGAAGATCGTCTCAAAGTTTGTGGAAGAGGTAGCGGTAGCGAGAACTTGGGACATGGATACTTAGGGATAACAGGAAGCTGGTATGTGGGGGGAAGACTCGGGCACTGACCCACAGAGCACATCGCTGACATATAAATCGGAGCAAGGCTGCTCCTCGGTCTTTCTTCTCTATACTTCAACCCCAAATATTTGTGACAACTTGGCACACACGCCATGCTTCTTCATGGCGCCGAATCTAGTCCATCAGCATTCCTTCCGAGCCTCGGTAGCCAGGAATGAATAGAGGTTCTGGTGAGAGTGAGCCTTATGTGTGACAATGGGCGAGGTTTCGGCGGGCACCGAGCAGGACCGTGACGGAGCGAAGACGCATCGCAGATAGAAAGTAGATAGAAGCTATGTGCCAGTGGGTTACCAGAGAACGACCTCGGTGAGACAAGCAACAAGTTGGAGCACCTAATAAGTATGCAGGGTTTTCGACAAAACAGAAGTGCCAACCAACCGAGTACATTATCCTGGACATGAAACACACGGTCATTAATTTCGTCGGATTCAGTTATTTTTGTTTCCTTTTTTTTAAAGTAATACTTTAGATACCCCAACAAGTCAAGCAAAAGCGATCAAGACGCAAACTCCAGGACAGACCCCAGGGTAAGAATGGCCTAGCCTTGACGAGAGCTTGGACAAGAGCATCATTATTGATGAAGACGTAAACGAGGTACATAATTTGTGCCAACGCCGCGGCATTGGACATCTTCTACGCTTTCTCTACGGAAGCCACATTGACAGACTTGGAGCTTGGAGGATCTGCTAGTATGTAGTTATAACCGTTATGTACAGTAATTACAGTAAACATGTTTGCCGGGATTAATTCAGGCGTGCCAGCAGCCTGAGGTGTGCCAGCGCCACAGACTTGGCTTGCCTTGGTCATCCAGAGATCCCGTCGTATTTTCGCTGGCCTAATCAAGCTAATCAAGGTTCATGCACATTCATGGTCCGCATTTTCGGGAATCTCGGGCAGGGTGCCCCCATACCTAGAGCGACACACTATTGATGACGATGTGGCAACGGGCCTCTGCGAAGCAAATCCAATGCTTTGACCCTCTTCGGCATACCCTGTGCTCGTAGGCCACTGTGTCATTCACGCCGATTTGCGCGTGCACAGTCTCACTTGATGTCCGCGTCACCGACACATCGGTACAGTATTCCCCAAGTGGTGCAGTTTTCTGTCCATATACTTTCGTTCATCTTTCGAGTCCTTGTCATTTTGTTAGCTTGCTCTTTCCTACGGCCATGAAGAGCAGGTTTCCCACCTTATTCGTGGTCAACACAACAACACAGCTGTGCCAGGTAATTCGAATAACTCAACCCCTACAGGCTCATCCCCACAACCTCAGAGCTTCACTATAACATTCCAACTGGACGTTCGAGAGTCGGTTTGCATTCTCTTGCGTCTTTCACGATTATCATTGGGGGTGAGGAGGAACAGAGCATCCAAAAGCAGAATAGTCATAGCACATACATCAGTACCGTTCATGGTATCGCAGAACGGCCTGCAACGCTCACCGTATAGACCTGCGCAGTTATGCAGATTTGATTTGACGATGCGTGTACATTACACTCACCCCAAATAGACTACTCACGCAGCACGATGCCGTTACTGACAAGGCAGCTCACATCGTCGTCTCCTCACCAGTTGAGGCACCCTAGTACAGCCCATGCAACAGCCCCCGCGTCTCGTATCTCGCACCAGGACTTCAAGTTCTTGTGACTTCAGCCACGATTCCGAGTCCTCGAACCTGCTATCGTGAACTAAAATCGCGCACGAAAAATAAACTCAGTATCGCTCTTACTACTGTAAGTTCATCTCTGGAGAAACAACAGGGACTTTGACGCCGCGCCTGCTAGGGCTACGGGTGGTGAGAAGAGACGTCGTGAATGCCACCCTGCATCGAAGACCATAGCGCCCGACGCAAGGTCGACTCGGAGAAAACGACCCACGCCACGATGGAAGTGTGGAAGAGAAGACGGCCAGCGGAAATGTTCTCATATAGCGGGTCTGGGTGTGCCCAGAGTACAGCACAGTGAAGGACGAATTCGCGTCCACATTCGTCGCCTGACCACAAGACAAGCTACGGGACAGAAGTCACAGGTAAGAGAGTGGTAAGAGTAAAGGATGCATGCACATGAACTAAGATTTCGGGGAGTGAACACACTTTCGCGAATCCCACACCAAATCTGGCAAGGAAACGATAAATGGAACGCGGTGGGCGTGTGTGGTGACCAAAGTAGTAGGCATGAACGTATTGGTGCAAAGAAGCCGTCGGGAGAGTTAAGAAAATGGTTATCTTAACAATGTCACGATAGTAGGACTGGGGAAGGGGCAGTGGGGCACCCAGCCATACAGTAGACCAACGAAGCGTAGGCCTCCCTGTCCACTGGCAAGGATGAGGGACGAGAGGGATAGGACACTCAACCCGCGCCATCAAAGAGGGACGCACGGTCCTAGTTAGAAAAGGAAGCCACAACGGTCACGACGAGACCCTTGTGAGATCAGATGCACGAGGGAAACGTGCAGCCAAGGAACTCTGCGACGACAAGACGGACACTTGAGGCCGCATGAGGGGAATGAAAGCAGAAAACACAGGGATTGAACCTATCAACCCATGACCGAGGAGTTTGACTCTTGAAGCTTGAAGCCTGAAGGGTTACAGCAGGGCTAAAGTGAAGCTAGCACCAGCGACGACGTGAGTAAGGGGACGGCTAAAGGGAAGGTGTCAGGGATCGCCAGAGACTGCGATGCTGTCATGGTAGTTCCATTCGTTCGGGTACGTATTACTGTACGGGACCCCTCGGATCTTTTATTTTTTGAATTGAGTTTGGGGGGCTCACAGTACAGTATCAGGGAGTAAAATGAGTCGGGGATTTGAGATGCGTTAC
>WNGR01008750.1_pt1 | contig 10666 bp, 7 predicted proteins | sample 5407581 | NCBI WGS metagenome assembly WNGR01 (sample SAMN13153383, study PRJNA577476) | soil metagenome | isolation source: 80 cm soil or saprolite under Garry oak tree replicate 2 | place: USA:California | collected 2016-06-15 | reverse complement strand
CGCGCCCGCACGGCACGCAGTCGAGTGATCACGGCATTTGGGTCGGGCCCGTAGCCGACGATGTCGCCCAGCACCAGAATGCGATCGACCTCGGGGAGAGCCGGAAGAACCGCTTCCAGCGCTTCGAGATTGCTGTGGATATCAGACAGCAGGGCCAGCTTCACGACGGCGGGGGCTCAGGCGTAAACGCGTTCGTGGGCGTAGATGAAGAGAATGCGCAGCGTTGCGGCAACCGGGACGGCGACGAAGAGCCCGAGGATCCCTCCCAGATAGCCCCCCACAACGAACGCGATGATGATCAGCATCGGGCTCAGGTGGACCGCGTCGCCGAACACCTTCGGCGAGATGAAGTTATAGACGATGTTCGAGATGACGAAGTAGAGGACCAGGACGATGACGACCTTGCCGGTCGACTGGGAGACAAACGCCGCCACGGCGACCGCAGGGAGGGCGCCCAGGAACGGTCCGATGAACGGGATGAAGGCGGTTACGCCGGCGACGATCCCAAGCGCCAGCGAGTAGGGGACGCCGACGATCCACAGCGCAACGCCGGTGACCAACCCGATCAGGCCGCAGATGACCAGCTGGCCGCGCATGTACGCGCCCAGCATGCGGTAGATATCGGCGGCGACCGCATGGGCGTCGGTCCGGTAACCCCGCGGCACCAGGTCACGGAAAAACCGCCGGATGGCATGCGCGTCTTTCACCAGGAAGAACGCCACCAGGAGGACCAGGATCGTCTGGAAGATCCAGTTGACCAGCATGAAGACGTTTTCCACGACCGACGATAAGTGACCGGCGAGCAGTGCCGGCAGGTTACGGACCGCATCGGTGTAGGCCTGCCGGAGATCGATTGGGATGCCGAGGACGGAAACGACGTGGTCCTTGGCGGCGAGGTCCTGGAAGTAGCTGGCGATGGCTGGGCCCTGCGCCACGAGCGAGGTGAACTCCCGGCTCACGATGGGGGCGAGAAAGAAGACCCCGGCAGCCAGGACCGCGGCGATGATGCCGTAGAGCCCGATGACGGCGGCTAGCCGGGGGACGCGCCGCCGCTCGGCCGCGTTGACGGCCGGACTCAGCATCATTGCCAGGATCCCGGCGAGGATGAAGGGCCCCAGGATGCCTCGGATGGCGAACGCCAGGATCAGGGTCAGGACGCCCAGGACGCCCAGAAAGATCAAGGCGCGGAAGTCTCGGCTCCGCCACAGCTCATCCACCCGGCGTCGCTGCATCATCGCGGCATTATCAACTGTTCAAACGAGGAATCCGAGCCCGGGCATGCGCCAAACGTGACCGGCTCGTTACTGCGACGGGCTGGAGCCATACGCCGGCTGTAGATCGGGTGAGCGCTGGCTGCACCGGATGATGAGCCAGGCGACCCCGGCCGCCATTATGAGGTCGCCGATGCTGACCAGCGACGAATGGCCGCCAATGCTGGGGATGTTGAAGATATCGCCGATGAACCAGAGGCCCTGGGGATGCGCGAGCGCGACGTGTAGCGGGTCCAGGCCGCCCCTGAGCAGGGCCAGGATGGGGGAGTTGGGGTCGGCATCGCGGGGCAGCAGCACCGGCATGCGCCCGCCGAAGGCAAGGATCACAACCAGATTCAGCGTCAGGCCCACGCCGAAAATCAGGGCGCCGGGAATCCGGCGGTTGAACCAGACGACGACCAGCAACAAGATGGCCCCGATCACGTTCAACGGCCGGGCGGCGGTGACCGCGATTGGCGAGTGCGCCGTGCCGAGCAGCGCCACGGCGACCTTGGTGGCAAACGCGGCCAGCAGCACTTCGATGTGGCGGATCCGTAGCTGGCTCAGCCGGCGGACGTCACCGCCAATGAGGACGGCAATGGCCAGCGCCGCGGCGATGACGGCGAAGAAGAGGAACACCAGCTAGCCGGTGGCAGTCGCCTTCAGCGGTTGGGAAGCCGGTTCCTTGCGAAACGTCGCTTCTCGCAAGTCTCGGAAGGCGAACCCCGCAACCCCCGCGCAGATGAGAAGGATCCCCGCCACGACAAACACGAGCGGCGCCCCGAGCCGATCAGTCAAGGGCCCCGACACGGCCATCCCGGCGAGCAGACCCAGCTGCACCAGGAGAAAACGACTGGACATGACGCGACCGAGCATGCGATCCGGAGCCTCGCGCTGAGTGACCGAAATCATCGACACGTAGTAGAGCGTATTCGTGGCCCCGCTAATGAACAAGAAGACGGCGGCCGCCGGGATGTTCTGGGAAAACCCCGTCAGAGCGCCGGCAATGCCGGTGCCAATGACGCCGAGGAGGATGAGCACCCCCGCCCGCCATCGTGCCATCGCGGCGGGAGCCGCGAGTGCGCCGACGATCGCGCCGGCACCGATCGCCGCTTCCAGAACCCCGTACCCAAGGGCGCCGCCCTTCAGAGGACCGTATGACATGACAACCAGGATCGGGAACGTCAGGCTGCCAAAGATGACCGCGGCGAACGCCAGCGCCATCGTCGATCGCAGGGTCCGGTTCCTCAGGATGAATCGACTTCCTTCCGCGATGTCTTCGAAGAGGCGCACCGTGCGCGCCGGAAGCCGACCCTGATCAGCGACACCGAGGAGCGTCACCGCCGAAATAATGAAGGTGGCCGCGTCGATGATGAAGAGTGGTTGCCACGACGCCACGGCCGCGATGACCCCCGCGATCGAGAAGCCCAGCAGCTCCATGGTCTTCTCGGAGGAGGAGATCAAGCTGTTGGCCTTGACGAGGAAATCGCCGGGCACCAGGCTGGGGAGAATCGCTTGCTTCGCGGGGTTGAAGAGCGTGCTCGCCGTCGCCACGAAGAACACGACCACGAAGACTCCCGGAAGCCATTTCACGGCCAGGAACGGGATCGTCATCGTCAGAACAGCGCGGGCGATGTCGGAGAGAATCATCACGCGTTGCCGGTCAAACCGATCGACGAGGGCACCCGCGATCAGCCCGAAGAGCACGGTGGGCGCCGCCTTGGCGATGAGCCCCACGGCCACCATCGAGGGTGAGTGGGTCACGAGATAGAGCATGATGGCGAGTCCCGTCGTGTTCATCATGTCGCCGAAATAGGAGATGGCCTGTCCGATCCAGAGCAACCGGAAGGGCTTGATGGAGAGAACCTCTCGGTAGGTGACGGTTTGCATCACTGGTTTGCTCGGCTGGATGGCAACACCCCAACGCTCAGCGACGATCTTTTCCAGCGCCCCGATCACGGCCGGGTCGTACCACGTGCCCGCCAGCTGCCGAAGCTCCCGGATCGCCTCTTCGGGTGTCTTCACGGTTGGCCGGAAGACACGGGCCTGGGTGATGGTGTCGAAGGCGTCGCAGGCGTTGACGATGCGAGATCCGATTGGGATTGCCTCGCCTATCAGCCGGTCCGGGTAACCCGCACCATCCCAGCGCTCGTGATGGTGCCGGACAATCAGCGCGACGTCCTTCTGCTCCGGGTGTTCAGCCAGGATCTGAGCTCCCTCGACGGGATGCTGCTTGATGATTTCGTATTCCTCGGGCGTCAGCTTGCCAGGCTTGAGCAGGATCGAGTCTGGGACCGCGATCTTGCCCAGGTCGTGGAGGATGCCTCCCACGCGAATCGTGTTACAGACATCGTCCGCCATGCCGAGCATTCGGGCGACGGTTTCGCAAAGCTCGCCGACCCGCTGCGAATGACCAAACGTCTGGCCGTCGCGCTTGTCAACGACGCGGCTCTGCATGATGTACGAGTCGCGCAGCCAGGTGTCGAGGCGCCGCTGTTTCTGCATGCTCGTCCGGTAGATGAGAAGTGGGCCATAAAGGAGGAAGACGACGAGCCGGGTGAGCCGCGGACCCTGCATCAGCTGCACGATGAGGATCCCGAGTAACGGCATGGCGAAGAAGGTCAACGCGTTGCCCGCCAGGGCCCCCCTCAGCACAGCCCATAGCCGAACCCCACGAACGAGATGGACAGAGAACGCCATGAGTGCGGTGTTCAGCAACAGCAGAAGCACCACCGCCGCGAGCACGGACACTGTGCGGCTGCCTGACTGGCCTTTGGTGAACGCCACGAGTAGGCTTGGCACGCCACAGGCCAGAATCCACATCCCGCGGTTGAAGAGGAACAATCCCCAGGGAATTTGCCGGCCTGGCACCCGCCGGTCGATCGTCCCGAGGGCAGCGATCGTCATGACAGCCCATGGATCCAGTTGAAGCGCGACGGCGCCGCACAGCGGCGCCAGGGTTACGCTGAGCACGCCCTGTTTCGTTTCGATCGGGGCGAATCCTGAGAGGACGGTCAGGGCCAGGAGAATACCGGTGTTTTCGAGGACGTCGGCGTCAAGGTGCAGCCAGGGGCGTGCCAGTGCGATCGATCCGAACCAAAGCGCGAGCCCTAGCGTCGTGACCGTTGCGAGATAGAGGGACGCAGGCCAGTTCCGCCGCATTCGGAAATTCCCCCGTATCTTAAAGGGAGAAACTCAGGAGAACCCTTCGCGCAAAAAACAAAAAGCCCGGGATCTAACCCGGGCTCATTTGTATCTGGGTTCTACCAGCTCCAGCCAGCGCCGCCGGCCACTATGGCACCAAGCAGGCCTACGACTACGACAATCATCTTCTTCATCGCGACCACCCCCACAATTCTGAATTCCCGGAAAGCCGCGCAGAGGACTCCCTTGGTGGTCACCACGGTAGTCGCCGCAGTGGGTGGCGTAAATCTATCCCCAGGGCGCCGAACTGCCCTGTTGGTAGCGAACGAATGTTCGCTTAGATGTCGAGTTGAACCGCGTGCGCGGCCGCCTCGGCGCGGGTTCGGACCTGCAGCTTTCGGTAGATGTTCCGCAGATGGGACTTGATCGTCCCCTCACCGAGGCCCAGGCGGCTCGCGATCGCCTTGTTGCTGGTTCCCTGTACCACCATCCGGAGGATCTGGGTCTCGCGCTCGGTGAGCGGTTCGCCCAGGGGCCGGTGGGATCGCTTGAGTGTTGAGGCCAGGCGCATGATGACGCGGCGGGTGAGGGCGTCATCGAGCTGGAACTGGCCGGCGTGGGCCTCCTGGATACTCCGGGCCAGGCTCACGGGGTCTACATCTTTCAGGACGTAGCCGGAGGCGCCCGCGGCGACCATCTCGACGATGTCCTCTTCCGCCTCGGACACCGTCAGCGCCAGGACCACCCGGTCTGGGCTCTCCTCTTTGATCGCGCGGGTGGCGGCGATTCCCCCCATTTCCGGCATGTTGAGGTCCATCAGGATCACGTCCGGCTTCAGCCGCCGAGACTGCTCGACCGCCTGCCGCCCGGTCATCGCCTCGCCCACGATGTCGATCTCAGGGAAGTCGCGGAGCATGCCCTGCACGCCCGCCCGGAAAATGGGCCGATCGTCGGCGATCAGGACGCGCACGCGGCTCTTCACTCGCCCCGTTCCGTGGGGCCGATCAGCGTGACGACGGTGCCTTCCAGCCGTTGGCTGACGATTTCCAGGGTTCCCCCCATCAATTCCGCACGCTCCCGCATGCCCACCAACCCGTAGGAGCCGACCTTTCTCGGGTCTTCGGCGACCCGGCGGACGTCAAATCCCCGGCCGTCATCGCGAACGGTCATCGCCCAGGGCGCCGACGAGAGATCGAGCACGACCCAGAGGTTGCGCGCCCGGGAATGCTTGCGAACGTTCGAGAGGCTCTCGCGCAGCACCTGAAAAATGACCTCCTTCTGCTCGGCCGGGATCGCGTTCTCCTCGCCGCGAATGTTGACGTTGGTCTCAACCAGGTTGACCCGGCCGAACTGGTCCACCAGCTTCAAGAGCGAGGCCAGCAGCCCCTCCGACCGGATGGTCTTCGGCCGCAGCGACTGCAGAATATTGCGCGCGCCGGCCAGGATTTCCTCCGTCATCGAGCGGAGTTGCGGCAGCAACTGTCCCGCATCCTCCGGGTCGCGCTCGCGCCGCTGTTCGTAGTACTTGAACAGGGCCACCACTGCCGCCAGGTCCGAGGCGAGTCCGTCGTGGATCTCTCGGGCCAGGTTCAGGCGCTCCTGGAGGACGGCGACCTCGGCGACTCTGCTTGCCAGGCTGTGGGCCCGGAGCGCCGTCACCGCTTCCACCGCCAGGTCCTCGAGGCGGACGGCATCCCGCCGGTCCAGCCGCCAAGGGGTACGCCGCAACAGCGCCAGTACCCCGATCGGGCGCTCCAGGGGCGGTGACAGGGCAATGGCCGCGAAGCCGTGGTAACCCGCATCGACCCAGGCGGCCTCGTCTGGGGTTAATTCTTCGCCCGCAAGGTCCTCGACGGTAAAGACTTCGTTGTGCTCGAGGGCTCGCCGTAAGAGCCCGCTGCTGATCGACGCGACGCCTTCGGGTGCAGCAAGCGACTCGGTCGGGACACCGGCGCGAAGCACGAACCGCCGCTGCTCCCCGAGCGTGTAGACCTGGCTGGCATCCACCTGGAGGAGATCGAGCGCTTGCTGAGCCGCGGCAAGCAGGATGGTTTGGAGATATCCGGCCATCTGCTCGGGCACCAGGCGCGAAGCCGGTAGCTCGGGCGCGACGGGCGCCGCCTGAACTGGCGCTTCCTGCGTTGCTCGAGCTGGTGCTTCCTCCACCGCGGGCTCAAGATCAGGCTCAGGCGCTGGCTCAGCCGGCGGCTCGGGAGCCGGGGGCGTAACGGCGACTGCCGTGGGCGGCACCTCAAGAGCTTCAGGCGGCGTGGCCGCGGGCGCCTCGGGCGGTTTCGGCGACTGCGTCCGCTCCATCGAGCGGGCGAAGAGATCGAAGAAGTGGTCGAGTACCGCGCGCTCGTCCGAACTCAGCTCCCCGTTGACGCCGGCGATCATCTCCGCGGCACTGGCTCGTGGCTCGTGCCACGCCGCACCCGACTCGACCGCGCCACGGCGCAGGCGGCGGATCAGCTCCCGCAGCCGTTCGGCGGCAGCCGCCCGTTCTTCTGCGCCCGGCTCGCGGGTGCGGGCGTGCGCCAGCTGCTCCGCAATTTCCGGGAAGTTGACCTCGAGGTAGTGAACAAGCACATCGTGCATGGTGTTCTCAGCAGGGACTTCGAACTATCGAAGTTGGGACAGAAAGTTTTGTCAAGGGCAGTTCGGCGGATGTTCGTTGAGAGGTTAACCGTGTACAAAGATGTTACGGGAGCCAAAGCTATAATGGCTAAGTCGCGGCCTTCCCCAGGACCTGTGATCTTTATTGACTGCTGAAACCGCCAGCATCCGGCTCTCCTACATCATCAACCACGATGTAACGAAGGCCGCGATGAAGAACTTCTCGGCCCGCACGGGCATATCGCTGGCTGCCGACTCGACCGACGGCTACCAGATCCCGCCCGGGCTTCCGCAGAACGACTTCTGCCTCATCATGCAGAACTTCGGGCGGTGCGAAATGGTGCCCAACGCCTCGGCGCCGCTCCACGGTGACGAGCCCCAGCTGCGTTACGACGGCGCGCAGATCGGCCATCTGATCATTCCCATCTGCGATGACCGGCACCTGCTCGGCCGGCTGGTCAGCGAGCCATTCGCCGTCTCCAAACCAGACTTCGCAACGGTCTATGAGCTGGCGCGGGCGCTCCCGGTGCATCCGGACAACCTGATGCGGGCGGTGGAGTCGGTACCGGTGGTCTCCCAGGCGCAGATCATGGAAGCCGCCAACCTGGTCCACACCCTGGTGCAGCATGTCGTCGCCCAGAACTACAAGCATCTCGACGAGCTCACGGTGCTGCGCGCCTTCGACAGCATCATGACCAATCTCAGTTACGAAGTGCTGAGCGACATGATCTTGAACCTGGGGACCCGCTTGCTGCGCGGCCAGGCGTCCCTCCTCTTCCTCGCCGACGAGCAAGGACAGCGGGAGGAGGCCTACGCCGGACCGGACCCGAATGGCACCGGTGACCTTCGACGGCTGCTGGTCGAGATGTCCGACTTCGTGCTGCAGTCGAAGCGGCCGCTGTCAGTTCCGGACGCCTCGCAAAGTCCCTGGACCCAGCATCTGCTGGGCCGGCAGGACGTGCAGGGCTCGATCACGATCACGCCATTGCTTCAGCAGGAGCGGCTTCGCGGCACCCTGGGCATCTACGCCGGCGACGCCAGCCGCGACCCCGAGTCGGACCTCCACCTGTTGTCGATGCTCTCCGCGCAGGCCGTCAACAGCCTCGTGATGCTCGAGCGGTTGGTCGCCAGCGAGGAGCAGGCGCTCACCGACAGCCTCACCGGCCTTTACAACTACCGTTTCTTCCAGGAAAGTCTCCAGCGCGAGCTGAGCCGGGCCTCCCGCAGCAAAGCGCCACTATCGTTGATCGTTCTCGACCTCGATAACTTCAAGGTCATCAACGACAACCACGGCCATCCCGTGGGTGACCGGGTGCTACGCCACCTCGCCGACCTGATCCAGCGTCACAGCCGCAAGGCGAACGTGGTGGTCCGCTATGGCGGCGATGAGTTCTGCATCATCGTCCCGGAGGGTGACCTGGAAACCGCGCGCGCGGTGGCCGAGCGCGCCCTCACCGAGATCCGCAACAATCCCTACGGCGACGAGGCCCATGGTGTCCCGCCCCTGAGCCTTACCGTCAGCGGCGGCGTGACGGCCTACCGCCCGGAAGAGGACAACGCCTTCTCGTTCTTCAAGCGGGCGGACGAAAACCTGCTGACGGCGAAGCGCACCGGCAAAGATCGAGTCGTCGCCGAGTAGTTAGCGGCGCCGGTACGGCCGGCCGAAGGCTCGACGGATCAACCAGGGGATCGTCGCCGCGACCAGCGGCTGCCCAAGAAACACCGACAGGCGCTCCAGCTTGGGGAACAGCTCCGCCGCGGTGTGTTCAAGCGCAAAGCCGTGCTCGTTGAGCTGGGCGGTCAATCGCTCCAACTCGGTCGCTTGCTCCAGCGCGTAGCCGGAGAGCTCAGTGGCGCGCCTCGATGCCCGGCGATAGGCGCGCCAGGTTGAGACGATCGCGAAGACGAGCAACACCAGGCCGACGCCGGCGCACGTAAGGGCGGCGTAGGCGAGCGTTACTCTTCGGCCTCCTCCGTGCCGCCGACGCCGGCAATGGTGGCGACCGTATCGCCTTCATCGAGCCGCATGATGATGACGCCTTGCGTCTGCCGTCCCGCCACGCGGATATTCTCGATCGGCGTGCGGATCACCTGGCCGCCTTCGGAGATGACGATCAACTGCTCCTCCTCGGGGTTGACCACGACGCGCATCCCGACCAGCGGACCGGTCCGATCGGTGACAGCCATGGTGTAGACGCCCTGGCCGCCGCGGGAATGCGCCGGGTACTCGGCCAGCGGCGTGAGCTTGCCGTAGCCTTTTGCCGAGACGACCAGCAGGTGCGCATCGTTGCGCACGATATCGAAGCCGGCGACGAGCGCGTCCTTGCGCAGGGTGATGCCCCGGACGCCGGTCGTGTCACGGCCCATGGGGCGGACCTGTTTCTCGCTGAAGCGCACCGCCTTGCCATCGGTGGTGGCGATGATCAGCTCGTCACCGCCCGAGCTGAGCTTGACCCAGTTCAACTCGTCACCCTCCGTCAGGTTGATGGCAATCAAGCCGTTGCGCCGCACCTGGCTGTAGAGGCGTGCTGGTGTCTTTTTGATCGTGCCCTGCTTGGTGACCATCACCAGGTAGCGATCTTCGGCCCAGTCGGTGATGCCAATCACCGCGGTGATCTTGTCCTTGGGGTCGATGTCGATCAGGTTTGCCGCCGGCAATCCCTTGGCCTGCCGGTTGACGTCGGGGATTTCATGAACCCGGAGTCGGAAGACCGAGCCGTGGTTGGTGAAGAACAGCATGTCGGAGTGCGTGGAGGCGATGGCCAGATGCTCGACGAAGTCGGACTCGACGCGAGCCGCGCCGAGGATGCCTTTGCCGCCGCGGCGTTGCGGTCGGTAGGTGCTGGCGGGCACCCGCTTGACATAGCCCCGGTGGGTGAGAGTGACGACCACGTCCTCCTTGGGCACCAGGTCTTCTTCGTTGAGCTCGACCGACCCCTGGAAGTCCAGCGTGGTCCGGCGGGCATCGCCGTACTTCTTCTTGAGGTCGCCCAGGTCGTCCTTGATCAGCAGCATGATCTTCGCCTCGTGCTGCAGGAGGTCTTCGAGGTAGGCGATCCGCTTGATGACCTCCTCGTACTCCTCCATGACCTTGTTCCGCTCCAACCGCGTCAGGCGGCCCAAGCGCATGTCGACGATGGCCTTCGACTGGCGCTCAGACAGCTTGAAGCGCTCCTGCAGGCGCTCCTGCGCGGTCTTCTCGTCCTGCGACTCGCGGATGGTCTTGATGACGGCATCCAGGTTGTCGAGCGCGATCTTGAGGCCCTCCAGGAGGTGGGCCCGATCCCGTGCGCGCTCGAGCTCGTAGCGCGTCCGACGAGTGATGACGTCGCGTCGATGATCGATGTGGTGCTGGAGCAGGGCCTTGAGGTTGAGGACCACTGGCCGGCCCTCCACCAGCGCCAGCGAGATCACCCCGAAGGTGGTCTGCAGGGCGGTGTGTTTGTAGAGATTGTTGAGCACGGTCAGCGCGCGCGCGTCCTTCTTCAGCTCGATGACGATGCGCATACCCTGGCGATCGGACTCATCATTCAGGTCCGCGATCCCTTCGAGTTTTCGCTCGCCGACCAGTTCCGCGATGCGCGCGACGAGCGTCGCCTTGTTGACCATGTAGGGGATCTCGGTGATGATGATCCGCTCGCGACCGTTCTTCGCCT
>WNGR01017953.1_pt1 | contig 10667 bp, 10 predicted proteins | sample 5407581 | NCBI WGS metagenome assembly WNGR01 (sample SAMN13153383, study PRJNA577476) | soil metagenome | isolation source: 80 cm soil or saprolite under Garry oak tree replicate 2 | place: USA:California | collected 2016-06-15 | reverse complement strand
AGCGGCTCGAGCAATGGATGTATCCGATCGACAAGACCGACCTGGACGTGCTGCGCTTCACGCATTTCCTGGCGCTGGCCGCGCTCACCGTGCGTTTCCTGCCGCGGGACTGGCCGGGCCTGAAATCGCCCTGGCTGCGGCCGCTGATCCTGTGCGGCCAGCATTCCCTCGAGATCTTCTGCCTCGGCGTATTCTTGGCCTTCGCCGGTCATTTCATCCTGGCTGAGGTCTCCGCCGGCCCGGGCATGCATGCGCTGATTAGTCTCTCCGGAATCCTGATCATGTGGGCCGTGGCCTGGGTGATTTCGTGGTATAAGCGCGTAGCTGACAAGAGCGGTGCGAAAACCAAAAACGCCGTCGGCAACGCCGATATGGCGGGAGGGGGTTGATGAAGGCGAAGGTTCTCCTGAGCCTGATCTTGCTGTGCGGTAACCTCGCCGCGCCCCCGGCGCGCGCGGGCGAAGCTGTGCCTGCCGCCTGCGAATTGCCGTCTTACCTGCTCACCACCGAAAGCCAGCTCCACAAGGTCGCCGAGACCGTCAAAGACGGCAAACCGCTTGAAATCCTGGTCATCGGCAGCCGCTCGACAACGATTCCGGCCTCGGAGGACAGCTCCTATCCGGCGCGGATGCAGGCAATCTTGAAGGAAAAGCTGCCACCTTCAGAGGCGGTGCACGTCTCCGTAGAAATACAGAGCAAGAAGACCGCGGAGGAAGCCGCCGGAACCTTCGTTAAGCTGATGGAAGCAAAAGCACCTACTTTGGTCATCTGGCAGACCGGGACCGTGGATGCTATCCGCTCCATCGATCCCGACGATTTCCGCGGCGCCGTGACCGAAGGGGTTACTGCGCTGCAAAATGCAGGGGCTGACGTCGTCTTGATGAACTTGCAGTACAGCCCGCGTACCGAAACCATGATCTCGGCGCCGCCCTATCTCGACATTATGCGGGTGGTGGCGCAGGAGCATGATGTCCCGCTGTTCGACCGTTTCGCGATCATGCGGCAATGGAATGATCAGGGTCAGTTCGACCTGTTCAGCCCGTCCCGCGGCCCTGAACTGGCGAAACAGGTCCATGATTGCCTTGGCCGGGCGTTGGCACAGTTTGTGATCGACGCTGCCCATCTGGGACCGGCCCAGCAGCAAAATTGAGGTCTAGCGTTAATGAGTTCTTTCCGCCCTTTTTGCCTGACGGCATGGCTGGCTGCGTCGGCAGCGGCGGCGCTGCTGGTGTTGGCGCCAGTGTCGCAGGCACCTGCTCACGCACAAGCCGCGCAGGCAACGCCCGCGCCGGCACAGACGGCTAATCCCGCTCCTGCATCGCCTTCCCAGACCACCGTCGCGACCACCCATCCGCCCGCCGAGCAGCGCGGCCTCACGACGCGCGCCATCGACAAGGTGAAGCAGGTCGCGAAATCCGCCGGCGACATCTTTAGCCGCGTGCCCTGCCTGTCGCCGAAGGGCGGCGCGAAGGCGATGGGCTCGCTGCCGCATGTCGCGAACAAGCTCGTCGCCGGCAAGCCCGTCGTGATCGTCGCGTTCGGCTCGTCGTCAACCGCCGGCTATGGCGCGAGCTCGCCGGACTTCAACTATCCGAACCGTCTCGCCGCGCAGCTGCGCCGGCAATATCCGACCGCTGACATCACCGTCATCAATGCCGGCGTCGGCGGCGAGGACGCGCCCGAGATGATGAAGCGTCTCCAGAACGAGGTGATCGACGTGCATCCGGATCTCGTGATCTGGCAGGTCGGCACCAATGCCGTGTTGCGCAACCTCGATCCTGGCGATACCGCCAAAATGGTCGAGGACGGCATCTCGCGCATCCAGGCTGCCGGCGGCGCCGACGTTGTGCTGGTCGATCCGCAATATTCGCCGCAGGTGACGCAACGCGCAGAGAGCGCCGGCAAGATGGTGAAGCTGCTCGGCAAGGTCGCCGAGCTTCGTCACGTCGGCATCTTCCCGCGCTTCGAGGTGATGCGCGACTGGCACGAGAAGCAGGCCCTTCCGGTCGAGAGCTTCGTCATCGCCGACGGCCTGCACATGAACGATTGGGGCTACGCCTGCTTCGCCCAGCTGCTCGGCGACGACATCATCCGCTCCGTCGGCCAGATCAAGCTCGGCGTGAACGTGCCCGCGGACGTGCGGACCTATCGGCCGATGTAGAGGCGAATAGGGAATGGCGAGTAGCGAATAGGGATCTATTCGCCACTCACTATTCGCCATTCGCCCGTTACGCCTTCTCCAGCGCCGCGGTCAGATCCTCGATCAGATCATCCGCATGCTCCAGCCCCGCCGAGAAGCGGATGAAGCCTTCGCTGATGCCGAGGGCTGCGCGGTCTTCCGGCTTCAGGCGCTGATGCGTCGTGGTGGCCGGATGCGTCACCAGGCTCTTGGCGTCGCCGAGATTGTTGGAAATCTTCGCAAGCTTGAGCTCGTTGAGCACGCGGAACGCACCCTGCTTGCCGCCCTTCACCTCGAAGCCGACCAGCGTCGAGCCGCCGCGCATCTGCTTCTTCACCAGAGCCGCCTGCGGATGATCGGCGCGGCCGGGATAAATCAGCCGCGAAATTTTCGGATGGCTCGCCAGCACGTCGGCGATGCGCGCCGCGGTCTCCGTCTGTGCGCGCACGCGCACGCCGAGCGTCTCCAGGCCCTTGAGCAGGACCCAGGCGTTGAACGGCGAGATCGACGGGCCGGTCTGGCGCATGAAATTGTGGATGTGTTCGGCGATGAAGGCTTCCGACGAGAGGATGATGCCGCCGAGACAGCGGCCCTGGCCGTCGATGTGCTTGGTCGCAGAATAAACCACGACGTCGGCGCCGAGCGCGAGCGGGCTCTGCCAGATCGGCGTCGCGAACACGTTGTCGACGACGAGCCGCGCGCCGCCGCTATGCGCGATCTCGGCAATCGCGGGAATGTCGAGCACGTCGAGCGTCGGGTTGGTCGGACTCTCCAGGAAGAACGTTTTGGTGTTCGGCTTCAGCGCGCGCTGCCACTGGTCGAGATCGAAGCCGTCGACCAGCGTGGTTTCGATGCCGTAGCGCGGCAGCAGGTCCTGAATGACGTAGAGGCACGAGCCGAACAGGGCGCGAGATGCGACGACGTGATCGCCGGCCTTGAGCGGCGCCAGGATCGCGGTCGTCACCGCGGCCATGCCGGTTGCGGCCGAGCGGGCGGCTTCGGCGCCTTCGAGCTCGATCATGCGGCGCTCGAACATCGCGATGGTCGGGTTGGAGTAGCGCGAATAGATGAAGCCGGGATCCTCGCCCTTGAACCGCGCCTCGCACTCCTCGGCGCTGTTGTAGACGTAGCCCTGGGTCAGGAACAGTGCCTCCGACGTCTCGCCATATTGCGAGCGCAGGGTGCCGGAATGGACCAGGCGGGTTTCGGGACGATAGGTGGCAGGCGACTTCGACATAGGTACCTCCGCATGACCACGCGAGCGAAAATGGTCACAAAAAAACGGTCACAAAAAAACCGGCCTGGATATCTCCACGGGCCGGGATCACAGAGGTCCCCGGCCTGTTTAGCGACTTATTTAACGTGGCTGCAAGCCGGCCGGCTCAAATCACCACGGGATAAGTCATGCTCATATTCCGCAATGCCCTTTTCGTCAAGGCGTCCATCGGATAGCCGTAAAAAGCTGTATTTTCCGCATGTCCGGATACATTTGCACCCTGACGAGGACCCCGGTTTGACGTTCACGGTCGCTGCCGACGCCAATGGTATCCTGCCCGACCGCATGATCGCGGCGATGGCGGAAGCAGGGCTCATCCTGCCTGCCTACGACTTCGTCGAGAGCCAGATCCAGCCCGCGAGCCTCGACCTTCGCCTCGGCGACATCGCCTATCGCGTGCGCGCGAGCTTCCTGCCCGGCCCCGGCGCCACCGTCGCCGAGCGCATCGACGAGTTGAAGCTGCACGAGTTCAGCCTCGCCGACGGCGCGGTGCTGGAGACCAACTGCGTCTACATCGTGCCGCTGCTCGAAAGCCTGGCGCTGCCGCCGGAGATCGTCGCGGCCGCAAACCCCAAGAGCTCCACCGGCCGGCTCGACGTCTTCACCCGCGTGATCGCCGACGGCACCCGCCGTTTCGACATGATCGGCGCCGGCTATCACGGCCCGCTCTATGCCGAGATCAGCCCGAAGACGTTTCCGGTGCTGGTCAGCGAGGGCTCGCGGCTGTCGCAGGTGCGCTTCCGCACCGGTGACGCCATCCTCAATGCCGATGAGCTCGACGCGTTGCATGCGTCCGAGCGCCTCGTCGATATCGACGATGCCGATCTCTCCGGCGGCGTCGCCGTCTCCGTCGATCTTTCCGGCGAGAAGGGGTCTGGCTTCGTCGGCTACCGCGCCAAACGCCACACCGGCGTCATCGACGTCGATCGTCGCTCGGGCTATTCGGTGCAAGACTTCTGGGAGCCGATCTCCGCACGTCCCGACGGCAGCCTGATCCTCGATCCCGGCGAGTTCTATATCCTCGCCTCCAAGGAAGCGGTGCAGGTCCCGCCCGATTACGCCGCGGAGATGGTGCCGTTCGATCCGCTGGTCGGTGAATTCCGCGTGCACTATGCCGGCTTCTTCGATCCCGGCTTCGGCTATGCCGGCGCCGGCGGGCAGGGATCGCGTGCCGTGCTCGAGGTGCGCTCGCGCGAAGTGCCTTTCATCCTCGAGCACGGCCAGATCGTCGGCCGCCTCGTCTACGAGAAGATGCTCGCACGCCCCGATGCGATGTACGGCCAGCGCATCGGCTCGAACTACCAGGCGCAGGGGTTGAAGCTCTCCAAGCATTTCCGGGTATAGCCACATCCTCCACTGTCATTCCCCGCGCAGGCGGGGAATCCAGTACGCCGCGGCCTCTCGGCTCAATCACAACCGCCTCTGGGATACTGGATCGCCCGGTCTTCGCCGGGCGATGACAGCCAATATGCGTCGTGTTGCGCCGCCCCATCCGCGATGGCAAACTCCCGCAAAACAACAAGCCGGGAGCGAACATGACCGCCGCAGCAGATTCCGCGCAGGACGCCCAATGGAAGCGCTGGCGCGCGGTCGCCGATCTCTATCACGCCTATTTCACCGGCCTCATCCTCACCGTCGTCACGCGCCGCGGCACGGCTGATGCGGCCGAGTTCGTCTTCCGTGTGTTTCGCCGCCAGCAGCAGGAGCGTTTCCTGCCCGGGCTGGAGAAGCTCGGTCTCAGCCATCTGCCGCCGGCCGTCGCCGCCGCGCAATATCATTATCTCTCCAATTGGATCGGCGGCGTGCACGTCGAGTACATGTATGAGAGCGACACCAAGGCCTGGATCCGTTATCCGCCGCCGCGCTGGATCTGGAAGGGCACCGCGATCTGCGGCGTGCCGGGCGAAGTCTCGCGCGCGATGCTGCGCGGCTGGCACGCCAATAACGGCGTGGCGCTAGGCGATATCAGGCTCGGCTTCGTCTGCACCAAGCAGAGCGTCGACGGCCAGGACGGGCTCGAAGGCTATTACTGTCAATACGACCACCCGCTCGAACTCGTTCAGCGCCTGGTGTTCGCGCGGCATCTGGAGGCACCGCTGTTCGACGCCAAGACCGCGCCGGCTCTGCCGGTCTCGAGCTGGCCGAAGCCGCGGCTGGAAAAAGCCTATCGCAACTACGCGATGGAATATGTGCGCACCGCCGCGCCGGTGATGGTGCAGCTCTTCGGACCGGAAGATGCCGGTTATCTCCTGCACCTCACCGGCAAGCTGATCGGCATGCAATATTTCGATGAGGTCGCGGCGGCGCTGTCGACGAGCCGCGGTGGTGCAAGCGAGTTCGCATCGTTCCTGAACGCGCTGTTCGCCGCGCAGGATGATGCGGCCGAGACGACGACGACCGAAGGCACGTTCGAAATTCGCCAGCAGAGCTGGAAGCTGATGGATGACGTTGCCGATTATCACCGCGCCTGCGCCAAGGTGCTGGAGGGGCTTTTCGAGGGGCTGGCTGCCGGTTGCGGCCGGCACATCGGCGTGCACATGCGGCCGGTCGCTAACGGTCGGCCACCACTGGTCTGGACGATCGAGTAATTCCACCTATTGAAATGCGCTGCCGCAGGGCACGCCTGCGCCCGGCGCAGGAGGAATCGGCAATTGCCGTGCTAACAAGCAGCTCGCCGCGCCTTTTGCGCGAACAAAATCATTGGCACATCTAGTCATTGCCGCGCCGCAAATGGCGCTTGTGCCCGGGAGAGGAAATGTCCGACATCGCCGAAATCCCGGTCGATGAACAAGAGCGTCCGTTGCCGCCGCCTCCGCGTCCGGTGAGGAGCGCGCTGACCGACGGACCGATCCTGCGCACGCTGCTCGGTCTGGCCTGGCCGAATGTGGTCGCGCTGTCGGCCGGCACCTGCGTGGTGATCGCGGAAACCTCCTATATCGGACGTCTTGGTGTGGAAGCGCTGGCCGCGATGGCGCTGGTGTTTCCGACAGTGATCCTGACCATGACGATGTCGGGCGGCGCCATGGGCGGCGCTGTGGCTTCGGCAATCGCACGCGCGCTCGGCGCCGGCGATCGCGAACGCGCCGGCACGCTCGCGGCACATGCGCTGCTGATAGGCATTACCTTCGGCCTCGTCTTCATGCTGGGCATGCTGATCTTCGGGCCCAAGGTGCTCGAGATGCTCGGCGGTCGCGGCAATGTACTGGCGCATGCTGTCGCCTACACGCAGGTGTTCTTCGGCGGCGCCGTGCTGCCCTGGCTGCTCAACACCATGGCCGGGGTGCTGCGCGGTACCGGCAACATGAAGCTGCCGTCGCTCCTGATCCTCAATTCCGCGGTCTGGCAGGTCGTGCTTGGCGGCACGCTGGGCCTCGGACTCGGGCCCGTGCCGCAGCTCGGCATGCGTGGTGTCGCGGCCGGCTCGCTGATCGCCTATTCCATGAATATCTGCGTGATGGGCTGGTTCCTGTTCTCCGGCCGCGCCCGAATCGTGCCGAAGCTACGCGGCTTGCGCATCCAATGGGCGATGTTCTTCGATATCCTGAAGGTCGGCGCGATCGCCTGCTTCTCGCCGCTGCAATCGGTGCTGACGATCTCGATCTTCACCCATATGCTGGCAAAATTCGGCACCGCGATCCTCGCCGGCTACGGCATCGGCGCGCGGCTCGAATTCCTGCTGACCTCGATCGCGTTCTCGTTCGGCATCGCCTCGGTGCCGATGATCGGCATGGCGGTCGGTGCCGGCCGCATCACGCGCGCCCGGCGCATCGCCTGGATCGCAGGTGCGTCCGCGTTCGTCGCCGTCGGTGCGCCGGCGTGCCTCGTCGCGTTGTTCCCGGATCTCTGGGTCAACATTTTCACCGACAGCGCGACCGTGCGTGCGACCAGCCATCAATATCTGTCGACGGTGGCGCCGTTCTACGCCTTCATCGGTCTGGCTTCGACGATGTATTTCTCGTCGCAAGGCGCGGCCAAGGTGATCGGCCCGGTGCTGGCGCAGACCGCGCGGCTGGTCTACATCGCGACGTGCGGCTGGTGGCTGTCGACGCATGACGCCACCGCGCAAAATTTCTTCTGGCTCGCCGCGAGCTCGATGGTCGTGCTCGGCCTGCTGTCCTGCTCCAGCGTGGTGCTGACACGCTGGGGGCCGCGCGAGACCAAGCCGGCTGTTCGACCTGTGTTGTCAGTCGCTGATTAGCGATGCTTGTGGCGGCGATGACCGCCACCGCCGACATTGGCGAGCCGCATCAGCTGCGGGATCATCGCCATCATGTCGCCACCGCCGGCGCCGCCCATCATGCCCATGATATCGCCGCCGCCCATGCTGCCGATTCCGGCCGGCATAGTGCCGCCTCCGCTCATCGGCGCGTAGCCGCCGTAATTGGGTGCGCCGAAACCACCGCCGGCCATGCCGCCGATGCCGCCGCCGCCCATCATGCTGCCGAGCCCGCCGCCGCCGTTCTCCATCATGCGGCTCATCATCGGGCCCATGGTCTGCATCATCATGGCGAAGCGGCGCTTGCCCATCTTCGCCTTCATCATCTCCAGCATCGGCGCCATCTGGGTCATCATGTCCTCGCCGCCGGCGCCTCCGCCGCCAAGGAACTGCGCCTTTGCCGGCGAGCCCGTAAGGGACAACAGCAGCAGCACGGCGGCCGCCTGGCAGATCACCTTGTCAGCACCTCTCATGGCATGCTCCTCGCGTGCGTGGCTCAGCCGGGAGAGCGGAGCCAACCGGACGCACGCGGCCATGGTTACGGCTGAGGAGGGTTGGGTTCCGTGAGAAAAGTCACAGAGCCCGATCAGGCTGCGGCCGCCGGAAACGCCTTGTGCATGGCGATCACGGCTTCCTTGGTCTGCCCCTGGACGTAAGGCGCAAGCTCGTTCGGCAGCATGTCGATGATCCAGACCAGGCGGCACTTCGCCTCACCCTCGGCGATTACCTGCACCGAGGCGCTGTAGTGCTTCAGCCGTTCATTGTCGATCGCGTAGACCAGCCGCTGCCGTGCGTCGTCGCAATCGACCAGCACCTCCCGCGCCACCGAACCGTTCGCGAAGGTGACGATGCGCGCATCGCCGTCGAGCGTGCAGGCGGTGACGAAGCCCGGCACCAGTCGCTCGTGCAGCGCGCCGAAGTCACGCACCGCGTCCCAGACGTCGCGGGCGGGGGTGGGGAGGGGGATGTCGTTATGGATGGAGGCCATAAGGGATGTCCTTGATTGAGTGAGTAGGTGGGCAAAGGCGCAAAGCGCCGTGCCCACCATTCATCGAAATTATCGCGCGCGATCGGTGGGCACGCTTCGATTTGCCCACCCTACGGATTCTCGTCTGCAGTCAGAGCTCACACACAAACCGCCTCGACATTGTTGCCATCGGGATCAATCAAAAACGCCGCGTAATAAGTCGGGCTGTAATCCTTGCGCGGCCCGGCGCCGCCATTGTCGCGGCCGCCGCTCTTCAGTCCTTCGCTGTGAAACGCCTTGACCGCATCATGATCCCTGGCGCGAAACGCGATGTGCGCGCCGTCGGCCTTCCGTCCCTTGTTCAGATGCAGCCAGAGCGCCGGCGCGTCCTTCGGCCCGAAGCCAGCATAGCCGTCGCCGCTCGAGCACAGGACGTAACCGAGCGGCGCCAGCACCGCGGTGTAGAAGCGCGTAGCGGCGTCGAGGTCGGCAACGCGCAGTCCGATGTGGTCGTACATGATCGTCTCCATTTGCCATGCGCGCCTGTGTGGTGGCGCGCGCCGGAGACGAACCTAGTCAGTTGAGGATGAGCCGCTCTTGGAGAATCTTGCGCATCCCCCGCGAAGCTTGCCGGAACTTCGTCGGCGACACGCCGGCCGCGCGATGAAAAGTGCGCACGAAGTTGGAGAGGTCGCCGAAGCCGACATCATAGGCGATGTCGGTGACCGCGATGTCGTCCTCAGTGAGCAGACGCGCCGCATGCCGCAGCCGCGAGCGCACCAGATATTGATGCGGGGTGACGCCGAGCACGTTCGAAAACAGCCGCAGGAAATGGAACGGGCTCAGGCCCGCCTGCCGCGCGGCCTGTTCGAGATCAATCTCGGTGTGCGAATTCTCGTCGATCCAGAGTGCTGCCTCGACCGCGCGGCGGCGATCGCGTGCGGTGGGCGCGGCCCGCTTGCGTGCCCGGCCGGAGACGACGTCGACGAAGCGGCCCGCAAAAATCTGGCCGACCTCGTCGAGGCCGATGTCGCTGTTGCCATCTGCTGACGTCTGGGCGAGCTCGCCCAGCACCATCAGCTCGGGCAGCGGCGGCGTCGCGCCGACCTGCCAGACCTCGCGGCGCCCGCCCAGCGCATCGACGAGATTCTCGCTGAAGAAGAACGACAGGCAGACGTCGCCGCTGACGTGCTCATGCGTGCAGGTGTATTCGTCGCCGGGGGCGCCGACCAGCAACGAGCCCGCGACAAGCTCGAAGAAGCCGGCGCGGCAATGGCAGCCAAAGCTGCCGGCGCGGACATAGGCGATGGAGTGACCCAGGCGGCATTCGGCAAACGGCTTGTCGCCCGGTCCCGCATCGCAGCGAAACTCGGAGACCGTCATCGATTGTGACGTCAGCAGCCTGGTTGCATCCATCTCACCTATCTAGGTGGGTGAGCGCGGTGGGGCAACGGGCAGCAGCACTTCGAACAGCGTCTTGCTGGCGATCGGATGGGCGCCCTCCAGCGAGAGCAGCCTCCGCTTGGAGATCACCCCGCCATAGGGCGAGATCCGGTCGGCATAGCTGCCGGCCTCTAGCACCCGGTGGCAGGGCACGATCAGCATGTAGGGATTTTTCGCGATCGCCTGCGCCACCGAATGCGCGGCGCCGGAGGCGCCCAATGCCTTGGCGATCTCGTGATAGGTGCGCGTCTCCCCGCGTGGAATGGTGCAGGCGTATTCATAGACCCGCCGGTTGAAGGCGGGCACGCCGCCGGCATCGAGGCTGACGTCGGAAAAATCGGGATCGCTGCCTTGCAGCAACGCCGCGATCCCCTCGATCGCAAGCTCGGCATTGAGCGGAAGCGGCTGCTCGCGCGCCTCGGGATGCACCTGAAAAATCCGGCGCCGGGTGTCGATCTCCCGCGCCTCCGGCAATTGCACAGCCACCACGCCGGAATTGCTCCAGACGATGCCGCAGCGGCCTATGGCCGTGTCGAATATTGCGTAAGCACGCCCCACCATGCGCACGCCCCACACGCTGTACGTT
>WNGR01009720.1_pt1 | contig 10668 bp, 10 predicted proteins | sample 5407581 | NCBI WGS metagenome assembly WNGR01 (sample SAMN13153383, study PRJNA577476) | soil metagenome | isolation source: 80 cm soil or saprolite under Garry oak tree replicate 2 | place: USA:California | collected 2016-06-15 | reverse complement strand
CCCACTGCTCCTCCATGAACTCGCCGTAGCGCTCGCACAGCGGACGCCAAGTCCTAGCGGCATCAGCACCATCGGCGACATCACCCGCAAGCACTGCGTCGATGTCAGATGGCGGGGGGAAGGCGAAATCTGGGCCGGGGTTGATACGGACGCTGGCGCCGTTGAAGAGAGATACGAGAGGGAAGTAGCCTAGCGAGCCATCGTCAAAGTAGTTCTCCTTGTGCTCGCGTGCCCCCTCGCGCGTCCGCTTCTTCGCCTGTGCCTTGCGCGCGTCCGCCGGCGTGCGTAGCGGGCGGTAGTCGTACAGTTCGCGGAAGGCGATGCCCTGGCAGCGCCCGTTGACGAAGAATGCGATTTTGGAGTCTGGGAGGGTGGGCAGCGGGCGCATCGGGGCGGGCTCGGAGGAGGTGGTCGCGCCGCGTCCGCGCTCGGGCACGTTCTTGACCGTGGCGGACTTTTTGGCGGGCGGGGGCACGGCGGACGTGTCTGCGTTGGGCTTGCGCGAAAAGTCCATGAGCGCGACCATCTCCTTGGATTGCGTGTACTCGAGCGACTCGAAGTACTCCTGGCCCTTGAATTCGATCGCGATGCGTTCGCGCTTGATGTGCGCCGGGTCGTGCGGGTCGCGCTTCACGCCCTCCCGCAGCGGCGGAAGCGATATGTACATGCCCACGACGTCGCCTGCGCTAAAGGGTTGTCCATACACCCGCGGACGCGAGAGCGTGATCTTCTCGCCTGTTTTGTCACGAATGCCGTACGAATATCCGTCGAGACCGCAGGGCCCGCCGAGAGGTGCTTCGCGGCGTCCCCAGCCAAGCCGGACATGTGCGCCCTCTGCCGTCGGAGGGCCTGGGGCGTCAGGTGCGCGTGCGCCGCCTCCGTGCTCGACGCTCACTTCCATGTACCAGCGCCCCTCGCGGACAGGGGCGTTGCAGCGCGCACTGCGGAAGCCCTTCTCGCCGAGTAAACCAAGGCCGTCCTGAGTGACCTTGACGAACGGACTGCGGTCCTCCCAGCTCACGCGATAGGCCTGGGGCGCACTCTCGATGGTGCGGAATGGAATGGTGGAACCCTCGGGGGCGAGGCCCGCGGGCATATAGCGGAACCCGAGTCGGTTGTGGGCGAGTTGGTCGGTGTTGTGATATTGTGAATCCTCAGAGATCGGGATGAATGCGGGTGCGCGGGAGATGGTGAGCCGTGGTCGCGTAGAGAGGTCATAGAGGTAAGCGGGTAGGACGACGTTCTCGGTGGGGGTGGGGTTAGACAAAGAAGAAGGGTCAGAGGGTGCCGGTGAATCAGCGGCGCTGTTATGGGATGGTGGATTTTGCTTTCGCTTTTTTGTAGGAGGGCCATTAAGGCTCGTTGCGGGCGAGTCTTCACGGGAGTGAGCGTGAGCCAGCATCGAAGATGTAAACCCTAACCCAGTTCTAATTCTTTCCTTTCGACGACCATGGCTTCTACCACTCGCGCTTTGCGGTACGTTTATCCACTCTATTTCCACGAGACTACCGGCACTCATCACCGCAACAGTCGCATTCAAAAGGTTAAACATATTCGCTCAGGATCCATGTCTGATCATCTGATGGCACGCTCCAGGAAATCTCCGACCTCAATGCTAACCCTGTAGATGTGCGTACTCATCATATGCGATAATTGCCGTACGCTCTACATGACACTTTATCTAGGGCGTCTCCTATGAACCAGTGGAAGATAATTTATTCAACTGGAAGTGCGCAATCAAGGGGGCAGTGCGTTGATCTCTACACACCCCTTTCGATCAGTTCTTGTGATGAATTTTGTTACGTATGAAGTCGGACAGCCCATACAAAGGAGGCACGTTTTACTTCAAGCTAGCGCTTCCGGAAGACTATCCTTTTAAACCACCTGCGGTATGATATTTCTCATGTGGCTGTACGAGGTTATTTACCAAGGTTTCAGGTAGCATTCACTACGAAGATCTACCATCCTGGAATCAACGAGGAAGGCAGTATATGCGTGCCCATTCTGAGAGATCAGGTGTGTTTATGCTGTATTGAGTGCGGACGAGCATGCACCTTAAGATAGCCCGCTAGTGGAAACCATCGATTACTCTTGCTACAGGTTGGGTGACCGGATACTGTGCATTTGCTCTGACGCTTACTGTTCTTTGCCAAGTGCTCTCCGTTATACAGGAGAAGGTCAATAACCCAAGTGCAGATGACCCCTTTGAGCCCGAGATAGCGGCGGTAAGTTGAGAAAGGAGCACGATTGGAATGACTAATTAATATCTGCACCACTGCACAGCAATTAAAGACCGACAAGGCGGCATTCTTGGCCACGGCAAGAGAATGGACGAAGAAGTGAGTCTCCATCTTGTCTCTATCGTTTATCCGTGCGAATGACCCACGAACCCAGGTACGCCTGATATGTGATTGTATTGTGTTATTTGAGTGTGTTATTGCAAGTCATTTGTTGTAATTGTTGTTGTTTATGTCAATCAAGACGAAATTGTGATTTCCGAAAAAGGAAATTTGTGAAGCAAGCACGCGGAACATTCAGACTCGACGGAGGCAAAGCAAAGGATCACCACCGCGGCTTCCAGTCCGGACAGCCAGCTGGCAACTACTCTCTCTCTCTTTTCTCTCTCTCTCTGATTTACGTGTGGTTTTTGAACAAAAGTCTGCTGAGCAACTCTCTGATCCTTCCCATCCTTCTGCCAACTCCTCGTGTTTACCACGTTGCATATCCCTCGTTCCTTTCCTTCCCAGTTTCTTGTTACACCCCCCTTCTTTTACTGCAAAAGGAACAATACCCCTAACGTGCTCAAAACGAGGCAATAATAAATTATCATGAATCGTTTTCGGTAAGCACGCCTCACTCGTGCCGGCATCTTCACAATTTATCGTATTCACTTTCATCCGCACTATCATCCCCTCGGCTACAGCAAGTGGTCCGACGCCAGGTCAAGTCAATTCCCAGAATCTGTGCGCTCTAGCACCCTGTCCTCGCGCACTCCGTCCCAGCCATCCGAATCCCTCCCAGCTTTACCCCCGGTTGGCGACTTTCGCACGTCTCTTATTCTACCCGAGTGCGTCCTCAACTCATTTTCTCGTCTATACGTGTACACACCCCTAAATGCGCGATGTCGTCTCTCCCAGTCTCTCGCGCCGCTTCACCCTCCTTCGCGCCGCATCCGGAGATACGGTCTCCCTAGACGATATTAAGAATAGGCTGGCTGAGCAGCGTGCTCGAGGCGCAGAAAATCATCTCTCCGAAGAGGAAGCAGAAATGTTCTTGCAGACTCTCAGTCGCCTCCGCTCCAAAGCATCCACCACCAGTTCTACAAGCGGCGACTCCTCCCACGGCCCTGCGCGCGAGTCTCTACTCTCCAGCGAAGCAACTTCCAGTTCCGTCACGTCTTCGCCGGGCCCGACAAAGCGTTACAGCAACAACATGTTTGGCTCTGGAAAATTTAGAGACTATACTTATATGCGCAGCGTGTCAAAGGAGCGCACCGGGAAAGTAAGCGCTGGCAGGCGGAGCGCGAATTCCGCTTTGCTCTCGACCAGCGGCCACTCCTACAAGATGTCAGACCCGCCTATACCTGAGGACACTTCACAGACAGATCCTGATCTCTCTGCACACGAGTCTGACACCACCCCTCTCGCGTCCGGGGTGGAGGCATCTACCTCCGAACTAGAGCAGGGCATCGTGAAGACCTTTCAGCCGGGTCACGTAAGAAGGGTATCGATGGCAGTGGAGGAAGTCATACGTGAAATCGAGGAGGAGGCAGATGGTGATGGCGATGACAAAATTTTAATACCACGCGCCGCCGCACCAGAACGCGCTTCCAGTTTCAAGAGAAGATCGGTGAGTAGCTGTATTGATGGCATCCCCTCGTTTCATCAGCTCAATTTCTCTCTAGATTGACACACCCCGCCCAATCCCATCATCGTCCGAACCCAGTGTATATGAGACTGGGACCGCGGTCTCCCCAGATCCCTACTCTCAGACAGACGCTGCAGAATTCCGCTCCACCCCGTCTCCTTACCCTCGTGCTGAAACCTCACCAGCCCCCCGACTCCCTGGTTACATTCCAGGAATGCCGAGACCCATGACACCCCGCGAGGCAACTTTCGACCCAGATGAAGTCTCCCCCTCTTCTGCTTCGACACCTCGCGCCACTTCTCCCCGTATCCCAGACAGAGCTACTTCCCCCGCCTCGGGCATTCCCCGTCGTGATTCAACATCTACGCGACAGCTCCACCGTACCTCGTCTCCTCCTCCGACGAGTGCCAGTGCTCCAATTGCCTCTCTGTTATCTGGTGTCAATGGCCGCTTTACCCCAGACCGATCACGTACCCCAGATGGTCCATCTGTCGAATTTGGCAATCCCTTTGACTCGTCTCTTCTGGGTCGACGGCGCCCTGTTTCGCCGTTCTCTCAAGGCACGTACCAGAGCATGACGATGTCTTCTCGCCCTTCGACGCCGAGTAACGTTACGTGGAAGGCGTCGTCGACTTCAGGCAATGGTAGTGCAGGTGGTAGTCGTAGCGGAAGTGCTGTGGGCTTCTCCGAATTAGACTTTTCTTCCGCGTCTGGGCTACCATCGCCGCTGCGGAACGGGTTCGATAGGCCTTCGACTCACAAAAGGAGCGATAGCAACATGAGCTCAACTGATCTCCATGAATTCGCGCAGCTGAATCGGTCGGGGTCCTTACTCGGCAATCGATCGCTACGTTCACCGGCTCTGCCAGATTCCCCAAGTCTCGAAAATGGGTCACAGAGCCTCGGCACATTCTCATCTTCCAAACGGGGTCAGCCCTCGGCACCGAGTAACGACCTTGGCTCATCACCCATGGCGAATGCCGCATTGAGGTCGTCAACACCAACCCAGTACGCACCACGTTCCCCTGGCTCTCCGGCTTTCTTCGAGCATGATGTTGGCCGGAATTCGCGCCGCGGTTCGCGCCAAGCAACCGCGTCGCCATTTACGCCGAATCGGTCACAGACCCCGATTCTATCACCGCTTGCAAACTCATCGCGCTCGTCACTAGAGTCGGCAGGTTCAAGCTATCATACATGGGAAGCAGACAAGCAGGACCGGACGCTCCCAGTCTTGGCGGCGCTTGATCCCCAACCGGTGACGTGGCATGACCTTTCCGTATCTGGGGGCGACTCTAGTTCACCTGCTGACGGTTCACCTGCTGACGGAGACGTGGAGGAGATTGTACAACAATACGCGGGATTGAGCAAAGGGGACTTCGTTGCCATCCAAGAGCGACTTGTACTTGCGGCGAAATTGAAAGCGGAGGCGCCCGAGCCACGTGAACGCAAGAACTCACTCCGGAAAAGACGCCCATCGACATCACAACCAGCTAATGGGCGGGATAACGGCGTAAGTAGGTCCAGTCAGTCGTCCACCACAGTTCTAACGTATGGGTAGGCAACCGATCCCACACAGCAGGGGTCTCCGCCGCGAGCTTCACCCCAAGATAGTGCGTCAAAGGCTAGCGCACTACTAGATTCCGTGGTGGACAGCATACAGGCGCCGCGGCCAAAGCTCTCAAGTACTCCGACCGAGTTGAGAACGGATGTTGTCGCTGGTACTCCCACCGATCCTGAACCTTCCAGTGCAACACGAAGGAAGAACGCGCTCGCGCGTGCCTTATTCGGTGCTTCGGACTCCGAACAGTCTCTCCCATCCCCATCCCCTCAGCCGATGGACGGCCCGATTGCTGGCTCTGGGGGGTTGCCTGCGGAGCAGCCACCACAGATCGATAGTTCTATCAGCTCCCGTTCACTCCGCGAAACGCTCTCACCTTCATCCCCCTCTGTAAACGCTGGTGTCTCGTCTTCTCCCACGGAGCAGCGCGATAAAGATAAGCGACAGGAACTTGCGATGGAAGTGCAACGCAAGGCTGAGGCTGCGATGGCACAGTTAAAGAAAACACCCTCTAGCACAAAAGTCAATGACGGCTCCCACAGGAAACGTATCGATCCGAGCCAAATTTCGGGGCCGAAGTTGGTCTCTGCGTCCACTAGCGTCGATACGATTCCGGTGCGCTCACCATCTGCGGCATCGGGACAGCTGCCGGCAGGACAGGCCCCATCTCCGACTTCGTCCAAGCTTGGAACACGCTTCAAAAAGCTTCGGGGATCCCTTCGCGCCAAACCAACGTTGCCCACAGGCGATGGATTGACACTGCATCCTTTCGATCAAACTTCCAGTGCTGATCGCTCACTAGCAGGCACGCCTGATGGCCCTCCACCATTCAGTGCAACCGAGCCCACGCGATCCAAGGTCGTGCCTCCACCCCACCCGGTTACTGCCGGACCAGGCTTGAAGGGTTTCGTCTCTCGTTTCTTGAAGCCACGCTCTGGAGACACGCCGGAGCACGAGCGCCGAAAACCGATGCCCTCACCTCCCTCGTATTTCGCACAACAACAAGCAGGAAGACAACTTGAGGTAGGTAACCCTCGGCAAACCATCCGATCAGCACCACCAGACAACAAGTCTTTCCGTCCGCATACTCCCGTGTCTCCCGAGTCTCTTCAGCCGCTTAACCCTCCTCCCTCCGCGCCGCTTGCACCTCCTTCAGTCTATCATGATGGTGATGCCGGCACTGCGAGGGACGTAGACGATAATGCACTCAAGCAGTTTATCGACGCTGCCAATAATCTTGGCCTTGATCAAGCTGCGCTGACCGAGTTTCTGGCTCGCTCTACGTCCATAAGCTCGAGGAGGCTGACCGCTCACAGCTCTAAGCATGTGTCGACTGCGTCAAGCGATAAAATTGGACATGATAAGAGCAACCCTACTTTGGGTGACCCCGCACAGCTACTTGCTGCTTCAGACCTACACCATGGTGTCGGGCAACCCTCCCCGCGACCATCGGGGGAATTCGTTGGAAAGGCGCCTGCTCGCAGACCACTTGCACGTAAACCGGATGCTAATACAGCTGTCGTGCGGCGGACATTGATTTTCCCATCAGAGGCTAAGCAATCAACTCTCGACCCTGGCACAGCCCTTCGTAAAAGCTCGTCCACCCGCCGTCGCCGATCAACGAGTGCAGCATCGATGCATTCTAACCGCTCCCTCCACGATCGTGTCCCTACACCCCCTCCCCCTAAGTCGAACACAGGCCGGCGCTTCTCCAGCGAACAATCGCCGCCCTTACCGCTTATACCCAATTCACTCTTGTCCCAGACAGAGGTTATTAGCAATGTGCCTCAGTCCGCCCCTGTCATTCCTTTGGAAAAGTCTAATTCCGCCTATGATTCTCTGTGAGTCCGCGTCCACGCAGTCATGCTCGTTTCAAACCTTGTAATTTACCTTTTCCTCACCTACCAGATATGAAATGTACACTGGTGATGTGAAGCCTGCAATTTCCGTCACCGGGGATGCACAGTCCCCTGATACCTCAAGTTCAAATCCCAATGCCCTTCACAACTTGGAGCCAGGTGCAGCTGTCGAAGTCTTGGAATTAGCTAACGGTGAAACTATCTGGTGGGTCCCTGAAGCTCCGACACTTAAACTCAGATATTAAACGATCGAACTCTTCATGCATAGGTCCATCGTCAATGGCCTTCGGGACGACGACGAAGAGTCTTTTTATGGGAACCGAGCAAGCTTTGTCTCCGAGTACTCGTTACGTGACAACGAAGGAGTGCAAGTGTTCTTCAAGGAACACGGAAGGAAAGGATCTAAAGACAGCCAAGCATCCTTCGTTTCACGCAAGAAGACCACGCAGGGATCGAAGCGCCCGGAGACCAAGGTACGCCGAATCGCCTAATTCGGTCAGGGTTGGGCTGACCCTTTCTCGACAATTACTGTAAAGGTTTTCTTCAGTTCTTCAGCCCAGATAGGTCGCCTTATCGACAACCTTTCGCAAGGAGCTGAAGCAGGCTCCTTCAATATCCTCCCGAGTACTCCCACTCACGCCTCGCGTCCTTCAGAGTCATCGTCGTCTCATTGGACTGTTGAGGAGCGTCTAGAGCACATGCTCAGTTCATTAGGGACGTCGTCATAGTTCTTTTCTCTCCGTGTTTTTTTTTTGTCATGCCATGTTGCACACTATCTCTTTTCACTTGTTCCCTCAATGCTTTCATTTTTCACACTGATTATTCTATGGGGGATTCCGATCGGCAGGCTACATAAATAATACACCGAAGCGTTACAGTAACGTTCGTTGCACATGTTTCTCTACTACTATTTCGAGCCGTATACAAAGTTAGTCTAGCAGCAGGGGACATATATATGATTCATCATAGAAAAAACCAAGGACGATAAACACGAGTGTGACATTTGAGATGGGTCTGCCAGTGATTGGTACTCTTTACTCCAGACCCGCTTCGCGATCGAGCCAACGATTCAAGCAGAGCGCCAGCAATGCCTGGAGCAGGAGTGGCTCGTGCAAGAAGACGAAATAGAACGTCGCGTAGTTGTCTCCGACGGTGAGTGGCTCCGGCGGTCGGTGCATTCGGAAGAGGCCAACGCAAGTGTCGGGTTCGTGGGCGGCGTAGAGCTGCAGCAACCCATGGGCAGGGCAAAAGAGATCAATACAAAGCAACCTTGATAGTGTAGTCAGATGAGAACAGAGAAACGTAACGTACGTCGTAGTTGCCGTGAGGGAGACGACGCCACCAAAAGGTACGCATGACCTGGTCTGGGCCTTCACAATGAAATGCGCGGGAGCTAGTGCGCGCGCACGATCGAAGAGAACGAAACGAATGAATAAACGAGCGAGCGAATCATTTGCAATTTTTGTTAACAATTTGTTTTGTTTTTTGGTCGCGAGGTGGGGGGGTGGTGGACACGACACGGATGAGTGGGCACGTGTGTGTTATATGTGAGCGGAGCCAAATAAAAAATAAAAATGGTGGTGAGTTAGGGTGTGCGAAGCGAAACAACTTGTTAAAAAGAGTCGTACTCTGGCATTGATTGAAAGGGCGCGACGAGGTCGCACATGTGAGTCTCGCTCGGGCAGGATCGCGGCCAGGTCACGGTGCCCAGGGCGCTTGGTCCCGTCCAATTGAGCGTCGCGACGGTGATGCCACTAGCGTCAGTCACCTGATTTATTATTATTGTTATTATGGTCCAGCGATTCACTTTGCGCCCGCACCAAGGAGGGAGGGAGGGAGGAGGAGGAGGAGGAGGAGGAGGAGGAAGAAGGGGCGAGCACGCACTATTGTATGGGTCGAGAGGAAGCCGATTGGGGTCTGGAACGAGTAAAAGACGAGCGGATTGGTGCTCATAACGTGAAATCCGTCGCGGGGATTGTCAGAGTGCAAGAAATGGACCTCTATATTGGCAGGGACGTCGTTCATGCGCGTCATGATTACTTGAGTTCGTTGCTGTCGTTGCTGTCGTTGTTGTTGGGTGGTTGGCGAGCTTCAGAGAACAGAGAAGGGGTTTTTATGGACGTTTGGGCTGTCTGGCTCCCTGCGTGCAGGGCTGCTTTTTGAAATGGGAAACCATGCTCATCCCCTGAGGATGATGCCCAAAGTGCACGATCAGACGAGAGGTCAGTGAAATAAATCGATAGCGGCATCAAACGCCGTCATAAAGCGCCCGCGCAGAGGCGTGGCTGATGACAATAAAGCCCTTGAAGAGTAAAACCACAAGAGAAGAGTTTGCGCGTGAGATCGCAGCTAGTTAGATGCGATGAGACGCCCGAGAGGGTGGAGGAGGGGGTGGCAATCTCAACGGCCCGCGCTAACTGCGGCCCCGATCGTGTTGGCAGAGCAAGTACAAGAGAGCGACCCGGAAAAACAAAAGAACAGGGAAAATCAGTGGCGTCGCAAGGGGATCAGAGATCGACACTCTAAGGTCGACGAAAAGGGGTAGGCACAACAAGATAGAATTGCTTATGCGTAAGCGTGGTAGGGAGAGAAAATCGACCCCACAATCCTCATGCTGTATTGACTTTCCAAAGGTTCTTCCGACGGACCTTCCGGGTGACATGCACAGCGCTCCCCCCAGTACCCCCTCCAACAAACGCAAGGACGCACAGCGCTCCCCCCAGTACCCCCTCCAACAAACGCAAGGACAACGGCCTCCTCTGCACCCGCATTACGCGCGATCCCACCTTTGCGTAACTGAATGGCATCTTTAGCAAATTGGAAGCGGGCGTGCTCTGAACCTGCGTCGCGCGCGTGTGTGAGATATTTCAGCGCGTTGCAAGAAATTACGTGAGGGGAAAGGGCCCACCGATCTGGAAAACCGGGGACTCGACAGCCTCTTTGAAAATATCAAATGGTGTCTGGGAAAAGATCCGTAGCAAAGTGTCTCGCCCGGGTGCAGACGGCAGCGAGGCTGGATCGCTCCGCGAAGGAGCTACAGGATCGCCGGGGTCTAGGCTGGTCGGAAGCGTGACCATAAGAAAGTGTAACACGTCGCTGCGGAAACGTTGGGCATAGAAGCCGAAGATAGATGAAGACGAAGGCGACGATTCAGGTGCCTCCGCGCCGTCTGAAGGGATCATATCGACGAGAGCAAGCCATGAGGCGATGGTGTCGAGGTTAATAGCTTGGCGGCATACGTCATAGGCGTAGTTGCACAGGTCGTCCATACCGCCAAGCAGGCAGCAAGCGGCGAGGACACAGCGTGCATTTTCTGGGCGGATTAGGGCAAGAGAAGCCGGCGAGTACAGATACCCGAGTGCTGGGTGGATGTAAGCGATCTGA
>WNGR01008747.1_pt1 | contig 10670 bp, 8 predicted proteins | sample 5407581 | NCBI WGS metagenome assembly WNGR01 (sample SAMN13153383, study PRJNA577476) | soil metagenome | isolation source: 80 cm soil or saprolite under Garry oak tree replicate 2 | place: USA:California | collected 2016-06-15 | reverse complement strand
GGGGTCCTGCCCAGGTCACGGGACAGCCGGGCCAGCGTCTCGGCGGTCTCCGGCGAGGTGAGCACCGTGGAAATCACCTCGACCAGCTTCATGACCGGAGCGGGATTGAAGAAGTGCAGCCCCGCCACCCGGGCCGGATCCCGCGTGCCGCCCGCGATCTCCGTGATCGACAGCGAGGAGGTATTGGTGGCCAGGATCGCGTCGGCCCGGCAGGCCTCGTCCAGCTGGGCGAACAGGGTATTCTTGAATTGGATGCGTTCTGGAATGGCCTCTATCACCAGGTCGGCATCGGCCACTCCGGTCGCGACATCGTCGGTGGGCCGGATCCGGGCGAGTATCTCATCCCGTGCCGTATCGGTGAGCCTTCCCCGGCTGACCGCCCGGTCCAGGGAGGCGCGCACCCGGGCCATGCCCTGGTCCAGGAAACCCTGGTTAATCTCGATCGCGTCGACACTGCGGCCGCTGCGGGCGATCAGCTCGGCGATGCCCGAGCCCATCAGGCCGAGCCCGATCACCGCCAACTCGCGGATGTCGCCCGGCTGGGTCACGTTGCTGGTCATGTTGGTGCGCCTTTCGTCTCATGGTCGGGCGGGGATCGGTGACGACCAGGTCTGGGCCGGGGCCCAGACCTGGTCGTCAGCGCGGCATGGTTCAGACCCGCTCGAAGATCGTGGCGATGCCCTGCCCGCCGCCGATGCACATCGTGTTGAGCGCGTACCTGCCGCCGGTGCGCTTGAGCTCGTACAGCGACTTGACGACCAGGATCGCCCCGGAGGCGCCGACCGGGTGGCCGAGGGAGATCCCGCTGCCGTTCGGGTTGGTGCGCTCGGCGGGCAGGTCCAGTTCCCTGGTCACGGCCAGCGCCTGGGCGGCGAAGGCCTCGTTGACCTCGAACACGTCGATCTCGTCGACCTTGAGGCCGGTGCGGTCGAGCACCTTGCGCGTCGCGGGTACCGGGCCCATGCCCATGATCCGCGGCTCGACTCCGGCGTGACCGTATCCGACCAGCCTGCCGAGCGGGGTGAGGCCGTGGCTGTTCACGAACGATCCCGAGGCGATCACCACGGCCGCGGCAGCATCGTTGATGCCGGACGCGTTGCCCGCGGTGACCGTGCCGTCCTTCGCGAACGCGGGCCGCAGCCTGGCCATGTCATCCGGGCTGACGTCCGCCCGTATGTGCTCGTCGGTATCGACGATGGTGATCTTGCCCTTCCTGCCGGGGATCTCGACCGGCAGCATCTGCTCCTTGAAGTACCCCGCGGCGGTGGCGGCCGCGGCGCGCCGGTGGCTCTCGGCGGCAAGCGCGTCCTGGTCCTCCCGGGACACGTGGTAGTCGGTCGCGACGTTCTCCGCGGTCACGCCCATGTGGCAGCCGTCGAACGGGTCGCTGAGCGCGCCGGTGACGGGATCAATCGCCACGCCGTCGTTCATCCGCTGGCCCCAGCGCATGGCGGGCAGCCAGTACGGGGCACGGCTCATCGACTCGGCTCCGCCGGCCACCGCGACCTCGCAGTCGCCCAGCATGATCGCCTGAGCGGCGGACACGATGGCCTGCATACCGCTGCCGCACAGGCGGTTCACGGTCAGTGCTGGCGTCTCCGTGTTCAGGCCGCCGTTCAGGGCCGCCACCCGAGATATGTACATATCGCGGACTTCGGTGTGGATCACGTTGCCGAACACGACGTGACCGACGTCGTCCGCGCTCACGCCCGCCCGGCTGACGGCCTCGCGGACCACCTTGGCGGCCAGGTCACAGGGCGGGACGGCAGCGAGGCCGCCATTGTATTTGCCGATCGGGGTCCTGACGGCGGATATTACGAATACGTTTTCCATAGTTCCCTCATCTCACATGTCCAGGCCGCCGTTGACGGCCCAGATCTGTCCGGTGATGTACGACGATGCGTCGTGTGCGAGGAACGCGACCACGCGTGCGGCCTCCTCTGGCCTGCCGATCCGGCCTACCGGTATCTGGGCGACCAGCCGCTCCATCACCTTTTCCGGGACGGCGGCCAGCATGTCGGTGGCCATGGCTCCCGGGGTCACGCAGTTGACGGTCATCCCGATACCCTCGCCGATCGGGTGCCCGGCCCGGGCCAGCATGAAGGCGACCTCCCTGGCCAGCGACTTGGTCAGCCCGAACATCCCCGACTTGGACGCCGTGTAGTTCGCCTGTCCGACGTTGCCCATCTCCCCGTAGGCGGAGGAGATGTTGATGATCCGGCCGGTGCCGCGTTCCATCATGTGCTCCAGTGCCGCCTGGGACACGAAGAAGGCTCCGGACAGGTTGACGGAGATCACCCGCAGCCAGTCTTCGTCGGTCATCTTGCGCACGATCTTGTCGGCGGTGATCCCGGCGTTGTTGACCAGGATGTCCAGGCGGCCGTGCTGCTCGATGACCTCGCGCACCACGCGGCGGCAGTCTTCCGCGTCGCCGATGTTTCCGTGGTGGACGGTGATCGTGCCCGGGTACAGGGCGCTCATCTCGGCCATGAACTTCTCGGCCGGCTCGTGATGCCGCCAGTACCCCGCGGCGACGTGCGCCCCCTCCTCGGCGAGGCGGTGGCTGATGGCGCCTCCGATGCCCCGGGTCCCCCCGGTGACCAGGGCAACCTTGTCGTGTAGCTGGCCAATCCTGGCGGGCGGTTGCTGTTCGGTCGCGGTCGTCATCGGGTCGCTCCTATCTCTTCTCTCGTGCTCATCACGCTGCCCACCCGGTGACCTGCCGCAATAGTGATACACGGATGATTCGGCGGCGGACGCCGCGGGGACAGCCTGCTCGGCCGTAGCGATACATGAGCTCATGACGTTAACAAGCTCGTTATACGCCGGCACCAGACGAACGTCCCGGGACCAATGGCCCTAGGTCCCTTGTCCGGCCGGTGATGGTCTACCACGGTGAGATCAGAGACGGCAGGCCGACGTTCCGGTCTTGCCGCGTACGGGTGCACCGGGAGAGGTCATGAGCACAGAAGACAGGTCCGCCAGTGCCACGGAAATGATGTCAGACGCGACCGAGGCAGCGGCCGACATGCTGCCGATGGACATGGTCAAGGCGATTGCCGAGCTGGCAGACCCCGCCGCGGTGGCGAAGGAAATGCCGTGGCTGGCCGGAGAGCTGACCAAGATCGCGCTCGGCCAGTCGGACATCGTGCCCGACGAGCGGGACAAGCGATTCGCCGACGAGGCCTGGCGAACGATCCCGTCCTTCCGCATGCTCGGCCAGTCATACCGGCTGTTCGAGCTGTGGATGAACCGGATGCAGGAGTCCGTGGACGGCTCCTGGCAGGACAAGGCGCGCGCCCGCTTCGCGGCCGACGTCATCTCGGCCGCGCTGGCCCCGACCAACTACCTGGGCACCAACCCTGCCGCCCTGCGGGAGGCCATCGAGACCAGCGGCCTGTCGCTGGTGAAGGGCTCCCAGAACATGCTGCGGGATCTGGCCCGCGGCGGGATGCCCTCCATGGTCGACCGCAAGCAATTCACGGTCGGTAAGGACCTCGCCGCCACGCCGGGGGCCGTGGTGTACCGGGACGAGATGTTCGAGTTGCTGCAGTACACGCCAACCACGCCCAAGGTCCGCGCCATTCCGGTGCTGATGGTCCCGCCGCAGATCAACCGCCACTACATCCTGGACCTGGCGCCGGGGCGGTCGCTGGTCGAGTTCGCCGTCAGCCAGGGCATCCAGGTGTTCATGCTCGTCTGGCGGAACCCCAGCTCGCTGCGCGGCGACGGGAAGTGGGGGCTGGATGACTACATCGCCGCGGGGGAACGAGCCGCGGGGGTGGTCAAGAAGATCGCGCGCACCGACCAGCTGAACATGCTCGGGCTGTGCGCTGGCGGCATCACGGTCTCGTACGTGCTCGCGCACCTCGCCGCGATCGGCGACGACTCGGCTAAATCGGCGACGTTCGTCGTGACCATGCTGACTGGTGAGAAGCCGAACGTCGTGGGCATGCTGGACACCGCCGAGTCGCGCAAGGTGCTGGAAAAGGCCGCCGCGGCCGGGCAGATCGTCCCCGGGACCGCGCTGCGCAGCCTGTTCGCCATGCTCCGGCCGAACGACCTGGTCTACAACTACCTGGTCAGCGGATGGCTCATGGGCAAGTCGCCCGCCCCGTTCGACGTCCTGGCCTGGAACGACGACGCGACCAGGACCACGGCCAGGTTCGCGTGCGAATCGAGTCGGCTGTCCATGGACGGCTGGGACGGCAACGGACCGACGCTACTCGGCGTCAAGACCGACTTCGGCAAGATCACCTGCGACAGCTACCACGTCGGCGGTGACACCGACCACATCACGGCGTGGCGGGCTTGCTATGACACCGCCCACCTGGTCGGCGGGGCCGACAAGGAGATGACCCTCATCAAGTCCGGTCACATCCAGTCGGTCGTCTACCCGGCGGACAGCACGCGTTATGACCGCTGGTACGGGCCGCCCACGTCGACGAATCCGGACGAGTGGCTCAAGACGGCGACCGTGGAGAAGGGCTCGTGGTGGCGGCCGTGGACCGAATGGCTGATCGCCCGCTCCGGCAGCGAGCGGCCGGCCCGCAAGACCCTCGGCAACCGCCAGTACCAGCCGCTCGACCCGGCCCCCGGCACCTATGTCTACGAGTAGCCCGGACTCGAGATCCGTCCTTGGAACGGGAGGGTTCCAAGGACGGATCTCAGCGTCATGTCCCTTTCCCGCGCCGAACGTAACTTTCGTAGCGGTCTGGTCGGGACCATTGGCACTTTGCGGCGGCCAGTTATCGAACCACCCTCCGGTGAAATAGCTCGCGATCCGACGGAGGAATCAGATGAGCACCATCGACTCGCTCGCACAATCAGGTGTGCAGCCAGAAGTAAAACCAGCAGGTCAGGAAGCCGGAGCCTGGGGGAACTCGGCACCGCTCGGCCTGGCGGCCTTCGCCGTCACCACGTTCATGCTCAGCATGATCAACGCCGAGCTCATGAAGGCCCCGATCACACCGGTCGTGTTCGGCGTGGCCCTGATGTTCGGGGGCCTGACCCAGCTGATCGCCGGGGTCATCCAGTTCCGCATCGGGAACGCGTTCACCGGCGTGCTGTTCAGCACGTTCGGCGCATTCTGGCTGTCGCTGTACGCGATCGCCGAGTTCTTCCTGAAGGACGTCGTCGGGCCCACGCCGCTCGCCACCGTGGCGCTGCGCGGCCAGGCCCTCGGGCTGTTCCTGTATGCGTTCGGCGCCTTCACCGTGTGGATCCTGGTCGCCGCGTTCCGTACCAACGTCATGGTGGTGGCGGCGCTGAGCGGCCTGGCGGCCACGCTCTTCGTGCTGGGCGCGGGCAACTACAACGGGAATGGCCTGACGGTGGAGATCGGCGGCTACATGGGCCTGGTCGTGGCGGCACTGGCAGCGTACATCGGCCTCGCCGAGCTGTGCGAGGTCACGTACAAGCGGACAGTGCTTCCCCTATTCCCGCTGGCCAAGCACTGACCGGGCCGGTATCGCTACTAGAGATGGAGTATCGTCATGGGCCGCTACGCGGAAGAGTTCCACCGAAGCCTGGCCGATCCCGAGGGTTTCTGGGGTGAGGCGGCCAAGGATATCGACTGGTACCAGGCGCCGACGGTGGTGCTGGACCGGTCGAGGGCGCCGTTCTACCGGTGGTTCGCGGACGGGGTGATGAACACCTGCTTCAACGCGCTGGACCGGCACGTGCGCGACGGCCGGGGCGATCAGCCCGCGCTGATCTACGACAGCCCGGTGACCGGCACCCAGCGGACCTTCACCTACGCCGAGCTGCTGGATGAGGTGGCGCGGTTCGCCGGGGTGCTGCGCGGCCTGGGCGTCGGCCAGGGCGACCGGGTGATCGTGTACCTGCCGATGATCCCGGAGGCGGCGATCGCGATGCTGGCGTGCGCGCGGATCGGGGCGGTGCACTCGGTGGTGTTCGGCGGGTTCGCGGCGCCCGAGCTCGCCATGCGGATCGACGACGCGACGCCCGCGGTGGTGGTCTCGGCGTCGTGCGGGATCGAGGTCAGCCGGGTCATCGAGTACAAGCCGATCCTGGACCGCGCCATCGACCTGGCCCGCCACAAGCCCGGGCACTGCGTGATCCTGCAGCGCCCGCAGGCCGCCGCGGCGCTGACCGAGGGCCGCGACCTGGACTGGGCGGACGCGGCCGCCGCCGCCGAACCGGCCGGCTGCGTGCCGGTCGCGGCGACCGACCCGCTGTACATCCTGTATACCTCCGGGACCACGGCCCGGCCCAAGGGCGTGGTGCGGGATAACGGCGGGCACGCGGTCGCGCTGCGCTGGAGCATGCACGCGGTCTATGACACCCACCCCGGCGAGGTGTTCTGGGCCGCCTCCGACGTGGGCTGGGTGGTCGGGCACTCCTACATCGTCTACGCGCCGCTGCTGGCCGCGGCCGCTACGCACGTGCCGGTCCACGGCGTTGAAGCAGGTGTTCATCACCCCGTCCGTGAACCACCGGTAGAACGGCGCCCTCGACCGGTCCAGGACCACGGTGGGCGCCTGGTACCAGTCGATGTCCTTGGCCGCCTCACCCCAGAAACCCTCGGGATCGGCCAGGCTCCGCCGGAAGTCTTGCTCGTATCGGCTCATCACGACACTCCCTCCACCTGGTAAGCGATATCAGCCCGCCCCCGCTCCTGGCTAGTGGCCCCTGCCTCAGCGTCAGCCGCAGCCGCAGCCGCAGCCGCAGCGTCAGCCGCGGCCCAGGCCCCGCTCGTGCAGCAGCAGCAGGGCGTACGCGGCGACGGTGGAGTCGTCGGTGATCAGGCCCTCGGCGATCATCTCCTCGAACCTGGCCCGGGGCAGCCAGGCCTGGCGCATGTCCTGCTCCTCGGCCTCCCGGTCCGGCGTGCCCGGTTCCAGCCCGGTGGCCAGGAAGTAATGCCCGGACTGGTCGGTGATTCCGTGCGCGACGTGCAGGCGCCCGAGCCGAACCAGTTCGCGAGCGCGCAGCCCGGTCTCCTGTGCGAGCTCGAGCCGGGCCAGCTCCTCGGGCGGACCCGTCTCCCCGTGCGCCCAGCCGCCCTGCGGGAACGACCAGGTGCGCCGCCCGATCGGGTAACGGTACTCCTCGACCATGTGGAAGCCGTCGTCCTCGGCGGGGATGACCAGCGCGAAGTCGCGCTTCTGCACGAACGCGTAGGTGCCGCGGGAGCCGTCGCGCCGTTCGATCTGGTCCCGGCGCAGCCGCAGCCAGTTGTCCTCGTAGACCACGCCCGAGGCGAGCATGCGGATGTCCGCGTCGTCGTGCTGAGCCGGCATAGGGCTAGGGTGCCGCCTGCTCGGATCCGGCCACCGCCAGCTCGTCGGGCGCCTCGACGGGCGCATGCGGCTCAGGCGCCGCCTTGCCCATCTCAGCCGCCTCGACAGCGCTGGCCGCCTCAGGCGCACCGTCCGCTACGGCCGCCACTCGGCCCTGTCGTCGCGTCTGGAAGAACCCGACCAGCGCGGTAACGCCGAACGCCGCCGCCGCCGGCAGCGTGACCAGCGCCGGCAGCTGGTAGCGCCAGGAGAACTCGTACAGGTCCGCGCCCAGCAGCACCGCCACCGCGCACCCGGTGATCAGCAGGCAGGCCAGCGCCGGCCCGGAATCGCGGCGCCGCCGGAAGGTGAAGATCCCGCCGATCCCGGCCAGCAGCCCGAACAGGAAGACCGGGCCCGGCGTGTACCCGCCGTGGAGCTGGTAGTACCGCAGCGCGATATCGGCCTTCCAGTGCACCCGCGCGTGCCCGCCCCCGCCTGCCCGGGCGAATACCTTAGAAGCGCTGTTATAGCCGTGCCGGGTGACGCCCGGCGGGTAGTAGGGGTAGCCGAACTGGAATTGCCAGCGTGAGATCGGGGTGTCACCCTGCTCGGTGTTCCTGGTCAGCGCGAAAATCTTCACCGAATCATGCGCGATGTCGCCGACCACCCGCATCGGCTGCTGCCGGAGCACGTGGTAGGCCAGGTCCTTCTGCCACAGGTTGGTGTCGATCACCAAGCCCAGCTGGACGTTGACCGGCTCGTAGGTCACCCGCGGCGACTCCGGCGCGTTGACCAGCCCGTCCACCCCGAGTGTGGCGGACAGCGACGAGCTGGGGCACAGCGGGCGCTCGACCGCCGGGATCTTCAGCGTGGCGCAGTCAGCCGCGTGTGCCGCCCGCCCGTACAGGTACGCGTTGCCCATGTTGGACAGCTCGAACCCGTACTGCATGATCACCGCGGAGTAACTCATGTAGCCCACGATCGGCAGCGCGAAGCAGGCCGTCAGGACGACTCCGTGCAGCAGTCGCTTCCGCCAGCCCTGCGCGGCGAACACCACGTAGATCAGCGCGGGCGCGATCAGCGCCTCGCCCACCTGGCGCACGGGGGCGGACGCGCCGAGCGCCAGCCCGGCCAGGATGATCAGGAAAAGCCCGGGCCTGGGCTGCCACAGCAGCAGCACGAGGCCGGCCACCAGCAGCGCCTCGAACAGCACGTCCGGCATGATCGTCTGCTCGGCGTTCAGCTGGTAGGCGTCCAGCAGCACCGGCGCCACGGCCAGCGCCGCCAGCCAGCGGTACACGCCACGCCGCACCATCAGCGCGTACAGCGCGCCCGCCATGGCCATCCCCAGGATGTGCTGCACCAGCGCCGCGTAGGCCAGGCTCCGGCCGAACAGCAGGATCGGGCGCAGGATCAGCAGTGAATAGCCGAGCGGGTCGAACGAGCCCCAGATGGTGTTGTTGAAGTCCGTGCCGAAGATGTACTTCTTCGAGTCGATGAACAGCAGGGCGGGCTCATAGGCGACCTGGGCGATGCCGCGCAGCAGCAGCCCGCCCGCCAGCAGCAGCCAGAACATCCAGTGCCGGCGCGCGAGGTCCACCACGGCCCACATGATCCGGTCCGCGCGGGACCCCGGCTGGCTCGCAGCAGGCAATGCGGTGTCCCTCCAATCGGTCACGCAGAATCCTCGCCCAGGGGCACATCAGGCCGTACGCATGAGGCGGGGGGAGTCGCCGCGTCAAAGCCCGGCCGCCTTCCTGGCTGGCCTCATTCTGCCGTATCAGGAGATGCCAGGCGGCTCTATAGGCAAGTTTTGCCCGGTGCCGTCACACCTTGCGAGCAGGCTGTCGCGCGTTTGTCGGTCCTCATCTTTACCATCGCCACATGCCCGGATCAACGACTGCCGCCGCCGCGTGGTTCACCCTGCGCCGCCGGATCACCATCTACCCGCCCGAACCGGTCGGCCGCCCGGGCGTCTGCGCGGTCTGCCGCGGCCCGTCCCGGACCGGCTACGCCCGCTGTTACCAGTGCGCCCAGCACGACGTGCTCGGGCCGGGCCTGCTCGCCGACGCCGTGGTGCCGATCTCCTACTCGGTGAAGGGCACCGCGTTCGCCGCCAGCCTGTGGCGCTACAAGTCCTGGCCCTCGCCGGACCCCGCGGCGCGGGCCTCGCTGCTGGCCGTGCTGCTCACCTTCCTGCACGACCACGGCCGCTGCGTGTGGCGGCACGCGGGCATGCCCGCCCCCGGCCGCCTGGCCGTGGTGCCGACCGGTTGCGGCCGCCCGGGGCCGCACCCGCTGCTCGAACTGGCCGCCCCTTACCTGCGGCTACCGGTGGCGGGGCTGGTTTTCAGGCCGGGCGAGCAGGGCCGCGACCCCAATCCGGACCGATTTAGGGCCGAACGGGCCGGGCCGGGAGCATCCGTACTCCTCCTCGACGACTCCTGGGTATCGGGCGCCAGCGCCCAGTCCGCGGCCGCTGCGCTCAAGCGCGCGGGCGCCCGCCACGTCGCGGTCGTGGTGCTCGGCCGCCACGTCGATCCGGCCGACCGGCACAGCGCCCCGCTGGCCGCCCGCCTCGCCCCAAGCGGTTACGACCCGGACAGATGCGCCGTACACCCCGTATCGGCACACTCGGGAAATAGCGTGAGTTTGAACACGCGTTGCATTGAATAGGTAGCTAAGAGTAGTTGTCTTGGTCTACCTTCTTGGCCATGAATTACCCCCAGATCGCAGCCGCTGAACTCCTCGAGAACCAGGCTGACCGGCTCTACCTCTACTGCTGGAGCGTGCTCAGGAGCCGCGAAACCGCTCAGATCGCCCTGCGCGACACCCTGCTCGCTCGGCTGAATGAGGTCACGGGGCCGGCGGATACTAGCGGCTCGCGGCTGTACTCGCTCGCCCGGGCCGAATGCGGCCGGCACCGGGCCGTGCCCGCGGCCGACGCCGACGAGGCACCGGTGTGCCTTGGCCGCAATGATGCCGACAACCGCCTGGTGGCGTGGAACGCGGCGATGAGCCTGGATCCGGCCGAGTTCGAGGCGCTTGAGCTCAGCGCCCGGCACACGGTGGATCTCGGCCAGGTCCTCGGCCTGCCGGCCGACCAGGCGCAGGCGCTGCTCGCCCGGGCCCGGCAGAACCTGGAGCGCGCGCTCGGCGCCGAGGTGCTGGCCCGCCGCGGCCACCCCTGCCCGGACCGCGCCGAGGTGCTGGCCGGCTGGTCCGGCACGATGACCCCCGAACTCCGCGACCGCGTGCTCGCCCATGCGGCCGGCTGCGAGGCCTGCACCGAGGCCCGCCCCCGCAACGTCTCCGCCGCGCGGGTCTTCTCACTGCTCCCGGCCCCCGCCCTGTCCGCCCAGGCCCGTGCCGAGCTGCTGGACTCCCTCACCGCCCCGCCCCCCAGCGCCCCCGCCCCGGCCG
>WNGR01008745.1_pt1 | contig 10671 bp, 8 predicted proteins | sample 5407581 | NCBI WGS metagenome assembly WNGR01 (sample SAMN13153383, study PRJNA577476) | soil metagenome | isolation source: 80 cm soil or saprolite under Garry oak tree replicate 2 | place: USA:California | collected 2016-06-15 | reverse complement strand
GTCGTAGCTCACCTTCATGATTCGACTCTCCAATACTTCGCGACCCTGCTCGTCTGATACGCCGTCACAACCTCTGCCGGTTGGCGATCCACATCTACGAAGGCGCGGATCAGATAAAGTTTCGGTGGATCACCCCTTTCGATCCTCGACTGCAAAATGATTCGGCCTGGCCTTACCTCTATTACCTGGTCCGGAGAATCCATGACGCTCTTAATGATTTCTTGGGAACTCTTACCATGCGAGGCACTTCTCCTGTCACCTTTCGCCCCACTTCAGCTTGTCCCGCAGCACGCTGAAATAACTCTTCTCTTGCGGACGCACCAGGCGCAGCCTTTTGGCCGCGGCGCTCAGAGCCACCACGTCGTTCGCGTGCAACTCCACTCCCACCTGGCCGTCCACGGTCAGATATATGGGAGCTTCTCCCGCCGCGAATCCGATTTCAATTTTCGCGCTGTCCGGAATAACCAGCGGCCGGTTGGTCAGCGTATGCGGACAGATCGGCGTGATCACAAACGCCGAAACAATTGGATACATAATCGGACCGCCCGCCGACAGTGAGTAAGCCGTCGAACCCGTTGGCGTGGCCACAATCAAGCCATCGGCCTTGTAGTTGGTCACGAATTCGCCGTTGACGCGCAGTTCCAGATCGATGATCCGCGCCAGCGCCGCCTTATTCAGCACCGCGTCATTCAGCGCCCGCACGCAATGAAACGGCTTCCCTTGCCGAATCACCCGAGATTCGAGCAGCACGCGTTCACTATAGCGAGCCTGCCCTTTGATGGCCTGTTCCAGCACGGGATAAAGGTCATCTAGCGTCACGCTCGTCAGAAAGCCGAGGCCTCCCAGGTTCACCGGCAGAATGGGGACGTTGCGTTCGCCCAGCAAGCGCGCCGCTGCCAATAGCGTGCCGTCTCCCCCGAGCACGATCAGCAGATCAGAGAGCGCGGGAATCTCTTCGCGAGCCTTTACTTTGCAGGACGAGGGGAGACACTCCGCCGTTTCGCTATCGCAGAAGACATTGACGCCTCGCTCCTCGAGCCAAGTGAGGAGCCCAGGCGCGACCGCGGAGACATCCCTTCGGCGCGGCCTCGAAATGATGCCCACGGCCTGAACCAGTGTGGAAGCCCGGGATGTAGTGGTGGCGCCCATCTGCTATTCGGCTCCAAGCTCCCAATCGCCACCGCATTCGCGGCGAAGCAGCATTTTACCCTAGTGCCGTTCCAACTTGATGAGCCTAAGCAAAGGGTGTCCGGCAAGGGCTATCTAGCTGGCCGCGGATAGTCAAAATTAGTTGGAACGGCACTAGCGCTTCTCGCCGGGCGAATTGCGCGCACCACCGAGCGCGCCGTATAGGAAAAATTCCTGATTGCCCTCGGCTCCCGGCAGGCGGCTCGGTTGCACTCCCAGAACCCGGACGCCGCACGCCTCCGCCGCCTTCCGCACGCGTTCGATCGCCCGTTCCCGAAGCTTGGGGTCCCGAACGATGCCGCCCGCGCCCACCTCTCCGCGTTCCAGTTCGAACTGCGGCTTGACCAGCAGCAGGAATTCGGCATTTTCCTGCGCCGCCGCTGCGAGCGCCGTCAAAACTTTGCCGAGGGAGATGAACGACAAATCCGCGGTAATCAGCGAAGGCCGCTCGGCCAGGTTTTCCGGCTTCAGGTAACGGACATTCATCTCCACCGTCGCCACGCGTTGGTCCCGCTGCAGCTTCCAGGCCAGTTGGCTGATGGTGACGTCCACGGCATACACTTTCGCCGCGCCGTGCTGCACGAGACAATCCGTAAAACCTCCCGAAGAACTGCCTGCATCCAGGCAGATCCGATTTGCCGGGCTCACACCAAAATCGCGTAGCGCGCCTTCCAGTTTCTCCCCGGCGCGGCTGGCGTAGCGCGATCCCTTTCCGGCAAGTTCGACTTGCGCGTCGACCGAAAACATGGCCCCGGGCTTCTCCGCGCGTTGTCCGTTCACGCGAACTTCGCCCGCCAGGATTACCGCCTGGGCCTTCTGCCGCGACTCCACCAAGCCTCGCTCGACCAGCAGCACATCGAGGCGCTTCTTTGCCGAATGCGGGCGGGCCTTCACTGCCGTCCTTGCTGCCCTTAAGCGCGGCGTAGCACGAGAAATTCGCCTAGCTCGCGCAGGTTCGCGGCGCGCGCGCCAAACGTTTCCAGCGCGCCCATGGCTCGCGCCGCCAGCTCCCGCGCGAAGTCGTGAGATTTTTTGAGACCAAAGAGCGCCGGATAGGTCGCTTTTTGCTGCGCTTGATCTTTCCCGGCGGTCTTACCCAGGGCCGAGGAAGACTCCTCCACGTCCAGAATGTCGTCCGTCACCTGAAAGGCCCACCCGATCAGCCCGCCAAAAGTGCGAAGCCGATCCTGATCTGCCTGCGAAGCTCCGCCGGCAATGGCTCCGGAAAGTATGGACGCGCTGATCAAAGCAGCCGTTTTCGAGCGGTGAATGTATTCCAGCAGTTCCGGTGTTACGTCTTTGCCTTCTGCCTCTAAATCCGCCACCTGCCCGCCTACCATGCCCTGGCGCGTGCCCGCCGCGGAGGCGACCTCGCGGATCAACGCCACGCGTTCGGCCTGCGGCACCGGCGCGCCCGCCAGCGCTTCGAACGCCAACGTTAACAGCCCATCTCCCGCCAGAATCGCCATGGCTTCGCCGAACTTTTTGTGACAAGTGGGCCGCCCGCGGCGCAAATCGTCGTTATCGAGGGCGGGGAGATCATCATGAATGAGCGAGTAGGTGTGGATAAATTCCATCGCGCAAGCCACCGGCAGGACCGCAGGCGTCTCGTCCGAGAATATGCGAAACGCCTCGATGCAGAGAATCGGGCGAACGCGCTTCCCGCCCGCAAACACACTGTAGCGCATGGCCTGGTGTATCAGCGAAGGCCGCTCGTTCTCCGCCGGCAAGAGGCGCTCGAGCTCGGCGTCGACGAGACGGTGGTCCTCTTCAAAAAAAGGGGGGAGTTTCATCCGTTCGAAGCGCGCTCAGGTCTCCTCTCCGCCCTCCGGCTCGAACGGCTGGGCCGCCATTTCGCCGCCCGCCTTCTTCAGCAAAATCTCCACCCGCGCCTCGGCCTGCTCCAATTGCTTCTGGCAATCGCGCGAGAGTTGCATGCCTTCCTCGAAGAGCTTCATGGCCTCATCCAGCGGCAAATTCGCGCTTTCGAGCTTGCGCACGATCTCTTCCAGGCGCGCCAGGGATTGCTCAAACGCCTGCTTTTTCGCTGGTTCGGGCTTCTTGCTTGGAGTTGAATTCACGCCCCTATCCCCGCACGCATCGCGGCATTTTAATGCACGCCGCGCAGCCGGCACAATGCCTCGGCGGATCAGACCGGGCTTAATCTAAAAGCGGATCCCCCGCAAAATCGTCCGGGGCGCAAACGGCGCGCCTCCCTTGCACACCAGCTGGCACGAGAAGCGCGCTGGGGAACCGCTTCGCTCGGGATGACAGCTTTTGACATCGGCGTCGTACCTAGCAAGCGAGGTACCTGGCCACAATGGCAACCGCCGAAGGACGCACGCTGATAGAATTGTAGGACATGATCGGCCTCCGTCTCCTGGCCGTGTTGATGCTGGTGGCCATCAACGGCTTTTTTGCCGCCGCGGAGTTCTCTCTTGTGGCCGTGCGCGCCTCGCGCGTGCGCCAGCTCGTGGAAGGCGGCGACCCCCGAGCGCGCATCGTCCACGAACTGCTCCGCCAACTCGACCGCGTCGTTTCCGGCGTGCAGGTCGGCATCACTCTCACAAGCCTCGCCATCGGCGCTCTAGGCGAACCCGTTTTTGCTCAGCTTTTTCGTCCCTTATTCGATTGGCTGCCGGGCAGCCGGGCTGTGCTGCTAGCGCACGGTTTTGCCATAATTCTGGCGTTCGCTTTTCTCACCCTTTTGCATGTTGTCTTTGGTGAACTGGTCCCCAAGACCATTTCGCTCGAGCGTGCCGGCCGCGCTTCGCTTCTGGTTGCGCGGCCGTTTTACTGGTATCTGACTACCTTTCGCTGGGCCGTGGTTTTGCTCGAGGGCTTCAGCCGCAAGGTCGTCCGCGCGCTTGGCGTGACAGGGCTCGCCGCCGGCCATACCATTCCGCACTCCGCGGAGGAGTTGCAAGTGCAAATTCGCCAGGCCGGGGAGCACGGCCTGCTCGGCCCCGGGGAAGAACGCCTCATCCTCGGGGCCCTGGAGCTGCGCCAACTCCGCGTGCGCGACATCATGATCCCCCGGCCCGATGTACACGCCTTGCCCGTCGAGTCCGGATTCGAAGAGACGCTGGCCCTTTTTGCCAAAACGCAACGTTCCCGCTTGCCTGTCTACGAATCGTCTCTCGACCATGTGCTCGGATTTGTGCACGTCAAGGACTTGCTCGCGGTCCTTTCGGACCGCGAACGCCGCTCCGAATACGGCACGCCCCTGCCGCGCCCCTCGCAGAATTTCGACTTGCGGCGCTTTCTGCGCGAGTTGCTGATCGTTCCAGAGAGCAAGCTGGCCGGCGAATTGCTCATCGAGATGCGCGCGCGCCGCAACAGCCTGGCCATGGTCGTGGACGAATTTGGGAGCATCCTGGGTTTGGTTACCCTGGAGGACGTGCTGGAGCAGATGGTGGGCGAAATTCACGATGAGTTCGACGTCGTACAGGCTCCCCAGATCGTCGGCAGCGGGCCGGAAATGGCGATGGTCTTTGATGGAGCCGTAGGCCTTCGCGATCTCGAGACGCAGTACGAGATCAAGCTCCCCGAAGATCCCGCTTACGCTACCCTGGGCGGTTTCGTCCTCACGCACCTCGGCTTCATTCCGCGCGGAGGCGAAAGTTTTGATTTTGCTGGTTATCGCTTTACGGTTTTGGAGATGGAGCGCCGGCGAGTTGCGCGCATCAAACTGCAGCGCCTGATCGCCGCCGCGCCGGCTCGCGCCGTACGCCATCCAACATCGGCGGGCTAACATCTGCGAGCTTGCATTGTGGGCCGTGGCTAGGGCAGAGAATGGCAAAATCCATTATGCGCCAATCTCCAGGATCACCTCGGCGCCGCGGTTCACGCCCAGCACCCGCGCCGCCTGCCCCTTGTTCACCGCAATCTCCACGAATCCGCTGGAGCCAACCAGAGCCACCGGCTCCCCCGCGGCGCCTTGCGCAAAGGTTTGCGCCAATTTCTCCACTGTCTTGCCGCCGACCTGCAAATTGATCTTGCCGTTTGCGCCGGCGCCTTGCGGCAGGTCCTCGGCCGTAAAATTCGTCACCAGATTGCCGAACGCGTCCACCCGCAGCACCAGGCCTTTCTTCGTCGAACCCGCCGCTTTGGGCCGCGGCAGAGCGAACCGCACGTAATCGCTGATCTCTTCGCCCATCGCTTCGGTCTGGGAGGTTTTCGCCAGCCAAGCCGCCACGGGCGCAAAAATATCGCGACCATGAAACGTATTGCTCACAGGATTCAGAAAATAGTGGTCGGCGGTGATGTGCCGCACGGAGAGGTCGGATTCGCGTTCGTAGATCAGGGAAAGCACTCCGTTATCGGGCGCCACAAAATAATATTGGTCCGCGCTCACCAGGATCGGACGTCTCGCCGTACCCACTCCCGGGTCCACAATCACCAGATGCACGGTTCGGGCAGGGAAGTAGCGATACGCCGCCGCAATCGTTAACGCGCCGTCGAGAACGTCGAACGGCACCACGTGATGATTGATGTCCACGATGTTGGCGTTCGGCACGATGCGCAGGATGACGCCTTTCACGACCCCCACCAGGTGGTCACTCGTGCCGTAATCGGTAGTCAGCGTGATGGTCGGATTCGACACTGCCAAGTCTCACTTGGGCGCTCGGCGTCAGCCTAACTGTAAATTACCGTAATGGTTCGGGTTTTCTCAAGGCGCCGTGCCCGGCACGCAAACACTCTCCCCTGTAAGTACGGGCCCATTTTGCCCTATAATTTATCTTCCGGCCAAACCACATGATTGGAATTCCATGAGACAACCACGATGCGCGAGTCAGAGGGAAGGTTCTCCATGGCGAAGTTCGGAATAACGGTCACTGCGTTTTTTCTGCTGCTTGGGGCCCTGGCACTTGCCTCGGCGCAGCTAGCGTTCACCAAGAACACCATTTTGGTGAACCGCATTGGGCCTTCCGGCGGAGAATTGTTCATTGCCAACGAGGACGGAAGCGGGGAGCGCAAGCTCAACTCCGGTGGCAACATGGACTACGACGCGATGTTTTCCACCGATGGCAAATGGATCGTACTTACGTCCGAGCGCAACGGCTCTGCAAATATTTACCGAATCCACCCGGACGGTTCCGGACTCGAGCGGCTGACGGACGACGATGGATTTGATGATCAGGCGTCGCTTTCGCCGGACGACAATCAACTGGCATTCGTCTCTACGCGCGTCAGCGGAACCAACAACATCTGGATCCTGGATATCAAAACCCGAAAGGCGCGCAATCTTACGGGGGTGCCCGCTCTGCAAGCGGCCGCGGGCAAAATGGACGGCTTTTTCAGGCCCTCCTGGTCGCCGGATGGCAAATGGATCGCTTTTTCCTCCGACCGGGGAACGGACTTCAAAAGACACAAATTCCCCTTGCCTGGATTCGAACACATCCAAGCCGCAAGCATCTATGTGATTCAACCGAACGGCACGGGTCTGCGCAAACTTACGCCGGAAGGTGAAATGGCGGGCTCGCCAAAATGGTCGGCCGACGGCAAGCAAGTCGTCTTCTACGGCCTGGACGCCGAATATACCTTTGCAGCGCGCCTGTTTGGGGATCCCAGGTCACAGATCATCTCCGTGGACCTCGCCACGGGCCGCCGGACCGAGCGCACCTCCGGTCCGGGCCTGAAAGTATCGCCGCAGTTCTTGAGTGCCGATCGAATCGGCTACCTCATCAAGGGACCCGGACAAAAGGGAGAATTGGCCTTTACGACGGGAGAGCATGGCACTGACGCGCCGGCTCCAGGCCCGGCTCCAGGCCCGGCTCCAGGAGTGATACGCAATCCTGCATGGTCACCCGACGGCAAGCAACTTGTCTATGAGAAGTTCGCCTACGATTCGAAGCAGAACCAGCCGCTCTTCGCCAAGGATCAGACCTTCGACCTCCGATTCTCGGGCGAATTCCCGGCGGTTTCGAGCACCGGGAAATTGGCCCTCAGCCCCTTCGGCGATGTCGGCGCCCTCAGAATCACGCCCTTCGATCAGATTGCACTTTACGTCAGCAATCTGGACGGCACGAACCGCAAGCAGGTCTTCCAGCAAGACGGGGGAGGAGCTTTCTCGCCGTCATGGTCGCCGGATGGGCAGTGGATTGTTTTCGGGTACGGGGCGGTTTTCAACGACCGCGAAAGCAAGCCCGCGCGACTGATCATGATCCGCGCCGACGGTTCCGAAAAGCGTGAACTCACCAGCGGCCCCCTCAATAGCGGCTTCCCGAGCTGGTCGCCGGACGGAAAGCGCATCGTGTATCGCGTGTGGACGAAGGAAGAACGGAGCCTCCAGATACTGAACCTGGACGACGGCACGAGCACCAAGCTCACGTCGGCAAACGACAACTTCCCCACGTGGTCGCCTCTAGGTGACCGCATCTGCTTCACACGCGATACCGGTGGCACGAACTCTTACGAAATCTTCACCATCCGGCCGGATGGCGCCGAGCTCAAGCAATTGACGCACGCCCCCGGAAACGATGCTCACTGTGCGTGGTCGCCCGACGGCAAGTACATTGTGTTCAGCAGCTCGCGCTTGGGCTTTCGCGATGAAACTCCGCTCTATGACGGGAGCCCACAGCCCTATGCGGAGCTTTTCGTGATGAATGCGGACGGCTCGAACCAGCGGCCCATCACCAGCGATAAGTGGGAAGAGGGAACGCCCGCCTGGGTGCCGGTGATGACCACGCATCAAAGCAAGAAATAAGATTTCGCCGCTCGGGAATCTTCAGTTAAAGGTAGTAGCCCAGGCCAGAAAAAACCGTCTGCGGGGACCCATTATGCATGCTGACAACTTCGAGCCAGTGATCCTCGTAGGCATCACCTTCTAGGATTGCGTCCACCTGCCCGTCACCATCCACATCTGCGAGGTCGACTGGGTACCACTCCGTCACCTTTGGGACATCTACATCAGTCTTCTGGAATGGCAATTCCCTGAGTACCGTGACGTGCGAGTTTTGGTCGATCGTTACGATCACTTCGCAGAGTTCTATGTCTTCTCCGACCGTATGAGAATATTCCGCACCAGCCACTGACCAGCCAGATACGACGGACCTCATGACGTAGAAGCGGGTTTGGCCATTCGCATTGGCTGGTAAACCGAGCCGCTGCAATTCGTGAAAAAGGATGCTACGGACAGACGCAGAGGGCTGACCATTCTGCTTACACTCCGAGTCTTTTTTGGCGTCGTTCCACTCGCAATGGTAGTTGGCGAGAACTTCCACTCCGTTTCGAGGCTTCGTCGGCAGTTTGATTTCGCACCCGTCGTCAGGGCCGTTACCGGCCGGAGATTCACCACAATAATGGGCCTTCAGATAGGATTTGATTTTTCGGCAAAGAACTGTGGAGCAGGCAGGGCGGTGGGGGTCCTTTTCGTTCTGAGCGTTTACATACGCGCTCACAGCGAATACTAACAAGAGCGCTGCGACAACGATCCGTTTAGGGCCTAATGAGGCGTTCGTGGGGCTCATAAGCATCACTCACCTCTGGGGAAGCGAATCGATTAATGGAATATTTTAGTATTCATCGAGAGTTGTTGTGGTTACGGAAAATGGCTCTTTGGCCCTAGTTGTTACCTATGCGTGGGGGCATGCACGCGACACCTGATTGTTGCCGTAGAATGACCAAAAGTTCACCTCCTGATAAAACGGCATTTTCGGTAACTGCGAATCGTCGGGAAGCCAGTTTCCGGAGCCGGCTCATAAGGAGTTAGGACGAAGTCTTAATTGATTCTCACTTCGTGTTGGGGCGTTTCTGAATCTTCCATCCAAGCTTCTTAGCTAGGTTTCGCAGCTGGCGCTTTTCTGCCTTAGCCTGGGCAGCAAGGTCACGAGGGTAGCGAAAGCGCGGTTTATCCACAGCATCTGTCTCGACGATTTTCAACCGAATTTCGTCACCTGTGCGAAGAAGGGCTTGTTTCCAGCAAACATGTTCATCCTGGGGCAACACCAATCCGCCAACATAAAGCCTAGTCTCGCGTCTCTTGCGAAACGGAACATAAGTTATCGTCGTGGATAAAACGCCCTGTTCCCCAATTCCTACAAGGCATATTCTCTTGCCGTTAAGTCGTACTTGGAATGCGCGCATGGCTTTTTATTATATAGAATTACTGCCCCAACTCCCGAAAAACGGGGTTTTCGGTAACTGCCCGGTCGAAAAAGTCAGTTTCCGGAAATACGACTTTTCAGGAGTTGGCGCAGGCTGAATTGAACGTGCACCCGGGGGCCGCGTTTGGAGGATCGCTAACTTGACGCTAGGTCTTCATGGAGGGCGGCACTGTTGCGGCTACCGCTTTTCTGGTCTCGGCTTTCCGCCTCTTAGTTCTTGCCGCCCGTTTGCGAGCCGATTTCAGTTTTCGGTTTCGGACTGCTTTTTTCGCCGCCGACATACTAGTTTTGCGCATGGACATTCCTTTCGCATCGTATTCACAGCGTGTACTCGCGCTTCTGCCACTAAACTGCAGAAGACCACACTATTCCCTTTTCCTAAAGTAATAGATTCCTCCAATCACGAGCGCCACTAGCAACAGCACTTCCCATATATTCATAATTCCTCCTCTCGCGTGGTCGCCGCACGACGCGGCAACGCGGGTGACCCACTTTGACAGGATGCCGTTAATCAACGTTTGCAGCACTAGCTTTTGCTGACGGGTTCGAGACTGCCGGAAGGCTACTGCGGCGGCTATATGACTGTAAAGGAGGGAAAGTGGCGGTCCTAGAAGTGGGATTTTAGGCCGGAGCCAGTTTCCGAAATGACGACTTCTCGGGACTTGGCGCTGGGCGTTGACGCAATAGCTAACAGAGCGAATACTCCGAACAGGGGGTCTGAAGGCGATTGGAGGCCCAAGAAAGAGAAGAAGATCGGGGATGGGTAAGTTAACTCGCCATTTCCCTGAACGAAAGGGGCGGCAACGTGAGCCTGCGAGGTGATGTCCGGAGTGCCATTCCGTCAATTCCAGGATTTGATTGCGATGAAACCATTTCGGCAACTGTTGCGCAGCAATTTTACAGCCAGGGATATAGGTTCTGTCTCAGATACATTTCGAGGGGACCGGAGTCCTCTCAGGACTTAACCGAGCGAGAAGCCACGGACATTCTGAGTGCCGGACTTGCTTTGATGCCAGTTCAGCACGCCCGTGAACCGGGATGGTCCCCAAATCAGGTTCTGGGGCAACAGGACGGGCAGGAGGCTGCCACGAATGCTCGGGATGTCGGTTTTCCTCCCGGTGTTAATGTGTGGTTTGATCTTGAAGGAGTAGGCAGACCTGCACGAGCCCAGGATGTGATTGATTATTGCGCGGCTTGGTACGAAGCGGTGAGCGCGGCGGGTTACGTACCAGGCCTATACGTCGGTGCCGGGGCGCTCCTGACAGGTCAGCAACTTTACGATCTGCCGTTCCACCACTATTGGCGTTCTGCGAGTGAAGTGCCTGATATCCCGAACCGGAGCTATCAGCTCTTCCAGTTTTCCCCTTCCATCGAA
>WNGR01027301.1_pt1 | contig 10672 bp, 14 predicted proteins | sample 5407581 | NCBI WGS metagenome assembly WNGR01 (sample SAMN13153383, study PRJNA577476) | soil metagenome | isolation source: 80 cm soil or saprolite under Garry oak tree replicate 2 | place: USA:California | collected 2016-06-15 | reverse complement strand
ATTGCACCGCCACCTGCAACTATCTTGTTCTTCTTGACCACATCAATGATGACTGAGAGGGCGTCTTTGAGGGCTCTCTCCGCTTCGTCAACAAGCCTTTCCAGACCCGCTCTAATCAGGATGCTAACGGACTTTGGGTCCTTCGAGTCTTCGATGAAGACCATCTTATCGTCGCCTACCTTTCGCTCCTCAACAAGACCCGCGAATCCGAGGTCCGCGCTGCGAATGTCTTCCAGATTGGTGATTATTCGAGCACCCGTTGCTCTCGACAGTTTCTCGATGTCTGACTTTTTGATTCTTCTAGCAGCCAATATTCCATTCTTGGCCATGAATGACTGAGCTACTTCGTCGATCCCTTTCTGACAGAGGACAACGTTTGCGCCGGACTTTCTGATCTTCTCGACCATGTCCTTCATCAGCTTTGTCTCCTCGTCGAGGAAGGATTGCATCTGTTGCGGGTTGCTGATCTTGATCTCAGCACTAAACTCGGTCTTCTCAATCTCAAGCGGCGTGTCCAAGAGTGCGATCTTTGCTTTCTCAATCCTCTTTGGCATTCCCGGATGGACGACTTCCTTGTCCACAATGACGCCCTTAATCAGCGCGGTGTCAAGGAGACTCTTGCCTTCCTTCTTCACCAGCTGAATATTCTCGATGTCGGCAGAGAAGGCATCACCCCTCTTCTCAATAACATGGTTAACTGCATCAACTGCAATATTCGCAAAGTGTTCCGTCGCCCCTCCAAGGGACTTTCCGCGCATCGCGGTCACCGCGATCTTCCGAAGCGTCTCAGTGTCTTTTAGATCAACGGGTTTTCCGAGCTCGTTCAGAATCTCACGCGCCTTCTCAGCGGCCTTTTTGAACCCAGCGTTAATCACGGTCGGATGCAAACCCTTGTCGAGTAAAAGCTCTGCGCGCTTCAGTAGCTCACCGGCGAGGACGACGACAGATGTGGTTCCGTCGCCCACCTCATCGTCTTGGGTCTTAGCTATCTCAACAAGCATCTTCGCGGCAGGATGCTGAACATCTAACTCGTCAAGGACGGTGGCTCCATCGCTTGTCACGGTAACATCGCCGAGACTATCGACAAGCATCTTGTCCATACCCCGTGGTCCAAGGGTTGTCTTGACGACCTCAGATACGATCCTTGCGGCACTAATATTGCTCCTCTGGGCGTCCTTCCCGCGGTTACGGTTAGAGCCTTCTTTCAGAATCAATACTTGTTGGTTAGCGAGATACGACATTTACACTTAGCACTCGGAAAGAGGGACCGGCGGAGTTGCGAATAAAAACCTTATCTCAAGTGTGGGCGAGTTTTAGGGCTATTCCTTCTGTATGCGCTTGACAGCGAGACGTATATCCTCTGATCTGACTGTTTTTCGCCCTGCGTGCGTTGCTAGTTCCAGAGCTTCCTTTCCCACCCGTATGGCAAACTCTTCAACCACTTTTCTCAGTTCTTCCGCCGCATCGTCCCCTATTCGCCCGGCCCCGCCCCGTTTTATGAGCCGATGCACGGCAGCGGTTGATATCTCGCTCTCTCCCAAGGATGGGACCGATTTCGGTTCCCAAACCAGACTATAAAAGAGTTAGTCGAACGGAACGGCGCTTTCGCGCCAATATTTAAAAGTCCAGCAGAGAGTCCGCGGACTTCTCGGATGTGCTAGCGTGGGAAAAGTTCGGATAGCCGCGGTCAAAAAAGTGTCGAGAGAACTCGTCGCCCGGTATCCGGACAAGTTCAGCAAGAATTATGAGGAGAACAAAGTCGCCCTAGCCGTACTTGTCGATGCAAGGACTAAACGACTTAGAAACAGGATCGTCGGCTACGTCACCCGGCTAAAGATAGTTGAAGCGAAACGTGCCGCCGCCCCAGGCGAAATTGGACCCGAAGGACCAGACGACCAAGCTTAGCTGGCCACGTCAGCCTCTTGGAAGCCCACTCTTCCCTGAATGGTTATTCGATCGCCGGTGCGAGAATACCCATTCTTATCACGCTCAGAAAGACGGCAGATCTAAAGCCGCATGAAGAGACCGTTACGGAAGATCTAAAGAGACTTGTTAACGCTCTGCAAGATAACCCAGTTTTGCGACACCCAATCATAGCTGACCGGAGAACGGGAATCGTTCTAGACGGAACGCACAGATTGGCCGCAATCAAGCAGTTAAGGTGCAACTTCATCCCCTCGGCCCTCGTAGACTATAACGACCCTCAAATCACAATAGAAAGGTGGTTTAGGCTATTTTCAGGATCAAACCTTCGGAATCTCGAGAACGATCTAAGGCTACTAAAACCCAAGGATGTGAATCACGATGAATGCGAGGACGGACTCTCGAAGAGGCGATGGTACGCGACGGTCGAGAAACCCATATCCTGCCTGGCCTTCCCGGTCCGTAGTCAGAATCCTTACGAGATGGTCCGAGATTCCTACGGCATAGAAATGACCGCTCGAAAACAGAGCGTTAGCGTCGCCTATCAGGACAACAAGGTCGCGGAAACCGGAGACTCAGAGAGCCTCGTTATGTCAACGATCAAGATAGATAAAAAGGAGGTCGTGGAGGCCGTTGGAAAGGGAAAATTGTTTCCCCCGAAATCAACCCGCCATATCATTCCCTCAAGGCCACTGGGAGGAGGTGTCCCCATCGATTGGCTACAAGGATCTGATTTTTCTGAGGCGCAATCTCGATATCAGGAATATATCCAATCAAGGAAGGTTAAGCGGCTACCTGAGGGATCACGGGTCGGCAGCAGGCGTTACCTAGAAGAGGTTTTCTTGTTTGAGTGAGACCGTGACCATCCCCATTGAGGCTGTGCCAGTGAAGCTCATCGGAGTCCTCCGCTCGGCAGCTGGAAACAGGGAAATCATGCTTCCTGTTTCAACCATTCTAACCGTGCAAGAACTAATCTCGGCGTTGTTGAAGACAGTGGACAACAAATTTTTCAGAGAGCTTTTGGTCGATGTTGGAACAGAAGACCCTAGACCGAACGTGATCATATTGTTGAATGATCAGGACTGCAATATTTTCGATGGCCTAAAGACCCAGATCGAACCCGGAACGAGAGTTACGATAATCCCTGTGGCTCACGGCGGCTAGACTTCGACTATCTCACACTTTAGCCGCTTGATGACATCGTCAGCCCGTTCCAGTTTCACCTTGTGGGTGTAGAGCTGTCGGGGGGTCCGAAGCTTCAACTTGACTAAGTCCTTCGCACGCTTTACTCGGCATTCCAAAGCGCCCTCTGACAGACTAACGAATTGATCTATGCTTGTGATTTCCGACGGCATTTCTCAGACCCTGCCGGAACGGGTTGGACTCTCTCTATAAACGGTTCTCCCAAGCCATGACCGAGCGGGACGTCGTGCCGATCTGACTTTTTCAAACATTCTTTTTCATAGTGACCCCCAGAGGTGGCCGATTTTCCCCCGACCGGCCCTTCATGAAAACCCCAAACTAAGCCACTAGTAAGAAATCCATGAGCTATAATACCACGTTAGCCCAAGCGATCTGCCCGTGATTCTTGGTTGATCCGGATAGGCATCATTGGCAAGACAAATACCGGCAAAACCACGTTCTTCAATGCGGCAACGTCCAGTAAGGCAGAAGTCTCAACCTACCCGTTTACAACAAAAAAACCCAACACCGCTCTCGGTCAAGTTCAGACACTCTGCGTCTGCAGAGAACTCGGCCTAAAAGACAGACCCCGCAACTCGAAATGCATAGATGGCTGGCGATTCATACCCGTCGAGGTACTCGACCTCCCTGGGCTTATCAAGGGAGCGTGGAAGGGCAAGGGACTTGGAACCCAGTTCCTAAACGTGGTCGCACAGGCTGACGCTCTTCTCCATGTCGTCGACGCCTCAGGCAGCATCGACCCAGACGGCAAAATCGCCCACGCTGGAATGGGCAACCCAATACTAGACGTCTACGACATCGAAGAGGAGCTTATTCTCTGGTTCAAAGTATCCGTCGACAGATCACTGCAACGGTTACGCAAACGACCTCTCAAGACAGGAGCCTACGACAAAGCTTTCGCCAAGGAGCTCGCTGGAATAGGAGTTAGACTAGAACATGTAACCGCTGCTCTTGATGCGGCAAGTCTATCCACAAAACACCCGAAGGATTGGAAGGACGAAGATTCTAGAAAATTCTCTGAAAACATAAGATCGGTATCAAAGCCAACTTTGATCATCGCCAACAAAATGGACCTCGCCTATTCCGAGAAGAACTTCGAGAAACTCCACGAGGAATTCAACTCCCAGCTCGTCATACCTGCTTCCAGCGAAGCAGAACTCGCACTCAAACGAGCCCAAGAAAAAGGCCTGATAGAATACGTTCCGGGTGAAGAGACATTCAAGGTCCTGGACGAATCACGAATATCCAAGGACCAAGCCTGGGCCCTAGCATACGTACAACAGAAGGTAATGACCAAACTCATGAGGACCGGAGTTGAGTTCGCCCTTAACTCCGCAGTCTTCAAGCTTCTAGGAATGAACGCCGTATATCCAGTAGAAGATCCAAAGACCTTCTCTGACAAGAAAGGAAACGTCCTACCCGATGCCTTCCTAGTTCCACGCGAGTACACTCCAAAAGACCTAGCCAAGGAGATACATTCAGAACTAGCCGAGAAAATGCTCTATGCGATTGACACGCGCGATGGTCTCAGGCTCCCCAACGACTATCTTCTCCGGGACCGTGATGTGATCTCGATCGTTACGGCCGCACGCAAGAAGTAATTTTCTCGGAAAATATTCCTTTGAGAATAGGCTAACAAACGTTAATAACAGAACTTCGCCGCGGACACGTCAAACTCTTGAGTTTGAGAAAATGGGCCTAATTGTCAGCGAACTAAGACAGACCCCCGTCGGCGAACAAGAGCTCGAAATTGTCGAGCGAAAAGGGCTCGGACATCCCGACCACATTTGTGACGCCGTCATGAACGAAGTCTCCATCTCCCTAAGTCGAGAATACATCAAACGATACGGCATAGTCATGCACCACAACATCGACAAAGCACTCCTAGCGGCGGGAGCCGTCAGAAGAAACTTCGGAGGCGGTGAAGTCAAACGTCCAATGCTCATGGTCTTCGGGGACCGAGCCACATACGAGGTTGACGGCGACCCGGTCCCTATCGACGAGATCGCTGTCTCGACGGCAAAAAAATGGTTCAAGAAAAACCTCAGATTCGTCGACCCTGAAAGACACGTTCGATACCAAGTCGAACTAGCGCGAGGCTCGGAGGCCCTCCGAGACATATTCAGCCGAAAAGGGAAATTCTATGGCGCAAACGACACATCAGCAGCAGTCGGCTACGCCCCACTCACCGATACGGAGAGAATCGTCCTCCACACAGAACGATACATCAACTCTCCCAGTTTCAAAAAAGAATTCCCAGAAACAGGAGAAGACGTCAAGATCATGGGTTCAAGGGAAGGAAGAGATCTAAACCTTACGATCGCCATGGCCTTCGTCGACCGGCTGATCGAGAACGAGAATCAATACTTCCAACGGAAGGCCGAGGTAGTTGAAGACGTAACACGCTTCGTCAGTGGGCCGAGGAAACCGCGTCAACGGCGTCATACCACTGAACCGGCCAACCTGTTCTGAAGCGGCTGCAGGCAAGAACCCTGTCAGCCACGTCGGAAAGATCTACAACCTTCTGACGTACGAAATCGCCCAACACGTCCACCAAAAAATATCAGGCGTAAGAGAAGTTTACGTCTGGCTCCTCAGCCAAATAGGAAAGCCCATCAACGAACCCAAAGTCGCTGGTGTAGAACTCATCCTCGACAAGGGAATAGAGCTGAAACAAGTCTCCAGAGCCGCCTCAGAAATCGCAAGATCCGACCTGAACAACATCAACGACTTCACAAAACGCCTGACCGAAGGCAAAATACCAGTCTGCTAGGCCAACCAAGCCTCATGAGTCCAACCTCACGGGCCGTTCTTGGTTGGATATCGGCCATAGCGGCGTTGTTCGTTTCTTTTACGTACATGGTAGCAATGGGAATGGCGTCTGCATTAGTTACAGCAACCCAACTAGCTAGCGATCTGATGAGTTCCAGCGGCCGCCCTGTCTTAGGGGTTTTCTACATTTACTCACGGGACACCGCATTTCCTGTGCGTGTTAGTCTATGGCTCCTAACCTCGGTTTGCATCCTGATCTTCATCGCTTGTTTCGCTGCAGGGTTAAGGTCGAGAGATGGATTCATCTCCAGTCTGAAAAAGTTATCGAGAACTGGACGAATTACAAGCTCGTCAAATTGGTTAGTTGCAATGCCATTAATCTCCTGCGGACTCTATGTTGTCGTTTTGGTCGTAACCCTCGTTCTAGAGCAAGTGGGCGTTCCACCAGGATCATTGTGCGATCCTCACCTCAACCCATGTCCGACACAGGCACAACTCTTTGCCGGGCTCGCATACGCCCCAGTCCGCGAAGAACTTGCCTACCGAATAATTACTCCCCTGGGTCTTGTAATCCCCATCAGAATCCTCTGGAGGAGACTCATCACCGGTCAAGGTCCTTCCACATCGAAGTTTCTCTCAATTACCGGTCTATCTTTGCTATCACCCGAACGCGCAAAACGTAAAACGGGATATCCAACCTTTACCATGAACGGGTGGAGTGGGGTCCACTGGCTTGAGTGGATCTTCATTGTAGTCTCGTCGGTACTGTTTGGTCTTGCACATGTCGAATCGGGAGGCGGGACGAACTGGGGGGCAGGGAAAGTTGCTACAGCGGCCATCTCGGGCTTTGTCATTGCCATCGCGTTTGTAGCCTATGGAGCGTACGCAGCGATTCTCCTTCACTGGTTCTTTGATGTTTACTTTGAAATAGCGCTTGTGGGCAACTCCATTTTCGGTGGGCCCTTTTCGCTTCTCCCTTTCGTTTTCGTTCTGACATCACTAATAGTCGGAACTTTGTCGGTACTGGTTGTGATAGGATGGGGTGATGCGAAGAATTACTCCTCGCGCAAGTCCAACGACTTATAAGACACCCGAACCCGAAGGTTTGCCTGTCCAGGCGTAGGAGCTTGCATCACCGCCAAGTCCGACAGAACCGAATTTGAGCAGTTCACTTACTAGGGAACCAAAGAATTCTTCTCATGCTGGATCGGCGTCGAGCCACGATTACGTCCTAGGCAAGAACTTTGATCCGGTGGGCGAAGAATCCAAATGGCGCGAGTATTGGCGAGAGCACGACGTTTACCGGTTCGACCCTCATGACAAGTCGCGTAGAACGTTCAGTATAGACACACCTCCGCCGTATCCTAGCGGTGATTTTCATGTCGGGAACGCTCTGAACTGGTGTTACATCGATTTCGTAGCACGTTACAAACGGATGAAGGGGTTCAACGTTCACTTTCCACAGGGCTGGGATTGCCACGGGCTACCGACAGAGGTCAGAGTTGAACAGACGTTCAAGATCCGCAAGAACGATCTACCCCCGGACCAGTTCGTCGAGATGTGCCGCAAGCTTACTGCCGAATACATCACCAAGATGAAACAGTCGATGAATCTGCTAGGAATATCCTCCGACTGGGCGCTCGAATACAAGACAATGGACCCTTCTTACTACAAGCTTACTCAACTCTCCTTCCTTGAACTTCTCAAATCAGGGCATCTATACCGCGGCGAGCACCCCGTCAATTGGTGTCCCCGTGACGAGACCGCGATAGCAGAAGCAGAAGTGGTATACCAAGAACGCAAAGGGACGCTACACTATATCCGATTCGGAGCCGCTAACGAAGGCATCGAGATCGCATCGACCCGCCCTGAGCTTCTCGCAGCCTGCGCCGGAATTGCAGTGCATCCCAAGGATGAAAAGTACAAGGCAATAGTTGAAAAGACCATTACGGTGCCCATCTTCGGCCAGCAAGCACGAGTGATTTCCGACGACGAGGTGGATCCCCACTATGGTACAGGAGCGGTAATGATTTGCACGTTCGGGGACAAGACCGACGTAAGATGGCAAAAGAAATACCATCTCCCAATCATCAAGGCGCTAACAGAAAATGGCAGACTATCCGTTGACGACCCACGGTTCAGGGGACTCAAAGCCGAGGAAGCAAGAAAGAAAATAGTTGCCGAACTTCAGGCTAAAGGACTACTCAACAAGACGGAACCGATAACCCAGAACATTGGAACATTTTGGCGATGTCAAACCCCTGTCGAGATTATCGCAAGACCTCAATGGTTCATGAAGACACGTGAAATGACCCAAAAGGTCGTAGAGTGGGCGGGGAAGCTAGACTGGATCCCACCATTCTCTAAGCAACGACTCATCGACTGGGCCGAGTCTCTCGACTGGGACTGGGTAATCTCAAGACAGAGAATCTTTGCCACCCCTATACCTGTTTGGTACTGCACGAAGTGCGAGTCGACGATCATCCCTGATGAAAAGAGCCTGCCGGTGGACCCTCGCAAGGACAAGCCACCAGAGGAAAAATGCCCCAAATGTGGCAACCGTGAGCTTCGAGGTGAAACAGATGTGCTTGACACATGGATGGACTCGTCCATAACCGCCGCGGTTCATGCCGGATGGCCAAACAAATCAGAACTATTCAACCAACTCTTTCCGGCAGACCTTCAGCCAAACGGGCTGGACATAGTCCGGACATGGGACTACTATCTACTAGTTAGAAGCCTCGCATTGTTCGGCATAGCGCCCTACAAGACCCTCCTCATCAACGGCATGGTGAAAGGGACCGACGGCCGTATGATGCACAAATCCTACGGAAATTACGTCGTAGCAGACGAGGCGATCCTGAAAGTCGGTGCTGACGCGTTTCGACAATGGGCAGCAGCGGGCGGATCGACGGGTTACGACATACCATTCCGTTGGAACGAACTTGAACATGGGAAGAAGTTCCTGACCAAGCTCTGGAACGTAGCCAGATTCGTTCTTACCAACGCCACCGACCCCCTACCTCCAAAAAAACCCAGTAACCTCTCCCTCATTGATAGCTGGCTTCTAGCTTCCCTTCAGAAGTTGACACACGAAGTATCAGAGGCGTTTGAGGCGTTCCAGTTCAACACAGCCTTGGAAGCGATAAGGAACTTCACCTGGCATGCACTCGCCGATGATTACTTGGAAGCAGTCAAGCATAGGCTCCAACCCGGAAGGGAGCAATCTGACCTCAAGGCAACCCAATATTGCCTGCGGGAAGCCCTAATGACAGTTTGCAAACTCCTCGCACCCATATGCCCCCACATCTCAGAAGCAGTCTACCATCAATTCCCATCAGGAGCCACTAAGAGCGTCCACTTGGAAAACTGGCCAGAGCATGAAAAAGCGCTCGACGATACTTCGATTCGTAACGGCAAGCTCCTTCTAGACCTGATCGCTCATGCTCGACGCGAGAAATCCTCGAAGGGTCTGTCGCTAGGCGAGAAAGTCAAGCGGATCGTAGTCAGCACCGAGGCCGAACATCTCCACCTTCTGAAGGAGAACGAGGAGACTATTCTTAGAACGCTCAAAGCAGATACTTTGGACCTTGAACGTTTGCCATCGAATTCCAGCCCGGGAAGAGAACCAAGCGCGGAATTCAAAGTCGAAATCGTCGCCTAGGTCAAGTCTTATATCATAACCGCCTGAAAAACTGTTTTAGAAGGCGTCTTTGGGCCGACCGGTCACGATGAGAATGGTTTCAAGCAAGTTCTCGCTTGTAGCAATCTTTTCATATTGACCAGTGCGGTTCAAGCCACTTAACAAACACAAAGGATTGCAAGAAAGAATGGGAGAAGAGAGACCGAGAAGAAGCTACGGTAGAAAGGGAGGTTACTCTAGAAGCGGCGGAGGAAGCGGTGGAGGAGGAGGGTATGGCAGAGGCGGCGGAGGGGGAAGCTATGGCCGTAGTGGAGGCGGTGGCGGCCGAGGGTATGATCGGGGTTACGACCGCGGACAGGACAGAAACCGGGGACCAGCACCCGTCGAGGAAGGTCAAGAAGTGGATGTCACGATCGACTCCGTCGGCAAGCGAGGGGATGGAATAGCCCGAATCAACAACTTTGTTGTCTTCGTACCCGGCACGAACCAAGGCGACCAAGTAAAAGTTAGAATAACATCGGTAAGAGGCAACTTCGCGACCGGAGAAGTCGTAACAGGGGAACAACAGTGAAAATCGCGGAACTCAAGCCCGGAATGAGGAGAGTAGATGTGGCGGGAAAAATTGTTGACATGGAGACCCCGAGAGACGTCCAAACAAAATTCGGCCCTGGACAAGTTGCCAGCGCAACTCTTCAAGACGAGTCCGGAACAGTGAAGGTCACTTTGTGGAACGAAAACATAACAAAAGTGGCAGTCAACGACACTGTCCAAATCGAAAACGGGTATGTTGACTCGTTTAGAGGCGAGCTCCAACTTAACGTTGGAAGATACGGGAAGCTAGCGAAAGTAGAGTCAGCCTGAACACCAATTCCGGGACAATAGATTTTCCCAGATCGACAGTCCCCTTGGGACGTCCTGATTACTCGATACTGACTTTAGGAGACGACGTATCTGGTGCGCCGAGCGTGTATCTTGTGAGCACCGTTTTTCTCTGCTGGTTTTCGACCTGAGCCACGACTTCGATGAATCCCTCGATCTTCGTTCCGAGTATTTTCTTCTTTAGTAATTGATCGACCTGGAAAATTCCTGACTCGTTGTACATGCTTATCTCTACGATGATCGGTTTCTGTT
>WNGR01009160.1_pt1 | contig 10672 bp, 11 predicted proteins | sample 5407581 | NCBI WGS metagenome assembly WNGR01 (sample SAMN13153383, study PRJNA577476) | soil metagenome | isolation source: 80 cm soil or saprolite under Garry oak tree replicate 2 | place: USA:California | collected 2016-06-15 | reverse complement strand
GGCGCGCGAGCGTGCCAGCCTCGTCGGCCTCCATGAGCCGACTAAAGCCGACCATGTCAGCCGCGAGGACCGCTGCGAGCCTGCGCTCTGGCCCAGGCACATCCATGGCTCGGTCCCTTCACCGAGCACTCTAGCAGACCAGCGGATTTCGCCCAAGCTGGGTGCGCTGCAAATTGCGGCGGGACGAGGTACTCCTACCGGTGACGCCGCGGCCTCTTCGCCTCAGATCATCCCCAGCGCCTGCATGTAGGTCTCGAGGCGAAGACGTCGCGGATGTCGTCGGAAATCGCCTTCTTCTCTTCCTCCAGCCGCTCGATGCGCTCGATGATGGATTTGAGCTGGTCCTTGGCAAATTTCGTCGCGGGCTCATCGTCGCGAACGGCGGCGGAGGTGGCCATCTTGGTACTCCCAATGGAACTGGCAAAACGAGGTGACGCCGGCATCCTCACCGCGCGTGCTGCTTGACCCTTAGGGTTGGCAGCCTCCACGTTCAAGGCAACATCGCGCTCGTCCACAGCGCGCCCACACCTTCCTGCGGGGAAGCAAAGAAAGCTGTTGTGTGGTGCGACTCAGGGCGCAGGCCGATTAGTGGCCGGGATGGACCTTCTTCATCGCCTCGAGCTGCTCGGCGGTCGCCGTGCCCTGGTGTTTTGCCTTCCAGGTCTCGTAGGGCATGCCGTAGACGGCCTCCCGGCTCTCGTCCTTGCTCAGGGCGACGCCCTGCGCGTCAGCGGCGTCCTTGAGCCAGTTGGACAGGCAGTTGCGGCAGAAGCCGGCCAGATTCATCAGATCGATGTTCTGGACGTCGGTCCGCGTCCGCAGATGATCGACCAGGCGCCGGAAAGCGGCCGCCTCAAGCTCCGTTCTGGTTTTGTCGTCGATTGCCATCGCTGGATCCCTCGGCTCTGATGGTCACCCTTACGGGATTAGGTAGAGGCTGTCACAGATTTTGCCATATCGCAGCGCAAACGGACCCGAGGCCGGCCCGGACCGGTTCCGCTGCCCTCTACGCGAAATCGTCAATGATCTGATATAGCTTCCGCGACAATGATCGCCGAATCTCCCCGCTTGCCCCTTCGCCTGCTCGCCCGGTTCGCCCCGGTGCTGGTGGTTGCCCTGTTCTGCCTCTGGAACAGCCCTGCCTCCGCCGACTTCCGCCTCTGCAACAACACCTCGAGCCGGGTTGGCATCGCGCTCGGCTACAAGGACGCCGAAGGCTGGACCACCGAGGGCTGGTGGAACATCTCGTCCCGCTCCTGCGAAACGCTGCTCAGGGGCACGCTGGTCGCCCGCTACTATTACATCTACGCGATCGACTATGACCGCGGCGGGGAATGGTCCGGTCAGGCCTTCATGTGCTCGCGCGACAAGGAATTCACCATCCGCGGCACCGAGGACTGCTTGGCGCGCGGCTATGACCGGACCGGCTATTTCGAGGTCGATACCGGCGAGCAGCGGGCCTGGACGGTGCAGCTCACCGACGCCAATGAGCAGCCCGCCCAGCCGCGCGTACCCGGTATGCCCGGCCCGGTGGGCCCCGGCGGCGGCGTTCCGGGTTTGCCCAACGGCCCGCCGGGTGGTACGCCCCCCGCCGCGCCTGGCCTTCCGCCAGCCCCTCCGTCCCCGCCTGGAAATAAGCCATGAGGCGTCTTCGCCGTATCAAGATTCTCGCGACCCTGGGACCAGCCTCTTCAGACCTCGCGATGATCCGCCGCCTGTTCGAGGCCGGCGCCGACCTGTTCCGCATCAACATGAGCCACACCCCGCATGACAAGATGCGCGAGCTGGTGGCGACGATTCGCAACGTCGAGAGCAGCTACGGCCGGCCGATCGGCATTCTGGTCGACCTCCAGGGGCCGAAGCTTCGGCTTGGCGCCTTCGCGGAAGGCGCGGTCCAGCTCCAGAACGGCCAGACCTTTACGCTCGATTCCGACAAGACGCCGGGTGATGCCACCCGCGTCAATCTCCCGCACCCGGAGATCCTGGCTGCGCTGCGGCCCGGCCATGCGCTGCTGCTCGACGACGGCAAGGTGCGGCTGATCGCGGAGGAGACCTCGAAGGAGCACGCGGTGACGCGCGTGGTGGTTGGCGGCAGGATGTCCGACCGCAAGGGCGTCAGCCTGCCGGATACGGACCTGGCGGTCTCGGCGATGACGCCGAAGGACCGCGCCGACCTGGAGGCCGCGCTGGTCACCGGCGTCGACTGGATCGCGCTGTCCTTCGTGCAGCGCGCAGACGACGTGATCGAAGCCAAGAAGATGATCCGCGGCCGCGCCGCCGTGATGGCCAAGATCGAGAAGCCGCAGGCCATCGACCGCCTCGCCGAGATCATCGAGGCCTCCGACGCGCTGATGGTCGCGCGCGGCGACCTCGGCGTCGAGATGCCGCTGGAGCGCGTGCCAAGCCTCCAGAAGCAGATGACGCGGATGGCGCGCCGCGCCGGCAAGCCGGTGGTGATCGCAACGCAAATGCTGGAATCGATGATCCAGTCGCCGGTGCCGACCCGCGCCGAAGTCTCCGACGTCGCCACCGCCGTCTATGAAGGTGCCGACGCCATCATGCTGTCGGCGGAATCGGCGGCCGGCAAATTCCCGGTCGAGGCGGTCTCGACCATGAACCGCATCGGCGAGGAGGTCGAGCGCGACCCGATTTATCGTTCCGTGCTTACCGCGCAGCGCCCCGCGCCGGAATCCACGGCCGGCGACGCCATCGCGGACGCCGCGCGGCAGATCGCCGAGACGCTCGACCTGCCCGCTTTGATCTGCTGGACCAGTTCCGGCTCGACCGCGGCGCGGGTCGCACGCGAGCGGCCGAAGCCGCCGATCGTGGCGATCACGCCGAACATCACCGCCGGACGCCGGCTCGCGGTGGTCTGGGGCGTGCATTGCGTGGTGGCGGAAGATGCCCGCGATCAGGACGACATGGTGAGCCGCGCCGGCCAGATCGCGTTCCGCGACGGCTTCGTCCGTGCCGGTCAGCGCGTGATCATCGTCGCCGGCGTGCCGCTCGGCATCCCCGGCACCACCAACATGGTGCGCATCGCCTCCGTCGGCCCCGAAGGCAACCCGGATATCTGATCTCCCGCGCGGCCCTTCGACAAAAAAAGTCGAAAACAACCCCATGCACAGTAGCCGTCAAGTGCCGGCGTGAGGCCTTGCGGATTGGGCGAAACCATTGACGCGTCGGGCCAATCAGCGCGCGACGCGCATCGGGCTTTGATCAGATCCTGGCTCAGGCTCCGACCAGCGCTTTCGCGGTCGGCAACAGCGTCTGCTGCACCACCAGGCCACGGGCACGGGCATCCATGACACCGACGGCGCGCAGCGCCAGCAGCGTCACGGTCTGCACGGCATCGCGCATCTTGGCGGGATCTTCGAGATTGTCGGGCGCGAGCGGCCCGACCAGCGCCTCATGCAGCGCGCCGAGCAGCGCGGTCGCGGCGAGCGCGGTGTCCTGCGCCGGCAGATGGCCGGCGCGCACGGCGGCGTCGATCCGGGAGGCCATCTCGCCGGCGATCTCGCGCCGGCTGGCAAGCCTGGAGGCGCTGACATCGACGTCGACCGGTTCGGCCAGAATGCCCCAGGCCAGCCGGCGCTGCGACAGGGTATGGACGGCCACGGTGGTCACGGCGGCCGCCAGCGCCGAGGACGGGCCGGGCGCGGCATCGGCCGCCCGGCGGATCGCCGCGAGCTCGTCGCGGGACACTTCGGAAATCAATTCGGAGATCAGCTCGGCCTTGGAGGGGAAGTAGCGATAGACGGTGCCGGCCGCCACACTGGCCCGGACCGCGACCGGCGCGATCTGCACTGCCGCCATCCCGCCTTCCGCCGCGGCCTCCCTCGCCGCCGCCAGAATGGCGCTGCGCCGAGCCGCAAGGCGCTTCACCACTTGATGCGTCCGCCGATAAACCATGGCGCGCTTCCTGTCCCACCCGACGCCAGTCGCACGCCCCCGCGGACTAACGCTTCGTCACCGATTTCGCTGCAAATCGTCCCGCAAGAACTGAACAACTATTCAGAGCGGAACACAAGACGCAAATGCGCCGACGCTGGTCTGCTGATCACGTTGGCTTTGCAGCGAGTTGCATCGATGCAGCCTCGGCAGAGCGCCAGGCTGCGCAACGGCCGAGGATCAACCCGAAGACGATGAGGATCGCCGGGAAACCCACCGGCTGGCCGAGAAACAGGAAAGTCGCGAGCAGCGCGAAGACGAGGACCAGGGCCATCACCTCGTGGCGCGCGAAGCCTTCGTCGAGGCCGGCGCGGATGAGAAAGGCAATCGCGATGGCCAGCACCACGAGGTCATACATGAAGAGATACGGCGTCGTCAGGAGTGTTGCCGCAGCAAGCATCGCGGCTTTCAGCGCGTATGGCAGCCTGCTGCGCCACATCACGACCAGCACCACGGCAACCGCGGCCGTCAACACCCACTGGAATATCCACGCGAGCTGCTCGGTGCCGCCGATATAGCGGACCAGCGCGAAGATGCTTTGCATCTTGAACCAGGGCGCCCTGCCTTCGGTGAGGAAGGCCTGCGAGAACATCGGAATCCAGTGGAAGAAGGCCTGCCAGCTTTCGGTGCCGAAGGCCAGCCACGACACCGCAGCGATCGCGGTGGCGACGATTGCGGCGGTGACGAGCACCGTCCATTCAGCGGCAGCGATCAGGACCAGCGGAAACAGCAATCCATATTGGGGCTTGTAGCTCAGAAGGCCGAGACAGATTCCGGCCAGCACCGGCCGTGTCGGCATCAGATAGAGCATGCCGCCGATCAGCGACGCCGTGAGGAAACCGTTCTGCCCGACCAGGATGTTGATGAACGCGGCAGGAAAGCCAATCGCAAGCACCAGGCCCGCGTTGCGCCCGATGATCGCCCGCATCACCGCGAGATAGGGCAGCATGCTGAACGCAGCCCAGCCGATGAACGCCGCGGCATAAGGAAACTTCGCGAGGAAGGAGGCGACGAACAGGAATGGCGGGGGATAGTGCCAGGCGAAATGGCCGACGAAATCCTGCTTGAGCAGCGCGAGCTCGACCTGCTTCTGGATGTCCCAATCCCAGGCCTGCGCGGGATGGCCCTCGAGCGCCAATTTTCCGGCCGCCCAGACGTTGACGAAGTCCGTCGGGATTCCGCGTCCGTCCGCGCCGAAGATCCACGCGTGGGTGAGATAGGCCGTCGGAAAATACGCCAGCGTGACGATCGCCAGCACGAAGGAGATCTTGATGAGCGTTGCGGGGACTGCGCCGTGATGGCCGACAGCAGGCGGGGCGGATGAGACTTCAGCCATGCGGCTTCCTTTGACGCAATGCGGTGACGCAGATGCCTTCAAGCCGTACACCCGAGTGACTTGAAGGAGGCTTAAGCCTGACGGTCGGATGCCGCGCGCCGATCGTTCGGACAATGCAAAAGAGCCCCGTCGATGACGGGGCTCTTCACGATTCTGTCGGTTGTCCGGCTTACTTGAGGCTGGACGAGATCGAGCCGAACTTGGCGTTCAGCGTGGTGCCGAGGTTGTTGACGACGGTGATGATCGCCAGCGCGATGCCGGCAGCGATCAGGCCGTATTCGATGGCGGTGGCGCCGGATTCATCCTTCACGAAACGCGAAACGAGGTTCTTCATAAACTGCTCCCAAAGAGGACACGTGGCTACAACTGGTCCGGACTTTTTCGGCTTCCCAGCGCCGCCCGACCATGGAACCGAACGTAGGGGCAAAGAATTGCGCCGCAGTTAATTCGGCTGCGTAAACCCAGAGCGGTTTGCGTGCATTCGACGATGGTAAACCGAAATCGAAAACAATCGGTTAAATTGTCGGGACACAAACCCATGCTAGCTCCGCCGATTTACCCGAAGTTATGACCGCCATGGTCCAATGCCGCCCGCTCGGCCAACAGGACTAAGAACAAGACGAGGCGGCATGTCCCTTTCCTTCACCAACAGCATTGCGGTGCAGAGCCGCGCGCGAGCGCTGGTGCCGCTGTGCGTCGGCGCGGGCGCCTATCTCTTCTTCCTCTATATCGGCGACACGCTGCTCCAGGACTCCGACTCATTCTGGCAGATCAAGATCGGGCAGTGGATCCTCGATCACCACGCCCTCCCCTATATCGACTTCTATTCCTTCACGCGGCCAGGCGCGCTGTGGATCTCGACGTCATGGCTGTCGCAGGTGCTGTTCGCCTTCTCTTATGCGCAATGGGACTGGGCCGGGCCGGTGATCCTCACCGCGCTTGCGATTGCAGCGTCGGCCGCGATCTTCGTTGATCGGCTCGATGCGCATCTCGAAATTCCGCGCTCCGTGCTGTTCGCGATGCTGGCGGTCCTGCTGTCGCTGCATCACATCCTGGCGCGGCCGCATATCGTGGCGCTGCCCGTGATGATCGCGTGGGTCGGCATGCTGATGGCGGCGGCCGATCGCAAGGGCACGCCGTCCTGGTATTGGCTGCCGCTGATGTCGCTGTGGGCGAACCTGCATGGCGGCTTCGTGCTCGGCCTCGCGCTGATCGGGCCGATGGCGCTCGAGGCGATCTGGACTCTCGATTCCGGCAAGCAGGTCCGGCTGCTCGCACGCTGGTTCCTGTTCGGCGTCGCCGCAATGGCGGCGAGCTGCGTCACGCCCTATGGCTGGCGCACGCTGTTGGGCGCGACCAACATCCTCAATCTCGGCGAGCTGCTGTCGGTCATCTCCGAATGGATGCCGGCGAATTTCGCCTCGTTCTCCGCGTTCGAAGCCGCGATTCTCGGCCTGATCGCGATCGGCCTGTTTCGCGGCCTGACGCTGTCGCCGCCGCGCATTCTCCTGATCCTGCTCTTCACCTGGATGGGGCTCACCCATGTCAGGAGCATCGAGGCGTTTGCATTCCTGGTGCCGCTGGTGCTGGCCAAGCCGCTCGGCGAAAAGTCACCGCTGCCGCAACTTGACGCGCAAGATACCGAGCAAGGCACCGAGCGCTGGCCAGCCCGCTACGTCACCATCACCGGCGCACTGATGATCGCGGCCGCGGCCTGGACCTCGACCTCGATCTACATGTCGCATCATCGCTTCATCTTCACGATGGGCCAGACGCCGGTCGCCGCCGTCGACCTGCTCCAGCAACGCAAGGCGCAGCGCATCTTCAACGCCTACCAGTTCGGCGGCTATCTGATCTCGCGCGAGATCCCGGTCTTCGTCGACGGCCGCGCCGAGCTCTATGGCGAGAAATTCGTGATGGACTTCTTCAAAGCCGTCGAAGTGAAAAAGCTCGACAATTTGACGCGGCTGCTCGAGGAGTACCAGATCGACGCCACGCTGATGGTCGCCGACGCCCCCGCCGCCCAGGTGCTGGACCACATCAAGGGCTGGAAGCGGCTCTATGCCGACGATATCGCCGTGATCCATGTGCGGGACGGCGGGCAAGAGGCGGCCGCGCCGACCAAACCATGACGATCGCGGCCAGCCTTCCCATCGCGCGATCCCAGCGCAATCTGGCGCCGCTGTGCGTTGCGGCTGCGACCTATCTGCTGCTGCTGGTGAGCGGCGACAGTCTCCTGCACGATCCGGACACGCTCTGGCAGATCAAGGTCGGGCAATGGATCCTCGATCACCGGGCCGTCCCCTGGACCGACTTCTATTCCCTGACGCGCCAGAGCGAGGTCTGGCTCTCGACCTCCTGGCTGTCCCAGGTGCTGTTCGCGACGACCTATTCGTACTGGGGATGGGCCGGGCCCGTCATCCTGACCGCGACCGCGATCGCGCTGGCGATGGGACTGTTGCTGGCCTTCCTCCAACGGCATCTCGATCTGCCCTATGCGCTGGTCTTTTGCCTGTTGGCGATGACGCTGGCGGCGCCGCATCTGCTGGCGCGTCCCCATGTGCTCGCGCTGCCGGTCATGGTCGCCTGGGCCGGGACATTGATGGCCGCGGCCGACCGCGGTCGAGCGCCCACCTTCCTGCTGCTGCCGCTGATGGTGCTGTGGGCGAACCTTCACGGTGGCTTCGTGCTCGGGCTCGCCTTGATCGGCGCGATCGGGCTTGAGGCGCTCTGGCGCGCGGCGCCGGCGCGCCGGCTGGCTCTTGCATTGCGCTGGACCGCATTCGGGCTTGCAGCACTGGTGGCGAGCTGCTGCACACCCTACGGGCTGGACACCTTGCTCGGTGCTGTCCGCATCCTCAGCCTCGGAAAATCTTTTTCGGTCATCGCCGAATGGCGCCCGGCCGATTTCAGCTCCTTCAGCCCGTTCGCGGGCGCGCTGCTCGGACTGCTCGGTCTCGGGCTCTCGCGCGGCCTCTCGCTGTCGCCGCCGCGCGTGTTGCTGATCCTGGTCGCGACCTGGATGGCGCTGGCGCATGTCCGCAGCATCGAGACCTTCGGCGTGCTCGTTCCTCTGGTGCTGGCGCAGCCGCTGGGCGGCTGGCTCCGGCCCGGGTCGGATGCGCCGCGTGCGCTTCGGATGGCCCCTGGCGCCCCGGCGGCGCTGGCCGCGGTGGCGATCGTCCTGGCGACCGCAAGCGCGACCGCGACCTTTGCCAGCCAGCATGCCTTCGAATTCTCCACAGCGCAGACGCCGGTTGCCGCGGTCGACGTGCTCGCCGAACGCAAGGCCGCGCGCATCTTCAATTCCTATGGCTTCGGCGGCTACCTCATCGTTCGCGACATCAGGCCGTTCGTCGACGGACGGTCGGAGCTGTACGGCGAAAAATTCCTGATGGACTATTTCGCCGCTGAGGACGGGCGCGACGTGGCCGGCCTGCTGCGCATGCTCGACGACAACAGGATCGACGCAACGCTACTCACCGCGGATTCTCCCGCCGCCCAGATCCTGGACCACATCAAGGGCTGGAAGCGGATCCATGGCGACAACATCGCGGTGATCCACGTGCGCGACGATACGGACGGCGCGGCCGCTACAACGTCGAAGTGAGGACGCAGCTCCAGGGCGCGTGCTCATGAATGTGAGATGTCCGCTTCCAAGTGTGAAGCACACTTGACGACACCCAAACCAAACAGAACCGCGCTCGGAGGGCCGGTCATTCATCTTCGATCACGAAAACAGAAAGGTCCCAATGAGCAGGCCCGCAGCGAAAGCGAGAAGCCCCAAAGTGGAGGCTGAAACGATACGGATGAGGATGCGAACTTGCTCCTCATACTCCTCTTCTGCGGTCTTGTGGGACTGAGCCGTCATTGCAACTGCCCTGCCATTGCCCAGATTGGGCGAATGTACGCTCGAAATCATGGCCACCGCGAGGCATTTTAGCCCCGCCGCGATGCCCTGTTCGTGATCTGGCGGGCATCTCTTCAACGGGGAGGATCATTGAAGCCTCCCTTGAGGTCCGTTCAATGGGGGCTTAGCGAACTGAATTTGCTCACGTTGTGTTTTCGCGTTTTGACCCACAACGGACACACGCGGAGGCCTATGTTAGGTTGTACTTACCGAACATTGACTGCTATCCGGAACGGTGTTGCGACATATTTGGGGTGGGGCGCGTCGGCAGCATGACAATCGAGGGTTTGAAACATGCGGACGCAGTTGCGCGCCCGCAGAGCGTCGTCTGGTACGAACGGCTCGCTTGGGCGGCAGTAGCCGCTGGTTTGGCGTCATCCGCCGCGAACCCGGCTCTGCTCGCAAGGAACTACGATCGATATGCAAATGGCTTTCTGGCTTTATTCGTCGTATCCATTGCGGCGCAGTTAATTTGGATTTGGCTTGTTGCCCGTAAGCGACAGAATTGGGCACGATGGATCAGTCTCATCATGGTGTTGATCGGCATCCCGGTCGCGTTCTGGGATAACGCAGAGCGCCTTCAGTTCCTCAATCCCATCTCGGCTATCTTCTGGTACGCAGGATATGTCGTACACCTAATCTCTGTGATGCTACTTTTCCGCGGCGATGCCCGCGAGTGGTTTTCCCGCAAGCGTTTCGCGTAGGATGCCTAACCCCGCTGCCATTTGCGCTGGTCACCGAGAGAGAAAACTGCTCCCGGCGCTGGTTCGGAAACACCGCGCCGAAGTGATGCTGACTTCCGCTTTTGGCCGCCCTTAGCCGACACGCCAGGGCGAGTTGACCCGCTCCGTTCCTGAGGGCGTAGCGGACACAGCATGCGTTCGAGGGCTCAGCGGGTTTATGAGTGCACACCCTGGCGCGTTGAACTGAGTTCAGGCCAGTCGTCTAGGATTCAACTTCCCAAATATGAGAAAGATCGTGGCGGGCGGCTTACCTGTGGTCCATCCTTCGAGACGCCCGCCTGCGGCGGGCCCTCAGGATGAGGTCGCGTTTTGCGGCGAGATATCAGCCCTCATGGTGAGGAGCCCGCCAACGCGGGCGTCTCGAACCATGCAGGCCCCGCATCAGTTATCAATTCCCGGTCTGCAACTCGCCAAAGCGCTCCCAGCTCTTGCCGTTGAAGCGCATGAACTGCATCTGGTCGACCGGGACGTGGTCAGCCGTGCCGGTGTTGATCTTGATCCCGGGCAACAGCATCGGCAGCTCGAGATCGTGGATCGCGAACGCCTGCTTCAAGATGTTCTCGGCCGACAGATCATCACCGCACGCTTTCAGCACCACCTCCAGCGCCATCGCGCTGTTGTAGGAATTGACGTAGTTGGTGTCGTGCTGGTCGGCCTCCGGCACATATTTCGTCATGAACGCGCGCCAGTCCTTCACACCGGAATCGTCCTTCCAGGCGGGATCGTCGGGGT
>WNGR01011732.1_pt1 | contig 10673 bp, 10 predicted proteins | sample 5407581 | NCBI WGS metagenome assembly WNGR01 (sample SAMN13153383, study PRJNA577476) | soil metagenome | isolation source: 80 cm soil or saprolite under Garry oak tree replicate 2 | place: USA:California | collected 2016-06-15 | reverse complement strand
ACGCAGTAAAGCCCTGCACGCCGCTCGGCACGACGTGAAACTTCGGCGCGTTCTGCAACGTCACGCGATATAGCGTGAAATTGCTGCCGTTGTTGATCTGAATGAGACGCGGGTTGTTCTGCGACTTGTTCTGTACGACGTTCGCTTCATAGCCGATGTCCCACCAGCTCATCGCGGAGCCATCGGCACGCTTGAGCAGATTGGGATCGTCGCGCACGCTGCTGACGAGCTGGCTGCCGCCGCGCCCGTCGATCGTGCCGTCGCCGACGACCGCGCTATTGCTCGTCTTGGCGGCCGTGATCAGCGCGTTGCAGCCGTTGTCGCTGGCAGTGATCAGGCCACAGCTCGCCGTGCCTTGGGTCTTGTCGAACTGGCGCGGATCGCGCGACGCGAACAAGGTCACGCGCCTGTCGATCCACAGCGTGACACCGCTCGGCAGATTCAGCGGGCCGGACAGGAACGCGTTCGCCCCATTCGCGCCGGACGTCAGACGCACGACCTTGTTCGTCGAAAGGGCCGTGCTCGCGGCGTTCGTGCATGCCGTCAGCGCGGCCTGGATGCGCGTGGTGTCGGGGGCTGTGTTGGCAGCGTCGGCGCTATCGGGGAGCAGGCCGTTCGTTTGGGCTGTCAGTGTGGCGGGCAGCGTCTGACAGATTTGTGCGGACGTCGGCAATGTCGGTTCGGGTGGCAGTGCGGCATCGAACGTAGCCGTGCCGACCTGGAAGCCCGGCGCGGGCGTGCCGCTCGCATCGCTGGCGGGGACGGCGTCGCTGGCTGTCGTGGCGTCGGAGGCAGGCTGATCGGGCGTCGTAGCGCTGGCGTCGCTTGCGCTGGATGCAGCAGCGGGCGCAGCGGCTTCGTTGTTGTCCACGTTGCCGCCCGATACGTCCGACGCGGCCTGCCCCGACCCACCGCCGCAGGCCGTGAGAATCAGCGCCGTCGAAAGCGACGCAAGCCACGCCGAGGCCGCCCGCGCGGGTCGAGTCGGCGTCGATGCAAGATGTTCGATGCGAGTGTTCATGATCGATCTGTTTTCCCTGATACTATTTGCCGAGATGTTGTCAAACAACGCAGGGAATATTAGCGATCCGAATCAATAAAAAGTCATGTGGTAAACCCCGCTTGGCTCATTCATTCATTCCGTAGTACCAAGTATTATTAGCGGGATATTTATGAGATAGATCCGACCACTACGATCGCGTTCCGCGAAATTGAAACGCACTACGCGTCGATGCCATCCGTAGGACGCACCACCCTCGCCTGCGCGGCCGCGTCGCACGGAACCGTTACAATGGGCGTTTCCCGTGCCTTCTTGCTGCTGCCCATTTCCTGCGTCGACATGAATCTCGTCATCCAAAGCCTCACGCCGCTTGCCGCTGAACATCACAAGCCGCTCGTCGCGCTATCGCGCGGCTCGAATCTCACCGTGATCGATCCGTGCGCAGTGCGCATCGAAAACGCAGACCTCGGGCAGCGCGCCGACCTCGACGTCTACTGCGGAACGCATGCGCTCGACTTCGCGTTCGTCGAAGCCGGCCGCCGGCTGACCGACTTCGGCCTCGTCGCAATGGACATGGATCGAAAAGGTCTATGAAGAACGCCTGCAACTGTCGCCGGGTGCGGAAAAGATGCTGGCGGGCGCGAAGGCGGCGGGCATGAAGACGCTGCTGGTGTCGGGTGGCTTTACGTTCTTCACCGACAAGCTGCAAGCGCGTCTCGGTCTCGATTTCACGCGCGCCAACACGCTGGAAATCGTCGACGGCAAGCTGACGGGCCGCGTACTCGGCGAGATCGTCAACGCCGATGTGAAGGCGCGCACGCTGCGCGAAGCGTGCGACAAGCTCGGCATCGAGCCGACCCGCGCGATTGCGATGGGCGATGGCTCGAACGATCTGAAGATGATGGCGGCGGCTGGCCTGTCCGTTGCGTTCCGCGCGAAGCCGGTTGTGCGCGAAGCGGCGAGCGTCGCATTCAATCACGTCGGACTGGACGGACTGTTGCGGCTTTTCTGAACCTGCGTGTTCGCTTCGCTTCGTTGGATCAAAACAAAAGGCCCGCTCGAAACCGAGCGGGCCTTTTTGCTTCTGGCTCGACGAAGCGCTACGAACGCTTCACGCGCGACAGCCTCAACCCAACGCGACGAGGCAACGCTCGATATCCGCGCGCAGATCCGATTCTTCTTCAAGACCGACGTAGAACCGCACCAGCGTGCCGCGATGCGGCCATTGCGATTCGGTGCGCATCGACGCGACGTTGTACGGCATCGCCAGACTTTGCGCGCCGCCCCAGCTCCAGCCCAGCGAGAACAGTTCCAGCGATTCGCAGAACCTGTCAATCTGTTCCGGCGTATAGCGTGCGTCGAACACGACCGAGAACAGCCCGCCCGCGCCCGTGAAATCGCGTTCGTAGAATTCATGGCCGGGACAATCGGGCAACGCCGGATGCAGCACCACAGCGATTTCCGGACGCGTCTTCAGCCACTTCGCGAGTTCGAGCGCGCTTTTGTCGTGGTGGTCGAAGCGCACTTTCATCGACGGCAGGCTGCGCAGGATGAGCGAGCAATCGTCCGCCGACACGCCGATGCCCATCCGCATGCGTGCCAGTTTCAGCTTCAGATGCAGATCGCGGTCGACCGTAATCGTCGCGCCCATCAGCACGTCGCTGCCGCCCGACTGGTACTTCGTGAGCGCCTGCATCGAAATATCGACGCCGTGATCGAATGGACGGAACGACAGACCCGCCGACCACGTGTTGTCGATCGCCGTGACGACGCCGCGCGCGCGGGCGACGGCCGTGATCGCGGGAATGTCGGACACTTCCATCGTCACCGAGCCGGGCGCTTCGAGCCAGATGAGCTTCGTGTTCGGCTGGATCAGGTCGGCAATGCCCGCGCCGATCATCGGATCGTAGTAGCGCGCGGTGATGCCGAAGTCCTTCGCGAGCCACTCAGCGTGATCGCGGTTCGGCGAATAGACGTTGTCGGGGATCAGCACGTCGTCGCCCGATTTCATAAGGCCGAAATACACGTTCGAAATCGACGACAGCCCCGACGGCTGCAACAGCGCATGGTTGCCGCCTTCGAGGGCAGCAAGGCGCTGCGCGAGCGCGATCGACGTCGGCGTTGCGTGCAGGCCGTAGCGCCATTGCGCGTCGTTGCGCCAGTCGAGCGCGCGCATCGCTGCGAGGTCCGGGAAAACGACCGTCGAGGCGCGCGCCACGGGCACCGAGAACGATTCCCAACCGGGCGTCAGCTGATCGGTCGGCTGGACGATGCGGGTCTGCAAGCCGTGCTTCGGAGTCTTTTGAGTCATGGTCAAAGAAAGTTGGATTCGTCAGTGATGCGCGCGGCGCCTATTCGCCGATCGTCAGATTGTTCACGCCGTTGACGGGCTGGCCGCCGGTGCGCGGCTGCGCGGGTTGTTGCGTTGGCTGCTGTGCCGGCTGTTGTACCGGTTTCTGAGCCTGAACAGGCGCAACCGACGGCGCTTTCTGCCCCGCTGCGAGCGGCCGCAACGAAAACTCCAGCGGATTGGAATCGTCGACGTTCATCCGTTCGCCTTCAATCGAGCCATCGGCGGCGAACTTGCCGACCCAGTTGCCCGTGATATGCGTGCCGTCATTCGACTCTTCGACTTCGAGCGTGTCGCCATCGCGGTCGCCCGCGATCAGGATCACTTCGCCCGTGTCGGCGAACTGATACTCGCCGTGTACGCCGGAGGGATCGTCGGTTTTCGCGCCCAGCCGCAGCACGATCTGACGCTTGCCGAGCGTGCCCGCGTACTGCGGAAACTTCGCGAACTCGGGGCTGGGCTTGAGCGGCAGCTGGATCGGCGGCGGCGCCGCGAGTGCCTTGACGGCGTCGCTTTCCGCGTGAGTCGCGACGGGCATCGCCGCCGCGACAGCCAATGCCGCAGCCGCGATCATCGCGGGCCACGACGCCCTGTGTTTCGACCTGGTTTCCTGCATCCGTTGTTTCCTTTCAACCGGCTTGATGACGTTTTGCTAACGCCTGATACCTCGATAACCCGCTTCGACCGGTTATACCGCAAGTTCGTTCAGAGACGGAGCGGCGAAACACCACGTCGTCGCCGCCCCGTCCCCTCTCGCGAACGGATCAGATCCGCTCGAAGATCGCTGCAATGCCCTGCCCGCCGCCGATGCACATCGTCACGAGCGCATAGCGGCCGCCGATACGCTGCAACTCGTACAGCGCCTTGACGGTGATGAGCGCGCCCGTCGCGCCGATTGGTTGACCGAGCGAAATGCCCGAGCCGTTCGGGTTCACCTTCGCGGGATCGAGGCCCAGTTCCTTGCTGACGGCGCAGGCTTGCGCGGCAAACGCCTCATTCGCTTCGATCACGTCGAGATCTCCGACTTTCAGGCCGGCGCGCTCCAGCGCCTTCTGCGTCGCGGGCACGGGGCCGATGCCCATGTAGTTCGGATCGACGCCCGCATGCGCATAAGCGACGAGCCGGCCGAGCGGCTTCGCGCCGCGCTTCTCGGCGACGCTGCGCTCCATCAGCACGACGGCCGCCGCCGCGTCGTTGATGCCCGACGCATTGCCCGCCGTGACCGTGCCGTTTTCCTTCGCGAACACGGCTTTCAGTTTCGCGAAGTCGTCGGACGTCGCGTTCATGCGGACGTGCTCGTCCGTGTCGAAGACGGTGTCGCCTTTCTTCGACGCGATCGTGATGGGGAGAATCTGTTCCTTGAAGTAGCCGCTTTCGATCGCCTTCGCCGCGCGGCGGTGCGATTCGAGCGCGAGCGCGTCCTGTGTGTCGCGGGAGATGTCGTATTTCTTCGCGACGTTCTCAGCCGTTACGCCCATGTGGATCGACTGAAACGGATCGTGCAGCGCGCCGAGCATCATGTCGACGATGCTCGCATTGCCCATGCGCTGGCCGAAGCGCGCCGACGGCATGATGTACGGCGCGCGGCTCATGCTTTCCGCGCCGCCGCCGATCGCGATGTCCGCGTCGCCGAGCAACACGGATTGCGCCGCCGATACGATTGCCTGCAGGCCCGAGCCGCACAACCGGTTCACGGTCAGTGCGGGCGTATGCTGCGCGACGCCGCCGTTGAGCGCCGCGACGCGCGCGAGGTACATGTCTTTCGGCTCGGTATGGATGACGTTGCCGAACACGACATGGCCGACTTCGTCGCCGGAGACGCTCGCACGCGACAATGCCTCGCGCACGACGCGCGCGCCGAGATCCGTCGGCGCGAAGTCTTTGAGGCTGCCGCCGAAGTCGCCGCTTGCCGTGCGCACGCCGCTCACTACCACCACTTCACGTTGCATCGCTTGCTCCTCTCTGTTGTCTCAGATGAATGTCATGAAGACGCGCATGACCTTGCCTTGCTGAACATACCCGAGTTGCCGGATTTCCGCGCTGAATCTGACGCCATTGTGCTGCGGTGCTGGCGAACTGCGCGCGCTTCAGTGTGCGCTCAGGCGCCGAGAAGTTGTTCGACCGTCGCGCGATCGGGAATCGGCGCGACGGCGCCGAAGCCTTGCGTCGACAGCGCGGCCGCGACGTTCGCGTAGCGCGCCGCCTGGAACGGATCGTCGCCCGCAGCGATGCGCGCGATGAACGCGCCGCCGAAGCAGTCGCCCGCGCCCGTCGCATCGACGGCATTGACGACGTGACCGGGCACGACACGCCGCTCGCCAGGCGTCGCGATATACGAGCCTTCCTTGCCGAGTTTCAGCGCGACGACGCGCGGCCCTTGCGCGAGCAGAAAATCGACGATGTCGTCGCGTTCCGTCAAACCCGTCAGTTCGGTGACGTCGTCCCAGCTGGGCAGGCAGATGTCCGTCTGACGGATCGCTTCGAGCATCACGGCACGCGCCCGCGCGAGCGGCCACAGCTTGAGCCGCAGATTCGTGTCGAAGCTCACGAGCACGTTGTGTGCGCGCGCGTGCGTGATCGCGGCGAGCGCGGCGTCGCAGGCGCTCACGCTGATCGCGAGACTGATGCCGGACAGATGGATGACCTTCGCGGCGGCGATTGCGTCGAGCGGCAAATCGCGCGGCGCGTAGCGGCTTGCTGCCGAACCCGCACGCAGATAGTCGAACTGATGGCCGGACGGACCGTGCGACACGAAATACACGCCCGTCGGCGCCTGATCGTCGATGCGCACGAGCGAGGTATCGACCTGCTCGCGCTGCCACAGATCAAGCAGCAAACGCCCGAACGGATCACTGCCGACAGCCGATACGAAACCTGTCGACGCGCCCTGCCGCGCGGCCGCGATGCAGAAGTTCGACGTGTCGCCGCCGAAGCCTTGCAGGTATGTGGGCTGGTCTTTGCCGGACTGGTTGAATTCGACCATTGCCTCGCCGAGCGCGAGGATGGACGGTGTGTTCGAGAGCATCGCTTAGACCTCGCCCCACAGATCGTGGCCGTCGGCACCCGTGATCTTCACCGACACGAAATCGCCGACCTTGTAGCGCTTCGACGCCTTCGTCGCTGGCGCGATATAGACGACGCCGTCGATCTCCGGCGCATCCGCCGCCGTGCGGCCGATGCCGCCATCGGCATTGATTTCGTCGACCAGCACCTTCAGCGTCTTGCCGACCTTGCGCGCGATGCGCTTCGCGGATACTTCTTCCGCGACTTCCATGAAGCGCGCGCGGCGCGCCTCGCGGACTTCATCGGGCAGCGCGCCGTCGAGTTCGTTCGCACCCGCGCCTTCGACAGGCGAATAGGCGAAGCAGCCGACGCGATCGAGTTCCGCCTCGCGGATGAAGTCGAGCAGCGTTTCGAACTGCTCTTCCGTCTCGCCAGGGAAACCCGCGATAAACGTGCTGCGGATGGTCAGGTCCGGACAGATTTCGCGCCATGCGCGCACGCGCTCGAGCACTTTCTCCGCGTTCGCGGGACGCTTCATGCGCTTGAGCACTTCGGGGTGCGCGTGCTGGAACGGCACGTCGAGATACGGCAGCACATGGCCCTTGAGCGGGCCTTCCGCCATCATCGGAATCACTTCGTCGACGCTCGGATACGGATAGACGTAATGCAGACGTACCCATGCGCCGTACTGCGCGGCGAGTTCGCCGAGCGCGCCGACGAGGTCCGTCATGCGCGTCTTGATCGGCTTGCCGTTCCAGAAACCAGTGCGGTACTTGACGTCGACGCCATAGGCGCTCGTGTCCTGCGAAATGACGAGCAGTTCCTTCACGCCCGACTTGAAGAGGTTTTCCGCTTCGAGCATGACTTCGGCGACGGGACGCGACACGAGGTCGCCGCGCATCGACGGGATGATGCAGAACGTACAGCGGTGGTTACAGCCTTCGGAGATCTTCAGATACGCATAGTGACGCGGCGTGAGCTTGACGCCCGCGGCGGGCACGAGATCGACGAACGGATCGTGCGGTTTCGGCAGATGGCTGTGCACGGCCTGCATCACTTCGCCGAGCGCGTGCGGGCCCGTCACGGCGAGCACCTTCGGATGCACTTCCTCGATCAGGTTCGAGCCGCTCGCGCTCTGCTTCGCGCCGAGGCAGCCGGTGACGATCACCTTGCCGTTTTCCGTGAGCGCTTCGCCGATGGCATCGAGGCTTTCCTGGACGGCTTCGTCGATAAAGCCGCAGGTGTTGACGACGACGAGGTCCGCGCCGTCATAGGTGCCGGAGATTTCGTACCCCTCCGCGCGCAGCTGCGTGATGATCTGTTCGGAGTCGACGAGGGCTTTCGGGCATCCGAGGGAAACGAACCCGACCTTCGGAATCGAAGCGGTCGGCGCGGCGGGGGTCGAAGTCTGCGACATAGAGAATGGTCCGGCGAGAGCGATGAGTGACGCGATATATGAGGGCTTGGGCGTGCAGCCCGGGCGCCGGAATCGCGGCAAACGTGGGTGCACCGTGCGACGGTGCCCTCGTGGCGAGGACCGTCGCGAAATGGGGCCATGTGGATCTTGTGGGAAGTCGGTTGGGCCCGCACAAGCAACCTCGGATTATACCGTGAGAGGGGTTGAGCGGCGTGCTGCGTGGCGGTTAGTGGGCGTCACGCCCGAAACGCACACGGGGAAAGTCACGTCGACATCCCTGCACGGAGTCTTACGAAGCAAGTTCGAATCTGAACTTCTTTCCCAGTGCATTCGCGGCGCTTGCCAACGTTGTCAGCGTGAGGCTCGTATCGTTCTGATCCAATAACCGGTTCAACGCCGCGCGACTCGTATTCATCTTTGCAGCCATTCGGGTCTTGGTCAGATTCTGCGCCTTCATTTCCTGCTCGATCTGCCAGGCGATAACGCGCTTCATGGCCGTAGCCGTGACTTCCTCAAGCAGCGATTCCTCGGCAAGGAAATCGTCGAAATTCCCACCTACGTGCTTGCTTGCCATGACACACCTCTTTCATGCTTAACCGCTTTGCAACTGACGCAATCTGTCTCTTGCAAGATCCAGATCCGCTTGCGGCGTAGCCTGTGATTTTTTGATGAAACCGTGTAGCAAAATCATCTTCGCGTCCACCACGGTGAACAGCACACGCGCGATCCGCTGCGGCAGCGTAATGCGAATCTCCCACAAATCACGCCCCATCTTGCGCACCAGTGGCATCCCAAGCGGCCAGCCGAACTGCACGGTCTTCACATCCTCGCCAATCATTTTCCTGTCCTCGGGTTCCAGATCCCGAAGCCATTGACGCACAGGTTCATTGCCCGTGTCAGTCTGAAAAAAGCAAACAGAAAGGACAATGACTACCGACCGGGTGCGCGGCATCGACCGCGACTGTGACGGACCTATCGTACCAACTTTGGTACGTTGCGTAAACTGCTTTCCCTTTCCAGAGACTCGAAGTCCGCATAAAACGATCGAACGCGGACACGCTCCAAGAAAAACATCGAGACGTGAATTGTCCGTTAGCGACGAAACGCCACTGAGGAATTGAATCGATCCATTCGCCGGATAAAACCGGCATTCCGTTTTTCTGATATTGGAGTTCCACGACAAACGCTTAATCTCCGTAGAATAGAAAACAGCCGCTTATGCGGCCGCTTCTTGATGGGGACTCAGGCTTGTCCAGCTAATCAGCGATATTCAATGCGAGACTCGAGCCCCGGTTGATGTCCGGGCTGATATTATTTTTTTGATCGGTCGCCCATGTCAACACTAGCGATTCTGATTTTTTGCAGCTAAAAATCAGGAAATCCGAAATATCAAAAATTAATCTCAATCAGGTATTTCATGCAGATAAACAGTTTGAGATTGTATGTCGCAGCGTGCCGAAAACGACCAGACTTAGCCGGACATTTACAAGAAGAAAACGACCCTCTGCCCGGCGCGCGCCGCCGGGCAGATTCCAGCAAACAGCCCGCTCTTCGCCCTACTTCTTCTCCGGCTCCGGATTCCCTTGCGCCGTCGGCTGCGTAAACGGGAACGTGCTGAACATCGTCTTCGCCTGGTTCTGCATCTGCTCCTGCATCTGCACGAACATGTTCTTCGACTGCTCGATATAGCTGGTCATCATCCCCTGCATCATCGGGGCTTGCATGTTCATGAACTGCGACCAGACCTCCGGATTCATCGTCTTGCCTTCGTACAGGCCCTTCGATTGATCCGCGAGTTTGCTCTGAATGTCGATGAACGCCTGGATGTTCTTTTCCAGGTACGTGCCCATCATGCCCTGCATAGCGTGTCCGTAGAAACGGATGATCTGCGACAGCATGATCGACGAGAACATCGGCAGGCCGCCGCTTTCCTCTTCGAGAATGATCTGAAGCAGGATGCTGCGCGTCAGGTCTTCGTTGCTCTTGGCATCGATGACCTTGAAATCCTCCTGATCCAGCACGAGCTGCTTCACATCGGTCAACGTGATGTAAGTGCTGGTCTCTGTATCGTACAGTCGACGGTTCGGATATTTCTTAATGAGTCGTTCGGCTGTTTTCTTTGTAGTAGTGGTCATGTAACGCCTTTGAGCGCGAATGAAGCGCAGAAACGGCGTCCTGTCGCACGCACAGCGAAACGCTGCGCGTACGAGACGCCGCCAGAAACATCTGAACCATGTAACGTCCCGCTTCGTTCTTGCTGCGACAAAACAGGACGCTCACGGATCAGCCCATATGCAGGCCGCCGTTCAGCGAGAAATCGGCCCCCGTCGAGAAGCCCGACTCGTCCGACGCCAGCCATGCAACGATCGACCCGATTTCATCCGGCGTGCCCAGCCGGCGCACCGGAATCGTCGCGACGATCTTTTCCAGCACATCGGCGCGAATCGATTTCACCATGTCCGTGCCGATGTAGCCCGGCGAAACGGTGTTGACCGTCACGCCCTTGGTGGCCACTTCCTGCGCGAGCGCCATCGTGAAACCGTGAATCCCCGCCTTCGCGGTCGAATAGTTCGTTTGACCGAACTGGCCTTTCTGGCCGTTCACCGACGAGATGTTGATCACGCGGCCAAAGCCACGCTCAACCATGCCGTCGATCACCTGTTTCGTCACGTTGAAAAGGCTGGTCAGGTTCGTGTCGATCACGGCCGTCCAGTCTTCATGCGTCATCTTGCGGAACACGACGTCGCGCGTGATGCCCGCATTATTCACCAGTATGTCGACTTCGCCGACTTCGGCCTTGACCTTGTCGAACGCGAGCTTGGTCGACTCCCAGTCGCCCACGTTGCCTTCCGACGCAACGAAGTCGAAGCCCAACGCCTTCTGATCTTCGAGCCACTTGACAC
>WNGR01016774.1_pt1 | contig 10675 bp, 10 predicted proteins | sample 5407581 | NCBI WGS metagenome assembly WNGR01 (sample SAMN13153383, study PRJNA577476) | soil metagenome | isolation source: 80 cm soil or saprolite under Garry oak tree replicate 2 | place: USA:California | collected 2016-06-15 | reverse complement strand
AGCTCCCGGTACCGCGGGCTCGGCCGCTTCTCTCCCCGCTCCCACTTGGAGACCATGTCGGCGTTGATGCCTACCCGCTCGTGCCGGCGCAGCCACGCCATCCGCGAGACCTGGTCAACCACGTCCTGCTGGGTCCAGCCGCGCTCCTCGCGTAAAGCTCTCAGCTGCGGCTGCGTGCTCGTCATCGCCAATCGCTTCCTTCAAGTTCACCCAGATCAGCTAACACGCCCGAGCCTAAGCAACTGGTCAGCCGGTCCGCCAGACGGACTACCAGACGGACTAGTGCGGGGCTAGTCCGCAGACCCCTTCGCTAGTCCTTTTCCGGCGTTTGATGAGTGCGCCAGGAAATGCGCAGCTCACAACGGAGATCATCATGATTGTCATCGCATTCGCCGTCACGGCCGGCATTGCATCTGCCGTGGCGGTCGTCCTCACCGTGGTGGTAGTCAGCGTCCAGGGCGAAGACCGCCATGGCGAGCTACCCCACCAGGCACCCACTCTCATCACCCGGGGCGTTCGTAGGCTCACCGGCCTGCGCGTCTGCCGACCCGATGAATCCTGGTTACACCAAACACCCGTCATGCAGAAAGCAACCCGCCGGGTTCATCGTGCCGGCCCAGCTACCTCACCAGCACAGGTCATCGACCAGCCACCCCGCACCCAGCCCGGCAACCGGAGATCAGCATGAATCCCGCGGGCGAGTGCCAGACGACGAGCCTGGCCCAGGCCGTCCTGGACGGCAGGCTCGCGTTGGAAGACCCGGGCGAGCACCGAGTGGCAATACTCTCGGCCGCGCTGCTCCAGGCCGTGATGAACATGTACGGCGAGGACCATGAGCGCTTCGCCGTCCGTGCAGGCGTAGCGGCCGATGTCGTAGCTGAGGCGGCCAGCGGGAGGTGCCCGGCATGGGCGCTGCCCTACGACGAGTTCATGGCCATAGCCGACGTGATTACAGCCTTGTGGCCCTGCGCGGTTTTCGAGACGGCCGCGGCGTGTGACTTGTTGCTGAGCTGCGTCCTCAGCGGCGATCACTTCATGGCTACCGACGTGCTGACGGAACCTTGCTCACAACATCTTGCGTGGCCACTGCTGAGGCTGGCCATCACCAGCGAGCCTGACAACGGGATCCGCAAGGCAGAGGACCCCCTGCTGCCTGAGAATCTGCTCGCGCTGTTGGGCGAACGGGCGGCAGCACTGGCCGACTCCGAGTCGCCGGATTCGTGGGTCGGCGCGGAGATCCTCGGCGCATGCCTGGGCAGGCTGTCATGAGCGGCCAGTTCGGGCGCAGGCAGCGGGTTGACGCTAGACCTGCCCAGCGCGCCGCGGCCAACTTCCGGACCGGGCGAATGGACGCCAACGGCACCGCCTGGCGGATGCGCTCGCTCATCGCGATGGGTCATGACGCCACCAGGATCGCCCGGGCATTGGAAGTCGCCCCCGGCGTCGTCCGGCGGCTGATCCGGGGAGATCGCCGGACCGTCACCGTAGCGTTCCACCTTCTTGCCTGCCAGCTCTGGGATGCCTGGTGGGACAAGACGCCGCCCGAGCGAAGCACCGCCGAGCGACGCGCAGCGGCGCGAGCGCGCCACCAGGCTATGCGCCACGACTGGCCGGCCGCTGCGGGCCTCGACGAAGACCTGCTCGACAAGCCCGGTTACCGGCCCTGGTGCCGTTACCGCCCCGCTACCGGCACTGGCATCGCTGCCGATTTCGACCCCTGCAAGATCAGGCAGCCGAAGGCAAGGGAAATCGCATGACTACCCGGCACGATCCTGACGATCAGCGGCGGGTGGCCCGTAACCTGGTCCGTCGGGCCATGCTTGATCTGGCCCGCGCTGTCGGAGCCCAGACCATAACCCGGTCGGCGTTCCGCGGCTCGCACGCCACGATGCCAGACGTAGATCCCCTCGTTGGGCTCACCGCGAGCCGGCGCCTGGAGCTTGCTGCCCGCGAGCACGCGGCCGGATATGTCCGTGCCGCCCGCGAAGCCGGGCGCTCCTGGCAGGACATCGGCACTGCCCTTGGCCTGGTCTCAGGCGGCGACGCGCAGCAGGCGGGCGAGACTGTCGCGGAGGCCGCGTTCACCTACGCCGCCGGACATCCGGACACCGAGACCGCCCGCCGTTACGGCCGCTCTGTCACGTGGACCTGCGGCTCGTGCGACGCGGCGATCAGCGACCACGGGCTCTGCAACGGCCCAGCCGAGGACGAACGCGGCCACGCCGCGAACTGCCCGAGGCTCGCCGCCACCATCGCAGCCTGGGACGCCGAATGGGAAGCCCTCAACGCGGACTGGGAAGCCGGTCAATGACTCTGCCAAGCGCTTGCCTTGAGCGCTGCGTCACCCGCGGCTCCGACCCGGGGCGCTCTGGTGACCTCATTGGCAGCGCTGACGCACCGTCGGCCCTCCCTGGCGCGCTGACCAGCTGGGTCGACAGCGTCTACCAGCACCTCGTCTTCATCTCGGCCGACGGCCACGTCCATGGGCTGCACTTCTGGGCTGGTCCCTGGCTGGCCAACGACCTGACCGCCGGGACCGGGGTGCCGCAGGCCGTGCCGACCTCACCCGCGCGGTCGGCGGCACCCGGACGGTTGGCTCGGCCTGCGGCCTGGCAAACTGGGCAGACCCGGCCCACCGGCACGTGGCTTTGCCTCGCCGCCGGGCGGCATGTCCACGAGCTGCACTTCGCGTTTTGCGCCGGCCCGTGGCTTGCCAGCGATCTCACCGCGGCACCGGACGCCCTCCGTAAATCTTGCGCGCCCAGATGTCGCCTGGACCAGATCCCCTGATCAGGGTCGGCATTGCCGTGCTCACGCGAACAGGAACTGAGCCAGGCCGCCGGAGCTGCTGACCGCGGCGGCGGTGCCGCGAAGCTCCGGCCAGCCCGGCTGTCGTGGAAGGAGATCGCTGGCGGTCAGCGGCGTCTGGGTGCCGTCCGGATGGATCGCGGTCACCACGCCGCCGGCCAGCGCGAAGCTGTAACGCCTGCCTTCGTCGCGGTGCAGCCACTGCACCCCCGCGACGTTCCGCGCGAAAGCGTCCGAGGGCGTCGAGGCGATCTCGTGGGCGCTGATCCTTGCTCCGGTCCCGGCCGATCGGGGTGGCCAGCAGTCGAGCGCGTGCAGGTTCGTGCTCGTCGGTCTGGCGAACCACGCGGGGCCGGATGGCACAGGTGCATTTCCGTCGGTGGCCACCTTGGTGCGGTACACGGGGCTGTCGGAGCGCACTGTGCGCACGTGCCTGGACCGGTTGGAGGCCGCGGCCATCATCTCGCCGTGCGACCCGGAGATCGTGACGCCGCGGATCAAGCGAGCGGATCGGCGGCCGCAAGGTTGGGACCTGAGCCTCGAGCGCGAGGACCTGGACGAAGCCGACGCGGCGGTACTGGAGCAACCTCCGCACGCCGGGTCCGACGGCGGCAAAGTTGTGGATGACCCGTCCAGCGAGGTGCATCGCTTGCACCCCATGCCAGGAGCGGGGTGCAAGGAGCGGGCCGGCGAGGTGCAACTGATGCAGCCACGGGGTGCAGTGGTAGCACCCGAACCGACCAAGAAACCGTCCGTAAGACCGTCCGCCGCCAGCGCGCATTTACGCGAGGCGCTGCCCACCTACGATGCCAGACTAGGCGGACCGGTCGGCGAGTTCTTCGCCGCGATCGCAGCAGCCTGGCGGTTCACTGCTGCCCAGCGGGACAGGCTCGCCCCAGTCGTCGAGACCGCGCTGAACGCGGGATGGACTCCCTCGGAGCTGGCCGCGTTCACAGGCGGCAGCACCAATGGCGTGCGGAACCCGTACGCGGTGCTCGCCGCCCGGCTGTCATCCGCTGAACTGGCTGCCCGTCACAGGCGGCTGGGTGCAACACCTGCTTGCCAACCGCTCCTGGTGGGCCAATGCTCATCTGACACCGGCACGTGGGACACGGACTCCGCCCGCCCGGCTGCTCAGACCGCCGCGACTCGGCCATATCGCGCTGCCGACCTTAGGCCGGATCTGATTCGATGGCAGCGGTGTCGGCCGCGAGCTGGTAGAAGCCGAGCACCCTCTCACCTAGCGGCGTCGCCAACAGGGTCGGTGTTGCAAAGTCCGTCATATTGCGGACCGCCAGCCCGTGCCTAGCCAGAGTTCCCATAAGGATTCCCAGCACAAGTTGTATGCCTGGCCTCAGAGCGATGATGTCAGGCTCGCCCCAATAGCGGTGATCACGTAGCCGACGCGCCACGTAGGGTGCCTCCATCTCGGTGCCGGTTGGCTGCCAGCGCACTAGCAGTTCAAGCAGCGAGACATGCAGGCGTTCCATCTCCGCCATAGCCGTGAGAGACAGGTCCTCGACGCTGATCTCGGCTTCATCCGCAGCGATGAGCCCAGCTGCCAAGACCCGACCGAGTGCGATCACCTTTGGCGGCCAAGCGGTCCGGGCAGCGGCATCTGCAGCCATGGTCGTCAGTAGCCGCGTCCGCGTGGACTTCCCGGCCAGGTCGGCTAGCCTATCCGGGCCGACGCTGCCGAGATCCCAATCGGCCGCCGCGAGCATGTCTTCAACCCGGTCTCGCGCATCGCCGCGGAACTCGGCAACCACGCGATGGGCGACGACCTCCGCATAGGGCAGAGCAGCCCCGGCCGCCAGATAGGCGATCGTCGCCAGCTGAGATGACCCAGCAGCTGCGGCGCCGCCGGCAGCTGTCGCGCCACCAGCAAGCGACCGCTGCAGCAAGGTCGGCTTGATCTCTGTCGGCTCCTGCTCATCCTCGGCCACCCTCACAGGCTAGGGCCAGTCGCGTCCGTCATCGCTGAGCTAGCTCCCGATTAGCTCCACGGTGTCCAGCCGATCCAGATGCACACCCCGACGACGGTCCCGACGACCGTGAAGATGGCGCCGATGATGATGGCGAAGGCGACGACCATACCCCGCTTCCGCAAACGCGCCCACCAGCCCTCCTTCACCGGCCGGTCCTCGGTGCCGGCAATGGTGGCATCCCGTCCGGCGGAGACAGCGTCGCGGCCGGCCTGCACGGCCTGGCTGCCCACCACGCTGGAATTCGCCCCGCTCGCGGCCAGGCTGCCGATTGCGTTGCCATGTGCGCCGGATACGGTCACCGCCCCTGGCGCAGAGGTACCGCCTACCGTGATGTTCGTGCCGCCGTCGGTGGCGTGCTGGGAGCTGTAGTGGATCGTGGGACGATCCCCGGTGATCACGAGCTGTGTCGCCTGGTCTGCGGCCAGCTTGTCCGGCACTTCCTGATCCTGCGGCGTCAGCGCGACCAGCTCGGCGACCAGTTCGGCCAAGGCGGTGCGGACACGGACGAGAATGCCCCGGATCGACGCGTTGGGCACCGACCAGTACACCTCTGCGACGCGGCTGTTCGGTGCCATGTGGTACTCGTTCAGCGTGTCCACGACGATGCTCGCCCAGCTCGGAATGAGGTGATGCTCGTTCGTGCCCTGGCTGGCCAATGCCTCAAGCTCGCCGATCCCCCCACCGAAGGTGGCATCCTCCAGGTCAACATCATTCTCGCGGAGCATGTCGCGGATCTGGGGAGCGAAAACGGAGTCCTTGATCCGCTGAGTGATGCCGTTGTAGCCCGCATTGTTGGTGATCAGCGCTACCACCGCTGCGGGAACGTGACGGTAGTCAGGCACCGTATCCGCCCCGGCGTAACCGTTCAGTTCCCGGCGGGCCCAGTCCCGCAGCGTCTCGGATCCGGCCTGCCCACCGAGCACGATGCACTTCTGCAGTATTGACGACAACGGCACAGTGTCGTCAACCACGTCCGCCTCGATCTGCGCGAGCAGACCACTGCGCCTATGGGCCATTCGACGAGCCTACCCAGTCTTTGTCCCGTTAGAGGGCTCTCGAAATCGGCCATCACCTCGCCGATCTTGGACTGTCCGCCAGGGCCGTCCGCTGGCATTGTCACGGTGACAGCGTTAATCCGTACGCTTCGGAAGCATGGGACAGCTGATCGGCTACGTGCGGTGCTCCACCGACCGCCAGGACCTCACCGCGCAACGGCAGCAACTCCGCCAGCTCAGCGTCACGCGGACCGGATCTACCTCGACCACGGGATCGCTGGCCGCAACCGGGACCGGCCCGGCCTCGACCAGGCCCTCGCCGCCGTCGGCGACGGAGACACCCTCGTCTGCACCAAGCTCGACCGGCTCGCCCGGTCCGTGCCCGACGCCCGCGGCATCCTCGGCCAGCTCGCCGCCCGCGGCGTCCGGTTCGCGCTCGGCGGCACCACATACGACTGGTCCGAACCCGTTCGGCCGCATGTTCCTGCAGACGCTCGCCGTCATCGCCGAGTTCGAGGTCGACCTGCAGCGGCAACGCACCCGGGAGGGCATGGCGGTAGCCCGTGCCAACGGCAAACTGAAGGGCCGCAAGCCCAAATTCACCGGCTACCAGCAGACGCAGCTGACCAAGCTGCACGCCGAAGGCGGCCACACGATCAGCGACCTCGCCGGCATGTTCGGCATCTCCCGGTCAGCCGTGTACCGGGCGCTCGACCGCCAGGCGAGGATGGCGTCGTGAAGATCCGGTGCATTTACAGGCGCTGCGCGCCAGCAAGGATTCTGCGGGCAAATCATGCCAAATCCACGAGTGGCCGACCTGCGCCACGTGGAGCAGGGGCACGCGCGGCAGGGCCGTCGCCACCGCGGCGTGAGACCGGCAGGCGCGTGAGGCTGCATCACCGCGACCCGATCGCGAGCAGCCGAACGTCCCCACCCGGAAGAATCAGGGGAACGGCTGTGAGCCGCCGACGGCCCGGCGGTCGCCAATAGCTGAGCCGGGCCGACCGGTGCGCAGGTTCAGCTGAACGACGCAGCTTGGGCAGTTCAGTTCACTCGGACAACGCATCACCTCGACAGGACACTCGGCCAGGGATTCGGCCGCCGGTCGACTGCTGGGACTTCAGCTATCGTGTAGGTGATCTAGATCACCGTTACATAGTTCGCAGTCTTCACACCCTGGCATTAACAAATGATCTTGGTCGAGGGCGCCGCCGATGGCCGTCGTGCTGAAGATCAACCCCGGGTTCGACGCGTCGTACCCGTGGCGGGAGATCGGCACGGCCGACGCGGCAAGGGCGGTCACGCCGGCGCTGGAGTACTACCTGGCCCCGGCGGACAAGGGCGGGGAGCCGCCGGGCCGGTGGACTGGCCGCGGTCTGGCCACGCTCGGGGCACGCGGTGCCGTTCTGGGACATCACCGTGTCGGTGTCGAAGTCGATCACCTTGTTCTACGGCGGGCTGCTGGCCAGGGCAGAGAGCCTGCGGCAGGCCGGGGACACGGCCGGGGCCGGCCAGTGGGAGCGGCAAGCCGCGCTGGTGTGGGACGCGATCATAGAGGGCAACGCCGCCGCCCTCGGATACCTGCAGGACGAGGCGGGGATGACCCGCACCGGCTACCACCGGGGGACCGGCGCGGAGACCATGGCTGATCTGGGCAGATGGGAGCACGCACGGGACTGGGTGACCGGGTCGTTCCGGCAGCACACTTCCCGCGCCGGGGACCCGCAGCTGCACGTCCACAACCTGGTGCTGGCCAAGGTCGAGACCGAGCGGGACGGCCGGTGGCGGAAGCTCGACTCCAAGGGCCTGTACCGGTTCCAGGGCGCCGCCGCCGCGATTGCCGCGGTCCACGCCGAGAGCGCCCTGACCAGGCACTTCGGCGTCGCGTGGGTGCCGCGGCGGGACGGGCACGGCCGCGAGATCGCCGGGATCAGCCAGGAGCTGATGGACGCGTTCTCATCCCGCCGCAAGGACATCACCGAGCGCGCCCGGCAGGTCGCCGGCCAGCGGGAACGCGAGCACGGCCGGCAGCCGGACGAGCGGGAGATGTTCCTGATCCTCCGCGACATTGCGCTGCGGACCCGCCAGCCCAAGCCGAGCGAGCCCCTCGACCTGCGCGCCAAGCTCCGCGAGTGGGAAGCCACCGCCCGCGAGCACGACCTGGGCCAGCTCGCCGCGATCCCCGGCGCTGTCGCCGAGGCCGCCCGCCAGGCCCGCCCCCGCTCCAGCGATCGCGGCGCCGAAATGGCTGATCCGGAACGAGCCGATCCAGCCCCGGCAGTTCCCCAGGCGGTGCGCCGGGTGGCGCGGAGCATCGCCTGGGAGTTCGCCCGCCAGAGCGGCCGCGCCCCCGGCCGGGACGAGTACGCGCGGATCGAACGGTTCGCCAGCTTCGTCACCCGGCGCGGGACCGACACCCGAGCCGCCGAAACCGGCGCAGCCGATCCGGCTCTGTTGCTCCGATCCTGGGAAGCTCAGGAGCAGCGCGAGGCGCAGGCCCGGTACGAGATCCGGCGCGACACGGGCCGGGCGCAAGCATTGGCCGGAGCGGAGCGCGCCGCAGACCAGGCTCAGCAGCGGGCGCAGGATCGGGCGCTGGAACAGGAACAGGATGTCCGCGTCCGCGCCTACGCCCGCCCCGCCGGGAGCGGCGCCGCCGGCCGCGAGCCTCGCGGGCTCACCGAGGACGAGGCCCGCCGGGTGATGGCCGAGGCCGTCGCGACCGCCCAGGCGAAGATGACCACCTGGACCAAGGCCGACCTGATCCGCCACATCGGCGAGGCGCTCCCGGCCCACGCGATGGCCAGCCGCGCCACGCTGGAATCCCTGGCCGGTTACGCGATCAGCGGCGGCGCGGGGGAGCAGGTCGCGCTGCTTTCTGCTCCGGAGTGGCCGCGCGTCCCGGACTGCCTGCGCCGCTGCGACGGCGAGAGCGTCTTCCGCCCGCACGGAGCGGAGCGGTACGCCACCCACGCTCAGCTCACCCTGGAGGAGCAGCTGCTGGCGCAGGCTCAGGAGCCCGGCGCGCCGCGCCTGGACCCCGGCCAGGCGGCGCGGCTGCTCGGCGCGGACCGCGCCCGGCTCCAAGCGCACCTCCAGTCCGGGCAGCCGACCACGGCGGCCGCGATGAGCCAGGCCACCGGCTCCGGGCTCCGCATGGACCAGGCCGCTGCCGCGTACTTCCTGCTCACCTCGCCCCGCCGCGCCGAGGTCATGGTCGGCCCGCCCGGCACCGGCAAGACCCGCACCGCGGTCGAGGCCGCCTGGATGTGGACGGCCGCCGGCATCGGCCCCGCCGTCGCGCTCACCACGTCCAGCAACGCCCGGAACGTGATCCGGGCCGAGGCCCGCGCGAACGGGGTCCGGCTGGAGGCGTACAACACCGCCGAGTGGCTAGGCCACACCGAGCAGGCCCGCGAAGCCCGCCCGCCCGTGGACCTGGCGCCAGGCACGCTCATCAGCATCGACGAGGCGTCGATGATGCCGCTGGCCGACCTGGCCGCGATCCTGCGCCGCGCCACCCGGCACGGCGCCAAGGTGATCGTGACCGGCGACCCGATGCAGCTGCAGGCGGTGGAGAACGGCGGCGGCATGACGATGCTCGCCCGCCGGCTCGGCCACGTGCAGCTGTCCGAGGCCGGCCGGTTCCGGTACCCGTGGGAGGCCGAGGCGTCACTGCGGCTCCGCGACGGCGACGTGACCGTGCTCGCCGCCTACCGCGAGCGTGGCCGGCTCCACGCCGGCCACGCCGAGGCCATCCTCGAAGACGCCGCCCGCGCGTACCTGCACGACTGGCTGAGCGGCCAGGACACGCTGCTGATGGCCGGCACCGAGGCGATGATCGCCGAGCTGGCCCGCCGGGTCCGCGGCGACCTGATCGCCTGGGGGGTGGTCAGCGACGGCCCCGCCGTGCGGCTGCGCGAGGGTACCCGGGCGTCGGCCGGAGACTGGATCATGGCCCGCAAGAACGACAAATACCTCAACGCCGGGGAACCCGACAGGACGCTGGCCAACCGGGACATCCTGCGGATCACTAGTACGAGCGCCGGGCCGGGCGGCCACTGGACCGAGGTGCGACGCCACGCCGGCCGCGACCCGGCGACCGGCCAGGACCGGTGGTCGGCGCCGTTCCTGGTCACCAGGGACTACCTCGCCGAGCACGCTCAGCTCGCATACGCGGTCAACTTCCACGCCGCCGAGGGCCAGACCGTGGACTCGGGCATCTCCGTCTACACCGGGGAGGAGGACCGGCAGGCGGTCAACGTGGGAATGACCCGAGGCCGGGACCGCAACGAAGCCTGGGTGATCGCCGGATGGCGAATCGCCGACCCGGGTCCCGGTCCCAGACCCGCTGCCGAGATCGGCCGTCACGACATGCTGGCCGCCGAGCGGGCTGGCCGCTCCCGGGATGGTCAACGGGCCGTCCCCGATCCGGCCGTGGCCGAGGAAGTCCTCGGCCAGTGCCTGGCCAGGGACGGCCAGCAGATGTCGGCCACCGACACCCGCGAGGCGGCGTGGTCCGACGCCGACCGGCTCGACGTGCTCGGCGTCCAGTGGCAGCACGTGATCCGCGAGGCCCAGCAACAAAGGTATGAGGCCGACGTCCGGGCCGCGCTGCCGGCCGGGCAAGCCGCCGGGGTGCTGGCGGACCCGGCCGCGACCTGGCTGTGGCGTTCGCTGCGCGAGGCCGAGGCCGCCGGGCTCGACGGCCCGGCCGTGCTCGCCCGCGCGGTCGCGACCGGGCCGCTGGAGGACGCCGAATCGGTGGCGAAGGTAGTGGACTGGCGGGTCCGGCAGCAGATCGCCGGGATGCCCGCAGTCGCCGCCCGGCCATGGGCCGAGCAGGTTCCGGTGACCGGGGACGAGGACCTGGACCGGTACGCC
>WNGR01012447.1_pt1 | contig 10675 bp, 4 predicted proteins | sample 5407581 | NCBI WGS metagenome assembly WNGR01 (sample SAMN13153383, study PRJNA577476) | soil metagenome | isolation source: 80 cm soil or saprolite under Garry oak tree replicate 2 | place: USA:California | collected 2016-06-15 | reverse complement strand
GGCATCAGCTCCAGCGCGGTGATGCCGGTCTGCGTGAGATGATCGAGCTTGTCGACCATGGCGCGGTAGCTGCCGGCTTGCGTGAAGGTGCCGACATGAGTCTCGACGATGACGGCCTCATGCCAGGGACGTCCGCGCCAGCCCGTGGCCCGCCAGGGATAGGCGGCGTGATCGATCACCTCGCTTGGGCCAAAAACGTCGTCGGGCTGAAACGCCGAGGCGGGGTCGGGGACATCGATCTCGTCGTCGATGCGGAATTTGTAGCGGGTGCCGGCCGCTACACCCGGAATCTCGATGGAGAACCAGCCGTCGTCGCTACGCGTCATCGCGCGGGGTTCTGCCAGCAAAAGGTCGACACGTTTCGCAACCGGCGCCCACAGCCGGAACTGCGTGCCGTCCCCCGTCAGTCTTGGACCGAATTGCCGGGCATTCATGCGGCACCGGAGAAGGCAAGCACCGAGCGTGGCGGCGCCTTGGTCTCGGCGCCCACCGCGAAATCGGCGGATGCCTGGACGGCTTCTGTAGTGTTCAGCACCTGCTGCCAGCCCTTGCAGCCGGCGACTTCCGGAAATTTGAACGCGATCTCTTCGGGGGCGGCGTTCAGGACGATGAAGATCGGGGCGTGGCCTAGCCAGCGCTGGCAACGGATTTGACTGAACCGCCGGCGCAATTCGGTCAGGTGACTGATGAAGCCGGAGAGGTCTTCGCCTTCGCTGCCAAGGTTTTCCCAGCCAACCCAGCCGGTCTCGTTGTCCTGGCAATAGGCATTGTTGTTGCCGTTTTGCGTATTGCCGACCTCGTCGCCGGCGAGCATCAGCGGCGTGCCTTGCGCCAGCATCAGACAGGCGAGCTGGTTCTTGCGGAGCTGGCGGCGCAGCGCCGCGATCGCGGGATCGTCGCTGGGGCCTTCATGGCCGCAATTGTTGCTGTGGTTGTCGTTGGAGCCGTCGCGGTTGTCCTCGCCGTTGGCCTCGTTGTGCTTTGCGTTGTAGCTGAACAGATCCATCAGCGTGAATCCGTCATGGACGGTGACGTGGTTGATGCCGGCGCGCGTCATGCGGTTGTCGTGATGGAACAGGTCGGAGGAGGCGGTCATGCGGCTCGATATCTCGCCGATCAGGCTGCCTTCGCCGCTCCAGTAGCGCCGCATCGCGCTGCGGTAGCGGTCGTTCCATTCCGACCATTGCGACGGGAATGCGCCGACCTGATAGCCGCCCATGCCGAGGTCCCAGGGTTCGGCGACCAACTTGACCGACGCCAGCACCGGATCCTGCCGCACCGCGGTGAGGAAGGAAGCGTTGCGGTCGAAGCCGTTCGGGCCGCGCGTCAGCGTGGTGGCGAGATCGAAGCGGAAGCCGTCGACGTGGCAGACCTCGACCCAGTAGCGCAGCGAGTCCATCACCATTTGCAGCACGCGCGGATGAGCCAAATTGACCGAGCTGCCGCAGCCGGTGAAGTCGTCATAGAATCGCGGATTGTCCGGTTTCAGCCAGTAGTAGGAGGCGTTGTCGATGCCGCGAAACGACAGCGTCGGGCCGAGATGATTGCCTTCGGCGGTATGGTTATAGACGACGTCGAGCATCACCTCGATGCCGGCATCATGCAGCCGCGCCACCGTGGTGCGGAATGCGTCGAGCGCGTTGTCCTGCGCGTAGCGCGCTTCGGGGGCAAAGAACGCCAGCGTGTTGTAGCCCCAGTAATTTGACAGCTTCTTCTCGACCAGCAGCCGATCGTCGATCAGGCCGTGGACTGGCAGCAATTCGATGGTGGTGACGCCGAGGCGCTTGAGATGATCGATCATCGCGGGCGATGACAGCCCGCCATAGGTGCCGCGCAAGTTCGGCGGTACGTCGTCGGCGCATCTCGCGGCGGCCCCAGTTGAAGGTCTCGTCGACGACCACGGCCTTCGGCATGCCGCGGGCATTGTCGCGGCGGTCAAACGAGAGATCCTCGCGGGCGCTGCCGACGCGAAAGGCGAAATGCGCATCGCTCCAGACCAGCCGGCCGGCAAGCCGTCTCGCGTAGGGGTCGAGCAGCAGCTTGTTGGCGTTGAAGCGGTGGCCGCGCTCGGGCGCATAGGGGCCGTGGACGCGGTAGCCGTAGAGCTGTCCGGGGGAGATGTCGTTGAGATAGCCGTGCCAGACGTCTTCGGTGCGCTCGGATAATTCGATGCGCTCGAGCTCGCGGCGGCCCTGGCCGTCGAATAGGCACAGCTCGACCTTTTCCGCATTGGCCGAGAACAACGCAAAGTTGGTGCCCCTTCCGTCCCAGCTTGCACCGAGGCGTGCGGGGCTTCCCGCGGTCAGTCGCATGCCTCAGCTTTCCGGTACGAGAAAGATCGCGGCCAGCGGCGGCAGGGTCAGATTGAGTTCGGGGATGGCCCCCTCCAGCGTCCGGACTTCGCCGACATTGCCGACATTGCTGCCGCCATAATGCGCGGAGTCCGAATTCAACGCCTCTTTCCATTTGCCGGCAAACGGCACCCGGACGCGGTAGTTGTAATAGACGTTCGGCGAGAAATTCACGACCACAAGGCAGCGCGCCCGGGCGTCGTTGCCCTTGCGGATCCAGGCGAAGACATTGCCGCCGGAATCATGGGTGATGACCCATTCGAAGCCGGCCTGGCTGCAATCCAGCTCGTGCAGCGCCGGGACGTTGCGATAGAGGTGGTTGAGATCGCGGATCAATGATTGGATACCGAGATGCCGGGGTTGCTGGAGCAGGTGCCAGTCCAGCGAAAAATCGTGATTCCACTCGCGCTCCTGGCCGAACTCGCAGCCCATGAACATCAGCTTCTTACCGGGATGGCCGAACATGAAGCTGTAATAGGCGCGCAAATTGGCAAAGCGCTGCCACTCGTCGCCGGGCATCCGGCCCAGGATCGAGCGTTTGCCGTGCACGACCTCGTCATGCGACAGCGGCAGGATGAAGTTTTCCGAAAACGCATAATGCAGGCCGAACAGGATGTCGCCGTGATGATGCTTGCGGTAGATCGGATCCTTGCCGATATATTTCAGCGTGTCGTGCATCCAGCCCATGTTCCATTTGTAGCCGAAGCCGAGCCCACCATATTCGACCGGCCGTGACACCTGCGGCCAGGCGGTGGATTCCTCCGCCGCCGTGGTGGCATCCGGATATTGTCCGAACACCTCGCTGTTGAAGCGGCGCAGGAACGCGATGGCCTCGAGATTTTCCCGCCCGCCATACTGGTTCGGAACCCACTCGCCCGGGGGGCGGCTGTAGTCGAGATAGAGCATCGAGGCCACCGCATCGACGCGCAGGCCGTCGATGGCATAGCGCTCCAGCCAGAACAGCGCGTTCGACACCAGGAAATTGACCACTTCGGTACGGCCGTAATTGTAGATCAACGTGCCCCAATCGAGATGGCGGCCCTGCAACGGGTTGGCGTGTTCGTAGAGCGCGGTGCCGTCGAAATGGCCCAGGCCATGGGGATCGTCGGGGAAATGCCCGGGCACCCAATCCAGCAGCACGGCAATGCCCTCGCGGTGGCAGGCATCGATCAGTGCGGCAAAATCCTCCGGTGAGCCGAACCGGCTGGTCGGTGCGAACAGGCCGGTCGGCTGATAGCCCCATGAGCCGTCGAACGGATGCTCGCTGACGGGGAGGAATTCGACGTGGGTAAAGCCGAGATCCCGGGCATAGGCCGGAAGCTGTTCGGCGAGTTCGCGGTAGGTCAGCCATTCATTGCTGTTCTTGCGCCGCCACGAGCCGAGATGGACCTCATAGATCGACATCGGCGCGCTCAGCGCATTCATGCCCGCCGGCGCCAGACGCGGCCGCGGCAGTTTCTCCTGGTCGAAAACGATCGAGGCCGACTTGGGCCGGACTTCCGCGGCAAAGGCCACCGGATCGGACTTCAACGGCAGATGTTGGCCGTTGGGTTCGATGATGTCGAACTTGTAGTGGTCACCGACGGAGGCGTGCGGGATGAACAACTCCCAATAGCCGACGCCACGCACCCGCATCGGGTGGCGCCGCGGATTCCAGTAATTGAAATCGCCGACCACGCTGACGCCGCGCGCGTTCGGCGCCAGCACCACGAAAGCAACGCCCTCGACCCCTTCAAGCGTCACCGGACGAGCGCCGAGCTTGTCGTAGATCCGCTGATGGGTCCCTTCGCCGAGCAGGTAGAGATCGAAGTCGCTCAGGACCGGCGGAAAGCGGTAGGGGTCGTCGAGTTCGACCAGTTTGTCGCCGAAGCGGGCGCGCAACTGGTATCGCGACGAGCCGTTGGGCAGGGTACCTGCGAACAGCCCGGCATGATGAATGCGCGTCAACGGCGCCCGTTCGCCATGTTCGCCGATCGCCTCGACGTTGGAGGCTTCCGGCAGGAAGGCGCGCACCACCTTGTGGTCGCCTTCGGTGTGGAGGCCGAGATAGTGAAACGGGTCGGAGTGATTGCCCTGGATGATCGCATAGGCCTCGGCAGGTAGCTTGGTCATGAGGCCTCAAGGGACTGTTGCGACAAAATTCGAAGAATTCCGGTCAGCGGCAGGCGTAGCCAATCCGGCCGGTACGACAGCTCATATTCGATCTCGTAGCATGCTTTCTCAAGCAGGAAGAAGTTCAGTATCCCCTCGGCGGCGTCAGGGCCGGTCGGCCACAGGCGTTGGTTAACCATGGTTTCGCGATAGGCGGCCAGGAATGCCGCCGTAGCGCGGTCGCGCCACTCGGCCAGCGCGGCCCCCAGCCTGCCGTGCTCATCGTGGGCCACTTTGAGCGCCCGCTCAAGGGCTGCGGTGGTCGAATAATCGATCGAGCGGATCAGGCTGGCGACGTCGCGGGCTGCCGGCGCCTTGCGGCGGCGCTCGGCGATCGGGCGCCGCGGCTCGCCGTCGAAATCGACGATGAAGATGTCGTCCTTGACGATCAGCATCTGGCCGAGGTGCAAGTCGCCGTGATGACGGATATTGAGCCCGTCGCCTTTTTGCGGCAGCAGCGCCTTCAGCCGGTCCGGCAGCGTCGCCTCAAACGCCAGCAACTGATCGGCCAGCTGCCGATCCGCCTCCTTCAGCGTGTCTCGCCGTTGTCTCAGCGTGTCGAAGATGCGTCCGGAACGGACCAGGGTTTCGCCGATCCAGCGATTTGTGTCCTCGCGCGTGATCGGCTCGGGCGCGAAGTCGGGGAGCTCCGTGTTACCAGCCAGCGCGATATGCAGCTCGGCGACGCGCCGTCCGGCCTGCGACATGAAGCGCAAATAGGAGAACTGATCGTCGCTTTCGCGGGCCGCTTCGCTTGCCGCCAGCAGGCGCTGTTCGTCGACGAAGCGATCGAGATAGGCGGTGGTCACGGTCCAGGCATCGCCCTGATTGGCGACGAAGGCATGGAGAACCCCGATCGCGTTTCGCTTGTCATCCTCGATTAGTTCGATGCTGCCGAGCAGCGCCGGCGCGTTGGCAAAGCCCGCGACGTCGGTCAGGAAGCGCCCCATCTCGATCTCGGGATTGATACCGGTCTCCATCGTCCGGTAGATCTTGACGACATAGTCGTTATCCACCAGCGCGGTGCTGTGCGCCTGCTCGCTCTCGATGGTGCGAATATGTTCGGGCTGCCGGATCGGCTGGTCGGAGAAACGGCTGGTCGGCCGGAATTCCAGCTTCAGGCCCTGTTCGCTTTCATCGACGGTGAGCGTCTCCCGCAGATTTCGCAGCATGAGCGCGATGAAGATCTGATCGGTGGCGACGTCGAGCAGCGTTCCTTCGCGGGCGCCCTGGCGGACGGCAGCGAGCGCACGCGGATTGTAACGCTCGCGGTCGAAGCGCACCCATTCGATCTGTAGCGGCATGACATAGCGCGTGGTGACACCGCGCTGCGTGGTCTTGAAGAAGGCAAGCCATGGCCTGTTGTCGCCGATGTCGCAGAATGGAATAGCCGAAGTCAGCGTCGGGTGGATCGCCTTGGCCGATCGCTCCGGATACCAGCGCGTCCGCGCCAAGTGCCCCGGCAGCACTTCGCGTTCGAACACGCCGCGTTCGCGCGCCAATGATACCCAGGTAGCTCCGAGCGGAACGACCAGTGTCTCGAATTCAGGCACGGCCCGTGTCGGCACCGGCTCCGATTTGTCGCGCTCCTGCAACTCGAACCAGTAGAAGCCATATGGCGCCAGCGTGATCATGTAGGGTAGTTCGCCGATCGCCGGGAAACGCGTGCGGCCGAGCATTTCCAGCGGAATGCGGTCCTTCCAGGCGGAGAGATCGAGTTCGGTCGCCTGCGCGGAGCGCGACAGGTTGGCGACGCAGAGAATGGCCTCGTCCTCGTGCTGGCGCACATAGCACAGCACCGAGCGGTTTTCAGGGCGGATGAAGGTCATGGTGCCGCGGCCGAAGGCCCGCGTCGACTTACGCACCGCGATCAGCCGTTTGGTGGCGCTGAGCAGCGACGACAGACTGCGCGACTGTGCCTCGACATTGACGGATTCGTAGCCATAGACCGGGTCCATGATGGTCGGGGCGTAGAGCCTTGCCGGGTCGGCGCGGGAAAAGCCGCCATTGCGGTCCGGCGACCATTGCATCGGTGTGCGTACGCCGTTGCGGTCGCCGAGATAGATGTTGTCGCCCATACCGATTTCGTCGCCGTAATAGATGATCGGCGTGCCCGGGAACGACAGCAGCAGCGAGTTCATCAGTTCGATCTTGCGCCGGTCGTTGTCCATCAGTGGCGCGAGGCGCCGGCGGATGCCGACATTGATGCGGGCGCGGGGATCGTTGGCGTAGGTCGACCACAGATAATCGCGCTCGACGTCGGTCACCATTTCCAGCGTCAGCTCGTCGTGGTTGCGCAGGAACAGCGCCCATTGGCAATTGCTGGGGATGTCGGGCGTCTGCCGCAATATGTCGGTGATCGGGAAGCGGTCCTCCTGCGCGATCGCCATGTAGATGCGCGGCATCAGCGGGAAATGATAGGCCATCTGGCATTCATCGCCGCGGCCGAAATATTCCTGCACGTCCTCGGGCCACTGGTTGGCTTCGGCCAGCAACACCTTGCCCTTGGCGTAGGCGTCGAGCTCGGCGCGCAGCCGTTTGATGATGGCGTGGGTCTCGGGCAGGTTCTCGTTGTTGGTGCCGTCGCGCTCGCACAGATAGGGGATGGCGTCGAGCCGGAAACCGTCGACGCCGGTATCGAGCCAGCGCTTCATGACCTGGAACAGCGCGCTGACGACGCGCGGATTGTCGAAATTGAGGTCCGGCTGGTGCGAGAAGAAGCGGTGCCAGTAGAACTGGCCGGCTTCCGGATCCCAGGTCCAGTTCGACTTCTCGGTATCGGTGAAGATGATCCGGGTACCCTGGTATTTCTGGTCGGTGTCGCTCCAGACGTACCAGTTGCGGGCGCTCGAATTCTTGTGGCTGCGGCGGGCGCGTTTGAACCAGTCGTGCTGGTCGGAGGTATGATTGATGACGAGCTCGGTGATGACGCGCAAGCCCCGCCGTTTGGCTTCCTGAATGAAGCGCCTGAAATCCTTCATCGTCCCGAAATCGGGATTGATGTCGCCATAATCGGCGATGTCGTAGCCGTCGTCGCGGCCGGGCGAGGGATAGAACGGCAGCAGCCACAGCGTGGTGACGCCGAGATCCTGGAGATAGCCGAGCTTCTCGGTCAGCCCGGCAAAATCGCCGATGCCGTCATTGTTGCTGTCGGCAAAAGCCTTGACGTGGAGCTGATAGATGATGGCGTCCTTGTACCAAAGCTCATCGCCATCGGCTTCAGTCGCTGGCACTTCCCTCGCCTCGATAGTGAAGCTGCCGCCGTCATGCAGCGGGTAAGCGGCATCGAATCGAAGGGATACGCCGGCTTTGGAGCTCTCCCTGGAGCTTTCGCCGGTTTGGGCTTTTCTGTTCACGGTGATGCCATCGCCATGCAAATGAGGCCCCCGTTTCATTTGCGGAAAGGGAGACGATCCGGACATATGTAGAAAGCCGCTCACCGGAAAATGGTTCCCCTGGAACCCGAAGCCGGGTAGAGCGTTGAGGACCCGTCTATCTCCTTCCTGTCTTTGGACAATTTCGCGACGCCGGTCAGGCGTTTTGCATGCAAACCGCGGGCCGAATGGATCTTTTTGCTCAAGCCAAAAGCCAGGGAATTCAGACTGAATTTCTGGACGGTCAGGGTCACCGGCGTGTGACGGATGCCGCTGCGCTTAAAATTATTCTCGATGCCCTGCCGCCGCAGACCGCGGGGCCGTTCATTGGCGGCCCGGTCGTGGTCCGGTCGAAGCGATCGGCGCGGACCGAACTCTCGGCGGGGACGAAGCTGCCGGCCCGATGGAAAATCGTGGCGGGTTCCAAGGTCATCGCGGAAGGCGAGACGTCGACGCGCGTGGTCGCCTGGCCGCGGGATCTACCGTTGGGGGTCCACCGGCTACGGCTGACGGACGCGTCGTCGACCGTCGAGGACGTGCCGCTGCTATCGGCGCCGGAACGCGCCTTTGACGGCGATTTCGACCGTTGCTGGCTGCTCGCGGTGCAACTCTACAGCGTCCGCTCGGCCCGCAATTGGGGGATCGGCGATTTCACCGACCTCGAAGGCCTGGTCGAACTAGCCCACCATCTCGGGGCAGACGGCGTCGGCCTCAACCCGCTGCACGCGCTGTTCGACGATCGCCCCGGCGATTGCAGTCCCTATTCGCCGAACAGCCGGCTGTTTCTCAACGCGCTTTATGTCGATCCCGCGAAGCTTCCGGAGTTTCGCCAGGACGACGCGGCCCGGAATGCGCAGGCGCAGGCGAGAGCAGGCGATGTCGTCGATTACGTCGCCGCCGCCACTTTGAAGTGGCGTGCGCTGCGATCGGCCTTCGGCGCCTTCAGGCTGGAGGCGACAAAAGGGCGCCGGCAGGAATTTGAAAAGTTCCGCGCCGAGCGCGGGACATTGTTGTCGCGCTTTGCCTGCTTCGAGACTCTGCGGCACAAGTTCAACAAACCGTGGTGGGAATGGCCGGAGCCATGGCGGCAGCCCGATGACGCCAAATGCGCCGAGTTGCGCAAGGGCGCGGATGCGGCCGAGATCGAGTTTGTTGAATTCGTGCAATGGAGCGCCGACCGGCAATTGGCGGCGGTCAAGGATCGCGCCGACCGGCTCGGCATGAAGGTTGGGCTTTATCTCGACGTCGCGGTCGGCGTGCAATCCAACGGGTTCGATGCCTGGAACGAACAGGCGGCGATCTCGCGCCTGCTCGGCGTCGGCGCGCCGCCGGATCCGCTCAACACCGCCGGCCAGAGCTGGGGCCTTGCCGGCTTCAATGCCAGCGGGCTGGAGCTGAAATCCTTCGAGCCCTACCGCGAAATGCTGCGCGCCGCGATGCGGCATGCCGGCGCGATCCGGCTCGACCATGTGCTGGGTCTGAAGCGGCTCTATCTGGTGCCGCAAGGTTTTAGCGCTGCCGACGGCGTCTATGTGCAAATGCCGTTCGAGGCGCTGCTGGCGGCGACCGCGCAGGAAAGCGTCGCCAACCGCTGCGTCGTGATCGGCGAGGACCTCGGCACAGTGCCGGAAGGATTCCGCGCGCAGATCGCCGATTGGGGCATCTGGTCGTATCTGGTGATGATGTTCGAGCGCGAGGACCACGGCCCGTTCAAGGGCATCGAGCGTTACATGGCGAATGCGCTGGTCACCTTCAATACCCATGATCTGTCGACCTATGCCGGCTGGCGATCGTTTGGCGATCTCGAGACCAAGCGCGCGCTCGGCATCGATCCCGGCGAGAGCGATGATGCGCGCTGGCACGCGCTTGCCATGCTCGACGACGTGCTGCGCCACCACGGCATCGAGGGCAACGACCTTTATTCGGTCACGAATTTCCTCGCGCGGACCAAATCCCGGATGCTCGCGGTCGCGCTGGAGGATCTGCTCGGTGTGGTGGACCAGCCCAACATCCCCGGTACGATCGACGAGCACCCGAACTGGCGGCGGCGGCTTCCGGTGCCGCTGGAACAGATCGCATCGAAAATCGACGTCGCCGCGCTGAAGGCCGCAACACGCGCGCGGTCGCGGGCTTCCGATTGATCCAGGCGGTGACGAGCCGTGTCGAACAGGATCGAAGACTACGGGTTGATAGGCGATTGCGAGACGGCGGCGCTCGTCGGGCGCAACGGATCGATCGACTGGCTGTGCTGGCCGGCATTCGATTCCGACGCCTGCTTTGCAGCGCTGCTCGGCGGCCACGAACACGGCCGCTGGCTGATCGCGCCGGCGGAAGAGGTCAAGAAAACCTCGCGCCGCTACCGCGACGATACCTTGATCCTGGAGACGCGGTTTGAGACTGCCGATGGCGCGGTCGAGCTGATCGACTTCATGCCGCCGCGCGGCAATGCCTCCGACGTGGTGCGGCTGGTGCGTGGCGTCAGTGGCCGGGTCAAGCTGCGGATGCAGCTGGTGATCCGCTTCGGCTTCGGCGCGGATATCCCATGGGTCAAGAAGAACCCGGACGGAACCGGTCTGCTCGCGATCTGCGGGCCCGACATGGTCGTGTTGCGAACGCCGATAGAGACCCGCGGCGAGGATTTGACCACGGTGGCCGATTTTTGGGTCGGCGAGGGTGAAACCGTACCCTTCGTTCTCACCTACGGCCCCTCGCATCTGCCGGTGCCGGATCCAATCGATCCCGCGCTCGCGCTACAGGAAACCGAGACGTTTTGGAAAGTATGGAGCGCCCGCTGCACCT
>WNGR01016060.1_pt1 | contig 10676 bp, 11 predicted proteins | sample 5407581 | NCBI WGS metagenome assembly WNGR01 (sample SAMN13153383, study PRJNA577476) | soil metagenome | isolation source: 80 cm soil or saprolite under Garry oak tree replicate 2 | place: USA:California | collected 2016-06-15 | reverse complement strand
CGCGTGCAGCGTTGACCAGCCGAGCCCCAGGCTTCATCTGCCGGAGTGTCTCGGCATTGATCATGCGCTCAGTGGTTGGCGAGAGCGACGTGTGCAGCGACACGTAATCGGCCTGAGCCAGAAGTTCGGCCAGAGGAACCAGTTCCGCGCCCCACTCCGCCGCGCGTTCCGTGCTGACATAAGGATCGTACGCCAGCACGCGCATCTCCAGCGCCCGTGCACGCCTCGCCACTTCGGCGCCCACGCGTCCCAGCCCGATAAGCCCGAGCGTCTTGCCGCGAAGCTCAGCGCCCGCGGCGCCGGACTTCTCCCATTTGCCCGCATGCATGCTGGCGTTCAGCTGCGGAATGGATCGGGCCATCGAGAGCATCAGGGCCAGGGCATGTTCCGCCACGCTCGGCGCATTGCCTCCCGGCGTGTTCATGACCAGAATTCCGCGCCGCGTGGCCGCGTCCAGGTCGATATTGTCTACGCCTACTCCCGCGCGTCCGATCACGCGCAGCCGGCGCGCGTGGCTCAGCAGTTCGTCGGTCACCTGGGTGGCGCTGCGCACCACCAGCGCATCGGCCTCGGCCAGCTCGCTCGCGAGCGCAGCCGCCGCCGGCTGCACCACCTGCCACCCGGGATCGGCCAGCAATTTGACGCCGTGCTCGCTGATCCGGTCAGCAACAATAATTTTCATGGCCCCAGAAGCCTATCGGCCACGCCTTCCCCTGTCAATTGACGATCCGATCAGGTCCGGTTTTCGGACCCCGGTGGAGTCCACCGGACTCCAGAAACCGGAGCTCGTCATCCCGTCTTCCGGCGAAAGTCACCAACAGGATGAGCTTTCGCCGGTCAACAAAGTCGAACCGGAGCGAGGGATCTCTCTGAACTCTTTGTTGTCTCAGATAGCACCGCGGTCTTCGGCATTTGGCCCTTGGCGCCTATGCTATAGTGGCCGTCCGACAAAAAGAATCCCCAGAAGAAAGCATCCATGCCCTTCATCGATCGCATTCAAAAAGAACTCACCCAGGCCATGAAATCGAAGGACGAATTGCGTTTGAGCGTTCTGCGCATGGTGAAAAGCGCGCTGAAAAACAAAGAAATCGAAAAGATCCGGCCGCTCGACGACGCCGAGTCGCTTCAGGTCTTGCAGACCTTGGTGAAGCAGCGCAAAGAATCGGTTGAACAGTTTTCGCGCGGCGGCCGCGCCGATCTGGCCGACAAAGAAACCCGCGAAATCGCCATTATCGAAACCTATCTGCCCGCGGCCGCGAACGAGGCCGACATGGACCGAGCCATCGAAGCCGCCATCGCCGAAATCGCCGCCAATTCGCCAAAGCAAATGGGCGCGGTCATCAAGGCGGCGCGAGCGCGCCTGGAAGGCAAAACGGTCGATGGCAAGGCGCTTTCCGATCGCGTGCGCGACCGCCTTTCCCGCATGAGCTGACTCGCCTTGCCCTGACGCAAAAACCCTTCTGGGGATACGTCAGCTTCCGAAAATCCCGTTTTTCGGGAGTTGGGAAGAATCGGGCCATACCGCCGCTAACATTAGCCATCCAGTTTGGCTATACTTTTCCAGCGAGAGAGGTGAATTATGCTTGGACGTCGGTTGGTCGCTTTGTGCTTGTTGTTTTCCTTTGCGGGTGCCTTCAGCGCTGCGAAGGAGCCTCCAGCGCAGGTGATCGTTTGGCCTCCGTCAGGTCCAGCCGTCGTACGCTTTACGCTCGGAAGGCTCAAAGAAATCGCCTCCTCGGGCGGAACGCACAATTACACGATCGACATCACCGCTGAAAATGTATGGGGCAAGAGAATAGCCAAAGCGGATTTTTCTCTCTATCTATTCGATAAGAATAAGACACGGATCGGAGAAGGCTGGATTTCGATAAGTGACGTAGGGCCCGGAGCCGTCATCAAATTCCAAACCGCTGCTCAAGCTTCGGGGATTCCGATTTCGATGGAATTGGCGCCGCAGTCGCTTCCCTCTGAACTGCAGGCATATCTTCCTCCCAAGACGATTTCGATCACTGTAAATTCCATTCCTCAAGGAGCTGACGTAAAGATCGACGGAACTGAGGCTGGAACTACACCAAAGATTGTTCAAGTAACACCAGGCAAGCACATGCTGGAGTTCACTAAGGAGGGTTTCAATCCGGGGCACTTCCCACTGGAGGTGACTCCCAACGATACCTCCGGAGGCAGTGTGAGTTATGAGCTAGGAACATCCGCTCATGACACCGTCGAACTTCGAGATGGATCCGTTCTAACTGGAGACGTGGAATCGATGTCGATCACAGAAGTCGTAGTAAGGATGGGCGGAACACTTCAACATCTAGACCGCAATCAGGTTAAGCGGATTGCTCTAATCCCGCGCGAGGCAGCGTCGCGATAGCTCTAGTCCGTGATTGCCGATTGGACCGAGCCATTGAGGCGGCTATCGCCGAGACCTCCGCTAATTCTCCGAAGCAAATGGGCGCAGTTATCAAGGCGGCACGAGCACGCCTCGAAGGCAAGACGGTCGATGGCAAGGCGCTTTCCGATCGCGTGCGCGACCGCCTCTCGCGCACGGGCTGACCCGCCTTGCCCTGACGCAAAAACCCTTCTGGGGATACGTCAGCTTCCGAAAATCCGGTTTATCGGGACTCTATCTCGAGGATACAAAAAACTAGGGCTTCTCCACGATGTCCGCCTTCATCGGGCCTAGGACACCCAGCAGGGTGTTCTTTTCGTTGGCTCCCACTTTATTCTTGTCCAGCGCCTTCACGAGATCCTCAACCAGAGCGTTGAAATCGGCCGTGCTCACACCCATACCGCGGTGCGCGTCCTTCATGGTTTTCCCGGTGTACTTGCAGGGGCCGCCAGCAGCCTCGCAGATCTGATTCACCAGCTCCATCTTCAGGTGGTTCAAGTCGGTATGCGCGAAGAACTGATTGATTCGCGTGTCAGCGCCGACGTTGCCGACGAAGTCGTCAACCACCTTCGTAATTCCCGCCTTCTTTCCCAGGCGATCGTACAGGGATGGTTCTTTCTTCGTGGACGTATGGCGCAACCGCTGTGAACAAAACCGCTGCGCAAAAAATCGCTACCTCAAACCGGATTGTCTTGAAGATGTAGTCTTTCATGTTCACTCCTCCAGGTGCGTCGGATTGTACACCTGAACGAGGCCTGCTCAGCCGCACGTCAGTCGTTTGCAACTAGCGTGGCTGCGAGACTTGGGATGATTTTGGAAGCCACTTCCCGACAAATCCCTGCCGGCTCAACTGGTCGATGCAACACCCTCTAGCTTAAATTGTTCCCTTCAAAGGTGGTGTTTTCTGATCGATGGGAGATATGCAGGCTTACTGCAACCGGGAGAGCCGATTTAGCGCGGCGTTTGGAGGCTCCGGCTGTTATTGCGTGAGATCGGCTGCGCCGTCGGCAAGGCACATGCCGTCATTCACTTAAAAGGAGGTGCTGCATTGACCCATTGAGACCACCCCGTTTCTCGGAACTTAGAAGCCGTCCGATCTTCGAAAAAACCAGATTGACCCACAAGAGTCTTATTCTGATCGCTGTTTGACAAAGAGAAGCCGGGGCCGCACTCCAGGCGGGTCGCCCATGAGTGCCGGGCAGAGATGTCGGAATGGCACTTACACCGGTCGGATGCGTCGTCGGAGCAGTGGCCCGAGGCCGAGCAGTCCGGTGCCGAGCAGGAGCAGCGAAGACGGCTCTGGCGTTGGGACAAGCGTCATCATTCCCTGGGCCAGGGGGTATGATGTGGTTGCTGTGAAGAAGTCACTGGATATGAAACCTCCTACCTGTGAGCAATTTAGAGGTGAGCTTCCGCATAGAGGCACCACATCGCGAAACCCGAACAAACTCGGCATCGGGAAGACCAAGCTTACCCCATCATCGAGAGAGGCGTCGAAAATACCAACGGTGTCCAAAGAGGGGTTACCTTTAACTGGATGCTGTATGAGAACGAGCGTGAATGGCCCCAATGGCACCGAGCCTGTCGTCAACAGACTCGCAGATGTAACCAAGCCCGTTGTCGAGTCAAAAATCACCATGCCAGTTAGGGAGGTCGCAGTGCCAGAGAACGTGGCAGCTGCGTCGTACACGATGGAGTCGGCCCGAGCCGTTCCTGGTGCCACAAGCGCGATCAAACCTAACGTGACCGCCAACGCGTACTTCGTGGGTTTCATAGTCCGCCCCCTATGCGAACCGCTTTTCGTGCCAGGAGACACTCCGTCACCATCGTCGCCGCAATCGTGTAGCCACTTCTACTGGCGTTGCATGCAAAGGGGTTGCGCGAAAATACCCATTCGCAAAGTGCAGGCTTTTTCCCCTTTGCTGCAAGCGCTTGGCACATGTAGGCACACTACATGGTTTCACTTAAAGGCTGGGGAGGAAGGACCATCCTAGAGGCTGAGAGACCTTTCCAAGTCTCGAGAAGTCGGGTTATCGGAAACTGGCACACTGTCCCCCTTTCTGCGGCGTTTCCCGTCCGTCTTTTCCTGCGCTACGATTCAGCTATGCCCCTGCCCGAAGTGATTCCCGTCCGCTACACCGAAGAAGAAGCCGGCTACGTCAGTTTCCGCCCGGTGGTGCGGCAGAGCTTTCGGCCCGATCAACTTCTCGATATGGTGCTCAGCGTCACGGGCAAAGATGCGGCGCGCATCAGACAAATTCTTCGCTCCGGCACGGTCGTTTTTCACTTCTATCGTAATTTGTGGACGGGCTTCGATATCGACCCAACCGAATTGAGCGGGCTGCTGGCTCGCTTTCCCGATCCCGACCCTTCACGCGAATTTCGCACTTCAGAGTGTACGATCGTCGCCATTGAATCCGGCGCCACGCCCCCGCGGCCCACAGTTGAAATCCAAAGACAGGCAATTTCGCGCTCGCGATTATTTCGCCGCCGGCGCTTTTGGGACGCGCTGCTCGCCGAGGTTTCCTCGAGCTCAGTCGCTTATCACGGCTATTCCTTTGCCCATCGGGCCGATCTCTACCGGCTCGAACTCGTCCCCGAATCCCGCGCGCGGCTCGCCGCAGCCGCCGCCTCGCTCGCTCCGCGAGCCATGCGCAGCGAGCTGCAGGCCATCGGCCAGGCCGCGCGAATTCTCTTCCTCTGCCCTCGCGCGAGCGTGTAGCCTGCCTAAATCGCATGTGACAAGCGCCGCGGTTTCGGTTAACTTCAGTGATTTCGTTATGACCTCAGATCGCGGCAGTTTCGTGGACCTGGAACACGCCTCCGTGGCTCGCGGCGAGAAAATCGTGCTGCACGATATCTCGTTGCACATCTCCAGCGGCGAACACATCGCCATCCTCGGCCCTAATGGCTGCGGCAAATCCACTCTGATCAAAACGATGACCTGCGAGTGTTATCCCATCGCCCGCGAGGGCATGCGCGCCCGCATTTTTGGCCGCGAGCGCTGGGACGTCTTCGAGCTGCGCAAGCGGCTCGGCGTGGTCGCCGCCGAACTGCCCAGCGAACGAACCCTGCACACACGGGGCCGCGACGCCGTGATCTCCGGCTTTTTCGCCAGCTCCACCATCTGGCCCGAAATGCACGTCAGCCAAGCCATGCGCCAGCGAGCCGCCGCCGTGCTCGATCAGCTCGAAGCAGGCCACCTTGCCGAAAAACCGGTCGGCGAAATGTCTGCGGGCGAAATGCGCCGCGTCCTCATCGGGCGCGCGCTCGTGCACAATCCGGAAATGCTGCTCATCGACGAACCCAGCAACGCGCTCGACCTCGCCGCGCAAAGCGAGTTGCGCCAGACGTTGCGCCGCCTCGCGCAGCACGGGGTGGGCATCGTACTCATCACGCATCACCTTGCTGACATCCTCCCAGAGATCGACCGCGTCGTGATGCTGCGCGCGGGGCGAATTTTTGCCGATGGCCCCAAAACGGAGTTGCTCACCGAAGACCGGCTGCAGAAGCTCTTCGGCGTGCCGGTTACCATCGCCCGCCGCGACGGCTTTTACTACGTCTGGTAGCGCCGTTGCTTGACGTCGCTCCCAGTCGTCAACAAAGCTTGTCATCCCGAGGGAGTCCAGGCTTTGAGCGCGAGTTCACGTAGTGGAGCCCTCGCGCGTTAAAAAAGCCGGGACGACCGAGGGATCTGCTTTTTCCTCTGGCGTTAATCTCGCAGTCGCGTGGAACACTGCCAGCCAATTCCCTACTCCGCATGCCGGTTTTAGGTGATAATGCGCGGCGCAGCTGCCGCCGTGATGGCATGCGCGGCCGCTCTGACCATTCCTGAGGTGACGCTTGGCGACAAAGACTTGGAGCTCTACGGCGCCTCCTGAAGAATTTCAGCCTTACATCCACTCGGAGAAAGGCGTTCCCGAATTCACCTTGCGCGCCATCCTGGCGGGCATCGTCGCCGGCCTTTTTTTCGGCGCCGTCACGGTCTACGTGGGCTTGCGTGCCGGCCTCACCGTTTCCGCCTCCATCCCCATCGCCGTGCTATCCATCAGCATTTTGCGTGCCTTCGGCAAAGTCACCATCCTCGAAAACAATATCGTGCAAACCACGGGCTCGGCCGGCGAATCCATTGCCGGCGGCGTGATTTTCACGCTGCCAGCATTGATTTTCCTGGGCTTTCCTTTGGAATACTGGGGTGTATTTTTCCTTGCTCTGATTGGCGGATGGCTGGGCGTTCTCTTCATGATTCCGCTGCGCCGCCAGCTCATCGTCAAAGAACACGGCAATCTTCTTTATCCGGAGGGCACGGCCTGCGCCGACGTGCTCGTAGCGGGCGATCGCGGCGGCTCCTTCGCCAGCCGCGTTTTCTGGGGATTAGGCCTCGGCGGCTTGTACTCGGTGCTGATGAATACGATCGGAGCCTGGCGCGATACGCCCACCTATAACCCCACGTGGCTTCCCGGCGCCTCCTTCCGCGCGAACATCACGCCGGAATATCTCGGCGTCGGCTACATCATCGGCCCGCGCATCGCCGGCATTCTTTTTTCCGGCGGCGTTTTTTCCTGGCTGGTGCTGATGCCGGCCATTCGCTTCTTCGGCTCGCTTTCACCGAATCAAGCGCTCTATCCGAGCACCATCCCCATTCCGCAGATGACCTCCGACCAGCTTTGGTCGAGCTATATCCGACCGATGGGCGCGGGCGCCGTTGCTGCCGCGGGAGTGATCACTCTGGCCAAAACGCTGCCCACTATCTGGGCGGCTCTCACCGCCGGATTAAAGGAAATGAAAGCCGGCCGCGAAGGCCGCGCGCGCGTGGCCAACCGCATCGAACACGATTTGCCCATGAAATTCGTTGTTCTTGGCGCTGCGGCGGTCGCGGCGATGATCTGGGTCCTTCTTACTTTTCGTCCGATTCCCGGCGCGCAGACCGGGCTCTTTGCCAATTTCCTCGCCGCCATCTTCGTGCTTGTCTTTGGATTCTTGTTCACCACGGTCTCTTCGCGCATCACCGGGCTCATCGGCACCTCCTCGAATCCCATCAGCGGCATGGCCATCGCTACGCTGATGGCCACCTGCGCCATATTCCTTTTGGCCGGCTGGACCGGGGGATCATATTCCGCGCTGGCCCTCACGATTGGCGGTGTAGTCTGCGTTGCCGCCGCAAATGCGGGCGGCACTTCGCAAGATTTGAAGACCGGCTTTCTGGTTGGCGCGACTCCGTCGAGGCAGCAGATTGCGCTGATCATCGGCGCCATGGCTTCGGTCTTTGTGATCGGCGGCACCCTAAAACTGATGAACCTCGGTTTAGCCGAATACAAACCGGTGCAAATTAATGTCGACATCGCGCACCTGCCTTCGGGCGTGCAGGTGGAAAACCCAAATTACGTCTATCAGGGCAAAACCTACACGCTCATCAACGCGCTCGGTTCGGGCGTCGTGCCCGACGGCAAGTACCTCTACGATGCCGATACTCATCGCGTGGAGATTCAGTGGGTGCAAGGGATCGGCAGCGACAAAGCTGCCGCGCCTCAGGCCCGGCTGATGGCCACGGTGATCAACGGCATCCTCAACCGCCAGCTTCCCTGGCGGCTCGTGCTGCTGGGAGTCTTTCTCGTCTTCACTGTGGAACTGCTCGGCATTCGCTCCTTGCCCTTTGCCACCGGCGCATATCTGTCCATCGCCACGACGATGGCCATCTTCGCCGGCGGAGTGGTGCGCTGGCTCGTGGAACGCAGCCGCGGCGCCGCTGCTGGACATGAAGTTGGTCCCGGCCCCCTTTACGCCAGCGGCTTAATTGCCGGCGGCGGTGTCTTTGGCTTGCTCGGCATCGTCGTCGCTCTGCTCGAGGACCAGGAGTTCCGCTACCACATCTTCCGCTCCGGCCTGTTCCAGTTTGGTCCCAAGATCATGGGCGGCTTGGCCGATAGCCATCTCTTCGCCGTTTTCATGTTCGTGCTGCTCGCCGCCTCCCAGTTCTACTTCGCGCGCAAGAAAATGGAGTAGCCGTTTTGCGACGTCCGTTGGCGGCAAAGGACCTGACTGGTTCGGTAAGGATGCGAATAGAGTATGGTCGCGGTTGCAGCCAGGGTTGCTAGCGCAGAATCTACACCGGAGGCCGGTTTGCGCCTCATGGAGCGCCCGTATTGAAAAGCGGGTGCCGGCGCGTGCACAATTGATGAAAGCGCAATCGATGCTGCCATAGGGAAAGGACTAATATGGACCGGGAGCGAGAACGGGCGGCCGAGGTCGTATCACGCTACATTGGGCTCGGGCAGCTTAGGGAACGCATCGAACGCCTGTTGCTGAGATCAGACGTGCAATACGCTGTTCGCTTCGATAGCGGCAATACGGAGGGCGAGTTTGCGTATTCCTGGTCGGCCATTTGGTCGGAGAACTGACAGCGCCTTATCTCCGCATTTTCCTTCACATTCCGAATTCGCTTGCAAAAAGTGGAGTGAACGCGTTGTGGCGCGCATCGCTGAATTGGCCTTCAAAGCTCAAACAGCCACCACGAACGCGTTCTCTGATCTGTCGATTCAAACCCTTGCACTATAGATGAGAAAGGGGTAGTTTCCGGCAGAGGTGCGCGGTGCAAACGAAACTCCTTCTGGTTTCTGCCGTCGCGGTTAGCCTTCTCATTGCCGATCCGGCGTTTGCGCATCACGGGACCGCCGGATACGACATGGCCAAGATCGTCACCCTCACGGGAACCGTGACCAAGGTCGATTGGACTAATCCTCATATCGTCATCTACATGGATGCGAAAGATGCCACGGCAAACATCCAGCATTGGTCTCTCGAGCTCTCTGCTCCCCTTCTGATGCAGCGTTTCGGCTGGACCAAAAATTCCGTCAAGGCGGGCGACCAACTGGTTGCGGAGACCCACCCTGCGAAAAACGGTGCGCCCGTCGGGACCAGCGGAACCGCCACTTTCATCCTGAAGTTCGTGGTTAACGGCACTCCCCTGCCCGTGGTGAGCGGCACACCGCCGCCTCACGAGTGAAATCCGCAGTGGAATCGCTTCAGGACCCCTGCGTCATGTAAGGAGTTACACGATGCGGAATCGCCGGATCAGCTTCCTCAAGAACTTGGCCGTTTCCGTGGGCCTGCTTTGCGGCGCCCCGGCCCTGCTCGCACAAACAGCCACGCCGCAGCCCGCCGCCCGGAGTTCTTCTCGCGTGCCGGATCTATCCGGAAATTGGGCCGTGAAGCCGGGCGGGACGAGTTGGGATCCGTCCGACCCCTCGGGCAGCAAGCCCGAGCAGCTTCCGCTGACGCCTTGGGGACTCGAACGGCTCAGGGCCGCTCGGCCTCCCTTTGGAGTCAAACAGACGTTCGACCCCAATGATCCGCACCAGAGGTATTGCGATCCGCCTGGCACGCTGCGTATGTATTCTTATCCCTGGCAGTTCACCATCCTGCAAACTCCCGCCCAGATTTACCTGCTGTTTGAATACCTTCACGTATGGCGCATCGTTACGATGGATCGTCCACATCCCAAAGATTTGGACTCCACATGGCTTGGCGATTCCGTGGGCCATTACGAAGGCGGCACTCTCGTCATCGATACGGTCGGTTTCAATGACAAAACCTGGCTCGATAATGTGGGCCATCCGCACAGCGATGAGTTGCACACCGTGGAGCGCTTGCGGCGGTTGAATCAAGACACTTTGGAGCTCGAGCTTACCATCGAAGATCCTAAGGCCTACACCCACTCCTTCACTTCAAAGAGAACCTTCAAGCTGAGTTCTTTCCCCATGGGCGAAACGATGTGCTCTTTGTCCGAGGACCAATCGTTTCAACAGCACATCATGGACCGCACGGTCTCATCGCCGGCCGCGAAATAACGCCTGCATGCTGCCCCGCGAGATATCGTTGCGTGACGCTTGCAGACCGGCGACACGCTTGGGCACACCTTGGATATTGCCGGCACGCCTTGGCTCGATGGCGCCGAGCCGTAGGCCGGTAAAGGCGGCCCTGGCGCAATCGTGCGCATTCTGGTTGATCTGGCCCTGAATTTCGACGCCCAGCAGGCGGAAAAATGAGAGCCCGGACCGATCGCATCCGGGCTCCCGGTGTGAAAGACCTTTTTAGCTTCCGTTATCTTTTATCTTACCTCGGCTCCCGCTCCACGTGAGCGAAGACGGCCACGCAGCCCGTGCCTACGAGGCCAAACTTGGAGCACTGGTCTCCGTCGGCCGCCCGAACCGGCGTAAAGACGTGATTGTTTTCGGCAAAGGCCGCTTCGTTCCTGCCGCTGAAATCGGAGAGGGTTTGAATCACC
>WNGR01009293.1_pt1 | contig 10676 bp, 6 predicted proteins | sample 5407581 | NCBI WGS metagenome assembly WNGR01 (sample SAMN13153383, study PRJNA577476) | soil metagenome | isolation source: 80 cm soil or saprolite under Garry oak tree replicate 2 | place: USA:California | collected 2016-06-15 | reverse complement strand
CTCAGGCGGCCCAGGGCACTGAGCAGGTCTCGTCCAACATCGCCGACGTGCAGCGCGGGGCGAGCGAGACCGGATCGGCCTCCTCGCAAGTGCTGTCTGCCGCGCAGATGTTGTCCGGCGACAGCAATCGCCTCAAGCTTGAGGTCGGCAAGTTCCTGGAGACGGTGCGGGCTGCCTGATCCAATCCCGTCTTTGCAACGCGGGAACGGGGATATGTAAGGAGTGCTGTCGCTAAACCTGTGGCTGTACGGGCGCCTTCCTTAAGACACTGGGAATCCTTCGGCGGGATGCTTTAGCGCGACTTAAGCAGGGCTGCCTCCGGACAGAAGCGCGGGCCAGGCAGTGGTGGAGGGCGGAGACACCGGCGAGCGGTGGCTCCGGTCGCGGATCTATGACCGAGACTAGAGCGTGACCGACCGAAGGTCTGGCCGCCCAAACATCCTTTCACAGTTTGCCCCAATAGCAGACATCTGGAGGACTAAAGCGGAGGTCCGAAAAGTGCCCACGAGCGGACATGGCCCTTTATTCGATCACTTCATCGCCACGGTGAGCAGAAGCGGCGGGATGGTGAGGCCGAGCGCTGGTTCGCTGACGGCGGCAAAAGGCGCGTCGGTCATCCCTGCACAGCATTGCAAGTGAAGCGGTTGCAATCTCGGTAAACGCCCCGACACTCGAAGGATGGTATTTGCTTCAAGGACAGGCAGTTGCGATATCGCGCACGACAGATATTTATGCATAGCTGTTTAGCGGTCTGAGCCGCTGCCAAGGTGAAAGAGGCAAGATCGGCGTCGCGGGCGTTGAGTGTTCCCGGGGTCAATGACAGAAGCACTGCAAAGAGTACAGAGACGATCGCAATCGACCGCTTGCTACACTTCATGGCCCAACCCCCTTGGGTCGAAAAACACGGCGAGTCTGGAATGACGTCGCAGTTCGTCATTGAAGTAGAGCGCTTATTCATCCGCAACACCTTCTAACAGCTTTCTCGCCTACTTGCCCTCGCATCTATTTAGCCCGCTAGTCCGAAAGTGCCCAGTAGCTGCCATTAGCTATTGGGCGCTCTGTGGGCCCTCACCACTCCGGGGGCCGGATCGTCGGCCCGATGCCCCCAGGACCTGGCAGGCCCGGAGTCGCCTGTTGCGGCTCGTTCGCGGGCGGGAGCAAGGTGCCCCAGTCCGTTCGCGCACGCATCTGGTCAGCCGTCGCCGGGGACACGAAGTTGTCACCTTCCCGTATCTGCCATCCGCCGCCGAGCGCCCGAAACACCGCGGTGAGGCCGAGCGGAACGTTGGCCGAGGCGCCGGCCAGGCTGTTCTGCGCCTGAAAGAGATTTTGTTCCGCGGTCAGTACGGTGGTAAATGACGTCGCGCCCTGCTCATACTGCTCAAGTGCGATTCTGAGAGCGCCATTTGCCGCTTCGACGCTGCGACGCAGATACGCGGCCTGGTTCCGCGATTGCAGATATGTCGCAAGACCGTTGTCCACCTCCTGCTGCGCGCTCAACACGGTGTTCTGATAGTCGATCAGCAATTGCTGAAGCTTGGCATCCTGCAAACGAATGTTGTTGGTGATCTGCCCGTAGTTCAGGAGATTCCATTGAAACGACGGGCCCGCAGCATACGCCACGCCCTTCCAACTGACGACTTGACCAAGGTTATGGCCATTGGCGGTACTGGCAGAGCCGCCGAATGTGCCTGTAATGCTGATTGCCGGATAGAGTTGCGTCGTGGCGATCCCAATCTGCGCACTCTGCGCCAGCGCGGCGAGTTCGGCGGCGCGGACGTCCGGTCTCCGGCGCAACAGATCCGCAGGTATGCCAACGACGACGGAGGCAGGCGGCGACGGTATCCTGCCGGCCGATCGTGAAAGCATCATGCCGAGCGACTGCGGCGGAACGCCGAGCAGGACGCAGAGCGCGTTTTGCCCCTGCTGCAGTTGTATCGTCAATTGGGGTATTGCCGCACGAGTCTGTTCGAGGACGTTTGTCGCCTGGAAGACATCAAGCTCCGAAGTCCCGCCGCCCGTGAACTTTGCCTTTGCGATGCTAAGCGCCTGTTCCTGCCTTCGGACATTGGCCCGTGCAATGGCGATCAACTGCTCCGTTGTGCGGATACCAATATATGTTGCGGTAACATCGGCCAGAAGCGACACCAGAACGCCGTCATAAGTCGCAATCGACGCCAGGTACACGCCATCGGCGGATTCAACTCCGCGGCGAAACTTGCCCCAGAAGTCCAGCTCCCAGGCTGCCTGCGCAGCAAGAGCATCGGTCCAGAAATATGAAGGCGTCGCATTCGGACCGGCCAGCGGCGTCGCCGCGCTGGTTCGATTGTAAATGACCGAGCCCACTCCTTGCTGCACCTGCGGATAGCTTATGCCGATGGCTATTCCTAGCGCCGCACGTGCTTGCAGCACCCGAGTCCCCGCACTCTGCAGTGTCAGGTTTTGGCCATACGCAATCTGGATCAGCTTGTTGAGAGCCGGATCACGAAAGCCTGTCCACCAGTGTTCGTACTCAAGGGGGCCGGATTTAACCGAGCGATTGTCTGAGCCACGAAATTTTTCGGCAAGCGGAGCGACAGGCGCCGTAAAATCCGGCCCAATCGTACATGCCGCGGTTGGCATGAGAAGCGAAGCTACTAGCGCCCAATGAATTGGCCAGCCAACAACGGCGCCGACATTGCGCCACCGTCCAAACGCTGCCTGATGAAGCATCTCCAAGATATTCTCTCCCGACGCGTCGACCTGAACCGTGCATATCCCCTTGTTGTTGTGTTGCACGTCAGGATGGCGGCTTTTCCACAGTGGGCATGACGTACAACAGCCACTTCTTCATCCGGATCGTGACCTTCGAAATGACGTGCGTAGCCTTGCCCTTCTGCGTATAGATCGCCGCCGATCCACCTGACCCGAGGGACAGTTTGCGGGCTACGGCATCGTCGCTGAAATTGATCCGCACTGCATAAAGCCCGTCAGATCCGATCCGGGCCGCGTTCGGGATTGTGCCGCTGGTTGTGAATTGGCCTCCCCCCGTTGCCGGGATTACGTAGTCGACTTTTCCCAGGAAAAGACGGCCGGGATACGGGTTAAGCACCATTTCCACATCATCGCCCGGCTCGACATTCGAGAGCCAGTTCTGCGGAAACACGGCGGCGACGGCGATATCGGACACGTTGACGAATGTTCCGGCCGCAGCAAGCGGCATCGGGACGAGCATGGTGCCAATCTGCACCTGCCAATTCGTAACGTATCCATCACCTGGCGCCGTCATCTTGCACTGCGCCAGGTTGAACCGCGCGTCATCCAGTTGTGCTTCAACGACCGGAACGTTGCTTTGGGCCGTTCGCACGGCAGCTTCGGACTGTTGTGCAGAAGCCTGTGCCTGTGCAAGGCCGGCTTCGGCCTGTTGAACGGCGGCGTCCGCCTCCGCACGTTCTTGCGTCGCTTTGGCCACGTTGAGCACGCTAATAGCGGCTTTGTCCTGGTGTTGAATATTGAGGGCGACCTGTTCCTGGGTCTTCGCTAACTCGTCGGCCGCCTTGGCTTTGACAAGATTGGCCTGCGCGTTCGAGATAGCGGCGTTTGCCGTTACCAGCGCGGCTTCGGCTTGCTTTATGTTGGCCTTCGACACAGCCAACTGCGCCTCGACCTGGTTCACCGTGAACTGGTACGGCGCCGGATCAATCTCCAGCAGCAAGTCACCTTTCTTGACCCGTTGATTTGCCTGGGCGTGGATCGTCTTGACCTGTCCTTTGACGTAAGGGACGAGTTGCACCACGTACTGGCTGGTCACCATTTTGTCCGTAATCGGTGCCGACTGGGTCCAGATCACCACGACCCCACCGATCATGAATACGCCCGCGACGATCATGGCCGCGATTATATTGGCCGTGGGCTTGATGCGCAGGACCTTGAACAGCACGAGAACGACGGCAACGTAAACAATGATCAGGATTGCGATCACGGTCGCATCTCCTTCTCCCCGGAGTGCTGACGCAATGTCGTCAAGCTGTCACTCGCGTCGGGTTCGACGCCATGCGGATGAACTTCGTCCCTTGCTGATTTCACTCCGAACGGCGTTGTGAACGCCCATATGAACGCCACCGGCCATAGCAACCCACCCGTCGCGATCCCGATCCAGCTCATCGCATTGATCGCGCCGGCCTGCGGATGATTCCATTTGTGTGCGAGCTGACCTGGAAGTTTGCCCAGATTGACGACGATGATTACGCCAACAAAGATCAGAACAGCAAACACGACAAACGCGAACGCATCCAACGCGCCGAATGAAGAATCCACTGCCAGCACTCCTAAAGCTGCGCGGTCATATTCCCCGCAGGTGATCACTGCTCAGTCTATTCTATCCAAGATAAGGGCGAACGTTTTTTGCTTCGCAGACTAAAGTAGAACAACCTCCGGATCTATGCATTTCGCTCCGCCTGAATGAAAGGTCCGCACGCGTGGCGTTCAGGCGCCCATGTCTGAGTTGGGTCAAAGTGAGACCTCCGCACTCGATCTTGGGGTGGCCGCTTCTACCCTGAAACCGGACATCCCGGCCCCTGGAGAAAAGGGGCTTGATCTTGCAACTCGGTTTACAGAAGCGTGAGGGCAGTAGCCGTCCTGCATCGCGCGAAGCGCGGTATGCGGGTCGAGAGTTGCGGGGTGTCTGTTGCGCCGCAACACATGGTTGCAGAGAAATAACGTCGGCTATCGTTGGTCCCGTAGTTTTACGTAGGTTCCTGTTAACGGCTGTTTGCAACTATGAGCGCAATCTACCGGATAAGAACCAGCCAGCATTATTGGAATGACTTCCGCCCTGCCGTTCGTCGTGACGGTCGCGGCGCAGGTGACTTGTGCGTTGCTAGGTATCATCGGGATTTGCAGTGATGTCGAAGTTATCGATCGTCTTCAAGCTTCTGACCGTGTTGTCGGTCCTCGTGCTCTCGCTCGCCGGCGTCGGCGTGGTGGCGATCGGCACCATGCAGAACATCAATTCTCATACCGTCGAGATCGCGGAGAGCTGGCTGCCGAGCGTGCGAGCGCTCGGCTCGATCCGCGCCGACGTCAATGAGCTGCGTGTCGCGCTCCGCCTGCACCTGATGCAGGACACTGCCGAGGGCAAGGACGCCGCCGAGAAGCGCCTCGCCTCGCTGCGCGATCGCATCGACCAGACCCGCAAGGTCTACGAGCCGCTGATCACCTCCGCCGAGGAGCGCTCGCTCTATGAGCAGTGGACCAAGGCGTGGGCCGAGTATCTGAACGGCGTGCAGGACGTGATGGCGCTGTCGCGCAAGAATCCCGGCCGTTTCCCCACGGAGGCCAACGAGTTGTTGCAGACCAAGGTCGCGAAGATGGCCCAGGCTGCCGATCCGCTGCTCCAGAAGGGCATCGAGATGAACAACCGCGGCGCCGAGCTGGAGACGAAGCAGGCGGCCTCAAGCTACGCCACGATCTTCCGCGTGCTGGTCGGCATCATCGTGCTTTCGGTCGTGATCGCGATCGGCGCCGCCTATTATCTCGTGCGCGACGTTTCGCGTGGTATTGCCTCGATTATCCGCCCGATGCAGTCGCTGGGTGAGGGCGACCTCTCGGCCGAGGTGCCGCATCGCGGCGAGAAGACCGAGATCGGCTCGATGGCGGATGCGCTCCAGATCTTCAAGGAGGCGCTGATCGCCAAGAAGGCCGCAGACGAGGCCGCGGCGGCCGACGCCGAAGCCAAGATCGAACGCGGCCGCCGCGTCGATGCCATCACCCACAAGTTCGAAGCGATGATCGGCGAAGTCGTCGGAACCGTCTCCGCGGCCTCGACCGAGCTCGAGGCGTCCGCGACCACGCTGACCAGCACCGCGCAGCGCGGGCGGGAGCTCGCGACCGTCGTCGCCGCTGCGTCCGAGGAGGCATCCACCAACGTCCAGGCGGTGGCGTCGGCCTCGGAAGAGCTGTCGTCCTCTATCACCGAGATCAGCCGCCGGGTGCAGGATTCGGCACGGATGGCGGCGGAAGCCGTCGAGCAGGCGGGGCGGACCAACGAGCGCGTCAACGCTCTGTCGCTGGCCGCGTCCCGCATCGGCGACGTCGTCGAGCTCATCAACACCATTGCGGGCCAGACCAATCTGCTGGCGCTGAACGCGACCATCGAGGCGGCGCGCGCTGGCGAAGCCGGCCGCGGCTTCGCCGTCGTCGCTTCCGAGGTCAAGGCGCTGGCCGAGCAGACCGCGAAGGCGACCGGCGAGATCGGGGCGCAGGTCGCAGGCATCCAGGCCGCGACCGGGGAATCCGTCAGCGCCATTCAGGAGATCGGCGGCACCATCGAGCGGCTGTCCGAGGTGTCCGCGGCCATCGCCGCCGCCGTCGAGGAGCAGGGCGCGGCCACGCAGGAGATCTCGCGCAACGTTCAGCAGGCCTCGGTCGGCACGCAGGAGGTCTCGTCGAACATCACCGACGTGCAGCGCGGTGCGATCGAGACCGGCGAGGCCTCGAGCGAGGTGCTCTCGGCCGCCAAGTCGCTCGCGAGCGACAGCACGCGGCTGAAGGTCGAGGTCGCGCAGTTCCTGGAGTCGGTCCGCGCGGCCTGATCGTTACGCGCTTGTCTGCGGAGCCGGCGGCGGTGTTTGCCGCCGGAACAGGATGCGCTGGTAAAGCCAGCCGATCGCGACCAGCACGATGCCGAGGCACATGAACGACAGCGCGCGATAGACACCGGTCAGCGTCGACATGTCGATGACGAAGGCCTTCAGGATCGTCAGCGCGATGACGGCGGCGGATGCCAGCCGCGCACGCTCGGAGTTGACGAGAAGGCCGATACCGAGCAGCACCACGCCGAAGGCGAGCCAGCCGATCGAATAGGTGTATTGCTCGGCGCCCGTGGTCTCGCCGCTGGAGAGGATCGGGCCGTGATAGAAGCGGCGGATCTCCAGCGTCAGGTACACGAGCGCGAACACGAGCGCGCCGCCCGCGATGGTGTTTGCATAGGCCTTGCCGCGCTCGCCCACCACCGCATAGGACAACAACAGCATCAGCACCGCCGGCAGCGCGTAGCCGAGCAGCAGCAGGTTGAACACGGCGCCGCCGACATCGATGTGCCACAGCAGCGGGTTCTCCATGATGAGGAGGCCGAACACGCTGATGAGACCAGCAATCGCCGTAAGAACGACCGCGCCGACATTGTGCACGATGCTGCGGCTCCGCAGCCGCAACCGTTCCAGCCCGATCGCCATGGCCAGCGCCATGCAAACCTGCAAGCCGGCTTCGAGCAGCGACGGTGCCGCGGTCATGCGGCCGTCGGTTGCGAGATGGCGGATCTCCATGAAGGCGAGCAGCGCGGTGAACAGGATCGCGGCCGCCTCCACCATGCGCAGCGGCGCGTCGTCGCCGCGGCGGTGCAGGAAATGGCTCGCCGCCCAGAACGACAGCGCCGGCAGGCCGTAGCCCCATAGCAGCCAGTTGAAGATCGGCGTGGTGCCGACGGCGTCGCCGACGATGCGCGGATCATAGCCGATGCGGGCGGTTACGAGGCCTGCGAAGATGGCGGCGAGCCAGCGCAGGAACGGGATCGGCCGCTGCATCGATATCCAGGCGGTGCCGAGCGACATCAGCGCCAGCGCAATGGTGAGCCAGCCCTTCTCCAGCGCAAAAGTCAGTGCCAGCGCCAGCGCACTGAGCGTGCCGGTGGCGAACAGCGCGGCGGAGATCGCAATGCCGGGCCGGGTCTCGCGCCGGGTAAGGGCCTCGGTCGCTGCGCCAAAGGCAGCGGCGAGCAAGACGGCGAGGATTGCAAAGGGGATCGACCGATCGAGATGAGCGATACGGGCATAGAGCGCGACCAGAATCGCGAGTGGCGTTGCGACACCAGCTGCGGACCAAACCACGGGAATGATCGCCGAGCTTGAGCGGCCCTGCGCGAAAAAGCTGGCGATGCCGAAGCCTGCGGCGAAGATCGCGGCCATCACCAGATGCTGCGTCACCGCGCTGTCGGTCGCCGTCGGTCCGATGCCGGGCAGGGGCCCGCCAGGCAGCACCAGCATGTCCGGATTGGCGCGCACCGCCCATTCGGCGAACACGATGAAGACGGTCGCCGCGGCCGCGCCCAACGCGCCGGTGGACGAAGGCGCACGCCAGGCAACAAACAGCGTCGCCGCGACGAGAAGCGTGAAGGCGATCAACGAAAGATCGGCATGCGCGCTCGACAGCACGATCAGCATCGCGCCGAACAGATAGGCGCCGAGCGCGCTCGACGAGACCGGTTCGATCTGGCCATCTTCAATCGTGGGGCCGAGCATGAAGCCGCAGACCACGAGCAGTGCGGCCAGCACGAAACCGGCGATGACATGGAAGGCGTGCGGCGCGACCTGCAATTCGCCGAGATCGATCCCGGGGAAGATCCAGAGCACGGCGAAAACGATGGTGGTCACGGCGAGCCAGCGCCACAGCCGGATGCGGGCGAGGCCAAAGCTCGCGGCGGTGACGATGGCGAGATAGACGTAGAGCGCCCAATAGTCCGGCTTGCCGCTGGAGACGAGGGCGGGCGTCGCGAAGGCGCCGACCACGCCAAGGCCTGCAAGCGCAGGTCCATGCAGCAGCGCCGCCGCGAGCGTGCCGAGCGCGACAAGGCCGAGCAGCACGAAGGCGGTGGCGGGCACGAGGAAGTCGTAGAGCGCGTAGGCGGCGTAGATGGTCGCAAACGCCACCGCCGTTCCGGCCGCGGTGAGAATTGCGGGAATGTTGGCGATCGGCAGTGCCGCGATGTTGGAAATGCTCTCCTTGCGCCGCGTCCATTCGCCGGCCCCTAACAGCGCCAGCGCGAACATGCCGCCGAGAAACACGCGCACGCCGGGGCCGACAAGGCCAGCCTCGATCGAATAGCGCACCATGAAGAAGCCGCCGAGCGCAAGCGCAAGGCCGCCGATCCACACCACCCAGCGGGTGCCGAGCCGCTCCTCGAAGCCGGGCTCTGCGGCGGGCACGGCAGGCGGCGCGACATGATCCGCGCTCGTTTCGAGCGGCGGCGGCGAAACATGTTCGGTGACGAGCGGCGGCGCCAGCTCGGTTTCGGGCGCAAGCGGCGGTGGCTCCACGGTCGTTGCCGCGGGCGCTTCAGCCTGCTCCTGCGCGGGCATCAGCGGCGGCGGCTGCACCTGCCGCTGCGCGTAGAACATCGCCTCGAGCGAGCTCAGCCGCCGGCGCAGCTCGGTCGCCTGGCTGGTGGCCTTGATCGCGATCAGGAAGGCAATGATCGCAATGACCATCGCAATGTCGTCAAACGGGCTGTCGAACATGGGGCCTCCTGGCGATCGGCGCGCATGGGCCGACCGCGCGATCTTAACCTAGCGCCGGGAACGTACGCGCAAGCCAGGTGCCGGGCGTTCCTGGAGCACGTCGCGGCGGAAACGGTAGAGCGCCGCCGGCCGTCCACCCGTCTGTGTCGACATCACCCCGGTCGGTTCGACCAGGGCCTCCATCTCGACCAGGCGGCGGAAATTCTGCTTGTGCAGGTGCCGGCCGGAGATCGCCTCCACCGTGTACTGCAGTTCGGTAAGTGTGAACTCGGCCGGTAAAAGTTCAAAGACCACAGGGCGATACTTCAGTTTTGCGCGCAATCGTGCGATTGCTGTGGCAAGGATCCGCCGGTGATCGAACCGCATCGAGGTGCCGAGCGCAGGAAGCGCCTTGCGCACCAATGCCGCAGGGCGGCCGTCGCGCCGTGCCTCCTCGATCAGCCCAGCCTCGTACAAAAGCTCGTAGCGATCGAGCACGCGCTCCTCGTCCCAGGCAGCACCCTCGAGGCCGAAATAGAACCGCACGCGATCCCTGCGCGGCAGCGCGCGCGTCGTCTCCGGCGGCTCCTCCTCGGCCCACGCGGTCAGCGCCGGGATGATGTCGCGAGCGATGATCGCGGGCGGCTCCTCGCGCCAGTCCTCCCAGGGAAAGAAGCGATACCACGGCTCGAAGCTCGCAGCCGTCGCGGCGAGCTCGCCGTCAACGGCGCGCGTGAGTGCGAGATAGCCGATCGACACCATATGCGCACCGGTGTCACGGGCTTCGGCATGGCGGCCACGATCGCCGAACGTATAAAGCTGCTCGACATAGCCGAGCCGCAAACCCGCCTGCGCCTCGACCCAGGCGCGCAGGCCGATCTCGAAGGTGCGATGGCTCGGCGCATCGAACGGGCCGAACGGCAGGCCGGCAAGCCCGTCGTCGCCGCGCGCGGTGAGGACCAGCGGCTCATGATCCTCGATCGCGACGATCGCCGCGGTCAGGCCGATCTCGATCGGCGTCAGTCTGTCGCTCATGCGGTGGCAGGCGTTGGGGTCATTCGAGCTCGATCACGAAGGGGCGGCCCTCGACCATCATGGCGCCCGGGCCCATCTCGTCGAGCGCGCGCAGCATGCGGCCGTTGCGCCCCAGCGCGCGGTCAGCGAGGCTGACGATGCGCCGGTTCGGCGAGGCGATCGGAGAGGCCGCGCGGATCTTTTGGGCGATTTCGATCTCGTCGCGCTGCGGATTGAGCGCGCACACCGTGGCAAACGCACTCGCGGTGGAGCGGCTGATGCCGGCATAGCAATGCACCACCAGCGGTGCGCTGCGGTCCCAGCCGCGCACGAAATTCAGGACCTGGTCGATATGCGCCTCGGACGGCGCGACAAAACCGTCCATCTCCTCGGTGATGTCGTCCATCGACA
>WNGR01022198.1_pt1 | contig 10677 bp, 10 predicted proteins | sample 5407581 | NCBI WGS metagenome assembly WNGR01 (sample SAMN13153383, study PRJNA577476) | soil metagenome | isolation source: 80 cm soil or saprolite under Garry oak tree replicate 2 | place: USA:California | collected 2016-06-15 | reverse complement strand
GACGGAAGCTCTGCGGCCCGAACGATCTCGTCTTCGACGGCGCCGGCGGCTTCTGGTTCACCGACCTGGGCAAGACGCGCGAGCGCGACGCCGACCGCGGCGCCGTCTACTACGCGAAGGCCGACGGCTCGCTGATCCAGGAAGCGATCTTTCCGCTCGAGCGGCCGAACGGCATCGGGCTGTCGCCCGACGAGAAGACGCTCTACGTCGTCGAGACGCCGACGGCCCGCTGCTGGGCGTTCGTGCTGTCCGGCCCGGGACAGATCGAGTCCGCGAACGGACCGTATCGCGGCGAGAAGGGCCGGGTCGTCGTCGGCCTCGGCGGCTATCAGATGTTCGACTCGCTGGCCGTCGACGGCGACGGCCACATCTGCGTGGCCACCTTGATCACCGGCATGGTCAGCGACATCTGGCCGGACGGCAGCCGCGTCGATCAGTACAAGCTGCCTGACATGATGGTGACGAACGTGTGCTTCGGTGGTCCGGGATTGCGCACGGCTTTCGCCACGCTCTCGATGGGCGGCACGCTCGTCAGCTTCGAGTGGCCGCGGCCCGGCCTGCCGCTCCACTATCTCAACCGCACGCGGGAATCGCAGGCACCGCGGGAGTCGCAGGCACGTCGGTGACGCTCCGACTCGGCATAGCCGCGGCCGTCCTGTTCGTGCTAACGTCCCTCGCCATGGCCAACGACATCACTCCGTCCGTGCGGTCCGAGCTGGCTCCGACTGGAAAGCTCCGCGTCGGCATCAACTATGGGAACTTCCTGCTCGTCACGTCCTACGCTCCGGGAGCCGAGCCTCGCGGTCCGGCGCCCGACCTTGCGCGCGAGCTCGGGCGGCGGGTCGGCGTGCCGATCGAGTTCGTCGCCTTCGACACGGCCGGCAAGCTGGCCGACGCCGTCAAGACGGGCGCCTGGGACGTCGCCTTCCTCGGCGCCGAGCCGCAGCGCGCGAACGAGATCGCGTTCACCGCGGCCTATCTCGAGATCCCCGCGACGTATCTCGTTCCGGCCGGATCGCCGATCCGCTCCGTCGCCGACGTGGATCGCGAGGGCATCCGCATCGCCGTGTCGGACAAGAGCGCCTACTAGCTCTGGCTGAGCCGCAACATCAAGCACGCCCAGTTGATACGGACGCAGGGCATCGACGCCTCGTTCGACCTGTTCGTCGGCCAGAAGATGGACGCGCTGGCCGGGCTGAAGCCGAGGCTCCTGATGGACGTCACCAAGCTTCCCGGCGCGCGGCTGCTCGATGGGCAGTTCACCGCGGTCCAGCAGGCGATCGGCACGCCGAAGAGCCGCGACGCCGCGGCGAAGTATCTCCGCGCGTTCGTCGAGGAGGTCAAGGCCTCGGGCCTCGTCGCCGAGGCGATCTCGAAGAACGCGGTGAAGGGCGTGTCGGTCGCACCGCCCGCCTCAGCTCAGAAGTAGCCGCCGCCTCACGGGCGGCGCAGGCGGATCTCCTCGTAGGGCGCGGTGTACGGGAAGCTCGCGATGGCGCCGAAGCGCGCGTCGGCCACGGCGGGGCCCGTCGCATTCAAGAACGTGTACTGCCACAGCGGTGCGAACATCACCCGCTCGTACACGAGTCGCTGGACCTGGTGGAGCAGCTCTTCGCGCTTGCCTCGATCGAGCTCGCGGGCCTGCGCACGCATCAGCTCGTCGATGTCGGGATAGCCGCCGTTCGTATAGGGCGCGCCGCTGACGACGAAGCTCTCCATGCGCGTCGCCACGTTGCCGTGGGCGCCGCTGGCGCCGTAGCTGAGGCCGCGGATCTTCCGGTCGCGCCACGCCGAGAAGAAGGCGGCGCGCTCCATCGTGCGGAGCCTGGCGCGGATCCCCACCGCTTGCAAATACCCGATGATCGTCTCGCCGACGGAGAAGTACGGCGGCCCCACCGAGAACTCGCCGGCGTCGAAGCCGCTCGGATAGCCGGCCTCGGCCAGGAGCTGCCGCGCCCGGGCAGGATCGTAGCGGTACGGCTCGAGCGGGAGTGAGAACTCGAACTCCTTCGGGATGATCCCGCCCGTCGGCCGCGAAAACCCGAGCGTCTCGGCCTGATTGAGCGCGCGGCCATCAATCGCCTGGGCGGCGGCCAGGCGCACGCGGCGATCGTGCCACGGCGACTTCGGCTCGAACTGGTCGTGGAAGTTCACCCAGTGGGTTGCGGCGATCGAGGTCGGCACCAGCTTCAGATTCGCGTCACGTTGGACCTCCTGCGCCGTCGCGCCGAGGAGGCCGTAGGCGACGTCGGCCTCGCGCCGCTTGAGCATCGCCAGACGCGTCGACTCGTCGGGCACGACCTTCATCACCAGCCGCTTGACGCTCGGGACTCGCCGCCAGTACGTCTCGTTGGCCTCCAGGACCAGCTCCACGCCGGGCTTGAACGACACGAACCGATACGGGCCGAGGCCCACCGGCGCTTTCAGGAAGCCGGCGTCACCGACTTTCTCCACGTAGCGCTTGGGCACGATCCAGCCGGCGCCCGTCGCGGGCGTGCCGTAGACCGTCAAGAAATCCGGCCACGGCCCGGCGAGATGGAACCGCACGCGATGAGGATTGACGACCTCGACCTCGCGCACGCGCTCCTTGAGGAGCTTGGCTTGCGAGCCCTTGTAGCGCTGGAAGCTGAACTGCACGTCCTCGGCGGTGAACGGATCGCCGTTGTGGAAGGTGACGCCCTTCCGAAGCGCGAAGTCGACCACGGTGCCGTCCTTCGACACCGTCCACGACTCGGCCAGGCTCGGGGCGATCATGGTGCCCGGCATCGACTTCACCACCGCATCGTGCAGCGCGTAGAAGACGACGAACGGCGTGATGAGCCCTTCGAGGTCGCCCGGATCGAGCCAGCGCGTGGCGAGGCTGATGTGCAGCGCGTAGGTGAGCTGACCTTCGGGAGCGGCGGTGGCCGGCGTGATGAGAGCGAGCGTGAGGAGCAGCGCGAGGAGGAGACGGGGCACGGGCGAACTCTGCGTGCCCTCGTTCAGGTTGTCAAGCCGACGCGTCGACAGCCGACGCGTCGACAACGCGCCGCTGCCCGGCCCGCGCGCGTGTGCTACGCTTCGCGCGCGCGCCGGGTGACCGGCCATTCCACGACTCGAGGTGCGACAGTGCGACCGAACAAGATCAAGCAGATGTGGCGCGACGGACGGTTCGTCACGCTCGGCTGGCTCTCGGTCTCCCATGGGTTCACCGCGGAGGTCATGGCGCGGCAGGGCTTCGATGCCCTCTGCGTCGACATGCAGCACGGGACGACCGACATGAGCGACGTCTGGCCGATGCTCCAGGCGATCTCGCAGACCGAGACCGTGCCGGTGGTCCGGGTGCCGTGGAACGACCCGGCCACCATCATGAAAGCGCTCGACCTCGGCGCGTACGGCATCATCGTGCCGCTCATCAACACCGCCGACGACGCGGCGAAGGCCGTGGCCGCGTGTCGGTACCCGCCGGTGGGCATGCGCTCGTCCGGGCCGGTGCGCGCCGTGCACTACGGCGGCTCCGACTACCTGGCCAAGGCCAACGACGAGATCGTGGTGATGGCGATGATCGAGACCAAGGAAGGCCTCGCCAACCTGGACGCGATCTGCGCGACGAAGGGCCTCGACGCCGTGTACATCGGTCCCGCCGACCTCTCGTTCGCGCTCGGGCTGCCGCCGGGCCCCGACAAGACGGACCCCGTTCACCTGTCCACGTGCGACAAGATCCGCGATACGGCGCACAAGCACGGCATCAAGGCGGTCATGCACTGCGCGAGTGCGGCGTTCGCGGCCGGCTCGGTCAAGCGCGGCTTCGACATGATCATGCTGACGTCCGACCTGGCGTCGATGATCGCGGGGGCCCGCCGTCAGCTCGACGAGCTGAAGGCCGCCACCGCCTGACGAGTGATGCTCCGAGAAAGGCCGGTGCTCGCATGACGCCCGAACGCTTCGCCCGCGGCATGACCTTCGACGACTACGTCAAGTTCACCGGCTCCCCCGAGAACCTGGGCCGCGAGGGCTTCGACGTCCGCCGGTTCAGTCTGGTTCGCCCCCGCGTCGACTGGAGCGGATTCCTCCGCGAGCGCTACGCGAACACCAGGCTCACCGACGACCAGAAGGCGGCCATCACGTGGCTGGCCGCGCAGCCGGGCGGGCCCGCGAAGGTCCTGGTGCTGTCCGAGGACTGGTCGTCCGACTGCCGGCGCGACGTCCCGTACCTGGCGCGCCTGGCCGAGGCGGGTGGCCTCGAGCTACGCATCTTCGTCCGTGACGGCGACACGATGCTGCGCAAGGGGTTGCCCGCTCCGTCGGCGGGCGGCAGGAACAGACCAAGACGCGCAGCGGACGCGACATCGGGGCGCTGCTCGAGTCTCCGTTCTTCGACGTGTGGGCGCGGGCCGGCATCGCCGAGATCCTGAGCGCGCTCCACGAGCGACTGGTGGCGGCGCCACCGCGAGGATGACGATGCGATACCGCCCGTTCGGCCGCACCGGATTGCAGGTGTCCGTCGTAGGCTTCGGTTGCTGGCCGATGGCCGGTGACCGCTACGGAGCCATCGAGGACGACGAGGCCGTGAAGGCCATCCACCGCGCGCTCGACCGGGGCGTGAACTGTGTGGACACGGCGCCGGCCTATGGCGCTGGCCACTCTGAGGAAGTCGTGGCGCGCGCCCTCGACAAGCGGCGCGGCGAGGTCCTGCTCGTCACCAAGTGCGGCGTGAAGGTCCCGCCGCCCGGCCAACCTGGGCCGCTCCGCGATTCGAGCCGCGCCAACATCTTGCGCGAGGTCGATGCGAGCCTGAAGCGCCTGCGCACCGACTGGGTGGACGTGCTGCTCGTCCACTGGCCGGACGCCGGGACGCCGTTCGAGGAAACCATGCGCGCGCTCGAGGACGTCGTCGCCTCCGGGCGCGCCCGCTTCGTCGGCGTGTCCAACTTCACCGGCGCCATGATCACCGAGTGCATGCGCACCCGGCCCATCGACGTCTCGCAGGTCGGCTATCACATGTTCGACCGGCGCCAGGAGCAGGAGACGTTTGGGACCTGCCTCACCCACGGCATCGGCGTCATGGGCTATGGCTCCCTCGGTCACGGCCTGCTCACCGGCGCCTTCACCGCGGCGACGACGTTCGACGCCGCCCGCGACTGGCGCGCCAACGGCGTGGCATTCGGTCAGCCGATCTTCCGCGCGGACAATTTCAAGACGAACGTCGGCGTGGTCGAGCGGATCCGCCGCGAGGTCGCCGCGCCGCGCGGCGCGACCGTGAGCCAGGTCGCGCTGGCCTGGGTGCTCGGCCACCCCGCCATCAGCACCGCGTTGGTCGGCGCCCGCACCCCCGCGGAGGTGGACGCCAACGACGCCGGCGCCGATCTCGAGCTCTCGGCGGATGAGCGCGCGAAGATCGACGCCATCCTGGCCGGTGTGGCAGGCCGCGTGCGCGAGTTCACGCCGCTGCGACCGGCGATGGAGCCGTGGGGCGACGAGATGAGGAGCGCGTCATGAAGCTCGGCCTGAGCATCGGCTATTCCGGGGCGGAGCTGAAGCTTCCGGTCGAGAAGGTCCTGCTCGCCGAGCGCCTCGGGTTCGATTCGGTGTGGACCGCCGAGGCGTATGGCTCGGATGCGATCACGCCACTCGCCTACCTGGCGGCCCTCACGAAGCGGATCCGCCTCGGCACCGGGATCATGCAGCTCGCGGCGCGCCCGCCGGCCTCGGCCGCGATGGCGGCGGGAACGCTGGACGCGCTCGCCGGAGGCCATCGCGTCATCGCCGGGCTCGGCGTCTCGGGGCCCCAGATCGTCGAGGGCTGGTACGGCCAGCCGTGGGGCAAGCCGTACTGGCGCATCCGCGACTACGTGACGATCATGCGCAAGGTCTTCGAGCGGAAGGAGCCCGTGGCCCACGAGGGGCGCGAAATCTCCCTTCCTTATATAGGGCCGGGCGCGCTGGGGGTCGGCAAGCCCCTCATGACCATCCTCCACATGAACCCGAGGCTGCCGATCTGGCTCGGCACCGGCACCGAGGCCAACGTGAAGCTGACCGCCGAGATCGCCGACGGCTGGCTGCCGCTCGGCTTCGTGCCGCGGTTGATGCCGATGCTGCGGCCGTGGCTCGAGGAAGGCTTTCGTCGCGCGGGCACCGGCAAGAGCTTTCGCGACTTCGAGATCCAGGCGCGCGCCGAGGTGGCCATCACCGACGACGTGCGCGGCGCGCTCGTGCGCATGAAGCCGCGCGTGGCGCTCTACGTCGGCGGTATGGGCCACCGCGACAAGAACTTTCACAAGGAGATGATGATCCGGCGCGGCTTCGGCGACGCCGCCCAGCGCATCCAGGAGCTCTTCCTCGCCAAGCGCAAGGACGAGGCCACCGCCGCCGTGCCCGACGAGTTCTGCGACGAGATGTCGCTGGTGGGCCCGGTCGCGCGGATCCGCGATCGCTACCGCGCGTGGGCCGAGTGCGGAATCACCGGGCTGACCCTCGTCACTGAGCAGCCCGAGGCGATGGAGCTGATGGCGAACCTCGCTCGATGAAATCCTCGGCGCTGGGGAGGATGCCGCTCAGGGAGCGACGGCGGAAAACGTGAACGTTCGCGGGGCCGGGGTCTCGCCACGCTTGAGGGCGAGCACGATCGAGAACCCGGAGCCCGGCGCCAGACGTTCGAAGACCGCCGGCGAATTCCAAACACTTCCGGATCGTCCCGCTGGCGCATTGAAGCGCACTCCACCCGCGGGGAAGATGAACTCGTTGATGGTGGCGCCCGCCGCGACGCGCGACGAGAGCATCGGGGACGTGAGCTGATTCAGCTGAACGCCTCGGTGGATGGTCCGGTGCGTCCGGCCGGCCGGGTCAACGAACACGCACCGCTCCCAGTCGATGTCCAGGTCACCCCCCGACGTGTTGGTGACGATGACCGACAGGGCGTGGAGCCCGATGAGCCACTCCTCGGGAGCGAGCCCGGGGCCCTCGAGGCTCGTCTTGGTGTAGGCAAATCGCCAGTTGCCGACGTCGTCGGTCACGACGATGGCCCCCGATGCGCTATCCGTTACCGTCTCGGTCCCGTCTTGCCGCCCGCTCTCTCGCTTGAGCTCGAGGGCGCCTTGCCCCTGGGGCGAGGTGAGAACGAGTTTGTGGAGGATCCGAGGCGGACTGGGAGCGGGCTCCGCGACTGGCGGCGGCGGTGGGGTCGGCACGGCGCAGCCCGATAGCACAACGATCGCACACGCGAGCAGCAGACGGTTCATAGCTCCTCCAGGGATCGAGTGGGTGCGACCGTCCCCGATCACGGTGTGCACGCGACGACCGTCGGCATTGTAGACGAGATCCGAGCGAGCTCGAAAGCTATGCGATCTGGATCTCGGCCGGAACCTCCGGGTTCATCAATGATGCTCCTCCGTCTGCATAGATCACCTGTCCAGTAATCCAGCGCGCTTTGGGTGAGCAGAGGAGCGCGACGACATTTCCGATATCTTCCGGGGTCCCCAGCCGTCGCATCGGAGTCCACCCACGCGTGTGCCAGTCCCGGAGAAGTTGTTGCGCTTGCTCCGGCAACGTGTTCAGAACGCTGTCCTCGGTCCAACCGGGGCTCAGCGCATTCACGGTGATACCGCGCCTGGCCACGGCAACGGCGAAGTATCGGACGAGGGACTCCAGAGCCGCCTTGGCCGAACCCATGCCGACCCACGGCTGCAACCCGCCCGTGCGGCTGCCCTCGGCGTAGGTGATCGCGAAGATTCGACCGCCGTCACCCATGAGGGGAAGCGCTTCTCTGACCCCGACGAGAAAGGCCTTGGCCTGTGAATCAAAGGCCGTGTCCCATTGCTTCAGGGTGATGTCGAGCGGCCCCTGGAAGAACTCGGGCACCTCGGGCCGTGCGTTGCTGACGAACACGTCGAGTTTGCCGAACTCCGCTTTCAGCGTGCGGAACATCGAGGTGATCTGCGCCGGATTCGTGACGTCGGCCTGCACCAGGATCCCCTGTGCGCCACGCTTGCGGACCTGCTCGAGCGTCTCTCGAGCGGCCGACTCGTTTCGGTAATAGTGAATCGCGATCGTGACGCCGTCGTCGGCCAGCGCCAGCGCAATGCCTCTTCCGATGCCGCGTGAACTGCCGGTAATCAGTGCGTGTCTCACACCGTGCGCCATATGCGTACTCCTTGGTGGTGGGGCCCACTCTGAGTTCGGTCCACCGTGAGGTGGACCCGTGTTTCACGCGAGGACGGGACGGGTCGCGGCTGACGCCTCCCTTGCTGCGGAAGGCCGGACTATAGCGTGAGGATTGGGGCCGGAAAAGATCGTGCGAATCTACGTCAACACGTGGGGCTAAGATACGTGGCCATGCCTGGACCATTGAACGGAGTCCGCGTCGTCGATTGCACCACGGTCGTCCTCGGCCCCTGGGCCGCCCAGCAGCTCGGTGACCTCGGCGCCGAGGTCATCAAGGTCGAGCCACCCGAGGGCGACACCACGCGTCAGCTCGGGCCCATGAAGAACCGCGACATGGGCGCGTTCTATCTCGCGGTGAATCGCAACAAGCGCTCGATCGTGCTCGACCTCAAGCAGGAGTCGGCGCGGCGCGTGCTGTTGCGCCTGACCGAGCGCGCCGACGTGTTCCTCCACAACTACCGGCCACGGGCGGCAAAACGCCTCGGGCTCTCCTACGAGATGTTCCAGGCCGTCAATCCCGGCATCATCTACGTCGGCACCTACGGCTTCAGGGCCGCCGGCCCCTACGGCGAGAAGCCCGCGTACGACGACATCATCCAGGCCGCCTCGGGCATCGCGTCGCTGCAGTCCGCCCTCGTGGGCGAGCCGCGCTACGTGCCGACGATCGTCGCCGACAAGACCAGCTCGACGAGCGTGCTCACCGCGGTGCTCGCCGCGCTCTATCACAAGGCGCGCACCGGCGAGGGCCAGGAGGTCGAGGTGCCGATGTTCGAGAGCCTCGTAGCCTGGGTGATGGTGGAGCACCTCTATGGCGAGACGTTCGTGCCCGCCCAGGAAAGCATCGGCTACAAGCGCGTGCTCAATCGGTATCGCCGCCCCTTCAAGACCAAGGACGGCCACCTGGCCATCCTGCCCTACACCGATCAGAACTGGCGCGACTTCTTCGTCATCGCGAGCCGGCAGGATCTCCTGGACGATGCGCGCTTCAAGACGCTCGGCACGCGACTACACCACATCGACATCCTGTACGAGGAGCTGGGCAAGATCGCCACCACCCGCACGAACGCGGAGTGGCTCGCCGACCTGGACGACAAGGGCATCCCGGCCATGGTCGTGAACTCGCTGGAGTCCCTGCTCCACGATCCCCAGCTCGAGGCGACCGGCTTCTGGCACGTGGTGAATCACCCGAGCGAAGGGACGCTGCGTCTGCCCGGAATCCCCACCCGGTACGGCAAGACGCCCGGCGACATCAGGCGCCTTCCGCCTCGGCTCGGCGAGCACAGCATGGAGATCCTGAGAGAGATCGGCCTCGGGGCGTCGGAGATCGACGGCCTCCTCGCCTCGGGGGCGACGCGCGGGGAACGGGCGAACGGGACCGGAGATCAGGCATGAAGGTCACGAAGATCGAGCATCTGCACGCGGACGCCGGCCAGCGCAACTTCGATTTCCTGAAGATCAGCACCGACGAGGGCCTGATCGGCTGGAGCGAGTACAACGAATCGTTCGGCGGCCTCGGCGTGTCCGCCGTGATCGACGGCCTCGCGTCGCAGGTCATCGGCAAGGATCCGACGGCGTACGAGGCGATCGTCACCCTGCTCTACGCGGTCCGGCGGCAGGCCAGCGGCGGCGTCGTCCAGCAGGCGATCGGCGCCATCGAGAACGCGCTGCTCGACATCAAGGCGAAGGCGCTCGGCCTGCCCGTGTACGCCATGCTGGGCGGGCCGGTGCGCGAGCGCATCCGTCTCTACTGGTCGCACTGCGGCACGTATCGACTCGCCTGGGCGGACTCGATGCAGATCCCGCCGCTGCGGACGCTCCAGGACGTGGTGAACGCCGGCAAGGAAGTACGCGAGCGCGGCTTCACCGCGCTCAAGACCAACGTGTTCGTCCTCGGCAAGGACGCGTACCTGCACTCGCCCGGCTTCGCGCGCCGGGGCAGCTTCCCCGAGCTGAACGCCGATCGCCACGTCCTGGGGGCGCTCCGGGAAGAGCTCGCCGCGTTTCGTCAGGGCGCCGGCGCGGACGTCGACATCCTCGTGGATCTGAACTTCAACTTCAAGACGGAGGGCTTCCTGAAGGTCGCGCAGACGATCGCGCCCTTCGACATCTTCTGGGTGGAGATCGACACGCGCGACGCGAAGGCGCTGCGCTACATCCGCGACCACGCCGGCATCCCCGTCGCCTCCTGCGAGTGCCTGTTCGGGCGCCGCGACTACCGGCCGTTCTTCGAGCAGGGCGCCGTGGACGTGGCGATCATCGACACGCCGTGGAACGGCGTCGCGGAATCGCTCAAGATCGCCGCGATGGCCGACGCTTACGAGATCAACGTCGCGCCCCACAACTTCTACGGCCACCTGGCCACGATGATGAACGCGCATTTCTGCGCCGTGGTCCCGAACCTCCGGATCATGGAAATCGATCTCGACACGGTGCCCTGGTACGACGAGCTGGTGACGGTGCCCCCCACGATTCGCGACGGCCATCTCCATCTGCCGACGAGGCCGGGATGGGGAACGGACGTCAACGAAGACGCCGTGC
>WNGR01008742.1_pt1 | contig 10677 bp, 8 predicted proteins | sample 5407581 | NCBI WGS metagenome assembly WNGR01 (sample SAMN13153383, study PRJNA577476) | soil metagenome | isolation source: 80 cm soil or saprolite under Garry oak tree replicate 2 | place: USA:California | collected 2016-06-15 | reverse complement strand
AGACGCGACGACGTGTGCGCCATCCTTGGCAAAGGCGAGCGCGGTGGCGCGGCCGATGCCGGTCAACGCGCCGGTGATCAACACGACGGGACTGCTCATTCTCCTATCCTCCTAATTGGTTCGGCCATGTCGGCCGAATTTTCAGGGAGCGCGATCACTTGGTCTCGACGTCCTCCCAGAAGCCGATCCAGTGATCGACCTGCTGCTCTCCGGCTTGCTTGTTGGGCATAAGTGGGAGCCGCTAGCGCCTGAGAAAAAGACTTTGTAGGCTGAGGGGCATGCCTTGAAGATATGGAAGCCGCTATGGAGCTGCGCCACCTTCGCTATTTCGTCGCGGTCGCCGAGGAGGGCAGCCTGACGCTGGCGGCGGAGAAACGGCTCCACACGGCGCAGCCTTCCCTCAGTCGCCAAATCCGCGATCTCGAATACGAGGTCGGCGTCCAGCTCATGAGCCGCAGCGTGCACGGCATCGAATTGACCGCCGCCGGACGGGCCTTTCTCGACCATGCGCGGCTGGCGCTGACTCAGGCCGAGGCGGCCGCAGAGGCAGCGCGGCGAGCCGCGCTGCCTGTCAAGCCGACTTTCGCCATGGGCTTCCAAACCGGGCAGGAGGTCGAGTGGCTGCCGCGTGCCACAGCCATTCTTCGCGACGAACTGCTCAATATCGAAATCAGGGTTTCGAGCGACCATTCGACAATGCTTGCAGACGACCTCCAGCGGGGAAAACTTGATATCGCTTTTCTCCGCCGGGAGCAGAAGCCCGATCTCGAATACAAATTGGTGGCGGAGGAGCCGCTCGTCGTAGTCTTGCCGAGCGATCATCCGCTCGCTGAGCGCAAGGCCATCGATCCGCATGATCTCGTCGGCGAAACATTTATCGGGATATCAAGCGTGCCGCGCGTGCTGCGTGCTGTCATCAACGATTATCTGAAACGATGCGGGATAGAGATCGTGCCGCATCTTGAGATCGACAATTTCGCGATGGCCGTTTCTCTTGTTGCGTCGACGCGCGGTGTGGCTCTGCTGCCGGTCTCTGCAGAGAACTTCTTGAAGTGGTCTGTCATCAGCCGTCCGCTAAAAGGCGAGGCGCCGACCATCGATTTGGTCATCGGATATCATAAGGCGAACACGTCCCCGATCCTGAGGACATTCCTCTCCAGAATTGATGACTTGACCGCCCGGATCTCCAGCAAGGCTCGCCGGATGAGTGGACCGGGATCGGCCGCTGCGCCGCGATGACGGCAGTGCAGACGGTGCAGCGGGCCTGCTCCTCTAGTGAGTCCAACTTAGCGCCTATGAGGACAAGCCCAGGAATCGTGAAGGCCCGTTACGATGGCCGCGGCTCGATCCGTCCCGGCAACACCTGAAAGAGTTCGGCGCGGCTCTCGATCGGCGCGAAGGCGGCAGGGTCGGCGCCGGTCATCCACGCCTGGGCGCCGAGCTTGTCGAGCTCGTCATAGAGCGCGCCCCGGCGCACCGGGTCGAGATGGGCGACGACCTCATCGAGCAGGAGCACCGGCGCAAAACCCGACAGCTCCGCGAGCAGACCTGCATGCGCCAGCACCAATCCGATCAGGAGCGCCTTCTGCTCGCCGGTCGAAGCCTCGCCGGCGGGGATGCCTTTGCCCGCGTGCACGACCGCGAGATCGGTGAGGTGAGGGCCGTCGAGGGTGCGGCCGGCGGCAGCGTCGCGGGCGCGGTTGTCCTTGAGCACGGCGCGGTAGCGGTCCTCGATCTCGACCGCGGGATGGAGCGGCAGAAGCTTCTCCATCCAGCCCTCGAGCGCGATCTCGGCGGCAGGGAACGGCGAGGAGGGGTCGCTGCGGGTCGCCAGCGCGGCCTTGAGCCGTCCGACCGTCTCCGCCCGCAGCGCCGCGACCGCGACCGCAAGCTCGGCGGTCTCGTGCTCGATGGCGTCGAGCCAGTGCGGATCGGGGCGCGGGTCCTCGAGCAGCCGGTTGCGCGAGCGCAGGGACCGCTCGAGCGCGGCGACGCGGGTCGAATGGGCGGCATCGACCGCCAGCACCAGCCGGTCGAGAAAGCGGCGGCGCTCGGAAGCGGGTCCATTGAACAGGCCATCCATCGCCGGCACCAGCCAGATGACCCGCAGGTGATCGGCGAAGGCTGCTGCGGAGGGAACCGGCTCGCGGTCGATACGGCATTTGCGGGCGCTCGGCGCGGGCTCCGCTTCCGGCGCGTCGATGCCGGTGCCGAGCGATGCGAGGCCGAGCGCGCCCTCGACGTCGGCCGCGACCGCCCACGATCCATCGCCTTCGGAGAAAGCGACCTCTTCGAGCGTCGCGCGCCGCAAGCCGCGGCCAGGCGCGAGGAGCGAGATCGCCTCGATGAAATTGGTTTTTCCGGCGCCGTTCTCCCCGACCAGCACCACGGGCCCGGCGCCGAGGTCGATCTGGGCGGCGCGGTAGCTGCGGAAATTCGTCAGCGTCAGGCGGCGGATGCGGGCGGCTTGCATGGACGCTCGGCGTTGCGCGAAAGGCGGAAAGGAACTCGAGGCGACAGTGGAACAATCGGCCAAGGCGATGCAATCGCGCAATTTTTCCCGGCCCGAAGAGGGGCCGGAACCAAGCACCGCGGCGGGGCTTAACTCTTTATAGGTGCGGGAGCGAACCAAAGGACGGCGTCCGCGACAGCGGCGTTGGGCGGATCATGGAGACGCGCGAAGACCCAGAGCTGATGCTGGCGCGCCATCTCATCGAGGCGATCGAGCGCGTGCGCGAGGATATCGCCAAGGTCGAGCTGTGGGCCTATGCGGTCACCGGCTTCGCACGGCCGGTTCCCGATTATGGACCGGGCGAAGTGACCGTCTGGCTTCCGCGCGAGCAGGGGGGTGTTCTTGACCAGGCGCGCGATCGCTAGACCCGCATCGGCATCAGGACGTAGAGCGCGCCCTTGGCGTCGCGGTCCTGGATCAGCGTGGGCGAGCCCGGATCGGCGAGCTTGAGCACGGCGGCCTCGCCCTCCATCTGCGCCGCGATGTCGAGGAGGTAGCGCGAGTTGAAGCCGATATCGATCGGGTCTGAGCCGTATTCGACCTCGAGTTCCTCGGTCGCGCTGCCCGAATCCGGATTGGTCACGGACAGCATCAGCCGCCCATTGCTGAGCGAGAGCTTGACCGCGCGGCCGCGCTCGCTCGACACGGTCGAGACCCGATCGACCGCCTGCTCGAATTCCTTCTTGTCGACGATGAGCTCCTTGTCGTTGCCGACCGGAATGACGCGCGCATAATCCGGGAAGGTGCCGTCGATCAGCTTCGAGGTCAGCACCACCTCGCCGAGCGTGAACCTGATCTTGCCCTGGGACAATTCGACGGTCACCTCGGCCTCGTTGTCCTCGATCAGGCGCTGCATCTCGCCGACGGTCTTGCGCGGGACGATGATCCCGGGCATGCCGTTCGCTCCCTCCGGCATCGGCAGCTCGACCTGCGCCAGCCGGTGGCCGTCGGTCGCGACCGCGCGCAGCGTCTGCGCCTTGGCCGTGCCGGCGGTGTGGAGATAGATGCCGTTGAGATAGTAGCGCGTCTCCTCGGTCGAGATCGCGAACTGGGTCTTGTCGATCAGCCGCTTGAGGTCGGGGCCGGCGAGCTTGAAGCTGTGGGTCATCTCGCCGGTGCCGAGATCGGGGAAATCGCTTTCCGGCAGAGTCTGCAGGGTGAAGCGGGAGCGGCCGGCGCGGATCGCGAGCACCGCCCGGTCGCCGGAAGCCTCGAGCACGATCTGCGCCCCCTCCGGCAGCTTGCGCGCGATCTCATAGAACATATGGGCGGGCACCGTGGTCGAGCCGCCGGGGCTCACCTCGGCGGAGATCGTCTCGGTCACTTCGAGGTCGAGGTCGGTGGCCTTGAAGGCGAGCTTCGAGCGCTCGGCCCTGATCAGCACATTGGCCAGAATCGGGATCGTGTTGCGCCGCTCGACCACGCGATGAACGTGACCGAGCGATTTCAGGAGCTCTGCGCGTTCGACGGTGACCTTCATGTCAGACCCCGCTCGCGGGACCCTGTTGAACGCCTTGACGGGCAACGAAAGTGGCGTGGAGCCGCGGATTCTGCAAGACCGGACCCTGCCCGGGGACGGGTTTTCCAACCGATTCGGGAGGGGCGGGTCAATTTCGGACGCGAAATCACCTCTCCGCGCCTGCGGCCGAACTCGGAGCAAGCCCCGAGTTCGGCCGCAGGCGCGCAGAACGAGATGAGATTCACTCCTGCAGCTGCCGCTTCAACAGCTCGATCTCCTCGGCGAGCGCGGCATCGTTGTTCACCAGGTTCTCGATCTTGCGCACCGCATGCAGCACCGTGGTGTGGTCGCGGCCGCCGAAGCGCCGGCCGATCTCCGGCAGCGAGCGCAGCGTCAGCGTTTTAGCCAGATACATCGCCACCTGGCGTGGGCGCACGACGTTTGCCGTGCGCCTTGACGACAAAAGGTCGGCGCGGCTCACATTGTATTGGCGCGCCACCACGCGCTGGATCTCCTCGATCTTGATGCGCTTGGGCTCCATCGGGCGGACGAGATCGCGCACCTCGCGCTCGGCCATTTCGAGCGTGACCGGCTGGCTGGTGAGCTTGCTGTGGGCAAGCAGGCGGTTGAGGGCGCCTTCGAGGTCGCGGCCGTTGTGAGTGACGGTCTTGGCGATGAAGACCAGGACCGGATACGGAACGTCGAAGCCGGCATGGTGGAGCTTGGCCGCGGCGACCCGCGATTTGAGGATTTCCAGCCGCAATTCCTCGCCCAGCGATCCCATCTCGACCACGAGCCCGCCGGCGAGCCGCGAGCGCACGCGCTCGTCGAGGCTTTCGAGGTCCGAGGGCGGACGGTCGGAGGCGATCACGACCTGCCGGCCGGCGTCGATCAGCGCGTTGAGGGTGTGGCAGAACTCGGCCTGGGTCTGCTTGCCCTGGAGGAACTGCAGGTCATCGATCACCAGCACATCGATCGTTCGCAGCGCTTCCTTGAAGGCGAGCGCATTCTGGGTCCGCAACGCGGCGACGAAGCCGTACATGAACCGTTCGGCCGTGAGGTAGAGCACCTTGCGGTCGGTCGCCGCGTTGCCGGCCCAGGCGATCGATTGCAGGAGATGGGTCTTGCCGAGCCCGACGCCGGCATGGATGTAAAACGGATTGAACATGACCGCCTCCCCCCGCCGCCCCTGCGCCACCTGCTTGCCGGCGGCGTGGGCGAGGGTGTTGGAGCGGCCGACCACGAACGTTTCGAAGCTCAGGCGCGGGTCGAGCGGCGAGCCGCCGAGCGCCTCGTGCGCGGCCGAGACCGGCGGAACGGTGGCGCGCTGCTCGCCGCCATTGCCCCTGGCCTCGCGGAGTTCGCCGCGCTGCGGCGGCGGCGGCTCGGGGGCTTTCGGCTTCTGCGTCAAGGTGCGCAGCACCGCGGAGCGAACCGTCAGCTCGATCCGCCGGATCGCGGGCTGCTCCTTCTGCCAGCAGGTCAGGAGCCTCTCGGCATAGTGGGACTGGATCCAGCTCTTGAGAAAGCGCGTGGGGACGGAGTGCTTCACGGTGTCGTCCTCGGTGCTTTCGAGGTCCATGCGGGCGAACCAGCTGGAAAACACCTCGGGTCCGACTTCGGCCCGAAGCCGCTCCTTCACGCGCGTCCACAGCTCCTGGTCCGGGCTCGTCATTGCTTCGTCTCTGCTCGCGAAGGCGGTTGGCTGGGACGCGGATGGGCGGACGCGACGCGCACTTGAGGAAAACCGAGGGTGGGACTAGGGGCGACCGGAGGAGGGGGAGCCCGAACGGGTGATCGTTCGGGCCCGGCCCGGGAACGAATTCTCAGCGGCGGGGGGGTGGGAGCCCCCTCGGGCCAGCGTCGCCTGACGAAAAAGAGCACGAGGTGAGTGGCTGGCGCCGCGTTGCGCGCGCCCGCGGATCGGAAATCTGTCTTGCTGTCGTCATATTACCCCCCTTCTCCATCGCTGCCGCTCTGGGCGATGGTCACGTACATTTCCCCGTTTTTGGAAGTATCTCCGGGCCGCTTTTGGTCTCCATTTTACAATTCACGCGAAGCCACGAAGCTTAGACTTGGGTCAGAACGCGCCGAGCTTTGACTAATTTTGGTTCGAAGCCGAGAAAGACTGGACACAACGCTATCGTTCTCATCTTCGATGAGCTCGAAAACCCTTTTGTTACAGAGAGCCGCCGGGTGTCCAGCAGCGAGTTCAAAATAGCACGGACCGCCGCCGCCGCAACGTCTTGCAAGCGGCGACTGTCACGCTGGTTCCCTGCCGGCAGCCCTCGCCAGGATCCCGAGGCGGCCGGGGGTGTTCAGATAACCTATTGAACTGATGTCGTTATTCGCGTTTCCGGAGCGATGGGGCAGGCCTCGTCGATGTTAACGAATTGGCGACGAAACGCGCCCAGCCGTTTTCATGCGACTGCCACAATTTCCAAGTCCTCGGCCGCCTTTGTCCGATAAGGCGTTCTGAGACCAACTAATTCTCTGAGCGAAACCAAAGAGTAACCCCCGCCTAAAGAGGGGGGTTGCGGCCGCCGATCGGCTGTTTTGGCAACGGTTGTGGCGGTCGAACCCCACAATAGAATTGATCCGTGGTTTTTGTGCAACAGGGGGGAGGGGAGATGTCCAGATGAATTCACACTTATCAAATGCATTTTTCGCGAGCCGCCTTGCGCCCGCCGTGATTTCAGGGGGGGCGGCGACCGTAAAACTTCCGCAACTCCGGCGCCGCCTATTTGCCGAGCTTGGCGACCCGGCCGGTCAGGCGGGAGACCTTGCGGCTCGCGGCGTTCCTGTGCACCACGCCCTGCTGGGCCGCGCGCATGATGATGGGCTCGGCCTGCTTCAAGGCCGCCAGCGCCTTGCCGCGATCGCCGCTGGCGATCGCCTCCTCGACGTTGCCGACGAAACTGCGCAGCCGCGAGCGGCGGGCCTTGTTGACCTCGGTGCGCCGCGCGATCTTGCGCGCGGCTTTGCGGGCGGAACTCGTGTTCGCCATCTTGGTCCTGTTCTGCGGATCGTCCAGCCGATATCGCAAAAAGCGAGCGGCGGCGAGAGCCTCGCCGCCAATTCGCGCCGCTTATAATTGGGCCCCGGCGACAAGTCAAAGCCCGGCGCGGCCGGCGCGCAGTCGGGCTACCCGACTTGCGCGCTCCGGGTGAGCGGTGCGCGCACGGCGTCGTAACCCGCGACGACGGCTGCCCGGTCGGCTGCCGCAAAGGGCGCGAGCGGGGGCTTCACCCGTGCCCACGCCGGGTCGCGGTGAATATGCGCCAGCAGCGCCTTCACGCCGGAAACGAGCTGCTTGCCGTCGAACAGCTTGCGGATCGCAACGGCTTGCTCGAGCGCGGCCGCATCGCCGCTGCGCCAGGCGCGCGCGCAGAGATCGGCGTTGAGGTTCACCGTTGCCGAGATGCAGCCGGCGAAGGGGCCCGAGCGCGCCTCCATCAGCGCCGCCTCGTTCGACGGAAACACCCGAAAGCCAGGCGCGACACTCGCAGCCTCGCGGGCGAAGGCAAGGTCGCCCGAGGAATCCTTGAGGCCGACGATCCGCTGGCCGAATGCCGCAGTGAGCCGCCTGATCAGCGCCACGTGCCAAGGCAGGCCCGACTGGGCAGGAAAATGGTAGAGATAGATGGGAATGGGATTTTCCGCGCTCGCCGCCACGATCGCCTCGATGCAGGCGCAGAGGCCGTCGTCCGGTACGCCCTTGTAGTAGAACGGTGGCAGCACGAGCGCGCCGGCGAAGCCAAGCGCGGCCGCGTGCCGAGTCAAGGCGATCGCGTCGTCGAGCGCGGCGGCGCCGGTACCGACCATCAGCCGGTCGAGCGGCAGGCCGGCGTCGCGATAGGCGGTCATCACCTTCTTGCGTTGCGCGGTGGTGAAGGAGGTCGCCTCGCCGGTGGTGCCGAGCACGTTCAATCCGTCGCAGCCGTTCGCGAACAGATGGCGCGCGAGCGCGGTCGCGCGCGCGCAATCAGGCTCGCCGCTCCCGTCGACCGGGGTCGCGATCGCGGCGATGACGCCGTGGAGTCTGGTGTCGGTCACGTGGGCTCCCGATTCTGGACGACGGACGACAGAGGACGGAAAATATTGAGTGTCTGTCGTCCGTCGTCTGTCGTCCGTTATCCGCTTACGTTGAACGCCGCGAGCGCCGCCATGTTGACGAGTTGGGTGTCATTGGCCGAGAGCGGCACGATCTGCACCGGGCGGTCGAGACCGACCAGGATCGGGCCGATCACGTTCGCGCCGCCGAGCTCCTGCAAGAGCTTGGTCGAGATCGAGGCGGAATGGAAGGCCGGCATGATGAGCACATTCGCCGGCCCCGACAGGCGGCAGAACGGATAGGCCTCGCGCAAATCCATGTTGAGCGCAACATCGGCCGCCATGTCGCCGTCGTATTCGAAGTCGACGCGGCGCTCGTCGAGCATGCGCACCGCGCCCTGCACGTGCGCGGAGCGCTCGCCGGGCGGATGCCCGAAGGTGGAAAAGGCGAGCAAAGCGAGCCGCGGCTCGTAGCCGAGCCGGCGTGCCACGCCCGCGGCCTCGACCGCGATGTCGGCGAGGATCGTGGAGTCCGGCATCTCGGTCACGGCCGTGTCGGCGACCAGGACCGTGCGCCCGCGCGCGAGCACCAGCGAGATGCCCATGACCCGGTGACCGGGCTTCGGGTCGATGCAGCGGCGAATGTCTTCGAGCGCGACCGAGAAATTGCGGGTGACGCCGGTCACCAGCGCATCGGCGTCGCCGAGGGCGACCATGCAGGCGGCGAAGTGGTTGCGGTCCTGGTTGATGAGGCGGTGGCAATCGCGCTGCAGGAAGCCGTGGCGCTGCAGCCGTTCGTAGAGATAGGCGGCGTAGGCCGAGTTGCGGTGCGAGAGCGCGGCATTGATGATCTCGATGCCGCCGCCGAGCTCGACGCCGAGCCCGCGAGCGGTGTCGCGCACGCGCTCCTCGCGGCCGACGAGGTAGGCCGGGCCGAGCCCCTGTTGGACGAAGCTGGCGGCGGCGCGGATCACCTGCTCCTCCTCGCCTTCGGCGAACACCACCCGCTGCGGCCGCCGCCGCAGCCGCTCGTAGACGCGCTGCAGGACGCCCGCCACCGGGTCGCGGCGGGTGCGCAGGTGCTGGCGGTAGGCGTCCATGTCGACGATCGGCTTGCGCGCCACGCCGGTATCCATCGCGGCCTTGGCGACCGCGGGGGGAATGGAGGAAATCAGCCGCGGGTCGAACGGCACCGGGATGATGTAGTCAGGCCCGTATTTCGGGCGCGTGCCATAGGCGGCGGCGACCTCGTCGGGGACGTCCTCGCGGGCGAGTTCGGCGAGCGCGTGGGCGGCGGCGATCTTCATCTCCATGTTGATCGTGGTCGCGCGCACGTCGAGGGCGCCGCGGAAGATGTAGGGAAAGCCGAGCACGTTATTGATCTGGTTGGGATAGTCCGAGCGGCCGGTCGCCATGATGGCGTCGGTGCGTACCGCGGCGACCTCCTCGACCGTGATTTCCGGATCGGGATTGGCCATGGCAAAGATGATGGGGTTTGGCGCCATCAGCTTGATCATGTCCTGGGTGACCGCCCCCTTGGCGGAGAGGCCAAAGAAGGCGTCGGCATCGACCAGCGCCTGTTCCAGCGTGCGCGCCGCGGTCTTTGCCGCATGCGCCGATTTCCACTGGTTCATGCCCTCGGTGCGGCCCTGGTAGATCACGCCCTTGGTGTCGCACAGGACCACGTTGTCGGCGGCAAAGCCGATCGCCTTGAGGAGTTCGAGGCAGGCGATGCCGGCAGCGCCCGCCCCGTTGCACACGAGCCTGGTCGATTTGATGTCGCGCCCGGTGAGGTCCAGCGCATTGATGAGACCAGCCGCCGCGATGATCGCGGTGCCGTGCTGGTCGTCATGGAAGACCGGGATGTCGAGCAGCTCGCGCAGCCGCTGCTCGATGACGAAGCATTCCGGCGCCCGGATGTCTTCGAGGTTGATGCCGCCCCAACTCTTTCCCAACAGCCTGACGCAATTGACGATCTCGTCCGGGTCTTCGGACGACACTTCGAGGTCGATGGAATCGATGTCGGCGAAACGCTTGAACAGCACCGCCTTGCCTTCCATCACCGGCTTGGCCGCGAGCGCGCCACGGTTGCCGAGGCCGAGGATGGCGGTGCCGTTGGTGATGACGGCGACGAAATTGCCCTTGGTCGTGTAGTCGTAGGCGCGGCTTTCATCCGCAGCGATTGCCAGCACCGGCACGGCCACGCCCGGCGAATAGGCGAGCGAGAGGTCGCGCTGCGTCGCCATCGGCTTGGTCGCCACCACTTCGAGTTTGCCGGGGCGGCCCTGGCTGTGGAAGAGCAGCGCTTCCTGATCGGTGAACACCGGTCGTTGACCGCGGCTGCCGGCTTTGTCTTGCATTTCAACTCCTTGGGCACAAAAAAGAGGCGACAGCGCAGGCGTGGGTCCTAGCCTAGCGGATCGGGTGGTCCTCGCTCAAGGGACGCGCGCGACCAGCGACCGATCGACGGTGCCGCGCCGTCGAGCGCGACCGATGCGCCCGTCCACAGCGCCGCTGGTCGCCGATATCCGCAATTGAACGGAGCCGCCGGGAAGAGTAAGCGGTGGTCGAGAGCCCGTTCTCCGCCGCTGACGACCCGCCATGATCCGCTTCCTGTTTCGCTTTCTCGGCCTGCTGTCTCTCGCCTTGGGCT
>WNGR01023993.1_pt1 | contig 10678 bp, 10 predicted proteins | sample 5407581 | NCBI WGS metagenome assembly WNGR01 (sample SAMN13153383, study PRJNA577476) | soil metagenome | isolation source: 80 cm soil or saprolite under Garry oak tree replicate 2 | place: USA:California | collected 2016-06-15 | reverse complement strand
CCTTAGCGCCCAAGCCAGCTTCGACCTTTGCGGCTTCGAAGGTCTCGGCTTGCAGCTTGTGCCATTTCTGTTTGCCGTCGTAAGTGACGTGGATGAAGAAAGGACCCTGCAGGTCTCCTGTGCGGAAGCCACGGCCCTCCCCCGGATGCGCTGGTAGCGGTTGTAGGTCTTCCCTGTGCTGCTAATGGCCACCGGCCGGGTATAAATCGCGTTCATGGAGACCCCGGAAATGCTGGATAAACAGTAGCAGATGCTTAGCAGCTTGTCAGGAATCCTAGTTTTTAAAGGTAATTGAGATTATGGCGGAGAGGGTGGGATTATACCCAACGCAATTTGTTGTTGGGACGCGTTGGGATGCGTTTTTTCGATACCGCAACCTATTGCATCCCAAGGATTTATTTTGAACCCTCTCAAGCCCTCATAAACAAAGCGTTTGCTGCAACCCCGAAATCCAGAAAATACGCAAAAGTGGTAGCAAGACGGTAGCAAAAATTAGGCTCAGAAACCGATCTTTCTCTCCAGGGCCGGAGTCATGCCGCCTAACCTTTTGAATCGCTCCGCAATCCTGTCCATGATCTTCTGCTGTTCCTTGGTATCGCCGGAAGGTAGGAAGCGATACCAGCGAGCAAGCTGCTCGTGATTGGCCTTTTCGACTTGCTCCATGGTCGGGAAATCTGGTCGGTCGTGCTGCATCTTGATTCTGCCTCGTTCTGAAGCAGTAAGTATACCTGAGGTTCGACATTCCGAACGCTCGCAACCAGCGGCTCGCTTGCCGTAGATTCACGTGCGAGCAGAACGGCAACTCCAGCGACCGACCCCCTGGTTCGTTACGGCAAGCCGGATGCATCGACGAGAAAGCCCGTTGCGATTATTGTGGGGAAAATCGGTAGCTGACCAACACGTGTACGCTCAAGCTTTGAAATGAAGCCGACGACGCACGGGCTTATTGCTTCAAAACTCTCCTCAAGCGTCATAGGATTTTTTCTTGCTCCGCCAGCATCGATTCCAATGGACTCTTCTGATTCCTAGTGTTTCTCATAAAGATAGAAGTCAATAGATATGGGGCCTCTCCATCTTCATGTTTCGTGCCTAATGACTCTTCAATCGCCAATCTAAGATCACGAAAATTGCCCAACAGGAAGTCGCGTGTATAGCCGAGCTTCTTTGGAAGTTTCGGAAGTTGAATCTTAAAGAATTCGGTCAGGGCCTCTTTTGATGCGCCTCTGCGCCGCTTCCACATCTTGCTAATCACTTCTAACACTTGATAGTGGAGCCTTGGTTCGTTGAGTGGCATCCGGGAGCATCGAAGGTGCGACTGCCTCCAGGCCATCCTGGGCAAGCCTGCTAGTGCATTGGCAACACTCTGCGGATTCACCGCATACCTTCCGCGACTACGCAGGTAATCAAGCAACTCTGAGGAATACACGTAAGTCTCTTGGTCCAGAGACTTTTTGTCCAGGTCACGCCCCTCGATTGTAAGTCGATTTATCTCACTCTGAAGCTGATCTAGAGTTTCCTGTCGCTGCCTAATTTCTTCTTGAACGGTGGTCCTGTATTCAGGTGCCGCAGTTTTCAAAAGTGGATTTAGTTCGTTTTTAGATCGCTCAATCTCGGTCACCTTGGTCTGAAGGCGAAGGATTTCTCCCTGTAACTCCCCGCCTCGAACTCTGTTCCTGTGAACTTCAATTGGTGTCGCCGTTTCAAATGTTTCGCGGTAGAATGCTTGGGCCAAGCCTGGGTTGTGCGGTTTCTCTTTTACTCGCTGAAAGGCTTTCCTTACATCGTCTATTGTGGTTGTCGGATTCTTGCGAATTTGCAAGAGGTGCCATCCGATCTCAGGCCAGCACTCCTCCAAAAGCGAAGTCCACTCATTACGCCTGCCTAGAAGGTAGTTGTCAGGTATCCATGTTGGCCGACCGCGTTTCGGTTTTTCCATCAACGTCGATGAAAAAGCCGATATCGGAGGCTTGCCGGGCTTTCTCTTTTTTGTGATGTTTAGCTGTTTCATTTCAATGCTCAGAATCTTGTCAAGGGGGAATCTTGCAGTTCCGCTGAGAAAATCTTCGCCAGGTAATTCTGCCTTAATTTCTGGATTTCGCCAGGAAATGTTTTGAGGGCTGCCTATGGTTTCGCCAGGAAATGCTTCCTGGTCGAAATTCACTAGAAGTCTTTCAATTTGTGTGACTTATGAAAACAGGGCTTATTCTAGACTGGTAAATGCAGGAGAAGCCATGAAAGCTCCCAACTCAACAACTCACCGGTCGAAAATCATGAGATTCATTCGTGCGTGCATAGCAATCCTCATCGAAGTGCGTGTCCTGGCTGCCGAACTCATGCTCACAGCCGCCGCCCTTTACGCCTGCTACATTGCTTTTCAAGATCTAATCCATCGGTTGTTGTAACCTTTGGCTGTGCGGGAAGCAGTGGCCCCCCAATCAACGCAAGATGAATCTCCTCCCGAAAAGGAAGGCCGAGTTTATCGAGCCAATGGACTATGCGCCCGTCCCAAACCTGATCGAGGGGCCGGAATGGCTCTATGAAATTTTATGTGGCCCCACATAAGACCTCCCAAATGCACGGCGACGCCCTCCGGCAGTCTTGACACCGACAGACACTCCATCGGCTCGATAAATGACGCCTGTGTTCTGGGTAACGAAGCCAAGCGTGCCTGTATCTTTCGTTGCATCGCGTTCCTTAGGAAAACAAAGGCCGAGCAAATAAGCAAACGCTCGCACTCGTCTGGACCCCGGAATAAGATGGATGCGCGATGGCTGCCCGCAAGATCATTCATGTGGACATGGACGCGTTTTATGCGTCCGTGGAGCAGCGCGACAATCCGCAACTGCACGGCAAACCCGTCGTCGTCGCATGGCGCGGGAATCGCTCGGTAGTGTGCGCTGCTTCGTATGAGGCGCGAAAGTTCGGCGTGCGTTCCGCCATGCCCGCTGTTCGAGCCGAACGTCTATGCCCTAGCGCAATCTTTCTGCCCCCGGACTTCCCGCGCTATCGAGCGGTCTCTCGCCAGGTGCGCGAAATCTTCAAGCGCCATACCGACATGATTGAGCCGTTGTCACTCGACGAAGCCTATCTCGACGTTTCGGAGAACAAGACTGGTTTGCCGACCGCGACACAAGTGGCGCGCACGATTCGCGAACAAATCCGCTCAGAACTGAGCTTGACCGCATCGGCAGGAGTAGCGCCGAACAAATTCCTCGCGAAGGTTGCTTCGGACTGGAAAAAACCGGACGGACTCTTTGTCATACAACCGGAAGAAGTAGATTCATTTTTGCTGCCCCTACCCGTGGGTCGTCTACCTGGAGTAGGCAAAGTCACAGAAGAGAAGCTGAAGCACCTTGAGATACAAACGGTTGCTGATCTGCGGCGAATGGATTTACCAACACTCGAAGGCCGCTTCGGTCGTTATGGCGTGCGTCTCTACGAATTGGCCAGGGGAATCGACAAGAGCGAAGTAGTCCCTGACAGGCCAACTCAATCCATATCGGCGGAGGATACCTTTGAACAGGATGTCTTGCTGACCGAGATGGAGCCGATGATCCGAAAACTTGCGGAGCACACATGGGCCGCATCGCGGAAGGAATCGCGAATAGCACGCACCGTCGTGCTGAAACTGAAGACCACCGAATTCAAGATTCTCACTCGCAGCCACACGCCAGGCTCTTCGCCTTCTTCTTGCGAGGAGCTGACAAATGTTGCCCTATCACTGTTAAAACGTGTCGGCCTCAGCCCGCACCAGCGGTTTCGCCTGGTTGGCGTCGGCCTGAGCAACTTTTGCGACCCTGAGAATGCGTCCGCCCAGCCGACTCTTTTCACCTAACCACAAACCGTTGTGGGTCAGGTGCCTAGTGGACGCGAGCGAGCCAGACTTGATGGTTGCCATTGGACTGAAGGCTTCCTGGCCAGTTAGCAGCGGTCGAGATGAAGACCACGTAACGGCCGTCCGGCGTGATAGCAGGGGAATCGGAAAACTGACTGTTGCCTTGGATGCCAGTGTTACTGTCCACGGACAGCAAGTACGTTGTTGGGACGCAACTAGTCGGAGAATTCGCGCATGTCATCCGAACGTAGACTGCACTGGAGCGATAGGAATAGGACAAGAGATTGTCTGCGACGGAAATGAAAGCGACATAGTTTCCATCGTTGCTGGAAACGGCTTCAATGCTGCCACTGTCGGCCTGCCCGCCGATGTAGGTTACGGAGACACGGTCGGTGTGTGGGATACAACCTGCTGGAGCGCCGATGCAGTCGTCGTAAACAAACGCACCAACCATCTGCCCGGTATCACCAGGGACAAGATAGTTAGTTTCGGCATCAAAGCCAGAGAAGCGTGCATTCGTACTTAGAACCCATCGGCTAAAGCCGGCCGTCGGAGGAGTTCCGCCATAGCCAACGAAAAGGCTCTGATTGCTTGGCGTACAGCCAACGGGTGCGCCAAAACAGGTGTCGTGCAGGACCGCGGATGCTCTCGGGTCATTAGGTATAAGATTGGTCGACTCAGCAATGAAGGATATGTACCGCCCATCCGCGCTGATCGAAGGGCAGCATGCGGGAGCATTACTCTGACTCCCGTCGTCAGCGACAGAAACCTTTGAGGTGCTGGGAGAGCACCCATTAGGCACACCAATGCATGTGTCTCGCACGAAGACGTCCAGCCATCCGTTCGTGTCGTTGGGCACTAGGTTTGTGGCAGCGGAGTTGAAGGCGAGGAAACGTCCATCAGCGCTGATCGCTGCGTCGCGCGAATCACCATAACTGGGATACGTTCCCGTAGGTTGACTCCCGTCGGTGGCGACAGACACCAGAATAGTGGTTGGGACGCAGGCGGATAGGGCACCCAAGCAGGTGTCCCGGACAAAAACGTCCGCGGCTCCACCAGTCTGCGTGCTTCCCGGAAACAAATTTGTAGCGCTGGAATCGAAAGCTACGTAGCGCCCGCTCGCGCTGATCGCTGGCGACCGGCTATTACCATTCGGCAGTGAGCCGTCGTTGCCCACCGAAATGCGCGTCGTGGTAGGCGTGCATCCCGTCGCTGCGCCGATGCATGTATCGCGGAGGTAGATATCGGTGAAACCGCTGGCAGGGCCAGGAACCAGATTCGTCGAATCGGATTGAAAGGCCACGTAGCGACCGTCGGCACTAACAGCAGGAGGAGTATAAGTGTGGCCATTACCTGGGGTCCCGGCCGGTGCTGCCGAAACCAACTGAATTACACCGATGCCAGCCGGTGGCTGTGGAACTGGTCCAATGAAAACCGGGAGGGCATTGGAAAGCCCTCCGCCGGGTGTTGGATTAAAAACGGCGACGGACGCTGTGCTAGAAGCGCTCCGATAGCTTGCGGACACAACGGCGTAGGCCAGAGTACCGCTTACGAACGTCGTCGCCAGAGTGGATCCGTTCCACTGGACGACGGAAGAAGGAGAGAATCCGCTTCCATACACGGTGAGATAGAAATCCGGCCCGCCCATCGCGACGGAGCTTGGGTCGAGGAAGACAATACTTGGCACGGGGTTCGGACCTCCAGCATAACCCCCGCTGCCACCCCCGCCCCCGCCGGAGGCTCCTCCGGCAGCGCATCCGCCTAGAGCCAATAAAGCTGACAAGACAAGCGCCAGGAGAACCATACAGGCTGCCAGAAAAACCCTGCGTAATATGGTCCGAATCACGTCTCGGCCCCACCTTCCACACCTAGCTGGAGCAATATGCAGTCCAGTTCAGAGTGGTCTGTGACTAGCTCGGGGTGCCTCAATCATGAATTTCTGGTCCGTGTCGTACCGGCAGTTGTGAACTGGGAGGACATATCCGCTCAACCTGCTCTCTCCAACTAGAAGCGTAAGTGATTAATGAAAATCGCTGGACCGCGTTCTGTACCGGCCCGCACTCTGCAGGGAAAATCGTCCCAGTTTGATGTCTTGATCCGACGGAGCGATGCGTCGGGAAACTCTGCTCCCCGAACCCTGCCAATGCACGAGGTGGAGGGGCGCCGACAAGTGGGTGGTTTAGTGCGCGGGAAAACGGAAGAGGATTTTCAAGGCATGCGGGGGGGGTCTATTCGTCCGATGTGGGGAGAAGTGTGAAGGAGGTGGCAGCGCGAGATTCGAGTTGCTTTCTCCCGCGCTACCCACATCGGCTCGAATGAGCCCCCACCAGGTTATCCCTCGGCGATGGTTGCATCCCTGCAGTGCCCGCTTCTGTTTCACCTGGTTTCGTTGTTCCGCTTACCCACTTAGCGGATCAGTTCTTCGCACGCCACAGAACTCGGGGGTCAGGAAGAGGTGTGGGCGAATTCCCGTTCCCGTTCCGATGCGTCTCTGGAGTGGGGAGCGGAACGCGCACCCAACAATCCCCGCGACGCACGATGTGCCCCGCTGCGGCCAGACGCGTGAGCGCCTCGCCGACACGCTCGTTGCGCGCGCGGACGGCCGCGCGAAGTGATGCGCGCTCGAGTCCGTCGCTGCCGGCGTGCTCCAGGGCATCAAGAATCATGGCATCGAGATCTGTGGTGGCAGGCGGCGCCAGTTCTTCGGCACGCACAATGCCCAAGTGCATGTCTTGCTCGGTGCCCAGTAGGGCCAGCGTGAGCGGATCGGGAGGGGCGGCGGCACGATGCTCAACCGACAGGACCAGCGTGTGCTGCCGGCGGCGGAGGGAGAGCGCCGTATCCACCCAGGCAAAGAAATCGCCCGAACCGCGCAGGCTCAACCCACCGGTGGAAGAGCCATTCTTGCGGGCATGATGGACGACAATGACCGCCACGTTGTAAGCGCGCTGCAAGGCGCGCAAGTAGCCGAGAATCGCGGCCACCTCGCCCGCTTGGTTTTCGTTCACCTGATGCAGGCGGACAAAGGGGTCGAGAACAAGCAGACGCGGCGCCTGGCGGCGCACGGTTTCGGCGAGGCGATGCTGATCCGTCAGCAGATCCAAGCGCAACGTGGGTGCGGTGATGACGTCGATGGGCAACGCATTCAGGTCCAGACCGCGATGGCGACAAAGGCCGAGGAGCCGAGCTTTCACCAGCGGCGCCGCATCTTCGGCCATGTACAGCAGCACGCCCCCGGCGTCACACACGGGAAACGTGTCGAGACACGGCGTGCCGCTGGCCACCGACACGGCCACATCCATGGCCATCCAACTCTTGCAGCTTTTAGGCAAGCCGCCAATCGTTCCCACGCCGCCATGGATCCAGAGGGGCTCAATGAGCCAGCGGCGTGCGGGGTCGAGCTCGTCGAGATCGGCCGCGCGCACCACGGGCAGTGTTTCCCGCTCGCGGGCGCTCATGCCAGCACCACTTGACCGACCGGCGACTGCTCGATGGCGGCCTCCATGGCGTGATCGTCGATGAAATTCTGATTGCGTTCGTGGGCTTCGTACAAAGCCCGATGCAGCAGATGGGCAGCAACGCGCGGTAGCCCGCGGCTGGTGCGGAACAGGAGTTCGCGAGCCGAGTCGGCCAGGATGTTCTGTGTAGCGCCGGCGGCCTTGAAGGCATGGTCGATCATGGCGCTGAAGGCTTCGCGATCGAGCGGCTCGAGGTGGAGGTAATGCACGATGCGCATGGCCAGCGGGGCGTGCTGTTGCATGCGCAGATGTCGCGCCAGGGGAGGCAATCCTACCAGCCACAGCGTGAGCAGATCGCGGCTATCAAAGGCGAAGTTCAGGAAGGCGGAGAGATCGATGAAGAAGGTATCGGAGAGATGTTGTGCCTCGTCCAGAATGAGGATCGGTGCGATGCTTCGTTCATCGACCAAGTGCAATAGACTTTTCTTCAGGCTGGCCCACAGTTCGGCGCGGCGATGGGCGGGGCGAAGGCCGAGCTCCAGGGCTAAGGCGCGGTAGAAATCGAAGGGTCCCACGGCGGCGCAAAGATAGAGCACCAGGTAGTCGGGCTTGGGCAGTTGGGCGCAGAGATGGCGCAGGGCGGCGGTCTTGCCGACGCCAGCATCGGCGGTGAGTACGCCCAGGCCAGGATCGGCGATGAGCTGACGGAAGGCGCGTTCGAGTTTTTTGAACCCGGGGCTCTTGTCGAAGAAGGTTTTGCCCTGGACATTTTTGGGAAGCGGATGGCCGGTGAGACCAAAGCGTTGTCGATACATGTTGGATCATTCCTCCTTTTTCTCGGTTTTCTGGGTGCTGGCCGGCTGGCCTACCGGGCGGACGCGGTCGTAGTGTTCGGCCTCGATCAAGGAGAGCGGATCGAGGCCGCTGGGTTCGGCGTCCGGAAGCACTTCGCCACGCACGCGCCGCCGCTTGCGCGAAGCATTCGCGACGCGGTCGAGCGGCACGGTGTCACAAACGAAGCGATCTTCGATGAAGACGCAGGGGTGCGCAGTGTCGTCGCGGGGATCGAAGCGCAGTTCCACTTCCTGGCCCTCGAGTTCGGGCCGAACTTCCAGATAGCCCCCTTTAAAGCGGACGGTGCCATCCTTGCGCACGACGCGGCGCTCGCGGTGCAGGAACACATCGGAGAGGTTCTTCTGGCGTGGGAGGAGGCGCAGGAAGGAGAGCTCGGCCAGCCAGTGCTCACGCGGCACGCGGTCTGTGGTGCTGTGTTTTCGCGCGTGATATTCCGCGGAAAGCCACGCCCAATGCTTGGCATTGAGTTCGGCGAGGGGGAGCGGGTCGGCCGGCAATTCGTCACCGACTTCTTCGCGCCAAGTGCGATGCCAGCGTTCAATGACGCCCTTGGCCTCACAATCTTGGACCTGGGTGTGCAACAGACGGATGCCGAGTTCGGCACAGATCAGCTTGAGAGAGTCGGCGATGTAGGCTGCGCCGAGATCGACGTAATAGGTGCGCGGAACTCCATGCTTGAGGATGGCCTGCTGGAAGCCGTACTCCTGGTCGACGGCGCTCTCGGAAAGAGCGAAGTAGCTGTGCGGGACATAACGAGTCGCGCCGTCGATCTGGGAGAGCAAGTAAGCTTTGTGTAGCGAGCCATCGGGGGCGATGACCAGGGGCCCGTGCAGCGCGTCGCCCACCCACAAATCTCCAGCGTGTTCGGGCAAGAAGGATCGCCGCTCCGTGACTCCATGGCGCTGCGGCCGGGCGGAAAGGCGATGAGCCAGCAGCAAGCGATGCACCGTGGAGCGATGCAGCGTGCCTCTGGGGACGATCTGGGCGCGCTCAAGCATGCGGATGATGCGCCGGATGGAGCGGCGGGGGCGCTCGCGCTTGACGCGCAGAATCTTCTCGGCGATCTCGGCAGAGATGACTCGGCTACAGCCGCGATCCGAACGATCCTGAGGGAACAGCGCCGGAAAGCCGCCGTGGCGATAGGCGTAATACCAGGACTCGATGGTGCGGGGTGAGAGCTGCACATAGGTGCCGTCCGGCTGTTGCTGAAGCCGCGCGGCCGCTTCCGCGATGTAGCGACGACGATCGCCGTGCTCCAGCCGGGCACTGATGAGCGGACCGAGAACGCCGAGTCGCCAAAGGGCGATCGTTTCTTTTTCTTCCTGCTTCATGGGCCGCGTTATACCGGGTAGCTGCGGCCATTTCTGGGGGGATTTTCGCCATGCTCCGCGCCGTCCCGGACGGCGCGGAGACAGCCGCGGGTTACATAAGACGGACCTTCGGTTGTAAGCGGAAAAGGAGCGCGGCCAAGCCCGCCAGAGGTTGGCCGACGTGCTCGCGGGCATAGGCAGCGACCAGATCCGCGCAGGTGGCCGCGGGTAGCAGTTGCGTGGCGAGCGTTGCCCAGGTGGCCTGGCCGGAGGCGGCCAGGATCTGTATCAGTGCGAGAGCTGGCCGCAACCACCGTGCGCGCCAGCGCCGCACGGTTCGCTGTGGCACCTTCGGCCAGTGTTGCGGCTCGCTTGGCGAAGATGACTTATGATCCGGCATCAGCGCGCGTCGCACGACATTCCAGGTCCGCCACAGATGGCGAGCAATGAAGAGGGGCAGAATCTGCCAGATCGCTGCGCAGGACACACATTCGAAACGCCTAATCGTGGTCACTGGCTTGCTGGGCTCTGCGCGCAGCACGCGCTCGCGGTAATCGTGCACGTGCAGCGGCCCCTTCCCGCATCGCGGGCAGAAGGGTGGCCGATAGCCGTCGGGGTCACAGATGCGCCGCTCGTGCGTGGCATGGTCGGTGACATCTTCGGCGATCAGCGTGCCGCCCTTTTGAGTGGACGAACGCAGCCGAAAAAGGCAAGCTTCAGACTCGGGAGGAGGGAGTCGATTTTGGCTCATGAGACATACTCCATGTCTTGGTCGACCTGAAGTGTCTCACCTCCTCCTACAATTTCGTCAACTCACACCCGTCTTTGAATCGCCTTTTTCAAAGTGGAAGATTTCGCCGAGGAACTGTCCCGTTTCGCGCTACGCCCGGCGTCGCCGGTTCGCTTCCCGCATTACCCCCTCACACCAGTGAGGGACACACACACCCGGAATCCACTTGAACAAATCGAGTCGGCACAGGCGGATTCATCAGTGGTTAGCCAAGTTGTGCCGCCGCGAAAACAGATTCACGCCGCCATCAGATTTGACGGCGACGGCGCGGTAGCCATCGAGACTATCCGTGCGGTCAGTGTTCGGGGTAAGATTCGCAGGATTGTTGGACGCGATTCGATGCACATTGACCATGACAATCTGAGTCTTGGGAACGAGAGCGACGTAGAGCAGAAGATTGTCATGCCTCTCCTGACAGGTTCAGTCTATC
>WNGR01021512.1_pt1 | contig 10678 bp, 10 predicted proteins | sample 5407581 | NCBI WGS metagenome assembly WNGR01 (sample SAMN13153383, study PRJNA577476) | soil metagenome | isolation source: 80 cm soil or saprolite under Garry oak tree replicate 2 | place: USA:California | collected 2016-06-15 | reverse complement strand
AGCAACAATTCTTCCCGGAGGATGTTCAATACTGGTTCTATCTCGACGTCTGGTTGCCGAACGATGTTCCGCTGACGGCGACGAGCGACGCGGCGACCAAAGCCGAGGAGGTCGTCCGGCAGGTTGTAACAGACACGGCTGCGCATTCGCCTGAAGACAAGAACCCACATCCCCTGAAATCCATTAGCAGCTTTATCGGAGGAGGCGGACCTCGTTTCTGGTTTTCCATCTCGCCCGAACCACCGCAAACAAACTACGCGCAAGTGATCGTTCAGGTCACGGACAAAGAACTCACGCCGAAGATTATCGGCCCATTGCAGGCGGCTCTTAGCCAACAGGTGCCAGGTGCATGGATTACTGTGCGGCAACTCCAGACAAACCCTGTCGAGACTCCAGTCGAAATCCTCATCTCTGGTCAGGCCGACACGGACGTTAAGGATGAAATGGCTGACATCCAGACCCTGAGAGGGATTGCAACACAAACCATGGATGTCTTACGGCGGTCTCCCGGCATTGCTGTCATGCGGGATGATTGGTCTCCCGATAGCCCCCAAGTGAAGATCCAGATCGATCCAGACCGTGCGAATGTCGTTGGAATTACGAACTCCGATGTTGCGAACTCCACTGCAGCAGCGATCAGCGGCGCAACCGTGGGCTTGCTGAAGGAGGGCAATAAGAGCATCCCTATTGTGGCTCGACTCCGTCCGGAGGAGCGTGCACAGCTCAGCCAAATTGAGAATTTGTACGCTTACTCTTCACAGCAGAACACCAGAGTTCCCCTACTCTCAGTAGCCACAGTACGCAATATCCTGGAGACGGGAAGGATTCGGCGGCGCGAACATTTTCGTACCATCTCGGTCCTGTGCTTTCCAGCCCCTGGTGTACTCGCGTCCGAAGTCCTCGGACCGGCACAATCGAAATTAGATGCTCTCAAAAAGAACCTGCCTCCGGGATATCAACTTGTAATCGGAGGCGAACAAGCTAAGCAGGTCGACGGATTCCTCAACCTGGCTGTTGTGCTCCTGATCTCACTCGTTGGCATCTATCTTGCACTTCTCATCCAATTCAACAATGCCATCAAACCTCTTCTTGTGTTCGCGGCAGCGCCTTATGGTGCGATCGGAGCCTTGATTGCGTTGGCCGTGATGCACACTCCGTTTGGGTTCATGGCCTTTCTCGGCGTGGCGAGTCTGATCGGGGTCATTGTCAGCCATGTAATCGTGTTGTTCGATTTCATCGAGGAGATGCACGAGAAGGGCGAGCCGTTGGAGCGCGCTCTTGCGGATGCTGGGATCGAACGCATTCGCCCTGTGATGATCACGGTAAGCGCAACGATCCTTGCATTGTTTCCACTCGCACTCGAAGGCGGCCCGCTCTGGAAGCCTCTCTGCTATGCCCAGATCGGCGGACTGGCTGTCGCTACCTTCATCACACTGCTGTTGGTCCCGGTCTTCTACTCGATTTTTGTCCTCGACCTCACGTGGATCAAGTGGGAGGTGGCAGAGAATCGGAAGGAAACCACGGACATAGAACCGGCTACTGACCCAGAACCCACTACAACGTGATGAATGCCCAGTAAACGGCCATGATGTTTCTTCCAATCTCGGAGTGCTCTTGGGAATGAACGTATCTGAGTATGATCTCGTTGTGATTGGCACCGGCCCTGCGGGTCAGAGGGGGGCCATTGCGGCAGCGAAGGCCCGCAAGCGTGTCGGTATTATCGACCGAGCTGCAATGATAGGGGGCGTGAGCGCCCATACCGGTACCGTTCCCAGCAAGTCAATACGTGAGGCCATTTTTCAACTCACCGGATTTGTCGTGAAGGCACGATACGGCGATGGGTCTCGCGGCCATGGCGATATCTCTATTCAGGATGTTTCCTCACGAGTGAACGCAGTTGTCGAGCGCGAGACTGAGGTAGTTCGATCACAACTGAGACGTAACGGGATTGATTTCTACCAGGGAGACGCGCTGTTTCTGGACCCTCATACAGTCGAAGTTCAGGACGACGGCGAAAAGACTCTGCTCAAAGCGGAAAAGATGCTGGTTGCCTGCGGAACGCGGCCTGCGCACAGTCCGGAGATTCCATTCGACAATCACCGCATCGTGGATACAGATCACCTTTCCGGCTTAAGTGGTCTTCCGAACGAGGTCATCGTGGTCGGGGCGGGGGTTGTGGGCCTTGAGTATGCATCTTTTATGGCTACCTTAGGTGCCGAGGTCACGTTGATCGACCAGCGCCCGACCATCCTGGAGTTCGTAGACCGGCAAATCGTCGAAGCGCTTTCCTATCACCTGCGTCAGGCCGGTGTTACGTTTCGTCTGGCGGAGACGGTGACCCATGTCGAAATCGATGAAGCGCGCGATCGCGTTGTTGCGTGGCTGCAGAGTGGCAAGAAAGCACAAGGGGATGCGCTCATATATGCTGTTGGTCGTCAGGCCAATGGGGATCAGCTTCATCCGGAAGCTGCCGGGTTAGCGGTAGACTCGCGCGGCAGGATGAAGGTAAATCAGTTCTTTCAGACTGATGTTCCCCACATCTACGCAGCTGGCGATGTAATCGGGTTTCCTGCACTCGCGAGCACCTCAATGGAGCAAGGGCGCCTGGCAGCCTCTCATATGTTTGGAATCCCGTTTGAACACATGCCCGAGCTTTTTCCTTATGGGATTTATACGATCCCAGAGATCTCCATGATTGGCGGGACTGAGGAGACGTTAACAGCCAGCAAAGTTCCGTATGCGGTTGGAATCGCGAAGTACTCGGAGCTTGCGAAGAGCATGATGCTAGGCGACGAAGCGGGAATGTTGAAATTGCTTTTCCATCAGGAAACGCACAAGCTGCTTGGCGTGCATGCCTTAGGACAGCGTGCGACCGAAATCATTCATATTGGACAGGCAGTGCTCTTCTATGGCGGCTTGGTGGACTACTTCCGGGATATGGTCTTCAACTATCCAACGCTCGCCGAAGCATACAAGGTTGCTGCATTAGATGGTCTCAATAAGCTTTGACCTCAGCTGGCTTACGGCCTTCTGTAGACTCATGGATCATCGGTCAAATTCTCTCAGTCGAGACGAATTGCCGTTGGAGGATTTTGTGGATCTGAGACTCGCTGAAAAAGTTGCGCTTGTAACCGGTTCGACAGCCGGGATCGGATTAGCAATTGCCAAGTCGCTCGCGGCCGAAGGCGCACATGTTTACGTGAATGGTCGCACTCAGGAGCGCGTGGATGCGGCAATGACCGGGATCCGGACGCAGGATCGAAGGGCAAAGGTGGACGGGATTGTCGCAGATTTCTCGAGCGTTTCTGGAGCGGACGCGGTGATCGCGAAACTACCCTCTCTGGATTTGCTCGTGAACAACGTTGGCATCTTTGAGCCAAAGCCATTCGCGGAGATTCCCGACGCGGACTGGTTCCGCTTTTTCGAGATCAACGTCATGAGCGGGGTGCGGCTCACGCGACACTATCTCGCAGGAATGTTAGAGAAGAACTGGGGCCGCATTCTTTTCATCTCCAGCGAGTCTGCGGTACAGATTCCGGCGGAGATGGTTCACTACGGGATGACGAAAACGGCACAGATCGCCATCGCGCGCGGCGTTGCAGAGTCGGTTTCTGGAACCGGAGTGACCGTAAACAGCATCCTGGCCGGACCAACGGAATCGGAAGGAGTGGTTGGATTTGTCGATGCAATGGCGAAACAGCAAAACAAATCGAAACAAGAGGTGGAGAAGGAGTTCTTCGAACACGTGCGGCCTTCATCCCTGCTGAAGCGTTTTGCCACCGTGGATGAAGTTGCGGCGTTGGTGACATATGTGGCAAGTGAACTCTCGTCAGCCACCAACGGAGCGGCCCTTCGGGTAGACGGCGGTGTGGTGAGAGCGATTCTCTAGTGATGTGCGCCGTCCAAAATGGGCTGCAATTCGTGCGTACGGGCAACCCCTCCTTTGAGAAAAAATCCTTGTCGGGCAGAGTCCGTAGGGCAGGGGTCAGGGGTCCGATAAGGATCCAATAACGGATACCAGGGGTATCTCAGACCGCCAAAAGAAGCCATCCGTGACGCTTAGTTTTAATAGGTGTTACTGCCCGCCTCTGTATTACTTTCACGGCATTTGGCGGCATTGTGGGGATCGGAGAGCACGGAAGCAAGGGTCATTAGAGCGGAGGTTTTCTTTGAATACGGAGCCGCGGTAATGCACTGGAGCAAGCAGCGATGAACATCTGTGGGACCGATTAAGGGCCAGGTCGACGGGCAGAGGTACACGATGACCAGAATGCTCATTGGACTTACCGGGGGGCTTTATAGATTCGATTTGGATGCAGGTGGCAGTCAGGGGCCGGTGCTTCCCGGCGTCCAGCCTATGGCATTCGCCATGGACCCTAGGAAGGTTCCTCGCTAGCTTTTGTGGACGACTTCAAACGAATACCCGTCCGGGTCAAATACATCGGCGGCGTAGTATCCCGCATAGTATTCCACTCGTACCCGCGGTGAAATATTGTCCCTGGCACCAGCGGATATTGGCGCGCTGTAGAATTCATCGACCGTATCATTGTTTCCAGCCATAAAGCCCCAGTGAATGGACGCTGGATTGGGTTTCCTTTGCTTGAGCCAGAAGAACGCCCTCTTGCCATCACCAAATCCCCACAGATCAGGATGATCACGCTCGCCCTTGTACGGTAGGAAGAACTTGATACTAAGAGGCTTCAAGGCCGCCTCGTAGAAGGCTAGCGAACGTTCGACATCGCTGACAGTCAGAATCATATGATCGAGCATTGTTCTCTCCTTCAAATCATGAATACCTCAACGGCCCGTTTCGCCGTTGGATAAGCGCATGGATCGCCGGCGTCGGCATGTTTGTGGCCCGGCCCTTGGCTTGCGCACGTAAGACCGGATTCAGAGACGCCTCGATTAGAGACTGCGAAGGGCTGTCATAAAGTTCTCGATCTTGCGGGTCGACGAAGCTCTAACTGATTTGAGGTTGCGCTCAATGCACAATCCGGAGAAGAAGGAGAGCACCATCTCCGCAATTGAAGAAGCAGCCATCTTTGGCCTTTCCGCCTCGATGTTCATGGCAAGAAGACGCTGCAACAGCACCCGATTCTCCGTCACGACCCCATAAGCTTCATCCGGAAGGATCGCGAACTCCCGCATAGAGTTGACAGAAAAGCAGCCTTGCTGTTCCCCCTTGTTAAGAGGGCCATTCTTGAGAAACTTCTCGACGTTCTTCCAGCCAAGAGGCTCCTTGGTAAGAAGTCCCCTCTTCCCCTGGCTCTCAAGATAGTGCCGCAGGCACGCCACAAAAAGATCTTCCTTGTCACGAAATTCCGTATAGAGCCCTGACTTGTTCACGCCTGTCGCTCGTTCGAGCTCCTGAACGCTCGTATCCGCAAACCCGTGCTTCCAAAAAACGGGCATCGCCTTCTCCAGAACTTCCTCTCGGCTAAAGCCCTTTGGACGACCCATAGCCACATTATCCGATAAAGAACTAAATAGTTCAATATCTCTGCATCCTCACCATGCCCTCGTCATCGTATAGAACTGAATGGTTCAGAACCGTCCGACACGGTCGAACAAGACGCAGCCGAATCGGGTTTTTGAATTGTTCCGAACATGGCAAAGGAGACACATGTCCAAGTTAGCGAAGAAAGTAGCACTCGTTACCGGCGGTTCCCGGGGCATTGGCGCAGCGATTGCGAAGCGCCTGGCTGCCGATGGAGCAAGCGTCGCCATCACGTACGCGAAGGACGCAAGCGCAGCCTCAGCCGTAGTCAAAGCGATTGAACTCGGCGGCGGTAAAGCCATCGCGATCCAGGCGGATGCCGCCAACGTCGAGGCAGTCAAGAACGCGGTCGAAAAGGCCGTGGCCACCTTCGGCAGACTAGACGTGCTGGTGAACAATGCCGGCACGGCCATTCCAAAAACGTTCGAAGAGACCACGCTGGAGGAGATGGATCGTGTGATTGACATCAACATCCGCGGCGTATTCGCCACGACGCAGGCTGCGCTGAAGCACATGAAGGACGGTGGTCGCATCATTATGGTCGGTTCGGCCGTGGGCGAGCGCGCCGTTGCGCCCGGACTTGTGCCCTACGCGGCCACGAAGGGAGCCGTCAAGATGTTTACCCAGGCGCTATCCAGAGAGGTCGGGAGCCGGGGCATTACAGTCAACAACGTCCAGCCGGGTCCGATCGATACGGATTTAAATCCCGCCTCCGGTGATTGGGCGGTCCCACAGAAGGCTGCAACGGCACTCGATCGCTACGGGCACGTGGATGAGATAGCCGCGATGGTATCGTTCGTCGCCGGTCCGGAATCCTCGTACATTACAGGGGCGAATCTTACCGTGGATGGCGGAATGAACGCCTGATTAACGGAGAGGACAATGCCAACACTTCAATACAAAACTGCGCTTGTGACGGGTGCGTCAAGAGGAATTGGCCGGGCGACAGCATTGGCGCTCGCCAGTGTCGGCGCACACGTCCTGGTTCACTATGGCCGCTCCAAACGGGAAGCGGAGTCTCTCGTGGCCGAGATCAATACGAAAGGCGGCCGCGCAGATGCAATCTCTGCGGACTTGGGAATTCCGAATGGCGCGTCGCTGATCGCCAAGCAGGTTGGCTCCATCATCGGCAACCGATTGGATGTGCTTGTGCTTAACGCCGAAATCAGCAAGGCGGTACGCATTGCGGATTACGCGATAGAGGATTTTGACGGCCTCTACGCCACAAACGTCCGAGGTCCGTTCTTCCTGGTACAGCAACTCTTGCCGGTTCTCGGTGAAAGCTCAAGCGTTGTTGTTATCTCTTCTCTCGGAGCCCGTTCGGTGGTGGGCAAGGCCGGTCACGAAACTCCTTCGATTCTTGCCTACGCCTCTACTAAAGGAGCGCTTGAGATTCTGGTCAAGAACTGGGCCGCTATTCTCGGGCCGCGCGGCATACATGTAAACGCTGTCGCACCAGGAGTAATCGACACGGATATGTCGAATTTCACGAAGACAGAAGCGGGACTCGATGTCGCGCTGGGAATGCAGGCGTTGAAGCGCCTCGGCAAACCTTAGGATGTTGCCGACGTAGTCGCTTTTATGGCATCCGATGGTGCGCGTTGGATTACAGGCGCCAGTATTCCCGTCGATGGCGGTTCGAAGCTTTAACAGACTTGAGGAACGCAATGAATAACACTTTGAGCAAAGGCAAAGAGATCAAGATTCCTGGCCCTGATCATCCCATTACGATTTCACCGTTTGAGGGCAAGGTCCGCGTAACGGTCGCTGGCAGGATCGTCGCAGAATCGACGCGAACACTTCGGCTGGAGGAAAAGGGGTATCCACCCGTCTACTACTTGCCGCGAAGCGATGCGGACATATCGTTGCTCGTTCGGACTACGCATTACACCTATTGTCCGTACAAGGGCGATTGCACGTACTACAGCATTCCCGTTGGCGAAGCGAGATCGGAATTTGCCGTTTGGACATACGAGAAGCCACATGAAGCGGTGACCGAGATTAAAGAGCGCCTGGCGTTCTATCCCTCGCGGGTCGATGCAATCGAGGTGATCTCTTAAGCACGTTCTGTCGATCCATACAGGAGTTCATGTGATGTCGAATCAGCCACTCTTTACACCATATCGGATGGGAAACCTCGATCTTCCTAACCGCATCGTCATGGCGCCGCTCACTCGGATGCGTGCCCAATCGCATGATCACGTACCAACGACCTTGCAGGCGGAGTATTATGCGCAGCGTGCTTCGGCTGGACTGATCATCACCGAAGCCACTGCGATTAGCCAGGAAGGATTTGGCTGGGCAGATACACCAGGCCTCTGGACGAACGAGCAAGTCCGCGGATGGCGAAGTGTCACGGATGCCGTCCACGCAGCCGGGGGCCGCATCATTGCACAGCTGTGGCACACCGGAGCGATCTCGCATCCCGAATTGCTGGACGGCGCGCAGCCGGTGTCCGCATCGGACGTCGATCCAGGTCAGATCTCGGTCACACCGACGGGGAGGAAGCCCACGGTCACACCGCGGCCTCTGACGAAAGAGGAGATTCGAGTTACGGTTGCAGATTTCAGACGCGCTGCGCGAAACGCGATGGAAGCCGGCTTCGATGGCGTCCAGATCCTCGCGAACTATCTCTACCTGATCTCGCAATTCCTCAACGCCGCCACTAACCTCCGTGTAGACGAATATGGCGGAAGCCTGGAAAATCGTTCGCGCTTCCTCTTCGAGGTAGTCGAGGCGGTCCTGGATGAGGTCGATGCACAACGGGTGGGAGTCAAGATCAGCCCGATGCACGAAGGCGCGGCATTTCAAGCCAACGATGAAACTCTGCCAGTGACCGAATATGCGATCCGGAAGTTGAGTACCTACAATCTTTCGCACTTGTTGCTCATGGGCAACACCACCGACTTCACCGGAACGCCACTCGAGAAACTGGCCGATGATGGCATGTTCCGGCATTTCCGTCCTCTCTACAGAGGCACGCTCATCGCGAACGTAAAGATGGACCGTGATCGCGGCAATCGCCTCATCGCCGAAGGCCTGGCAGATCTGGTGGCTTTCGGCCGTCCCTACATCGCGAATCCCGACCTGGTTCAGAGGTTTGCCGACGATACCCCTCTTGCTGAGGTTGATTGGGAAACCGTGTATGGGGCGGGGCCGAAGGGCTATTCCGATTACCCAACTTATCAATCATCCGAACCCAACTCCAGGAGCTGAATATGGCAATGACAACACCCGAACAGAACAAGGCGATCGTTCTCAAAGCCTTCGATACGCTCTTCAACAAACGCGACTACGCAGCAGCAGAACGTTTCTGGTCGCCGACATACATCCAGCACAGCGCTCACATTGCGCCAGGACGCGAAGGCCTGTTTGCTCTTGTCCGGGCGACGCCGGCTTCGCTGCGGTATGAAAATCAACTCATCATCGCAGAAGGCGACTATGTCATCGCGCATGGCCGTTTCACCGGGATGGGAAGGCCCGCGGCCTGGATTGCGGCCGACGTTGTTCGATTCGAAGATGGTCTGCTGGCCGAGCACTGGGACGTGTTGCAGGACGAAGCCACACAGAAAGAATCCGTGAGTGGTCTTCCCATGTTTGGCGATAGCTTCCCCGCGTAAGCTTCGGACCTTCACGCAACTATCACAACCACATTGACTGGAGAAATCATGAATCTCACTGGAAACACGATCTTCATTACCGGCGGCGGATCAGGTATTGGCCGCGGTCTGGCCGAGGCGCTGCACAAGCGCGGAAACAAGGTCATCATCTCGGGCAGACGCAAGAGCCATCTGGACTCGGTCGCAAAGGCCAATCCGGGTATCGAAGGCGTGGAACTCGACGTCGCAAACCCTGACAGTATCAAAGCAGTGGCTAAGAAGCTGATCGCAGAACACCCTGATCTGAATGTTCTCATCAACAACGCCGGAATCATGGAACCGGATCAGGCAGCAGGCGTCATCGACGACAAGCTGCTCGTGTCGACGGTCACGACCAATCTACTGGGCCCTATCCGCTTGACCTCGGCTCTCGTGGATCACCTGAAGAACCGGCGTGGCGTGATTGTCTACAACACTTCGGTCCTTGCATTTGTGCCTTTGGCTGTGACGGCAGTCTATTCTGCCGCAAAAGCTGCGCTCCACTCCTATGTGTTGTCGCAACGCTTCCTGCTTCGCGACAGCGGTGTTCGCGTGCTCGAGGTGGCGCCGCCCTGGGTGCGCACGGAACTGATGAATAGCCAGGAAGCTGAGCAGGCAATGCCTCTAGACCAGTTCATCTCAGAAACTTTGGACGTGCTCGGAACGGATGCTGACGAAATTCTTGTTGAAGCGGCAAAGCCTCTGCGAGCCAATCCCGGACCTGGTGAGCATGCCTTGGTAAACGGGTTCAACCAGCAAATGGTGAAACTGTTCACTTCAAGCCAAGCGTAAGCGGGGCCAGGCTACGTCCTTTAGGTCGACTGGAGCACGGGGAGTGAGGAAAACCATCGATGACCGAAAATAAGAAACTGCAGGGAAAAGTGGCAGTCATTACCGGTGGCACAACCGGGATGGGATTGGCTACTGCAAAGCTCTTCGTGAAAGAAGGCGCCTACGTCTTCATCACGGGTCGTCGTCAAAAGGAGCTCGACGAGGCCGTGAAAGCAATTGGCAGCAACGTGACTGGTGTTCAGGGAGACATTGCCAAATTGACCGACCTCGATCGTCTCTACGAGGCCGTCAAGACGAAGGGAAGAATCGATGTCGTTTTCGCTAACGCCGGCGCTGCTGAATTTGCTCCACTCGGCAAAATCACTGAGGAGCATTTTGACAAGCTCTTCGGCATCAACGTCAAGGGAACACTGTTCACCGTACAGAAGGCCCTTCCTCTAATGAATGATGGTGGTTCTATCATTCTCAGCGGCTCGGTCGCGAGCGTGAAGGGTACGCCCGCCTTCTGTGTCTACGGCGCGACGAAGGCCGCCCTCCGCTCATTCGTCCGAACCTGGACGTCAGATCTCAAGGACCGCCATATTCGCTCAAACGTTGTCAGCCCGGGTCCAACCGATACGCCAATTGTTGATGGGCAACCTGAAGACGCTATTGCGCGGATTGTGTCTACCATTCCAATGGGGCGGATGGGAGATCCTGACGAAATTGCTAAAGCTGCGCTTTTTCTGGCGTCGGATGATTCCAGTTTTGT
>WNGR01018032.1_pt1 | contig 10678 bp, 10 predicted proteins | sample 5407581 | NCBI WGS metagenome assembly WNGR01 (sample SAMN13153383, study PRJNA577476) | soil metagenome | isolation source: 80 cm soil or saprolite under Garry oak tree replicate 2 | place: USA:California | collected 2016-06-15 | reverse complement strand
GCAACGCCTTCCCCTACAGAAGGGGAGACGCTGCGCTCCGTCTGCATCTCCGCAATTCGCGGTCAAGAGTCATTCAGAAAACGCGCGAGAAGTTTGTGGAAGTGATGCGTGCCGGCTTCGCGGCGGGGCGAATAACGCCCGCGATCATTGCCGCGATGCGTGCAGACGTTCGACAAACAATGTGTTTGCACGTTTTCATCGACCGTCAGCAACAGCGGTTCGTCCAGACAACCTTCGAGCAACGTAAACGGCCGCACGTGACCGGGCGCTTTCACTTGCGCGGCTTCACCGATGAACTGCCAGGCGCACGCGAAAATTTTTCCCTTGGCGCGTTCGTGCCACGCAAGATCGACATATACATCCGCGGGCAATGTTTCCGCGCGGGAAATGTCGTCGTTTATTTGAAAACCAGGAGAAGATTTGTCCACCGATTTTGCAGATTAACGCAGATTCGACGCAGACGTCCAACGCTCAGGCTCAATAGCAGTTGTAGGCAACCGCTCCGGTTGCCAATTAAAATAAAACGGCAGCGATGCGCCTGCCCTACATTTCAAAGCCAGTCTGCCCGTCACGCCTAACTCAGCGGCAACCAATTGCCTGGTTGCGGCGGCGGTTTGGTGCCGTTGAGTGAGAGGTACGTGTATTCCTGCAAAAGGCGCTCGTAATCGGAAAGAAGTTTCATCGCGTCGTTCGGCTTGAGGCGGTCGGTTTTGATTGCGGCGTCGACTTGCGTTTTGAGAAGGCGCATTAATTCGACCTTGTCCCACTGAGTCATGGCAAGAACTTCGCCGATCGTACTGCCTTCAATCACTTCCTCGATGTACCAGCCGGATTCTTCGTCGGGATCGAGAAAGACATGTACTTCAGTGACAATAAATTTCGCCGGGCGTGATGCGATGGAGCGGAAGGGTGTCGCGTACGTCCTGCAGGTCGATGAACTTCGAGACTTTGCCGTCGGAATCGCAAGTGATGTCCACGATCATGCCGTTGCGATCGGGCGGCGTGGTCAGTCGATGGATCGGCATGATCGGGAACAATTGTCCAAGGGCCCAATGATCGAGCAGCGATTGGAACACGGAAAAGTTGCAGATGTATTGATCGCCTAACGAAGTCTCGAGCTGCTTTATTTCGTCCGGCACATAGCGCAAACCGCGATGCATGTTGACGATTTGCTGCGCGAGCTGCCAGTAGACGGTCTCGATTTTTGCTTTCGATTCGAGATCGAGCAGGCCGAGGTCGAACATTAGTTGCGCTTCTTCCTTGATCTGCTGGATGTCGTGCAAGCTCTCGATGCGATTACCGCGTTTAAGCCGCTGCTTCACATCGAGAATGTCGGGCACGAGCTTGTGATCCTTTTCGGTGGCCTCGACCTTCAATTTCGGCGCGGTTCTTTCGATGGAACTGAACGCTTCCATCACGAGCACGGAATGATGCGCGACGATCGCGCGACCGCCTTCACTCACGATCGCAGGATGGGCAACACCTTCGGAATCGCAGACGTCGGCGATGTTCCAGACGACATCGTTGGCGTATTCCTGGAGCGAATAGTTCGTCGAGCTATCGAAGTCGCTGCGCGAGCCGTCGTAATCGACGCCAAGACCGCCGCCAACATCGAGATAACCGAGTTCGTGTCCAAGTTTTGCGAGCTTCGCGTAGTGGCGTGCCGCTTCGCGCACCGCGCGCTTGATCGTCGAGATGTCGGGCACCTGTGAGCCGACATGGAAATGAACGAGTTTGAGGCAATGGGCAAAGCCGGTGTCTTTTAATATCTGACTCGCGGCGAGGAGATTAGTGGTATCGAGACCGAACTTCGCGTTCTCGCCTCCGCTCGGCGACCATTTGCCGGAGCCTTTGCTGTGCAGCCGCACGCGAATGCCGATGTGCGGTTCGACGCCGACTTCTTTTGAAGTGCGAATCGTTTGTTCGAGTTCCTCAAGTTTTTCAACTACGATGACGACCGACTTGCCGAACTTGCGGCCGAGCAGCGCGATCCGAATGAAGGCGGGATCTTTGTAGCCGTTGCAGATGATGAGGCTCTCCGGGTCTTTGTGCATGGCGAGCGCGGCAACCAGTTCGGGTTTGCTGCCGGCTTCAAGACCGAAATGAAATTCCTGGCCGGCATCGACAATCTCTTCGATGACTTCGCGCAATTGATTGACTTTGATCGGAAAGACGCCGCGGTACTGATTGCGATAGCCGAACTCGCTCATCGCGGTTTGAAACGCGCGGTTGACCGATTCGACGCGGTGGCGCAACAAATCCTGAAACCGGATGACGAGCGGAAAACTGAGACCGCGCGAGCGCGCTTCATTGACGACTTCGAGGATGTCGATGTTGCCGCCGTTTTCCTGGAGCGGCCGAGCCTCGACATTCCCGGCGCTGTTGATCGTGAAGTAATCGCCGCCCCACCGGTCGACGTTGTAAGTGGCGATAGCAGACTCAACGTCCCACTCGGTTTTCATTTTGATTCGTGCCGCGGTCGCAGCCGCCAAGCGCATATTCAATCAGCGCGCCGAACATGCAAGCTCAGTTCGAAAAATTCGCGCGAACTTATTCACAAGTAGCGCGCTGCTTGTTTTTCGTATTCGGTCAGATACCGTTCCGCGGGATGAACAAAACGGTGATTGAGGTGCAGGTGCGCGCGGTCCTGCCCACAAGCGGCGGGTGTGCCGTGTTTCTGGGAAACAACGACAAAGTGTTCATTATCTATGTCGATCAAACCGTCGGCAGCGCAATCACAATGTTCATGCGCGAGATTTCCAAGGAGCGTCCGCTTACCCACGATCTCCTCGGGCATTTGATGACCGCTCTGGGCGCGAAAGTCGAGCGGGTCATTATTAACGATCTGAAGAACGCGACTTACTATGCGCGCGCGATCATCCGGGCGGAAAACGAATTGCAGCAAAAAAAAATCATCGAGTTGGATGCGCGGCCAAGCGATTGCATTGCGATAGCCACCCAGCAGAAAGCGCCTATTTACGTGAGCCAGGAAGTGTGGGACGAAGTGGACGACATGAGCGATGTCCTGCGCAAAATGGAGGAGGAAGGGCTCAAGCCCGATCCGGAAACGGAATCAAGCGAGGAAGAATAGGTGCTGTAGCGGCGGCTGTCCTCAGCCGCAAATGAAGGAATAGCTTCTGCGCGTGAGGACACGCGCCCCTACAGTTGTTACCCAAGCAAATCCCCGTAACGTTGGTTCGCTAATTCAAGGCACCGATCAAGAATCTCCGACGGGGTCTGGAGCTTGAGCGTTTCATCGACAAGCTGCCCGCACTCCGCAATCGTTAGACTTTGCACCGCGCGCTTGACTCGCGGCACGAGTGTCGCGCTCGCGCTCAACTCATCCATCCCGAGGCCGAGCAGAAGCGGAATGAGCGCGATATCGCCGGCCATCTCACCGCACACGCCGACCCAAATGTCATTCGCGTGGGCAGCATCGGCGATCATCTTGAGCAAGCGGAGCACGGCGGGATGCGTCGGCTCGTAGAGTGCATTCGTTCAAGATCGACATCGCGCGCCGCAATTCGTCCAAGCCGGAAATCATCGGAAACATGATTTTCACATTGCCGACCGCACTGGCCCGAAGGATTGCGCGCAATTGAGTTTTAAAGATGTCGGTGTTCTCGAGACAAACGCGAATCGCGCGCCAGCCGAGGAACGGATTGAGCTCGTCGCTCACATCGACGGTGCCAGCGGCCAGCTTGTCGCCTCCAAGATCGAACGTGCGGATGATCAGCGGATCGGGCGAAACGCGCTCCGCAACTTTTCGATACGTCTGGTATTGTTCCTCCTCGGTGGGAAGCGTGTTGCGATTCAAATAAAGAAATTCCGTGCGATAAAGGCCGATTCCCTCGGCGCCATTGGCTGCAACCGCATCGATATCGTCCGGAAGTTCGATATTAGCCGAGAGGACGATGTGACGTCCGTCGCGGGTGGTCGACTTTGTCTCGCGAAGCTCTTTTAACTGGGTGACGACTTTGACTCTTCTTGACTCGATCTCGCCGTAATACGCCAGCGTCTCCGGCGTTGGATCGACAATGAGCAAGCCGTTTGTGCCGTCGAGCAGGACATGCTGGCCGGTCTCGAGTTTTTCGGTCACGTTATGCAACCCGACGATCGCGGGAATGTTGAGCGAGCGCGCCATGATTGCGGTATGCGAGGTGCGGCTGCCGAGATCAGTGGCGATGCCGAGGACGCGCTCCTTGTTCATGGTTGCCGTGTCCGAAGGTGTGAGATTGTGCGCGACAAGAATGTGCGGCTCGGTCAGGGCGAGGAATGTCTTCGGCGCTTTTCCCTGCAAGTTCCGAATCACGCGCTTGGTTACATCCTGGATGTCGAGCGCGCGCTCGCGTAAATAGGGATCGTCGATCTTGCTTAGCGTTTCCGCGTAATTCGCGGCAACTTCCTGAAAGACCCACTCCACATTGCAAAGGTCGCTCTCGAGTTTGCGCAGCACTTCATCGATCAAAGTGCGGTCTTCGACCACGAGCAGGTGGGCGTCGAAAATGCCCGCGTCTTTCGCCCCGATCGATTCGGCAATCTTTTGCTGCATCTCGAGAATCTGCACGCGCGTCTGAATGAGCGCCGTTTCGAAGCGCCCAATCTCGGTCGTGATTTGCGAAGGCTCGATGTGATAGCGCGCGACGTCGTCGAGGTCATCACGCACGACGTGAATCGCGCCCTGGGCAATTCCCGGAGAGACCCCCGCTCCCTGAAACCGAATTTCCGGCCGCACGTTATCGCTCATTCACCTGCCAGAGTAACGGAGATGTCAATCTTCGTTGAAGCGCGCGTTGATTAACTCCTCGAGTTCCTCCATCGCGCGGGCGGCATCCGGCCCCTCGCAGCGGATGCGCAGCTTCGATCCCTGCCCGGCCGCCAGCATCATCAAGCCCATGATGCTCTTGCCATTGACTTCTTCGCCTTCTTTTGCCACCCAAATTTCCGAGCGGTAACGGCTCGCGATGCGCACGAACATCGCCGCCGGACGCGCGTGAAGACCGAGCCGATTCACAATCGATATTTCCTTCTCGATCTTCTGGCTGCGCGCTGCGACGCTGGCTCGGCGATTGAGCAATCCCATTATTTAGATCCTGGATCCATCAAATTGAGCAACTTGGCATTGAACTCGACGGCGCTGTTCTGGCCGAGGCCCTTTAACTTTTGATCCATCGCCGCCACTTCGATCAGGCGCGCGATATCGCGGCCCGGCCGCACCGGAATGGTCACGTGCGGCACTTGCAGTCCGAGAATTTCGTAGAATTCCTGATCGAGTCCGATTCGATCTACCGCCTCCAGATCCTGCCACTCCTTCAACGTGACGACGAGATCGAGGCGCTTCTCGATCCGGATGCTGCCGATGCCGAACACGGAAGCGACGTTGATAATGCCGATGCCGCGCACTTCCATATGATTGCGAGTGAGCTCCGGCGCCGTCGCCATGAGCTCACGGCCTTCCAAAGAAGTTATCCGTGTTACGTCGTCTGCCACGAGACTGTAGCCGCGTTCGATCAAGCCAAGTATGCATTCGCTTTTGCCGATCCCGCTTTGGCCGCGAATCAAAACACCGACGCCAAGAATATCGGCCATGCTTCCGAACTCGGTCACCGTCGGTGAAAAATCGACTTCCAGCGCGATGGTGGCGGCGTTGATAAACTTCATTGTGATCATCGGGGTGCGAAACACGGCGATCTTCTCTTCGGCCGCGACCGCCAGCAGCGCCGGATCGAGATGAAATCCGCGCGAGACCACGAGACACGGAATTTTTCGAGCGCAGAGATCGCGAAAACGTTTCACGCGGATTTTTTGCGCCAAACTTTTGAGATACGTATGCTCGGCGGCGCCGAGGACCTGGACGCGCTTCTCCGCGAAGTAACTGAAAAAACCGGAAAGCGCCAGACCCGGGCGATTGATCGTGGGCTCGCGAATTTTCCGATGAAATCCCACCTGCGGACCTTCCAGCTTCATGTGCAGCTTTTCCGCGTGCAAATTGTAAAAGCTCTCGACCGTGACAACCGGCACGCTCTTCTCCTGATCGCTTGTCGATGTAATCGTTTGGGGGCCGCTGCGCTTCGCCATAAGCGTCTAACTTGTAACGCGGAAGCGGCGCGATTTCCAATCTGCATCGCCCGCTTCCTCGATATTCATGTGCGATTCAATCTCGAACCGCCCACACGCAGCTGCCTGCGGCGGTGCGACAAAATGCGCGCCGATCTGATTGATCACAGCGGCAAGTTTCCTGATACCGGCGCACGCTAAGCTGGCGCCCTTACGTCCCAAGTTTGCAAGATCCGCAAATCATTCTCGATCGTCGAACTGTCAGGCGAACTGGCAAACTGCGAGTTTTCGAATTGCGCGCGATGCATATCGGCAAACGCGGCAAACGCCGTGCGCAGTGCATTAATGCTCTGCTCCATCCAGCGACGAAGACGATTCGCGTAAAGACTGAGAAAGTCCAATAACGCGCGATCGTACTCGTTTTCCAGCTTTCGCCGTACGTGAGATGTCAGCATTCCCGTACCGAAGAGTGAAAGGATAGATGGCTTCTCGACCACAATCTTTTTCGAAATTTCGCCGACGTCCAACGCCGGCATGCCGGCTGGTTTGGGCAACTTCTCCGGGACGGCCCAGTGGGAAGCAGACGCTGCGAATTGCATTGCGCCGGCCAGCGTCTCGCGCGTTTGCTCGAGCGAGCGCAAAGTTCCAGCTACAGGTTCGGCTAGCATGCAAGTAAGGGTCTCGGCAAAAATTGACGAAGCATCGGCATGGTCGGATTCGGTCAACGCGGCTGCAATTTGCTCCGCAGCGGCATCAATAACCTTTGACTGCACTTGGGTAATTTTCCGCGTGAGAAAAAAAGCTTCGGCTTGCGCGCGTTCCAAGATGCGATCCCCATTGCGCAACGCCTCCCTGGCCTCAGCAGGCGGTTTGCCGTTACCGAGCGGAGCTGTCTGAGAACCTACCTGCAATTGACGCTCGAGCGCGCCGATCACTGCCTCGCGCAGCGCGCCAATCTTGCGCTTTTGCGCCACGATGGCGAGTTCGTGATGCTGTGCCAGGAATGGACGGAGCTCGCTTTCAAACCAGCGATCACACAGCGCCGCATCCGCTCCAAAGACGCTGACTGCATGCACCGGCGATTCCACCTGAAGCTGGCTGCGAAGGTTTGTCGCTACGTACTCGATCATCTGTTCCCGCTCGGCGACGCTAAAAAGATCGGCTTTGCTGATGAGGACCATCGCGCTCGCGCCGGCTTGATAGAGCGCTTGCACGACGACAAGATCGTCCTGCGTGAGCCCGGCACTGGCATCGATAAGCACAATGCCGAGATCGCACCGCGGCAGATATGCGATCGTTTCCTCGGCGCCAGCCACGGCAAGCGAACCCAGGCCAGGTGTGTCCACAAATGTAACGCCTTCGCGCAACCGGTCGGAGGGCAGTTTGACGAAAATCCGCGTGACATGCTTTTTGTTGCCTGGGTTTTTCTGTTCCGTCGCAAATTCGGCGAGTTCGGATAATGGGATGATTTGCGGTTGTGCCTCGGCGAATTCAATTCCTGCTTCCGCGATGGGCCCGTGACTGATTCGGGTCGGGATCGCGGTGACCGGTGTGACGCCGATCGGGAGCACGTCTGTCTGCAAGATGTAATTTAGGAGCGACGACTTGCCGGAACTGACTCTGCCAAAAACACCGGCCTCAAACGCGGCTCCTTCCATGCGGTCAAGCAGCATGCCGAGGGTGCCACGGAATTCCACCAAGCCATGTGCGGTGATGATCCGTTCGATTTCACCAAGCAATCGAACTTCATCGCCCGTTTTGCCTAATTGCTGGAGCCGTTGCTGAAGATCACCACCAGCGCCTCTGCCCAAAAAGCCCCTTAGCTTTGCAACTAAGCTGTCGAGCTCAGCGCGGATGCCGTCCAATCTGTGCGCTGCATCTGAAGAAAGAGATCCATAACCACGCATTCGTTCCGGCGTTAGTTCATTGAGCGAGATCGAGCAGTACATCAGATTGATGCCGGCAGCCCAAACAGCACCGGAATGCGGTTCGGAGGGCGGAATGTCCAACTCCTCCATGACGCGCCGCATCGCCTCGCGCAGTCGCAAAATATAATCGTGCGTCACCTTGCGTTGGATCGGGGTCGTATCGTCTGAATGCCTCCGGAATGGCGAGGGCGAGCCGGCGTCGGCCATTATGTGCTCGGCCTCGGACAGTAGCTTGTCGACGTACTGAAACGTCGTACGGACATGTCGCTGATGGTGCTCGCTAAAGCTGTGCGCTCCGGACTTGTCACTCATTTTTTCCACCGCAGGAATGCGAGCTTGGTGAAGGGAACGAAAAGGGTTACCGCGTGCAAACTATGGAGCTGCTCAATCTCCTTTTCGCGCTCAACGAACGCGAGGCTCTTGTTCATAATCCGGTTCGCCGCGCAGCAAGACCGACATCGTGCGATGATCGTTTTCGCTCAACTCCAACGAGCGCCTCATCGGTTGCATCGTCCAAATCTTCAACTGAGAGGCTCCCAAGTCGTCGGCGATAAACGCGTCCCCATGCATACATCGCCTCTTTGGTGGGTTGAAAAAACTTCTGCGCGAAGAGGGTCGGGACCAGCGCGCTCAGGATTACGACCGTCACCAGGATTGTGTACTGGCGCTGATCGATGATGTGGTTTTGGAATCCAAATAGCGCCGAAATCGTGCCGAAGGTCAGGCCGGTCGCCATCAACAACGTCGTGTAAGCAGCTTCGCGCGGATGCATGTAATGCAGACGCGCCAGCGGCCAGACGCCGATCGTTTTTGTCAACATCTTGAGCAGAAGAAGGCCGCCGACAATCGCAAGCGCCGGCCAAAGCGCCGGCAGCGAAACGTAGAGGCCGGCTTTGATGAAGTAAAACGGCGTAAACATGGCGAAGGCGATGCTGCGCATTCGATGCACCAGCGTCTTGTCGCGAAGAAAAACGCCCGCCACTACCAGGCCGACAAGGTAAGCGGGCAAGACCGCCTCGCTCTTGGCGGTCGTCGCCAGACCTCCGAGGAAAAACAAAACGAAAAAGATGAATTTTACCTCGGGTTCGCTCACGCGGGTGGCGCCTAATCGCGTGATGATCGACTTGGTCCATCTCGGCATGAAGAAAAGCACGACGCACATGGTGACGACAAAGATCAGCAGCCAGAGATTGTAATTGGCGAAAAGCCCGCCAAGCGCCAGCACGGTCCCAAAGTCAGTGATGAAGCACGCAGCGAGAATCATTTTGCCCATGGCCGTGTCGCTGAATCCACCTTCAATCATCACCGCATAAACTACCGCCACTGACGTGGTGGAAAGCGCGATACCGGCGATCTGCGCCTGATGAAGCGGCCAACCCAGCACGAATTGCGTGAAGAGCCACACGATTCCAAACGGTGCCGCGAATGAAATAATGCCGATCAGCGCGCTCGCCCGCAGATTCGCCTTAAGTGAGCGCGGATCGATCTCCGCTCCGGCGAGAAATGTCAAGACGCCGCTGCCGAGCAATGCGAGAAAATTGATCCACTCGTTGCTCGCAGTGAGGTGCAGAAAATTTCCCGCGAGAACACCGACGAGAATCTCGATCAGCGCGACGGAAATGCCGGCCCAGATCGAGATTAGGCTGGCGAGCAGCGCCAATCCCATCCAAACCGTCGCGACAAACCAGATGTTTTGAAAGGCTTCGTTCGAACCGAAACTGACCCAAATAGAATTGAGCATAATAAAACTCCTGTCCGCGCATTGCTGCGCCAGCAGGAGTCATTAGCTCTGAAACCGGTCAGGCGGTTTTCCCAATTTGGGAAAGGCAAACTCCATTGCCCTCCCAGACAGTATCGCCAGCCTGCTTTCGATCAACAAAAAGATCGGAGACCAACCGGCGCGCCCGTTGTAAAATCGAGTGCTCAAAAAATGCGGCTTCAGAAAAGTCGGCGAGATTGTCGATCCAGAAAATAATTTGGTCTCGCGATGGGAAAGAGGATCGACAATTAAATCTTGAAGCGCTCGCTGCCTCCGTCATGTCGAGCGAAGTCGAGCCATCTTTCATAGTTGCGAGCGGCAGCGAGGATCAGAAAAACAGCGAGAGATTCCTCCACTTCGGTCGGAATGACAGAATTACATCTTGAAGCGTTCGCCGAGGTAGAGCTGGCGGCTGATCGGGTCGTTGATGAGGAAATCTTTCGTGCCTTCGCTCTCGACGCGGCCTTCGTAAATTAAATAGGCGCGATCGACGATCGACAATGTTTCGCGCACGTTGTGGTCGGTGATCAAAATCGCCAAACCCAATTTGCGCAGATTGACGATGATCTGCTGCACGTCGTAGACGGCGATCGGGTCGACCCCGCTGAACGGCTCGTCCAGCATGAGCAATTTCGGTTTTGTCACTAACGAACGCGCGATCGTGAGCCGCCGTTTCTCGCCGCCGCTCAGAGTGAGCGCCTGGTTTTTCGCGATTCGCTCGATCCCGAATTGATGAAGCAACTGTTCGCAACGCTGCCGCCGCTCGTGTTTCGACAACGACAACGTCTCCAAAATTGCCATGATGTTTTGCTCGACCGTCAGTTTACGAAAAATCGATTCCTCCTGCGGCAAATAGCCCATCCCGAGTCGCGCCCGTTTGTACATCGGATAATTTGTGACATCGGTGCCTGAAAAAATAACGCGACCGCTGTTT
>WNGR01011906.1_pt1 | contig 10678 bp, 9 predicted proteins | sample 5407581 | NCBI WGS metagenome assembly WNGR01 (sample SAMN13153383, study PRJNA577476) | soil metagenome | isolation source: 80 cm soil or saprolite under Garry oak tree replicate 2 | place: USA:California | collected 2016-06-15 | reverse complement strand
AGCTTTGCTCGAAAACTAGCCTGCAAGCAACGCTCAATGGCTTGTCGCGTGCGTACTTGTCTTCCAGATAGCCTGATATTATCAGGACCCCCTTCGTGTGTAGTTGTCCGCCCAGCCTAGCTTGGCGCTCTATGTCGATTACTCCTTCTCTTCCAAGTCCAACGCTAACGGTGATCCTAGATGGTTGGCCAAAGTCGAAGTCGCCCAAGCTGATTACCGATAGCCCATTTACCTGACCCGTTTTTGTCCCAGAGGTGTCGATGAGTATGATGCCTCTTTCGATCATCTCTTTGGTCTTTTCATCTAGAAGATTGGAGCGGTAGATCTTCTCCTGCAGTGCCTTTAGAATGTGGGTGTCCTTGATGTATTTGGACTGGTCTTGGGATGCGTAGTGGTTGGCTTCTCTGACTAGATCGGCGATCTCAGGGAATTTTGTAGAGAGCTTTGTCTGGTCCTCCGCAAGTCTCGAGCCATACTCCACAACCTTTGCAATCGCGGCCGCTTCAAGATGGCTGAGATTCTCCTTCTCGCATAAAGTATGGACAAACCTTCCGTAGGTTTTCATGTTCTCGTCGTTTCTCTCGATTGTGTCATCGAATTGGGCTTTGACCTTGAAGAGTAGGCCAAAGTCGGGGTCGGCGACGTAGAGTGCTTGGTAGATCTGATTGTCGCCCGCCAGCACGATCTTCACGTCTAGTGGTATCGGTTGTGGAGTGAGACTCTTCGTGCTTGCAACTCCTAGCCTTTGGCCTGTTTCCTCGATGGCGATGTTTCCGTTCTGAAGCGCTCTCTTGAGACCCTCGTACGATAACTGGCTAGTCAGGAGCTCCCGGGCCCCGAGTATGAGAAATCCACCGTTAGCCTTGTGGATTGATCCTCCTTTGATCAGGGTGAAATCCGTTGAGAGAGTTCCGAACTTGGCCTCGCTCTCGATTCTTCCAAGGAGATTCGTCACTGTCGGGTTGTCCTCGGCGATCACCGGTGCACCTTTCAAGTCGGAGTTGTCAACGATGAGGTTGACCTGATATCTTCTGAACAGAAGGTCAGGCAAGTCTCTCTCTATGAGACTAGGTGGTGTGTCAGAATCCTTCTTCTGCTGCTCCGCTCCACTCAGCGCGAACAATTCGGTGTTTTCTAGAATATCGTCTCTCATGTCATTGAGGTACTGTATCACTTCTGGTTGATCCTGATAACGAGAGGTCAGCTTGCTGATCAAGCCGCCCATGGAATAGTGTACCGTGTCGTCTCTGAGTTTTTTCAGCTCATCTAGAGTATTGGCTTCTAGTTCGTTTACTTGCTTCCCTGCTTTGTCTAGCGCGGTTCTTACCGTCTCTCTGCTTTGTTCGAATTTTTTCTTCGTGCTCGCGGGTAGGGCGTCATATTCCTCTTGGCTGATCGCCTTTCCCGCCCGGATGGGGACTATTCCAATGCCTAGCTGATTCATCCGGACAGCATAACTCGACTCTTTGGCTACATCGTTGAGCTCGTTGAGAATCTTATCTCTCTCTTCCACGGATCTCTTTGTTATGCTGTTTGTTCGGGCTGCAAACTCTTCGCTCTGAAGAGCTGCAGGAACGGCTCTCTTGACTTGGTCTATGAGATTCTTCAGATCTTTCTGGAAGATCTTAGCCTTGCCCGCTGGGAGCTTGAGTGCCTTCGTGAATCCCTTTGCTTTCATCTCCACTCCGAATACGAGGGCTTTGAGCGCACGATCTTGTCCGACCACTCCTTCGAGAGGTGAGAGTTCTTGGCTGGTCTTGCATTCGACCTTTCCAGGCGGGCATTCAAACCGCAATTTTTCCGGAGGAAGCTCACTAATCGCCAATTAGGGTCCTATGGCTTTTGACTAAGAGCAGTATCTAAAGAAAACCCGTAGCAAAGTGGAAGATTCCTAATCGCTCTCATTGGCCAATCTTATACTACGGTTATTGGGATCTGGATTCTGGAAACGTTTGAGCGACATATTGGAAAGACCGCCGCCGAATTTCGATAATCGAATCTAGTACGGTCCAGCTCCCCAGCATTTTGCTGAGTTGCGCTTCCCTGCGGGCGCCGGACCATTTCCATTCCTGTTCGTGATCCACGGTGGCTTCTGGCAGTCTGTGTATGACTTGAAGCACATTGGCTCCCTCTGCGCTGCCCTCACTAGCAAGGGAATCATCACCTGCAATCTCGAATATCGACGGCTGGGAAACCCTGGTGGCGGCTGGCCTGGAACCTTTCAGGACGTAAGCCAGGCGGTTGACCACATTCTGGGAATGTTCTCTTCAAACAGACGCGTCGATGCGGCGCGAACAGCGGTCATAGGACACTCGGCCGGAGGGCACCTTGCACTATGGCTGGTAAGCAGGCACCGCATACCCAAAGCTTCACCATTGCACGACGCTCAGAAGTACCGTCTCCGCAGTGCAGTTTCGCTTGCAGGCGTTTGCGATCTTCGGAGAGCCTTTCAGCAACGGTTGGGAAACGGCGTCGTTGCAAGGCTCATTGGCGGAACAACAGATCAGTATCCAGACCGATACGACGCTGGTAGCCCTATCGAACTCCTCCCCGCGGGAACAAGACAAGTCCTAGTCCACGGAACAGCTGACAGCGTAGTCCCGGTGTCTCAGTCCGAAGATTTCGTCGAGAGAGCTGAACAGGTAGGTGAAAACCCCACCATGGTCAAACTCGACGGCGTTGGCCATTTCGAGCTGATTGATCCAGAATCAGATGCATGGTCCAAGGTTGTCACTGCTGTTCTTCCAGTACTGAGCATGTAATGCGGCACCAGACGGTCTAGAAGAGAGGTAAAGGGTTTGATATTCTCGGTTATTTTACGTACGTTTCGATTTCAATTTTTGGTGGCTCGTAGTCGGTGAGTTTTCCTCCCAGGAAGTCTTCATAGGCTTTGAGGTCGAGCAGTCCATGCCCGCAGTTGTTGAAGGCGAGCACTTTCTCCTCACCGGTCTTCTTGCACTGAATGGCTTGGTCTATGATGTATTTGATGCAATGAGCGGTCTCGGGTGCTGGGATCACTCCTTCTGTCTGGGCGAAGGTTCTTGCGGCTTGGAATACTTCGTTCTGGTGGTAGGCAACTGAGTGGACGTGGCCTTTGTTGATGAGGTAGGATAACGATGGGGCCTTTCCGTGGTACCTCAGGCCGCCTGAATGAATGGGAGGAGACTGGAACTTGTGCCCAAGAGTGTACATCTTTAAGAGCGGTGTCATTTCAGCAGCGTCTCCAAAATCATACGTGAAAGTTCCTCTTGTTGTGGATGGGACGGCTTTTGGTTCGCATGCCACGAAATCCGCGTCCAGTTTCCCTTGGAGCTTGTCGCCGAGAAATGGGTAGGCGAAGCCTGCGAAGTTGGAGCCACCGCCGATGCATCCCGCTATTATGTCTGGCTGTACGTCGATCGATTCGAACTGTTTCTTCGCTTCAAGGCCAATAATCGACTGATGAGTCAGAACATGGTTCATGACCGAGCCTAGACAATATCGTGTGTTATCGTGCGTCACTGTGTCTTCGAGTGCTTCGCTTATTGCGATGCCAAGAGTTCCGGGATGGTTCTTGTCTTGGGCTAGCAATGACCTTCCAAAATTCGTGTCCTCGCTAGGTGAGGGCTGGACCTCGGCTCCATACGTCTCCATCATAACGCGCCTCCCGGGCTTCTGTTGGTAGCTGACCCGGACCATGTACACTTTGCACTTCAATCCAAACATTTCAGAGCCTAGCGCTAGCGCGGATCCCCATTGGCCTGCGCCGGTTTCTGTCGCTAGTCTCTCGGTTCCCTGTTTCTTGTTGTAGTAGGCTTGCGCTATAGCGGTGTTGGGCTTGTGGCTGCCAGTCGGGCTGAGGTATTCTGCCTTGTAGAATATCTTGGAGGGAGTTTTGAGAAATCTCTCCAACCGGGTTGCACGTACTAGAGGAGTCGGACGGCCAATCTCAAGATAGGCCTGCAGGACTTCGTCTGGTATGGTGATGTAGCGTTCTGAGCTGATCTCTTGGCGGATGAGTTCCTTGGCGAAGATCCTTTCGAGGCTGGCAGGATTGACTGGTTGCTTGGTTTTTGGGTCGAGGGGTGGAGGAAGAGGTTCTCTAAGGTCAGCCTGTAGGTTGTAGTATCGTGTAGGAATCTCATCTTCCTCTAGATTGACTCGGTTCTGGGGGAGCATCGTCTGTTCGGTCTCAAGCATGGCAGTTATTGTGACTTTACGTAAAATTTTAAGCTTGCTTGTACAGTTTAGTACGTGCGCATATGTGGAACAAAATTCAGCAACTACTTGGACTCCATCATCCCGAACGACTCAAAGTCGCCCGGTTATGCATAGAGAACGGCTTGGCCATACGTGATGACGGAATCTACCTGAACCAGATAGAGATTCCGACCGCCAGAATCGCCAGGGCGACTGGAGTGGACAGGAGAACTGTTGTAGAGACGATGAGAATGATTCGGAGCGACAAGGATCTGCGAGGTATTTTCGAACACTTGCAGTCTGCCGGGCCCTCTCTCAGAGGAGTTGCGAAGCAATTGGGCCTGGGGGTTGTAGAGATTAGTGCCAGCGACCCGAAAGATGTCGGAATACTCGCTGGTGCGTCTAAACTCTTGGCCGACGCCGGTATTAGCATTCGGCAGGCTCTTGTTGACGATCCCGAACTTTCCCCTGAACCGAAAATTACTTTGATAGCAGACGCGAGCGTGCCAGGCAAAATAATCCCCGAGATGCTGAAGATCAAAGGAGTTGCTCGAGTCTCAGTTTATTGATTCCAGAGATTTTCCTCAATCCTTCCAGATGCCAGCTATGACGTCCGATTGGGAACTACTTTTCGCATCATCCATTTACTTGTACCGAGGGCGCCGAGCGGACGAAATCCGAGCTTGGCGAACATTGCTTCAGTTCCGCCCCACAAGAACGAACTCGAGTACGGTTTCCCTCGAGTGTCGATCGGATATCCATCAACCGTCCCGCCACCCTTGGCAGCGATCATGCGAAGCGCGCCCTCCAAGGCTGCCTTCGCGACTCCCTCCCCCCTGTGATCGCGATCGACGAAGAAGCAGGTAATCCTCCAGTCGGGAGGTGCCTCATCCAACTTGCCATACCCGCTCATTCGGCCCGGAAGCTCGACTGGGGGTCCGAACTGACACCAACCAACAATATCCGCACCGTCATAGACGAGGGCCGCGTGGGACTGATTCGCTCGAACAAGCTTCTCTTTCAACGCCCTGTGCTTTCCAGTCCACTCTTTCTCCTCGCTGCGCTTGAGGTGGAAGGCGACGCACCAGCAGCCACCCCAGATTCCATTATGTTTTTCGACCACTCGTTCAAAGTCGGGCCATGTCGTAGATCCGAGCTCACGGACAGAGAATCGTGCGGTGGACCCTTTCCCGTGCTTCCGATCAGACGGCGGGTCGCGCTTCGAGCCTAAACTCGAGGTAGTTGACTTCTTCATAACTCGGATATCCCGACTCTTCGCAGCGATCCGCATATCATACTAGAGGTCTGCTCTGGGAGCGGCCAGGCCGGCCTTAAAAATAGAAAGACCCAATATTCCGAACCAATACGTTCCAACCGATGGTTCTCTCTACCTCAGAGCAACAGTCTTCCTTCCGGGAAGGGTGGTTGAAGAACGGAAGCGTCCGTCTCCACTACGTTGAGAGCGGCTGGGATTCACCCTCCAATCTCACGCCTGTAGTCTACGCGCATACTGGGTTTGGCACAGCTGAGGTCTTCATTCCAGAGATGAAGGCGCTCTCACCTAGGAGGTGCGTTGCATGCAGCCTGAGAGGACGCGGTAACAGCGACGCTCCCGAAGCGGGCTACTCCTTCGACGCGAACGTCTCAGACATCGAGGCGGTCGTCAACCATCTAGCTTTCGACAGGATTTGCGTAATGGGCTGGTCTCTCGGAGTAACCTACTCAATCGCCTACACCGCTCAGCATCCGGAACTTGTCTCAGGACTGGTCCTCCTAGACTATCCCGCTCGGCATCCCAAGTTCTCGGCCGGATGGGCGGAGAGATGGTCATCCGAGCCGTCAATAAAGGACAACCCCGACCGGATGAGAGGAATGCGCGGGCTGGAACGAGAGTCCACGGAGATACCTCTCTGGGACAGGCTGGACGCGATAAAGTCTCCAATTCTTCTAATAGGCGGCGGTGCCGAGGGAGTCCTGCTCAAACCGGAACATGTCGAAATGTACAGACAACACTGCCGAAACTTGGAAGTCACGATCTTTCCTGACTCTGGGCACATGGTATGGCAGCCCGACTACGACAGGTTCATCAGCAGAGTAAACAAGTTCCTCCATTCCGTAGACGACCAGAGCAATCGATAGGTCATCCGATTCAGTGGACAAACTCTAGCTTGATTCTGTCAGGGTCCTCGAAATAGGCCGCGTAGTAGCCCTTCCGATACTCAGGATATTCCTTCGGCCCGCCATAGAGCACCTTGATGTTCCTCGGAACGAGAAACTCGCTGTGAAGTCTGTCCACATCCGCTTTCGATTTCGCCTGGAAGGCAATGTGGTTCAATCCCACCCGTCTCCGATGAAATCCTAACTCCTTGTAGCGCTCCAAGTACGTCACGAAAATCATGGCTTCGCCATTGCTCCATCCAGCAAAATCCTTCTCATCCAGGATCCGCTTGTAGCCCAACCATTCTAGAAAGTCTTGGTAGAACTCCTTGGACCTATCGAAGTTTGAAACATTGATCTCTATGTGCTGGACGTTACCTCGTTTGGATACCAATGACTAATGGTCATCCACTTCTTGAATCGGGCGCTAAAATGTTTTGGATACACTATGTCGAAAGTTGGTGCCGAGGGCAGGATTTGAACCTGCGACTGGGCCGGTCTCTATCAAGGGACCGTCAGCCCGGTATCAGATGTTACGATCTTCAGCCGGGTGCTCTCCCTCGCCTCCTCTTCAGAGGATCAGGCTGAGCTACCTCGGCGGGCCTCGGCAAGCACGACACTTTTCTAGACCAGAATTAAGCTTTCTAGATACTAACTGAAACATTGGGAGCTGAAGGCGACGAAGCAGGTCCTAGGTATCAAAAGGTCTTAACTGCCGCTCCTTCGAGCTTGCCGAGTCATAGAAAATGTGTCTAGCCGTTGACTGTTGACGCTCAAGCAAACCGCCCCCCTCCAGGTCCAGGTTGGCTCGCGAAGCTAGGAACACTGTCCATCCTCTACATTGCTGTTTTTCTCACTCGAATAGGGTTCGGCGTCATCCTAGTCCTCTTCCCTATCTACCTTCCAATACCGAAAACTCAATCGGCGTTCTCGGGCGCGGTAATTGCAATCTATCCCCTGGTCGAGGGAGTTTCAGCTCTGCCCGTGGGTGCTTACGTGGACCGCAAGGGGCGAAGAAAAGTGTTCGTTGCGGGTTTAGGGCTTATTGCAATCCTGACCCTGATAATCGGACTATCCAACAATCTTGTGCTGGTGGGAGGAGCTCACGGCATTGAAGGCTTGGCCGCGGCCATGGTTACTGTTGCCTCCTTGACAATGATCACCGACTTGACTGTCGTGACGAACCGCGGAGTTGGGATGGGGGGCTTCGACCTTGCCAACCTCGCGGGCTACGGGGTAGGCATAGTCCTAGGCTTCGTATTCACCGGCGTCTTCGCTGCTGACCTCGGAGCAAGTTTCCTAGTAGTCTCGGCTATCCTCGCGGTCTCAGCTGTTGCTGTGTTTCTCATCCTTCGTGAACCTGCACACGTCTCCCATGAACGAAGAAGTCTGAGAGAGATGTATTCTAACCTCACGAGCGATGTAGCGGCCATTCTTCCGGTATGGTTCGCACTCACAGTCGTATTGGGGTTCTACGTCTTCCTACCCCGGATTATCTCACGGATGGGAAAAACAGATCTTTCCCAATCTGCACCCGCCATACTCCTAGTACTGGTCCTTCTGGGGGCGGGAGCTATTCTGTTCGGTCGATTGTCGGATAAGATCGGCCGAACCAAGACAATGGCCGTTGGGGCCGCAGGCGAAATAGGCTTCCTTCTAGTTCTTCCGGAGATTTTCGGGCCGTTGATCAGTATTCCCCCCGGGACACCTTGGATCGATTCCTACAACATGGTTGGGCCCCTCGGCATAGTTGCTGCAATCTTATTCTTTCTCGGATCAGCATTGGTCCCTTCTATCCTCGCGTTCATCGGCGACAAGGCAGCCAAAGAGTCTCGAGGCTCAGCCATGGGATTGTACAGTCTAATGCTAAGCGCAGGAATAGCAGCCGGCCTCGTGCTGGCCGGAATAGCCGACGACCTAGGTGGCGTCCAGGCGGTCTTCTACTCTGCAGCTATAATTTTCTCAGGCCTGAGCCTGACTAGCGGGTATCTTCTATACCGCAACAAGCAATTTGAGAACTCAGCTAGTATCGGTAGTAAACCGCCCAACATTTCAGCCTAGGCTGTTTCCACAAGAGGAATCTCGTAAGAGATAAGTCTCCTAGTTTCTAACCGCTATCCTGATCTTCTTGGCAGAGTATACCGTCCACACTACTCGGGTGGCAAAGAAGTTCGAATGGTTTGGGTTGACCGTAGTCAAGCGTTACTTGACGAGAGACAAAGATAGCAGGGATCTTCGGGACGTGCATTCCAATCCAGAGTTCTACGACAAGGGCATCGATCTTGTTCTCAATCTGCCAAATGCCCAGAAGAAGACAATCGATCTCAAAGTCGACTCATACATCGGATCTGATCCATCGCGCAAGATAAGAGGTCTATGCAATCCAGACAGTGGTTTCATTCTACTTGAAACAATTAGTCAGCTCCAATATGATAGATCGAGAAATTCAACGAATGGTACTCTGCCCGTTAGACAAAAAGCAGATGTCCCTGGCTGGTTCTTTACGAGCTCTGCCGATGAGGTCTATTACTACTTCCTCGCTCTGCTCAACAGCGAAAACCAGCTAAACCCACTCTACGCGGAATACGTGGAACTCGTAAAGGGCAACCAACCAACAGGTGAAGTTGAAAATCGCCTATTACGAGAACTGCGCGTAGATAGGGACCTGTTAGTGAGTTTTTCGCTATCGGCGGCGAGAGCCTGGTATGATACCGCCCGCGAGACAGTGTTTCATGGATATGCTCCCGCTCCTAACCCGAGTTATCTCACTCTGAGTAAGCGAGTTAAACGTGACCTATTCATATCAAACGGAATTGGGAAGAGCCATGGTTCTATCTTCTCCTTGGTCAAACCGAAATCGGTTTCCCGGTAGCCCAGGCCCCGTAATCCTTATCGTCCAATTACCACCATTTCTTACTGTACTTTAGCGGCGTTGTTTTTTCATCAAACGCTGGCTTTCTGAATACGTAGAGATGTTCGTGGGCGATCTTATAGAAGTCGTAACTATGTCCCCGCCATCTCTGTCGAGTTGTCATCGTTTTGTGTTGAAGCTTGATTATGTCTTCTTTGAGTACGAAGCCCACGCTTAGAAATGCCTGCAAAACTCCCAGCGAGATCGGAATGTAATGTCGTCCCTTTCGCGTGTCTCCAATGAGAACTCCGCAGTATCGGTTGTTTTTCAAAACTCTGTATGATTCGGCTGCGACTTTCCGCATCGCATCAATATAGGCAGGGAGCTTCAGACGCGAGAGGTCGTCCGATATCCGCTTTCCGGTATATGATATGATTCCGGCATATGGTGGATGAGTGGCAATAAGGTCGATAGTCTCCTCACCGATCAAATCGAGGTTTCTCGCATCGCCTACGTAGGTTCGAGTCGCTACGTGGCTCGGTCTATCAAGGGTATTGTAGTCAAAACTCAGCCTGTCTTGCGCTACCATGATGGCGTCAGGGTTGACGTCTACTCCGATTCCGTCTCGGCCTAGGAGCTTGCTCTCTACAAGAGTGGTCCCGCTTCCACACATCTGGTCGAGAACGAGCTCTCCAGGTTTGGAATATTTCGTGATCAAGTTCCGTGGTATGTAGGGGCTCCAATTTCCTCGATAATTACCAGAATGGGTCGCCCAGTCGCCTCTGCTAGGGAAGCTCCACACCGTGAATTCTTCCGGCTTGTAATCTTTCGGGGGTCCGAATTCTTTTATTCGCCACGGTCTGCCTATCTCTACGTCAACATTTTCTTTTTTCACGTGTTGCTTCTCAGCGACGAACCTACGGTAGTCGTCTTCGGTTACGAGTTGCATTCCCATCAGTTTCGGGGGGTTCGCCATCTCTTGTACTTGCAAAATACCAGCCCTTGCCTATTTGTCGGCCTAGATTAGATTTGGTAAGACCATAGGAGCGTTACGGAGCTGCTCTTCACTGGATCGTTTTCTTGAGGCCAGGTATGACCTCACCTGTAACCCACTGGACCCCCGCCCCAGATAGCACGTACGACCCTTTCTCGGCGATCAACTTGCCTTCGCGCTTCAATTCGCTCGCCCGCGCCCTCACAACCGCTCCGCTTGTTGTCTTCCATGAGGATCCGAGAAGAGTGCTCAGTTCGTCGTCTCCGAACGTCTTGGGGTGGGTCGCGTAGAGTACGAGTGCGAGTGCCTCTTTTGCCGAGAGGGAATCCGCGGGGACAGTGAGGTAGGGTCGTCCCTCTCCGCTGAACTGTACTATTCCCTTTAGCAAGTCTGAGGGTTCCGAGGCTTCTAGGGTCTGGACCGGTTCCGGTTTCGCTTGAGCCATTCCATCTTTGAGTCGTACGTTCTCTACAAGGTTCTCGAACTTGTCGCGGACG
>WNGR01015094.1_pt1 | contig 10679 bp, 15 predicted proteins | sample 5407581 | NCBI WGS metagenome assembly WNGR01 (sample SAMN13153383, study PRJNA577476) | soil metagenome | isolation source: 80 cm soil or saprolite under Garry oak tree replicate 2 | place: USA:California | collected 2016-06-15 | reverse complement strand
GGTGCTTAATGAGTTCTGACTGCCGATAATGCGGGTGTGCCGGCAGCGCCACTCGTGCACTTTGCGTTGTCTGTCTTTGGACTGTCCGCGAGCCGAGGTCAGATGACCGCCCGAACTCATAGATTTATTTCGTCTGGAGCAGCAGCCCTTCTTGCTCGGCCCACCAGCGAAAGCTCTTTGCTGCTTCGCCGGACTCCTGTTCGGTCGATGCCGCGTTGAGACGGCGCAGGATCAAATCCCGCGTCGCCGGCCGGCGGCCAACGTATTCCCGCGGGAATCCGGCCGCATCATCGAGCGATCGAACGAAGACAACCGGCGTTCCGGCAAGCTGCAGGGGCGGGTCGAATGGAAACGTCATGCGAGCGCCCTCTCGAGCCGTGCCGCTGCTCGGCGGCGGCCCTGCCAGGAGGATTGTGCTTTCAATCGCCAGGCTCGGCTTGTAGCGGAAGCGGTTGGCTTCAAGATCGGTAACCCGACCATAGGGGGGAGGGGGGTCGACCGGGACCCGGTCGCACCGAAAACTCGACCAATCCTTTGATGGTCGGGGAGCTGAGGCCATCGACGAATCCTTTCTGAGCTTCGGCGCACATGCCGTCGAGCTTTTCGCGGACTCGCTCGTGGTACAAGAGTTGTCGCGCGCGCGGATACCCGGACGCCTGCAATTCCCATTCTATGGCCTGGTAATTTCGATGTTCACCGGACATGGCCAATCGATAGGCCAGGTTCCACATCCGCTCATCGCGTTCCCGGGTCATGCGTTGTCTCCTATCGTCTCAGAGGCCGCCTCGGTTGGCGGCCTCAAACTCCGGAGGAATTTCTAGAACCCGATCGTCTTGCCGTAGAGCACGACGAGAACGATGAGCCCCAGCACGCCGGCGAGCACCTTGAGGACCGTTTTGCCGCTGGGGCTGCTCGACGGTAGATTGTCGTTGATTGAAACATATTCTCCTCCCGCGCCCGCGACCGGGGGGAGTGGGCGGGTCGTCGCCGCCGGATTGGGCAGCTCGTTCGTGGTAGTCATAAGAATCTCCTGAGATCGGAATTTCTCCCGCCGATTACGGCCGAAGCTTTGCCTGTGCCATGATGTACGACGCCACTCTGAAGCAGATCGCAGCCGTCAAAGTGATGCTCAATAAAGACAACCAAGTCTGGAGCCACATCCGGCGACCTGTCGGTTGCCTTCTGGGCGGCCATTCCGCGGTGTCGGTCCAGATCGATTGTCTTGTCTGTCATGGCGCAGCCGCGTCTCGATCCTGTGCTCCCTGTAGGTCTACAGGATCAATCGTCACCATCTCCACCGAGGATGCGCTATGAGACTGTCCCGGTACAAAGATCATGGTCGAAACGCGGCGGTAAGCGGAAAAAGACAATCCATCGATTAGTTCCTCGTCTGTCACGACCCGATAACCTCCGGCCGGCAAAACTCGATCGACTCCTGGCAGCAGAAAGGCGTGCTTGAAGACGACGATATTGCTGCGCGTGCGTGTGGTCATTGGCTCGTCCCCGCGCCTCGTCGTGTCAGTGGATAATCGGCGCTCTCGGATAGCCGGCGCATGCCATGGTAATTGAATTTCTCCGCGTCGACTTCGAGATAAGCGCCTACAAGAAGGTCCGGCGGCAGCTCCTCAATCGCAAAACGGATGACGTCCGCGGCCCTCGCAAATCGTTTGTAGCCAAAGAGACGCGGCTTGGATTTCCGAGCCCTGGTGGCGAATAGCTCGGCTTGGATGCTATAGTCAAATGCAGTCATAGTGACGACCCTCAATTTTCAGACGGCCGACTGCCCCAACCTGTCTCGTTCTACGCTGGCAGATTTATTTCGGCTGGAGCAGCAGTCCTTCTTGCTCGGCCCACCAGCGAAAGGCCTTTGCTGCTTCGCCGTTCTCCTGTTCGGTCGATGCGGCACTAAGACGGCGCAGGATCAAATCCCGCGTCGCCGGCCGGCGGCCAACGTACTCCCGTAGGACACCAGTCGCATCATCGAGCGATCGAACGAAGACAATCGACGTTCCGGCAAGCTGCAGGGGAGGTTCGAATGGAAACGCCATGTGAGCGCCCTCTTGAGCCGTACGAGCGAGTGTCAGCATTCCAAAAAAACCCAAGCGCGCCCGGGCCTTCCTCAAAAACAGAGATAGATGATCCCTTTGAATGGCGATCATCCAAACGACAGAATTCACATAATACAGAAGGGTGGAAAAACCAGTCCTGGCGGCAGAAATATTTCCGGCGTTTGAGCGAATTCGGTCATTATTCTTGCGGCAAATGGATTTGGGCAGCTCTCTGTTGCAAGCCTAGCGGACTACAGCGTCGCCTTCACTTTCGCAAACCTTCACAGTCTTCAGTGCGCCTTCGGCCTGCATCAGCGCCGCAATGCTTATCGTCGCAAAAGTGGAGAAGGTGTCGGATACCGCATAAGGCAAAATGATCTGGTCGCCGTGACGCATTGCGCCGCAGGTGTAGACGACGTTGGGTACGTAACCTTCGCGTTCGGTGGGCTCGGGACGAACCAGAGGCTCGCGCGAGCGAGCGAGAACCTTTGAGGGATCCTTCTTGTCCAGGAGAACCGCCCCGATCGAATATTTTCTCACCGGACCAACCCCGTGTGTCAGCAGCAGCCAGCAGTCGTCCAGCTCGATGGGTGAGCCGCAATTGCCGACCTGAACGAATTCCCAAGGATACTCGGGCTGAAGGATGGATTGACCACCGTCCCACGTGTAAAGGTCGTCGGAATAGATCAGATAGAGGTTTTCGTTGTCCTGCCGGCCAATCATCGCATAGCGGCCGCCGATTTTGCGCGGGAACAAAGCCATGCCCTTATTACGCGCCGCCGATCCGCCGAGCGGAGTCATTCGGAATGATCGAAAATCCGTCGTTTCGAGCAGCTCGGAACGAATCGCCCTGCCGCTATAGGCCGTGTAAGTGGCGTAGAACGTTTTTCGTGCATCGTCGTTGAATTCGACGAATCGGGCGTCCTCGATGCCGTTTGCATGGGCGTCGGTGATCGGAAAGATGACCAGTTCGCTCAGTTCTTGGTCCGGCTGAAAGATCACTTCGATATCGTCGCCATTGGGCCTGGACTTTCGGCTTCGGACCTTTGGGACAGACGCGAGACGCGTAGTCGGGTCGACGGCAACGGTTCCGTCCGCAGTTATCGTCCCGGACCGGAAGGTCAGCGATGAAATATGCCCTTCGCCGACCGCGCGAAGGCTCAAGATGAACCGACAGCCATTCTCCGGCGCGCCGGACTGGTCGGGGTGCCGGACGATGCTCGGATTGAACAAGGCGGACGCCTCGAACGCATACTCATGAAGAAAATAGGCACCGATCAGGCAGCGTTGCGTTTTATTCAATTCGGCATGCGGCACGAACGCCTCTTCCATCTCTGCGGCGCGCGTCTCGAAGATATCGAGCAGGTTTCGGTGACGACCTTCGAAATTGTCGAGCACGTCGCTCAGTTGTTGCGCGGCAGCTTCGGAATCGAGCCGAAGAACCCTGCCGACGATGTGGTTGGCCCGGGTCTTATCGGTTGGGTTGAGGTCTCGGGGTTCAGTCGCCGGTTTGAAGGGTCTGACGACGACCCTGGCCGGATCCGGGCGCAGATATAAGATCTGGCGGTTCAAGAATCGGGATTGAGACAAAGTGGCCCCCTGGGGTCGTGCGCGGTACGATCGGGCGATTTACGGCGGTGCGCACTAATGTGGATGCGGGTCTCGTTCGGTCTATCGCAGCAGTGAGCTTGAACTGGCTTATCTCCAAAAGACCGAGAAGATACGACAGCACTGACTCCGCACCCTTGTTCTCATTGGGTCGATCCGGATGGAGCCCATCCGAACAACTGCCCGTATCGGAATCGATCAGTGCTGTCTGTAGGTCGTTTTCGCCCAGAAACCAGCCGAATGCGCGCTTCGCCCCTACCGGCCACTCCGCGCCATCATCCGCCCGCCACGCGGCTAGGCACGCAGAAATCGTTGCGGACGCCTCGACTGGCTGCTGATCAAACGCTTCGGGTTTCTGGCGGAGCCTGCCGAAGCTCTTGGTGCCAACTGGTCTGAAGTATCCCGCTGACGTGGTCTGAAGCGACATGAGCCAACGGAGCGACCGGAGGCCGACCTCGACGTACGGTGGCACGTTGGTCGCCAGGCCCGTTTGGATCAACGCCTGGGGAATGCGTGCATTGTCGTATGCGAGTGGGTCTTCGAACCAGAGCCAGTCTTTGGATTTCGTTGCAGAAAACAGGGACATTAACCTGTCGGCTAATAGTCTGCGTACGCGGTTGGCGAAGAGGTCTCCATCGATCAGCGTGCAATAGGCGTCCAACCCCAAGAGTGAGAAGGCCCAGGCCCGTGGAGACGAGAATTCCTCGACGGCGGGAAGTGCGGTCTTGAAGAGCGACGCTGCCCATCTGCGGCGAGATGGATCATTGTCCTGGCGTGCGCATTCGCCCAACGCCCAAAGCGTCCTGCCTTGACTATCCTCCGAGCCCGACTCTTCCAGCCATCGGCGATCGTAGCTCATGAAATTTCGGAACCGACGGGTGTCCTGGTTCCATGCGTGCTGGATGAACGCTGCAAAGCGTGCGGTGATTGTCTCGGACAATTGCGCTTCGCCAGAGTTCGCAAGCGCGCTTGAGAATAGCAGGGCGCGAGCGTTATCGTCGACGCAGTACCCATGAGAGCGATCCGGTACTGAATGGAGGGAGTGTTGGAGCATGCCCGTACTATCGCAGAGCGAGAGGAAATGCCTGATCCGCATCTCCGGAATAACGTGACCCTTGCTCAAAGAGACGATCGGACCAATCGACAGCGATATTTCGGGTCCGGCACGCTCGCGCGCAGTCTCAAAGACCGCGAGATAGCGCTTGGCCGTTTGCGCCCACGTCATCGACCGACTTGCCGCGTAAGCCCGTTTGCGCATGGAATGACGACGGATGTCGTTTGTCAGCAGGCCAGCGATCTCGGCGCTCACGGCTTTGACATCCCGAAAAGGAACCAGAACGCCACGCCCGCCGCTCAGCAATTCCTTGGCGTGCCAGTAGGGTGTCGATACGACTGCCTTTCCCAGTCCGAAGCTGTAGGCGAGTGTGCCCGATGTCATCTGGTCTTCATTGAGATAGGGCGTCACATAGACGTCGCACATCGCAATGAAGTCCAGCAGCGTAGCCCGCTCGACAAACTGGTTGAAGAAGACGACATGGTCCTCGATGCCGAGTTCCTGCACGCGCGCCGTCAAGCCGTCGCGATAGGCCTCGCCCTGTTGCCGCACAAGGTTCGGATGGGTCGCGCCAAGAATGACATAGATGGCGTTCGGGCAGGATTTGATGATTCCCGGCATGGCATCGAGCACGGTCTCGATGCCTTTGTTCGGCGACAGGAGACCGAACGTCAGAATGATCGTCTTTCCGGCGAAGCCGAATTTCGCTTTGGCGTGATGCGTTTCGAGGAACGGGAAGTCGGGTATTCCGTGCGGAATGACCGCAATCTTGCGAGCTGGCACGTCATGAACAGAACGGACGAGTTCCTGGCCTTTTTTTGACATGACGACGATCTTCGTCGAATTATCGATGATCCGACGCATCACATCGCGCTGGATGGGCGTCGGTTCGGCGAGTACGGTGTGGAGTGTGGTCACGATCGGCATTTCCAGGCGCGATAGGAGCTCAATGATATTTCTGCCGGCCTCACCGCCGAAAATCCCGTATTCGTGTTGAAGGGAAACAACGTCGAATCCTGCATTGTTCAGGAACTCGGCCGCCTGAACATAATCGTCGATCGTTTCGTCGTGAATCTGGAAACGCACAGCCGGGGGATAGTCATAGGTGCGACCCGGGTCCGTCATTGCGACGACGCAGGTCTCAAGATCCGGCCCAGCTGTCGAGACCGCCAGATGAAGATCGTGGGTAAAGGTAGCGATTCCGCAGCGGCGCGGAAGATGATTGCCGATGAACGCCACACGCTGAAGCGGATTCATTTAGTTGTTTCCAGGGGTTCGTTCGTTGCAGCCCGCCTTTGCTTGAGTGAGGGTAGTTGACACCCGCACGGCCTGTGGCCGTCCTGCATCCATTACGCCAGGCTGTTGGGCGCGCTGCAGCAAGTGCGGAACCGGACCTCCGCCCGTGTACGCCGCTAGGCCTACCATGCCGATCGCACCGGCTCTTATGTCGACGCGGTCCGACTGTGCAAAAACGGTGTCGCCTGTGGCAATGTCGAACGATCCGGCGCGGGCACCACCACTGAGAACGAGAAGCCAGGTCTCTCGTTCTGCTTCCAGGCACCAAGCGGAGTTTGCCGCCAGATCGAACCTTTCGAACACGAAATACGCATTCGAGACCAGCAGCGTCCGCGAATCGGTAAGCCGGCTTGGTATGACCCGAAAATCGGCAGGTCCGGCGTCCGCCACTGCAATTGCGCGCTCGATGTGAAGTTCACGCTGCCGACCATGATCGAACAGACGGAACGTCGCGTCGCTGCGCTGCTGGATCTCTGCGATTACAAGTCCCGCGCTGATCGCGTGAATCGTTCCGGCGGGGACGAAAATAGTGTCGTTCGGCAACACGGTCTGCCACCGAACAAGATCCGAAATCGAGCCGTCGTCGATGGCCTCACGGAATTGCTGCGGAGTCAGACGCCGATTAAGGCCGAGGGCGACCTTGGCTTCAGGAGCAGCGCTCAGGACGTACCAGGCTTCGGTTTTTCCGCTGGGCAGGCCTATCGAGTGCGCGAACTCATCGTCCGGATGAACCTGGATGGAAAGCGGCTGGTTCGTGAACAGCAACTTAAGCAAGAGCGAAGGACCTGCGGCCGCCCTGCTGGATCGCTCGTACCAGATTTCACCGATCGCGCCGCCGTCATGGCGTGTCTGACTCCAAGGACGTAGATCTTCAACACCCCAGGGCTTTGGTAGCGCATGCGCGCGCGCATGTTCAATCGCCATAACCCTTACCTCATGTTCGACCGACACAACGTATTTCGAACGTAGAGCGGCGTCGAAATCTCTGAGCCCCCAGCGCCGGCTGCGTGAGCTGGTCGGGCGTGGATACGTGGGCGCTTGGGTAGCAGCGGCGAGAGATGGCGAGGCTGAGGAAACGCGCGGAGCAACAACAATCATCGGCCCCAGACGGACGCACCGTCCCTGCGGCCTCTCTATTTGGGCGTATCCGAACATATGGGGTGAGGGGCGTCGAATTCAAGTTCCTGGTTCATCTTGGTCTCCTCTGCCGGTCAGGGCATTGTCAGATTGGCCTAGATTGCCAATTTGCGGGGCGAGCCAACCCGCCAAGCCATTGAAATTCCAGCCGACGGCGTTCAAGAAGTTCACCTATTTCGGGGTAAATCATTGACGAGCTGCGGCGCGCCGCCTGGAGAAGATGGCGAGAGGGCGCAGCCAGAGAAATTCATTTTCGGGCCCAATTCTGCGATTCGGGCCTCTAATCGGCCAGCAAATTCAATCACTTGCAGCGAAATTCCCTACGCAAACGAAACAGGGAATTTTCGCGGGCATAACAGGGAATTTTTTTCAAAAGAACAGGGAATTCCCGCGCAAAAACAGGGAATTCGGCCTGCGAACGCTCATGGCCCACCCCTCTGCGTGCCCGCACAGAGCTTGCGCGCATTCATGTCCTCGATCATACGCTGGCGCAGCGGGCTGACGGATTCCGTACTCATAGGCAATTCCTGTCTTGGATGAGGTTGACGACACCTCGATCCTCAAGACAGGGCACCCCGGCCGTTATCGACGATCTCGACCCTGGCGACTGTGCTCGCGGCCCGTTGTCAAATATGCCCCGGACTCTGTTGCCTCTGACTCCCTTCTGGCATATCTGGAACGTTGATCGAGCGGCCCATGAAGCTAGTCCACGGCTTCTCTGCGAGCGGCTGCACGGTGACAAACTTCCAGAATTGCCGTTCTGTCATGACAATTTCGGTTACGCCGTGCTCTAGAACCCAGTTTTGAAGTGCGGAGAGGCGAGTTTGCTCGCGATCGGTGTTCGTGTCCGCTTCTTGCCCCCGGTGACAGGTGGCCGTGGGGGCTCGACCCCCTCCCCCTATGGTCGGGTGGCAGGTCGCGCAGGAGTGCGTCCGCAGGGCCCAATTCGTTGCAAATGAAGCCATCGATGGCGTTCTGGACGGCGTGCTGATCCTGACGGCGTTCCCGCTTCAAAAACCCTTTCCGGATGAGGGCATCAATTTCCGTTTCGTGTAACAGGATCCGCATAAAGCGTAGACCGTTGCGCCGACGCTTGCGATGCAGGCGCATGCGCTCCGCTGGGGTGAGAGGCTTTTCAGTAGTCTTGGGACTCATTAGCAGGGCTTCCTGAGGCGGCGTTCTCGGTCACCCGCCATGGCCTGCTCGGCTATGGACATTTCACCGCTCCGACGTCGAGTTGCGCTGCCGGCTCAGGATGAAATCGCGGACGGCGGACTGGGCGTATCGAACCGCCCGACCAATCTTGACGAAGCGCGGGCCGGTGCCATGGAGCCTGGACTTGGCCAACCATGAGAGGGAGACCCCCAGTAGCTTGGCGACCTGCACCGGGTGCAGCAGGGGATCGATTTCAAATGTCTTTGCTGGGACGCTCATGGCCCACCTCCTCTAGCGATGGACCGAAAATGCTCCTGAGGCATCCGCAAAAAGAGCGCTTTCTTACGCCAAATTCCCGAGAGGTTGTCCTGGATCGTGCTCCGCGCCACCGCAAGCGCGTGCCGTTACACGTAACGGGCTAACAATCGCGGCCCTTGGAGACAGGCGACTCGCCCCGGCAAAAACCCGACCAGTGGGGTTTCGCCTTGTCGCAGCGGTCAATACGTCGGCGCTCGGAAATCAAAGGAAATCAAAGGATTGGTCGAGTTTTCGGTGCGACCGGGTCCCGGTCGACCCCCCCTCCCCCTATCGGGTTGTCAATGCCGATCGCCAGGTCTCACTCACAAGCGCCTACTCGATTCGGGCCTCGGCCGGGACGTCAAACCCGGGTACGGATGCACCGAAACTTTCCTGAAAATTGAAGCGACAGAGTTCGCCGTCGGTCACCGCCGGCAGACCGATCTGCTCCTGCTTGGCGATCACGGTCCGGATGGCCTCATCCTGAGCCTCGCAGAGCTCGTCGGCGCTGGCTTCTCCGCGCTTGTAACGATCGACGGCATCAATGCGAATCGAGCACAAGGCTGCCGACCTGATCGACGCGAATGTGCTTGAGCGTGCCGTTGTCTTTCATGCGCAATGCCCAATCGAACTGCCGATTTGCGGAATTACATCATCAGCCCGCACCTTACTTGGTAGAGCGTTTACGTCGCGGTTTTCGGTGGTGGCGAACGCGCTCAAATCGCCGGTCCTTTGTTTGTTCATACAGCAGGTCGAGTGCTCGCGTTGCGGTGTCTTGGCTCACCTGCGGCGAACATTCTGCGGTGCGATTGACCTCTCTGGTCAACGCCTTCATCCCCATTGTGGGATTCCATTTTCCCCGACCGACCAGGTCACTGATCACTGATTGAACAATCGCAATCTGGGATGGACGACCGCGTGGCTTCTGTTGGCCTTCCCCGCTTCCAGCAATCCGCCTTGCGCGCATCAATTTGCGCGCCAGCTTCCGAACCTCCGTTTCCCGAAACGCCAGACTCACGCTGTAAGGAGACGGACCAAACCACGAGGCCAGCTCATGGTAGGCGGGATTTGTTTGCCGCAATGCAGCGAAGCCCCGGCCGCGTGGGCTGCGCAGCGTCGGGACCTGTTTCGTGAATTCGGCATCGAGCCCTACAATCCGACGAGGTTGGCCCCCAACAGCCATCGGCCGCAGCGTACCTGCGTCAACGGCCTTCCAAAGCTCATCGATGGCCCGGTCCATTGCCAGCCCATCCCTCACGTCCATGCCTTCTTCACGAAGTGCTTTTCGGAGGGGCAGGTCCGGTACGCCCGCGTACAAGGCCGGCAACAGCATCTCGGCTGCCTCAAGGACGGTCACGTAGCCGATCGGCAGGACTGTAGTCATGCAACGAGTTCTAAATCGATTCGGCGCTCTTGAGATATTTCCCCGAGTACCCCGGCAACATGGGCTCCCCATAGGTCCAAAGCCGCTCGGCGCTCGGCCAGAAACTCGTGGCGCTGATAGACAGCCGCAACGCCTGAGATCGTGCCGGCCTGGTGATTGAGTATCTTATCGGCAACATGGGGTGCAACGCCCAGCCGGGCCATACCCGACACGCAGGTCCGACGTAGATCATGGAGCCGCCACCCGGTCACTCCGGAGAACCGATCAAGTAAGCATTTGGCTCTACTGAATTCTTGGAACGGCTTGGTTCCCCCGAGCGAGAAGACAAGGGGCACCCCCCAATGCGCGCCTTTCAGCACAGTCATCGACTGACGGGAGAGGTGGACGATGTGCGCCTTGGCATTCTTTGTCCGTGATTTGGGGATCGTCCAGAGTCGTTGGCCGAGATCAATCTCCCCCCAGCTCAACCGTGCGACTTCCTCGCGGCGCTGTCCGGTCAGTGCCAGAAGTTCAACAATACCACCATATGGCCCGCCGATCTTTCTGGCCGCAAGGATGACCTGGGCGAGCTCCTGATCGTTCAACACGCGGTCGCGAGCGACTTCCTTTGCCGGCAGTGGCACCCCTTCGGCGCAAGATTGATCGAGGACGGCTCGACCCACGCACCAGCGCAGGAACGTCTTGATCGACTTCAATGTCT
>WNGR01008737.1_pt1 | contig 10680 bp, 10 predicted proteins | sample 5407581 | NCBI WGS metagenome assembly WNGR01 (sample SAMN13153383, study PRJNA577476) | soil metagenome | isolation source: 80 cm soil or saprolite under Garry oak tree replicate 2 | place: USA:California | collected 2016-06-15 | reverse complement strand
TACTTGGGGATGAAGCCCTCGCTGCGGAAATCATGGAATGGGCAATTGAGCGAGCCGTTGCTTACCTTGCCGACCATCCGCCCGAAGATCAAGAAGATGTGAGCGCAGTTCTCTCTCGCTTCTGCAGGCAGGAGGTTGGGCGTCGGCGCAAGGAACGCAAGTCACTCGTCTTCATAGATCATTCTTTTGCTCCCGAACCGTCCTCGTCCTATTCGCAGATTCCCGCTGTGGACGCAGCGATCGACGCGGAAAGAATCCTTGCAGATGCCCCACCCAAAGTGCGCGAAGCGCTGATGATGCGGTACGGCGGTTCAGAGTCCTGGAGCGACGTGGCGGCCAGAACGGCTACCAGCCCAGGAGCGATACGAAAGAAATGCAAAAGGTGTCTCGACCGTATCCGACAAAAATTGAGAATTCTGGGTACTCCGCAGTAAACTCCGGCAAAGGTACTTCACGCGACCGGGAAGGATTCAGTGGACGAGCGTCAGTCGTTTTTGCAGGATGATGACGATGATACGTTGCTCTTTGAGAAGCTTCAGGAGCACGTTCTCGAAAAATACCCTAATCCTGAGCGCATTGGCTGTATCGACCATGCCACCCTGAAAACGTGGGTGTACTCACCCCAAAAGCTAGATCTTTCCGATCCAAAGTACCTGCATGTTTTGAAGTGCGCCGAGTGTACGCGGGAGCTGATCGAACTTCGCAGGCGCCGGAACGAGCAATCGGAGCATGCAAACATTGGAGTTCCGTCTCACTCAGGCTCAGCGGCAAGGTGGAGACAGGCGGTATTCGCGTCCGTCCTTCTTTGCAGCTTGGCTGTGGCCGGGGTCATCTACTGGCGCACCCATTCGGTTGCTACGCCGGTCCAAGTTGCGCAGTCTGCTCCTGTGGCCGTGACGATTGATCTCAGCCAGGCGGGTACGACCCGAGGTACTGACACAACTACCGTTCCGGCTGTGGTCCTTCCGCGTCGTGTAGACACCGCCCACGTAATCCTTCCGAACTTCAGTCCGGGTGGAAATTACGTTGTCTCCGTCACCACCGATCGCACCGGTGCCTCAGAAAAAGCTACCGGCCGTGCTGTCGCAAATGTGCAGGGATTTCACGCCGACCTCACAGTCACTCTCGATCTGCGCATCCTACCGCCGGGAACCTATTTCCTCGCCACAACCCATGAGGGAGACCCTGCATCGTATTTCTATCCATTGACAGTGCGCTGACCTGGACAACGTAACCCTTCATTTATCCGTCAATTCGAGGCCGTACCCAGTGTTGGAAGGATCAATGTGCGAAACAGCTCGTTGACCTCCTTGGCGGGAAGCGGATTTCTGCTCTCCACCCACCAATTCAGCACCAGAATGAATGTTGAAGCCACGTATCGGCCAAGAAGTTCTGGTGGAACTAAGCCAGCCGCCTTCCGCCTGCCTTGAAGACTCTTCCTGATATCTTCGGCAATCAGTTCGACAAGCACCTTTTGAAGCTGTCCATGAAGGATGGCTCGCCCCCTTGGCCCCAACCTGAGCTCACCTGCTCGGCGGTGCCGATCGTGATGTTCGAAGATCGGCAGACTGAACCAAAGAATTCTTTCATTGCGACCATCGTCGGTCTTCGGATGTGTTGACGGGACGGAGCCAAGAATGTCGTAGATACTGCTGGCCAGTAGCTCGTCTTTATCGCGGAAATGCGTATAAAAGGCGGATCGTCCCACGTTGGCGCGATCAAGAATCTCCTTTACCGCGATGGAGTCGTAGTCTCTTTCGCGAATCAGGGAGTGGAGGGCATCGCGCAGAAGCTTTTGTGTCCTTGCGACCCGACGATCTGGCACCTTGGATACCTTGACGGTCACTTTTTTCCTCCGGGCGCAGTGCTAACGGACAAAATGCCTGTGTTATCCGCTAACGCATGTTTCCGTAGCCTCTGTTCTTCCCTGTTACCACGGCTCAAGCTTAGGCTTGATTTCGGACAGTTGTCTACATTCATACGACTGTTCGAAAAGTGTCGGGCCTAGTTGAACCAAGGCCAACGGCCGCTCAGGAGGGTAAATTGACGAATACGGCGGAAGCAAAACAGACACCGGCAACGTCCGGCCTGGTTCTTCACAAGGCGGCGATATACGACCTCACGCTGTGGCTGCTGTCTCTCGGCAGAGAAGGGGTCATTCGGGAAAGAGTCCTTCGTCTCGCGCGCTTGTCACCCGGCGAGCAAGTCCTGGATGTGGGCTGCGGGACAGGCACCCTCGCAATCGCGGCCAAGCGACAAGTCGGGACGACGGGCACCGTGTATGGGGTTGACGCCTCGCCGGAGATGCTCGCAAGGGCCAATAAGAAAGCGAGGAAGTCCGGCTTGGAGGTTATCCTCAAGAACGCGCTGGTCGAGGCGCTGCCATTCCCCGATGCTCAGTTCGACGTGGTGCTGAGCACGGTAATGCTGCATCATCTGCCTGGCAAGCTACGCCGCCAGTGTGCCGCCGAGATTCGAAGAGTCCTCAAGCCCGGCGGCCGAGTGCTTGCCGTCGATTTCGGAACTTCCCCGACACAGAAGAGAGGCATCGTTGCTCATTTTCACCGTCATGGTCACATCAGCCTTACCGAAATCGTCGCCATTCTCGGTGAACGAGGTCTCAGCATAGACAAAAGCGGCGCAGTGGGAATCAGTGATCTGCAGTTTGTACTTGCCGCGGCCCCATGCGGTGAGTAATCTCGGCCATTGCGGCCAGCGGATGGACACCATGACAGGACACAATCGAGTTCTTAGGCGCCCTTGGATACTTTTGGCGCTGGTAGTCGCGCTCCTCGCCAGTCACGCGCTGATCTTGCGCTTTGCGTTACACCATAAGAGCCTGTCCGCGGCGATGGTGGCAGGCATGATGCTTTTGGTTGTGACGATGCATCTGGGATTGCTCAGCCGTTTGTACGCTCTGTTCCGGCGACGATCTGGGCAATGAAGTGTGGCGGCAGCCGCACATCAATTAGTTTCCGGACCCGGAGAGTTTTTCGCTCCAGGTCCGGTCGATCGACAATACAAGCGGAGCCCGCCACCTTGCTCTACTTCTGTTCTACGTCCTTGGCCATCTGTTCGTGCAGTGCTGCAAGTTCCTGCGATTTGACGGCCATTTCCTTGAAAGTCTTCACGAAGTACTCGCAATGGCCGATGGTGCTTGCCCGGTTTTTCTCGTTGGACAGGCTAGAGTTTGCCTTATAGGCCGCAACCATCGACTCGTGATCCTTCGCCTCAGCGAGGTAATCACTCGCTTGCGCCCGATAGTACTGTGCGATGCGCTCGTGCTCTGCCGGTGTTTTCGCGCTGGCGATTAGGGTATGGAGTTGCTGCTTGCTAAGATGCTCCGACTTAGGTTGCGGTACGGCTGGGGTCTGAGCAAGGGCTGCCGTGGTAATCATGAACACAGCAATGAGAGCTAACAGTTTGTGTTTCATTTTCGTTTCCTTTCTGGCTGAATGGTTAGGTGCGAAGCCTGCCGTCCTCAAGGCTGGGGGCAGCATTGTCTGCTTTACATTGGCATTCCGTCTGACATTTTTGCTTTGCCCTCGTGAATCGAGGTGAAGGTGATCGTGTTGCCTTTGAGATCGCCTTCGATCTTGACGTGTTTGCCCGCGAAAGGCGCAATGGCTTGCGGCTTCCCTGCTAGCGTATAGACCTTGTCGCCGACTACAAGGGCATAGCTGCTTCCGCTCTTGATGCACTCCTGAATGCACTGTGCATCTGACTTTCCAGGCATCATGTGCTTCTTGCCGCACATCGTGTCGCTGACAATACCGTCGATGGTCTTGGCCGCGGCATGAACCTGCTGAATTGCCGGAATCATAGTGGCCGATACAAAAGCGAGGATAAGGATTGGCGTCTTTCTCATGTTTTCTCCGATTCAATGAAGTTTGAACAACTTAGCTCTTAGGTTCTGAATCCTGCTTGTAGTTGATCGGTCGTCATCATCAATGCGGCAGGTTTCCGACCTGCGCAATCACATCGCGCGTCAACACTGCGATATCGCCGTTTGTCTCTGTGTGCGGAATTTCGACAAGGGCGCAACTGTTTGTATCCGCCTTCTGGTCTTTCGACTCAAACTTCATGGTCATGTTGCACTTGCCACACATCATCTGGCCCTGCTTGGCGTAATGATGATCACGGTTCCTGTAGCAGGATCGGCAACTGGCAAGCGCAACGTGCACGGTTCCATCGCCGGCGCGCTGAACTGCGACCTTCACCTTTTCTCCAGAAGTACTGACCTCGAACAGATGAAGTTTTCCCAAACTCAGCTTGTTCGTTTCCAGGCGAAGATTCTGGCCGTCGCTCACCGCGACCACGGGGACGTCGCTCTTCTTCGGCAACTCCATCAGATACTCCCTGACCACGACGAAGACTCCAAACAATAAGAGGACGCTGCAGATGGCCCACACGGGCCAAAGCACATGCCAGGTTTCACGGGAAGTCAATGATTGCTTCGCGGGCTTGATCCGGTGACTGCTCATTTGGAAAATCCTCAACGGCTACTAACAGCAAAGACCGTCGTCCTATTTGCTGAACTGCGGCTCTCTCCTAAATTCGGATACCGTCCGATGGACTGGACTGCGGCCAATACGCGTGGAACGTAGTTTCTGGTCTCGAGCGGCAATATCCGGAGGTTCGCCAATTGGTCGAAGTCTTGAGAGCCAGCCCTTTGGATTGCAGACTGAACGTTGATCTCGCCGGTGTTGTACGCGGCAAGAGCGAGCTTCCAGTCACCAAATTGGCCATAGAGATCATGAAGGTATTGCGCAGCAGCGTCTGTTGCCCTGAAGAGATCGATGCGATCATCCTGAATCTGATCGACGCGCAGGCCGTAGTGCCGCGCAGTATCCGGCATCAACTGCCAAGGGCCGCGCGCTCCCTTTGGAGAAAGCGCGAGAGCGCGTCCTCCGCTTTCAACGAGCAGCACGGCAAGCAGTTCGGGAGGTACACCGTGACTCCGCAGAATTGGTTCGACTAGCGGGCGCAACAGCTCCACGCGCGTTGGTGCAAGGCTCGCCTCACTGTTCAATGGCAGTGATCGAGGCTCGTAAGAAATTCCGGGGCTTGTACTCGCTGTCTCGCCAGATACAACGCGTCCTTTCCCAGATACTGTGGTTTGCGCGGCGGAGGCAAGAATCGCATCCGCGGCCTTACTCAACGAGTCGTCAACACCTGAGAATGGCTCATCGGCCTTTGAATGGACCTGTTGAGAAGGAGGCATTTCCTGACTCCAAAGAACGATGGAGGCGGCCCAGAGGGAGATTCCAATCAGACCAATCCGGCAAAGATGATTAGCTTTCAAGATCATCCAATTAGGCATGCGCGGCCTCCGCAGGCTGAGAGGCTTCTCGTTTAAGTGCCGGCTTAACTTCCCAGTTCCACTTCCAGATCGCGAAAATCGGTGGGTAGACAACCAACTCCATAAGGAACGACGTAATAATGCCGCCGAGCATGGGCGCCGCAATGCGCTTCATAACATCGGCTCCAGATCCCGTCGACCACATGATGGGGAGCAGCCCGAACAACATGCACGAGACTGTCATGACCTTAGGCCGCAATCGCTTTACCGCACCATTAACGATCGCCTCCCGCAAATCGTCCCATGAGTGAATGCCGCCAGTCTTCAGCGCTTCGTGGTAGGCCAGGTCGAGATAGAGAAGCATGAAAACGGCTGTCTCAGCATCGACTCCGAGCAGCGCAATGAGGCCGACCCACACGGCGATGCTCATGTTGTAGTGGAGCAAGTAAAGGAACCAGATCGCTCCGATGGCTGAGAAGGGTACAGCCAGCAGAATGATCATGGTCTTGATGGCCGAGCCGGTATTGAAGTAGAGCAACAGAAAAACGATGAAGAGAGTAATCGGAACGACCAGCTTCAATCGCTGTGCGACGCGCTCCATGAACTCATATTGACCGCTCCAGACAAGCTCGTATCCAGCAGGCACTTTGACCTTGTCAGTCACGGCCTTCTTTGCGTCGCGCACGTAGCTGCCGATGTCGCGTCCGGAAACGTCGACGTAGACATAGCCGCTGAGCCTTCCGTTTTCGTCGCGAATCATTCCCGGCCCGGTTCTCATGCGGATGTCCGCGATCTGCCCAAGAGGAATCTGAGCCCCGGAGGGAGTTGCCACCAGCACGCGTTGGAGCGCATCGACATCGCTGCGGTAGTCGCGCAGATATCTCACGTTGACCGAATACCGCTCACGGCCTTCTACGGTAGTCGAAACCTGATCGCCGCCGACCGCAGACATGAGAACGCTCTCGGCGTCATCGATCGTTAAGCCATAGCGGGCAAGTTCATCCCGCTTCAGATCGAAGTCAAGGAAATATCCGCCGCTGGTCCGTTCTGCAAATACGCTGGTGGTGCCGGGGACATCTTTCAGCGCCATCTCGATCTGCTCTCCGACCTGTTGAATCTGTCCGAGGTCGGAGCCAAGCACCTTGATGCCAAGCGGGGTGCGGATGCCGGTGGTCAGCATGTCCGTGCGAGCCTTGATGGGCATGGTCCATGCGTTCGAGATTCCAGGTATCTGGAGAGCCTCGTTCAGCCCGCCGGGACCATAAATGAGCTGCTGAGTGGAAATATGATCGGGCCAGAATCTTCCAAGGAGGGGCCGAAGCCACTGTGGCGTTGACTTGGAGTACCAGCGATCCAGCTTCGGCCACTGATCCTGTGGCTTTAGGACGATGGTGGTTTCCATCATGGAATAGGGAGCGGGATCGGTCGAACTCTCCGCCCGGCCAGCCTTTCCGAACACGCGCTCCACTTCAGGGAAGCCACGGATGATCTTGTCCTGGGTTTCGAGCACGCGCTCTGCTTCGGTAACTGAGATGCCGGGCAGGGTTGATGGCATGTAGAGAAGCGTGCCTTCATCGAGCGGAGGCATAAATTCCGACCCGAGCTTGAAGTAGACAGGAACGCTCAGACCCATAACCAGCAGAGCCAAGCCGATAGTCAGCCATTTGTGATCGAGGACAAACTCGACCACCGGGTGATAGATCTTCATCATCGGCTTGCTGATTGGATGATTGTCCTCGCTGTGAATCTTCCCCACAAAGATTGCGTTGACGATCTTTGCGAGCCATTTAGGACGGAAGTTGAAGCCGTCCATGCGGGAGAAAAGGAAGCGCATCGCCGCCGGAGCCAACGTAATCGCCAGCAACGCTGCAATTGCCATTGAGAAATTCTTGGTGAAAGCGAGCGGTTTGAAGAGACGTCCCTCCTGGCCCTCTAGTGTGAAAACCGGGAGGAAGCCGACCGCGATGACCAGTAAGGCAAAAAAACTCGGACCTCCAACCTCCTTTACAGCTGCAATGACAACTGCGTGTGATGGCCCAGGCCGACCTTCCGCCTCCCAATGTTCAAGCTTCTTGTGCGTTTGCTCGACCATCACGACAGATGCGTCCACCAGTGCGCCGATTGCCACGGCTAGGCCACCCAGCGACATGATGTTTGCGGTCATCCCCATCAATTGCATTGGTAGGAAAGCCAGAATCACCGTGACCGGGATGGTGATGATCGGAACGATCGCACTGCGCACATCCCACAGGAAGATCATGATCACGATGCTGACAATGACCAGCTCTTCGATCAAAGTGTGCCGGAGATTATCGACCGCGCGGTCGATCAACTCAGAGCGGTCGTAGGTAGTCACTAATTGGACGCCGGGAGGCAGCGTCGACTTCAGATCGTTCAGTTTCTCTTTGGTGCGTTCGATCACCTTCTGCGCGTTCTCTCCGTAGCGCATAATGACCACGCCGCCGACAACCTCACCCTTGCCATCCAACTCACCGACGCCTCTACGCATATCGGGGCCAAAGGTAACAGTGGCCACGTCACGGACGAGAACAGGGGTTCCCGTCTGTGAGTTGTACATGATGACAGTTTTGCTGATGTCGTCAAGAGAGCGAATGTATCCGCGGCCACGCACCATGTATTCGCGGCCAGTGAATTCGACCAATCTCCCGCCGACGTCGTTGTTGGATTTCTGTATCGCATCGCTGACGACATTGATCGGGATCTTGTAGGCGAGCAGCTTGTTGGGATCGACATTTACTTGATACTGGCGCACGAAGCCCCCAATGGGAGCAACCTCGGCAACACCAGGCACAGTCTGCAATGCGTAGCGCAGGTACCAATCCTGATAGGAGCGGAGTTCGTCGATGCTGTACTTCCCCGTGGTGTCTACGAGCGCATACTGGTATACCCATCCAACAGAGGTCACGTCCTTCGCTAACTCCACGCTCACACCTTTGGGCAGCTTTGGGGTGACGGAGTTCAAGTATTCAAGCGTCCGGGACCGCGCCCAGTAAATATCGGTCCCTTCGTCGAAGATGATGTAAATGTAGGAGAATCCGAAGTCTGAGAAGGCTCGAATATCCTTGACTTTTGGCAAGCCAAGCAACGCCGACGCGATCGGGTACGAAACCTGATCCTCCATGATGTCAGGGCTGCGATCCCACTTGGCGTAGACGATCACCTGGGTATCTGAAAGATCAGGAATCGCGTCGAGCTTCGTATTCCTCATCGCGTTCCAGCCAAGCACAATGGCCACCGCTACGAAGAGGAAGATCAAAAACCTGTTCTTGTCGCTGAAGTCGATGATCTTGTTCATCATTGGAATTTCGCCTCGCCCATCAGTTGCCCAAACGAGATGACCGCACCGCCGTTTGCCGCTGTAAAGTCTTCAGCTTCCTGCTTGGTCGCGAAAGTCAAGGTCCCAGGTGAGCAACGGTCGTACGCCATTTCCGAGGTCTCTTTCATCTCATCCATGTTCATCCCGCTGTGTTCGCACGCCATGACGCGGCTCCCCTCGACGTACCATGCCAATTCGGGCGACAGTGCCTTGCCTGTGCTGTAGTCATGCACGACAATCAAGCGCACCTGCTTGTGCTCCTGATTGGCTTCGGAAATAGCACAGCGCGGACAACAGACTTCTGCCCTCTTCCCATCAATCTCCGCTATCACCTTCACGTTTGCGTGCAATGGACGCAGGCAGTAACCGCAAGTCACCGGAGTTGGATGAGCGATCTTTCTGTACCAGACAAAGACACTGGCGCCGACAATGATCAGCAGAGTGACGGTAAGTGCTATTCGTCGTGAGTTCATAGTCATCCTCCTCAGTGCGCCATTCCGCTCATCGCGTTCTTGAGCCCGCTTTCAGAATCGATCAGGAAGTTTCCGGAAACGACAATCGTTTCGCCGGCCTTCAGTCCTGAAAGGATTACGGCGTTGCCGTCCACCACTGGCCCAATCGAGACTTTTCGAGGCTCAAACATGCCCCCTTCGTGAACCACGAAGACATGCTGTTCTGTGCCCGAGTTGAGAACCGCTTCCTGCGGCACGAGAATCTTCGTGCCGTAATCCACGTGCAACTGCGCGTCCGCGAACATCTGCGGCTTCAATACAAATCCTGGATTGGGAATCTGCACTCGCACTTTGACGGTTCGCGTTTGCGGATCGACGGTGGGATAGACGTAGGAGATGCTTCCTGTGTACGTCTTGCCTGGGTAGTAACTCAGAGTCAGGGAGACCCGCTGACCAAGATGAACGAACGGAACCTCGTACTCGTAGATGTCTGCATTGGCCCACACTGTAGACAGATCCGAAACTGTGTAGAGTTCCGTATCTGGCGTGACCGAAGTCTGCGGAAACACCTTGCGATCGGTCACGAAGCCCGTGATCGGCGAGTAGAACGTGAGATCTTTGTTGACCTTGCCGGTCTCATCTAATTCCTTGATTTGATCGTCGGAGATATCCCAAAGCTTGAGGCGCTGTCGGGCGGACTGCAAAAGCGATTGCGATCCTTGGGATATCTCTTGAAAAGGCGCATTGCCGAGCGTGGCGTTGCCGCGCATTGCAATTAGATATTCCTCCTGCGTCGATACCAGGTCTGGGCTGTAGAGCGTGAACAGTGGCTCACCCTTCTTGACGAGTTGACCGACAAAATCGACATAGACCTTATCGATAAAGCCCGCCACCTTTACGTGAACGTGGGCGATCCTGGTTTCGTCCGCAACGATTTGCGCCGTTGTGTGAATATCGCGAATCAGGGATTTCCGCTCGACAACTGCCGTCCGTACACCTGCAAGCGCCTGCTTTTCGGGTGGTATCGTCACAGTGCCAGCCGGCATTTTGGCCATGCTTCGGTCCTCAGCATACTTGGCAACGAGAGTCATCCCACAGTCGGGGGCTGTGCCCGGCTTGTCGGACCTGTAGGCCGGATGCATCGGGTCGTACCAGTAAAGGACCTTGCGTTCCCCGGGAACGGGCTCCTTCGGTGGCATGCTCGACATATTGGTCACGCTGGAGGAAGTGGCTTCGCCTGCTTGCTCTGGCGCTCCTGACGCCTGCTCGGCGTAACGCGGCACGAGGTCCATGCCATCGGGAGCCTTGCCGGGATGGTTGTAATGATGTTGCGGATCCATCGCGTCATACCAGTAAAGGACTTTTCGTTCGCTGCCTGCACCTGCGGAAGCCGCAGCCGCATTTCCCAGATTGCCAAAGAACCAGCGATGCGTTGCACCTGCGTACACGAGCCCGAGCGCTAGAACGAGCAGGATGCCAATTACGATCTTTTTAGGTGAGAGTTTCATTGCTCGAAGCTCCTCAGCTTCCTTGAGAGGAAGCGATGCGGATGAAATGCGGACCGTTCCAACGGTTCTTCGCAAAGGCGG
>WNGR01008734.1_pt2 | contig 10681 bp, 7 predicted proteins | sample 5407581 | NCBI WGS metagenome assembly WNGR01 (sample SAMN13153383, study PRJNA577476) | soil metagenome | isolation source: 80 cm soil or saprolite under Garry oak tree replicate 2 | place: USA:California | collected 2016-06-15 | reverse complement strand
GATCGTGTCCCTGCCGCGCGCGATCGGGATGTCGGCATTGCGAAACCGACCGTCCCGTCCGCGATGACCGACGCGCAGCTCCGTGACCTGACTCGGCCCCCCGGAGACCGGGTTCTGGTGACACTCGCGGCACGACTGCGCGTTGTACAGCGGCCCCAGCCCGTCGTCGATCTCTTCCACATCGTCGAACGCCGCTTGATCGGCCTGGTGGGTCGAGTCATCCACCATGCCGTTGCTCTGGTTGTCGAATCCAGTGGGCGCGTCGGAAAGCTGCCACCTCACGATCGCGAGGCTCACGAAGGTGGCGGCAATCAAGGTTCTCATGGAGCCTGTGTACCCGGGAGCGCGCGCGGGGCTCCGCTGAGGGGTGGAGCGCGCCTAGGGCGTGGTCACCGTTCCCGGCGGAACCGGTAGCTCTCCGCTTCGTCTCGCGAGTAGAACGCGCAGCCGACCGACCCACGGGTGAAGATGGTGGGCTCGCGATCTGCCTCGGCCTGGCGTGCCGTCAGCGCGACCTGCTCGCCGAAGACGGCGCTCACGCGCAGCAGCAAGCTGCCGCCACGCCCGTCCGACAACTGAAACCCGGACTGCCAGCTGTCCCACGGCGCCATGGCGAGGATGACCCAGGCATCGCGTACGTCGCCCGCGCCGTGCCGCTCCAGGGTCCACAGGCCGCGGGCGCGACATTGTAGCGGCGCCGCCACACCGGACGGCGAGACATGAGCGCAGGCCAGCGCGCCGATCGCTAGAGCGGCGGCGCGAACGATGCCCTTTCCCACGAGACCTCCCTCGGGCGCGACGATTTACGGGGTGTGCAAACCGGGACGGGCTAAGATGCAGAATGGCGAGGACTCGTCGCAACAGACCAAACGGGTGGGGCACCCTGCGCTGCAGGGTGGGCCGCGCAGCGCTATGTCACCCCCGCAGGGCAACGAACAAGCCGAGGACCGCGATCGCGAGCCCGAGCGCCACTTTGGCAGCGGCGCCGGCGGCGCGCCCCAGCAGCGCGCCGTAGCCAGCGCGGACCGCCGCGTCCGCTTTCCATGCGGTGGCGTACTCGAACAGCGCGGCACCGCCGAACGCTCCCACGAACGCCCCCACGATGCTCCCGACCACGGGGATGGGCACACCGACGCCGGCACCGATAAGCCCCCCAACCAATGCTCCCCATCCCGCTCGCCGCGAGCCGCCGTACGCTTCCGCCAAGCGGAAGCCGAGCCACCACTCGATCACTTCACCGAGCAGCGCGAGTCCCACGACCGCCGCGATCATCCACATCCCCACCGTGCGGAAGGCAGTGAACCAGCCGTAGCCGATGACGCCGAGCACCATGAGCCACAGGCCGGGCAGCCCGAGGAGGACGAGGAGTAGGCCGGCGGTGAAGCAAATGGAGAGCAGCAGGACCGGCAGGACGTGGGTCATGGGCGTCTCCCAAGGTAGCGCCCGCACGGTGTTGCGTCCGCGCCACCCCGAGGCTCGCGCTCAATCTCGCAGCCCCGGGGCCCGAACCCTGCAGCGCTGCCGCGGCACCAATGGCCGGCGTGGTGAGGCGGTATCGCGGAATCGTTACAGCGGCCGTGCTGTCCCTCGGCACACCGCTCGCACTCACCGCTCAGGCCACCGGAGCCGTGCGCGGCACTGTGACCGACGCCGCGAGCGGGCAACCCGTCTCCGACGCCCGCGTGTCGATCGAGCACGCGAGCTCCAGCACTGCGACCCTTGCCACCGGCCGATATCTCATTCTCGGCCTGCCCGCGCGGCAATACGTGCTGGTCGTGCACCGCGTGGGCTTCGCGGTGGCGCGGGCCGACGCCGTCGTGACCGCGGGCGATACCGTCCAAGTGGACGTGGCCTTGCACGCCGCCGCCGTGACCCTCGACGCCGTCGTCGTCTCCGGCACTGGGGCGCCCGCCGAGCGCCGCGTCCTCGGGAACACGATCGAGAGTGTGCCGGGCGACGCGGTGAACGCCGCGGCAGGGGCGACGACAGTGGACCAAGCGCTCCAGGGAAAGCTCACCGGCGCCGTCATCTCCCAGTCGAGCGGCGTGCCGGGCGGCGGGATCAGCGTGCGGCTGCGCGGCACGAGCACGATTCTTGGCAGCGCGGAGCCGCTGTGGGTCGTAGACGGCGTGATCGTGGACAACAGCTCTCAGGCGCTCGTGAGCCTGGGCGCCAACGCCGGCCGTGGCAACGCGGCGCTGTCCAACCGGCTCTCCGACATCGCGCCGGGCGATATCGACCGGATCGAGGTGCTGAAGGGTGCGGCGGCCGCGGCGCTGTACGGCTCTCGCGCCTCGAGTGGCGTCATCCAGATCTTCACCCAGCGTGGCCGCCAGGGACCACCCCGCGTGTCGATCAGCACCGAGGCCGGCCTGAACGAGAGCCCGAAGCGCTACTCCTTCAACATGGTACCGCAGGCCGGGTGGGCCGACGTGGTGTACGGCGGCGCCGACTCGCTCGGGGCGCCGGTACAGCGCTACGACATTCAGGACTCCATATGGCGCACCGCCGCCTCCACGGTGACGCGACTGTCGGTATCGGGCGGGAGCGGCAGCACCACCTACTACCTGGCCGGTGACTATGACGCGCAGCAGGCCATCATCCAGGCCGAAGGGCGCCATCACTCGAGCTTGAGCGGCAACCTGTCTCAGGCGCTGCGGGACAATCTCACCCTGCGCCTGAGCGGGGACTTGATCCAGACCCACAGCGACTACCTCCCCGAGGGCGAGCAGACGCAGGGCGCGATCACGAACCTCATCTTCACGCCCACGAGCGTGAAACCGTTCTACGATCCCAACCTCGGCCGCTACCCCTACAACCCCGTGATCGGTCCCAACCCGTTCACCGTGCTGCACACGTTCCAGGCGCCCGAGGACGTCACGCGCTTCCGCGGCAGCGCCGACCTGTCATTCCAGCCGGTCTCCGGCGTGACACTGCGCTACCTCGTCGGCCTCGACGACTACCGCCAGGAAGACAAGTACCTGCAACCGCCGTTCTCGACCAGCGCGACCTTCACGGGCAGCATTCAGAACCCGATCAAGCAGCAGCGCGACGTGAACATGGACGTCACCGCGACCGATGTCGCGCGGATCTCGTCCGCCCTCGGGCTCACGTCGACGCTGGGCTATCGCTACACCTCGACGCACTCGGACGTGCTGTCGGTGGAAGTGCGCAACCTCCCGGTCGGCCAGACCGATCTCAACGGCGCCACGCCGTTGGCGTCGCAGTCGCTCGCAGACCTGCGAACGGTGAGCGGTTTCGCGGAAGAGCGCATGAGCGTGGCGGACCGGCTGTTCGTCACCGGCGGCCTCAACGTCGAGGCGGCCTCGGCGTTCGGGCCCGACGAGCGGTGGCAGCTCTATCCCCGGGCGAGCGCGTCATGGCTGCTCGACGAAGAGGGCGGGACCAACACGCTGCGGTTGCGCCTCGCGTACGGCGAGACCGGCGGCCAGCCTCCCAACCCGTACGCGCAGTTCGACAACTACGTCAACGTCGCCTACACAGGCAAGCCGGGTCTCGTGGCGAGCAGCCTGGCCGGCAACCCAGGGCTCCGCCCCGAGCGCCAGCGCGAGATCGAAGGCGGGCTCGACCTGGGCCTGTTCCACGAGCGGGCGTCCGCCGAGCTGACCTACTACCATCGGCGGACGAGCGATTTGGTGCTCCAGGTGCCCCTGGACCCTACCACGGGCCAGGCCTTCGAGCTGGAAAACGTCGGCGTGCTCTCGGATCACGGGTGGGAGGCGGCCTTCGCCACCGTGAACGTGAACCGGCCGAACTTTACGTGGCGCACCAGGCTGTCGCTCGCGCATGACCGGAATCGAGTGGACAGGTTGAACACCGCCACGGACACGTTGGTGTTCGACTACTTGAACGCCGTGATTCCCGGCCAGCCGATCGGCGTTTTCTTCGGCGGCTACTACGCGCGCAATCCGGACGGCAGCATCGCGTACGCCCCCGTGGTGGACACGATGAAGGCGCCCAAGAAGACCGTGATCGATACCGTGCTGCTGCCGCTTCGCGCCCGCGACACCGTGACCATCGCGGGCCGGGATACCGCGGTTCTGGCGCGCCGCGTGCTGGGCGATCCGAACCCCTCGCTCGTCGCCTCCTTCGGGAACACCTTCGACCTGTGGCGGCGCGTCCAGCTGGCCGTGCTCTTGGAGGGGCGCTTCGGCAACAAGGTCGCCAACTTCACGCGCAGGATCGAGGAATACTTCGGCGCTGGGAGCGCGGTGGCGGGCGAGATCACCGGTGACACGATCCCGCGTACCTACACCCTCAACGCTAGCCGTCTCCTGACCTACGAGGAGTACATCGAAGACGGCGGGTTCGTGAAGCTGCGCGAGGTCTCCCTGACTGTGCATTTCGAGGGACGCGCGGCTAGATGGTTCGGCGCGCACGCGATGGACGTGCGCCTCGCGGGGCGCAACCTCTACACCTGGACCAAATACCGCGGCCTCGATCCCGAAGTCAACCTGTTCGCGGCGAGCACCGTGTCGCGAGGCGTGGATTTCGCCAACACGCCGATCCCGCGCACGTTTACCCTCAGCGTGAGCCTCACGTTATGAAGCGTCTCGCGCTCTCCGCCGCGACCGCGCTCGCCGCCTGCGACCTCACGCTCGCGAACCCCAACGCTCCGCCGGCGCAGGACGTGCTCAACACGCCGGACGGGGTCATCGCAGTCGCGGTCGGGATGCAGGCGCAGTATGCGGGCGCGGTGGCCGACTTCCTCGTCCCGCCCTCCCTCGTCACGGACGAGTGGGGCACGACGACCAAGGCGCTGGCCGCGTACCGGTCGCTCCTGACGGGGCAGGACGTCGACCCATCGTACGGCGTTATCTACGCACCCTGGGCGGACGCCTATGCCACGATCAAGTCGGCCAACAACCTGATCGCCCACGCGCCTCTGGTCGGCTTCGGGCCGGGACTCGAGAAGGGCATCGTGTCCCTCGCCAAGCTCTACAAGGCGATGGCACTCGGCACGATCATCCTGCAGTACAGCGCAGTCCCCGCGGAGGTGAGCGGATCGTCGCGCGTGCCGCAGACGCGCGCGGTGGTGCTCGACACCGTCCTGGAGCTCCTCGAGGCCGCCCGCGCCGACTTCACGAGCGTGACCGCCGCCGACCTCGCCACCTTCAACGGCCGCGTGCTCGGTACGGGATTCAACGTGGTTCGGACCATCGACGCCATGCGTGCACGGTACTACCTCGTCTCGGGCCAGTACGTGCAGGCGATCGCTGCGGCGGACTCGGTGCCACTGAATGTGCTGTCGGTGTTTACGTATACCGCGCCGGCGCTCAACCCGGTCTACAACCTCGCGTCCGTCGCGGGCTACGTGCGAGCGCTCAAGACCGTCAAGAATCAGGCCGAGCCGGGCGACGGCCGGGTGAGCTACTGGATCGACACGCTCGCGGCCGCGACGGTGGGTAATCCGCCCGACTCGCTGCTGGCGTTCAAGAAGTACTCGGGACAGAACGACGCCTATCCGGTCTACCTCCCCGGCGAGATGCAGCTGATCAAGGCGGAAGCGTTTACGCAGCTCGGCCAGCTCGATTCGGCGGCCTTCTACGTGAACGCCGTCCGCACTCGCGCGAGCGCGCCAGTGGACGAGCCGGTCGCGAACCTTCCAGCTCTGGACCCGGCAACCCAGCTCGACACCCAGGCGAAGCTCCTCGCCCAAATCGCGTACGAGCGGCGCTACGAGCTGTTCGAACAGGGGCTGCGGTGGGAGGATACGCGGCGGCTCGGCACGGGGATCACCACGACGCCCGCCCTGCAGGTCCTCCCTACCCCGCTCCAGGTGTGCACCACGAACCCAGCGGCTGGCTGTTGAGGCGTCAGCGCCCCTGCCCCTCCCCTCGGAGCACGCCCCAGATGCGCTCGTCCTCCGGTCCCAGCACCCAGGCCGAGAAGCCGCGTAGCTTCTTCTCACGCGCGAGCGTCAGCTCGGCCCGGAAGCTGCGCACGTCGTTCAAGAACACCCACTCGAACACGCCCCCGTTTTCGAACATGGCCCACGGCACCCCTTGCACCGAGTCCCACTGGACTGCCGCGCCGTTGCGCTCCGCGAGCCCCGCACCCCACGCCCAGCTCACCGTCTCGGACCAGGACCGGGCACGCTCCGGGATCGAGGCGTCGTAACGGCTGAACCAGTGCTCGCTCCACAGCGGGATGCCGAGCGACAGCTTGTCGGCGGGAACGAAGCGCAGGAAATAATCGACGTTCGCGCGCATCCACGGCAGGCCCGCCACCGGGCCGGGCGGTGTGCGCCGCGTCTGCTGGTCGTAGGACATGAGCGACACGAAGTCGCCGGCGCGCGCGAGCGCGCCAAGATCGTACCCCTCGCGCCAGCTCTCGTAGAGAAAGCGATCGTAGGCCGTGGACCCCGGCACGTCCGCAATGCGATGCACCACCGCAATGCTGATCTTGCAGCCGGCGGCGTGCAGCGCGCTCGCGGCGTCCCAGTACCAGGCCGTGAGCCGGTCCCGGTCTTCCAGGTGCACGTTCTCGATGTCGAACTGAATTCCCCAGAACGCGTTGTCGCGGCACAATTGGGTCAGGGTACGCGTGGCGCGGCGCCGCGCCACCGTATCGGCCAGCAGGCGCCGCAGGGCCGGCTGGTTAAACCCCTCGTTCACGACCAGTGGCATGAGCTTGACGCTGTGGCGCCGCGCCAGGTCCAGGACGCGCCGATCCACCGACCCCCACACGATGCCGAGGCTGTCTACGGTGAACACCTGGGGCGCCAGCACCGAGATCTGATCGACGTGTTTCACCAGGCTGGTGTAGCTCGCTTCGGCGTCAACGTAATAGAAGAGCCGCTCGGGCTGTTGGGCGCGCACGCCCGAGCCCGCGATCCCGAGACAGGCGCTGTAGAGGAGCGCCCGCCGCACCATCCCGCTCATGAACCCTCGCGTTTATGCTTCTCCCTATGCTGACGCGTGACACCTCCGACCGCCAGGCCGGACGCGCGCCGCGGATCGCGGCGCCGATCGAAGGCCCGCGCGATCGGGAGCGGATCCCCACGCTGGTCGTCCCCGACCCCGAGGACATCGCGCAGGTCGTCGCCCAGCGCATCATCGATCTCGTCCGCCGGCGCCCCGACGCCGTCCTCGGCCTCGCCACCGGCAGCACGCCGCTCGGCATCTACCGCGAGCTGATCCGCCGACATCAGGCGGGCGAGCTCGACTTCACGCGGGTCGTCACGTTCAACCTCGACGAGTACTACCCGATGCCCGCCGACAGCCCGCAGAGCTACTGGCGCTATATGTGGGAGAATCTGTTCGCACACGTGAATATCCGCCCGGAGAACGTGCACATCCCCGACGGGCACGTTCCGCGGGAGCGCCTGACGGACGCCTGCGCGGCCTACGAGCGCACGATCGCCGACGCCGGGGGCATCGACCTCCAAATCCTCGGGCTCGGCCAGAGCGGCCATATCGGCTTCAATGAGCCCGGCTCATCGCCCGACTCGCGCACCCGTCTCGTCACCCTCGACACGATCACCCGGAGGGACGCGGCGGCGGATTTCTTCGGTGAAGACAATGTGCCGCACGAAGCGATCACGATGGGCGTGGCCACGATCCACGAGGCGCGGGAGATCGTCTTGATCGCGACCGGTGAGCACAAGGCCGCCATCGTGGCGCGCGCGGTGGAAGGCGATCCATCGCCGGACGTCGCGGCGACCTACCTCCAGCATCACCCCCACGCGACGGTCTACCTCGACCTGGCCGCGGCGGCCGAGCTCACCCGCATCCAGACGCCGTGGCTCCTCGGCGGCGTGACGTGGGCTCAGGCGCTGAGCGACCGGGCCGTCGTGTGGCTGGCGCAGCGGACCGGCAAGGCCATTCTCAAACTCACGGCGCGTGACTACGCCGATAACCACCTCAGCGCTCTCCTCGCGCAGCACGGCGCCGCCGGGCCCTTGAACGGCGCCGTTTTCAATCGGCTGCAGGGCAAGATCCGCGGCCGCAGCAAGCTGCCGTCGCGGCTCAAGGTGCTCGTGTTCTCGCCCCATCCCGACGACGATGTCATCTCCATGGGCGGGACCCTGCGGAAGCTATGGGAGAACGAGAACGCCATCGTCGTGGCCTACATGACGAGCGGTAACATAGCCGTGTTCGACCACGACGTGCGGCGCCACCTCGACTTCGTGGAGCGCGCGAGCGAGGCGCTGGGCGTGGACGGCGGCGCAGTCTCTCGCGTGCGCGCCGAGGTGGAGGCGAGCTTCGAGCGCAAGGCGCCCGGCGAGGCGGACCTGCCGGTAGTGCAGGCCCTCAAGCGGATGATCCGTGAATCGGAAGCCGTGTCGGCGCTCGAAGCGGTGGGGCTACCTCGGAGCGCGGCCCGTTTCCTGAACCTGCCGTTCTACCGCACCGGGGAGGTGCGCAAGCGACCCATCGGCGATGAGGACGTCGCCATCGTCAGGGCGCTGCTCGACGAGCTGCGTCCCGATCTCATCTTTGCAGCGGGCGATCTCTCCGACCCGCACGGCACGCACCGGATGTGCAACGCGGCGATCGACCGAGCGCTTGATCCGTACCCCGGCCCTGCGCCCACCGTGTGGCTGTACCGCGGCGCGTGGCAGGAATGGTCGATCCCCGAAGCCGACGTCCTCGTGCCCCTCTCCCACGACGAGCTGCGCGCCAAGGTCCTGGCCATCTTCAAGCATCAGTCCCAGAAGGACACGGCGCCGTTCCCGGGCCCCCATGACGACCGCGAGTTCTGGCAGCGGGTCGAAGCCCGCAACCTCGAGACGGCGGCGCTCGCCGACCGCCTCGGCCTGCCGGAGTACGGGGCGATGGAAGCGTTCGTGGTGCGATGAACGCTTTCCGGCCGCCCCCAACCCTGCGGGGCGGCCGGAAAGACGTGCGTCACCATGCGATAGCCTAATCTCCAAGAAGGGAAAGCAGCCCCCCCCTGTAGCAGCCTCGGTGCTCGCATATTCTACGCCGAGCAGAAAATTGCACCGATCACAGCCGAGGATCGCCACACGACGGGTTGCGACGCATCAGCTGTGGCGCCGCTGCAGCACGAAATCGCTCCGCACAGTTGCTGTGGCGCCACACATCCCGTGCCTGCGCCCTTTCGCGAATGATGGGAGGATGCTCACTGCCGTGCGTTGTACGGCTCGGGTGAGCACCTGGAGTCGGCACACTTGATGCGCCAGCGAGTGGGCCTTCATCCTTCCCCACCGGAGGCTCCGTGCGCACGCACACCTGGCTGGTCGCGCTCGCGCTATTGGGGGGCGTCGCGGACGCCCACGCGCAGCAACGTCATGTCACTGGACGGGTCACCGCGACGGCGACAGGGGGGCCCGTCGCCGGGGCGAACGTCTCGGTGGCGGGCACCGCCGCCGCCGCGGTGACGGACGAGCAGGGTCGCTTTACCCTCACCACGCACCCTGGCGATATCACTCTTGTCGTCCGGCGCATCGGCTACAAGCGTCGTGACGTCCGCGTCCCGGCGGCGGACACGTCGGTGGACGTCGCGCTGGAGCAGGACGTGTTCAACCTCGAGGCGGTCGTCGTGACCGGCCAGGCAACCGGCATCGCGCGGCGCAACGCGCCCAACGCTGTCGCCACCGTGAGCGGCGCCGAAATGCATCAGGTGCCCGTGCCGAGCCTCGAGACCGCGCTCCAAGGTCGCGTCCCCGGGGCCAACATCCAGGCGAACTCGGGCGCCCCGGGCGGCGGCATTCAGGTTTCCTTCCGGGGCACGACGTCCATCTTCGGCGCGGCGGACCCCTTGTACGTGGTGGACGGGGTGATCGTGTCGGACGCCGCCATTCCCAACAACCAGCAGGTGGTGACGCAGTCGAACCAGGGCTCCAACCCCTCGGCGTTGCAGCAAAGCCAGGTGAATCGCGTCGCAGACTTGAATCCGTACGACATCGAGAACGTCGAGATCCTGAAGGGCGCATCCGCATCCGCGATCTACGGGTCCAAGGCGAGCAACGGCGTCGTGATCATCTCCACCAATCGCGGCGCCGTGGGCCCGGCGCGCTTCCAGCTCGCGCAGCGGCTGGGGTTCTCCGAGATCGCGAAGAAGCTGGGGTCGCGGACCTTCAAGGATTCGGTCGAGGCGGCGGACCCGAAGCTCGGCTTCGGCCCCACGGCCGCGGCGTATTTCCGCAACAACAACACTAATCCGAACTTTGGCCAGCCCGGGTTCGTGCCCGGGCAAGTCTTCGACCAGGAGCAGCTCCTGGCGGGCCGCAAGGACCTGGCCGGCGAGACGGAGATGAGCGTCAGCGGCGGCACCGAGGCGACGCGCTACTACGTGAGCGGGCTCGTCCACGACGAACCCGGCGTAGTGACGAACACGGGCTACAACAAGCAGTCGCTGCGCCTCAATCTCGACCAGCGCATCAGCTCCCGCCTGAACCTCAGCTTCTCCAGCAACCTGCTCCACACCCTCGCCCGCCGCGGGCTCACCAACAACGACAACGCCGGTGTCAGCTATTACATGGCGCTCGAGTTCACGCCCAGCTTCGTGGACCTGCGTGAGCGGTCGGACGGCACGTGGGGGTTCAACCCCTACGTGCAGAGCAACCCGCTCCAGACCGCCGGCCTCATGGTCAACGACGAGGACGTGTGGCGCAATCTGAGCGGCATGCGCGGCACGTTCCAATTGATCAATACCGACCGCCAGGACCTCCGGGTGGTCGGGAACGCGGGCC